>Ga0265297_10005389_pt1 | contig 19568 bp, 14 predicted proteins | sample Munlanlwell13791_FD_192502 | JGI IMG/M metagenome (GOLD analysis project Ga0265297, IMG submission 192502) | Leachate microbial communities from a municipal landfill in Southern Ontario, Canada - Leachate well 137-91 | ecosystem: Engineered > Solid waste > Landfill > Unclassified | place...
CAATAAATACCTCACGCATTTCCCTGCGAGCGATATGCGGTGGTGCCCAGTTCATTCCACCCTCCGAAACACCATACCCCATATAGTGTTTACCTGTTGCCATTATGCCTTCCTTCCAGTTTTTGTCCTGAATACCTCTGATATAAGATACTCCCATTCTTGAAACAAGGTAGGGATCCTCTCCAAAAGTTTCTTCTACCCTTCCCCATCTTGCATCACGTGTAACATCCAGCACCGGGGCAAGAGCTTGATGGGCACCCACTGCTCTCATCTGTTCTTTTATTACACCTCCCATTGCCTCTGCCAGTTCAGGCTCCCATGTACTGGCTACTCCTATAGTCTGGGGGAAACAGGTGGCTCCTTTGGCCATATATCCGCTGCATGATTCTTCATGGATAATAGCCGGGATACCAAGACGGGTCTTTGTAGTCAGATATTTTTGTATCTGATTAGCGGTTCTTGCAGATTCGTCCGGACTAAAATTGCTTGCACCGCCAAGACGTGTTATCTGTCCAATACCGTGCTTAAATAGAGTATCTGCCTTTTTGCTCGAAAAATCTTGATTATCTAATATTTCATACACCCAGACACTGCCAAGCTGAGCAATTTTCTCATCCAGTGTCATTATTGATAAAAGATTCTCCACCCTTTTTTCAATTTTCTGGCTGGTGTCAAGATAAGAATCTTTTTTTATGACGTACTTTTTTGTCATCTAAACTTATACTTATAAGGATTATATTAAGGAGCATCTACTGTTTGCTATTAAATCACTAAACTAAAGCTCTCTCTAACTATTATACCAATATATATCAATAAATCTTTTTTACTATTGTTTCATCAGTTTCCTACTATTGCAATACGCTTAGTTTTTCAAATCTATGTATTTTGATTTAAATCGATTTCCAAATTTATATAATATCAAGAATAGTTTATCCTTTGATCGAACCTGCAGTAAGACCGGATATAAGATTTCTTTGTATAAACAAATATAATATTACTGCCGGTATAGTAGAAAGAGTGACAAAAGCACCTACCATTGCCCAGTTAGTACCATATTGGCCCTGGAATTGCATAGTACCAAGAGGCAGTGTCCAGAGATTTTCACTGTTTAACATAACCAATGGTACCATAAGGTCGTTCCAGCTAAAAACCGCGGCAATAGCGGCAACAGAAGCAAGTGCCGGACGCGAGAGTCTGAGCAGGATATGCCAGTAAAATCCGAAGTAACTGCATCCATCTATATGAGAAGCATCCTGAATCTCGGATGGTATGGATTTAAAGAAATTATTTAAAATTATAACACCAAATGAAAGTTGAAATGATGTATGGACAAGTATTACTCCCCATAAATTATCAATTAGACCTATTTGACGCACTACGAGATATACAGGTAAAATCGCTATTGTTACCGGGAACATAAGACCCAGAGTAAGAAAATTGAAAACAAAATTTTTTCCACGAAACCTTATCCGTGCAGTTGCAAAAGCAGCCATACTGCATATAAAAACTGTGCCTATTGTTGTAGCACTTGTTACCAAAAAACTATTCAAAACAAGTCTCCAAAAACTATTCATTTTTAAAATTTCAATAAAATTTTCCCATCTGGGTGGAATTGGAAGACTATAAGGGTGGGCCAAGAATTCACCGCGTGTTTTCAATGCACCATTGATGATCATTATAATAGGGATAAGTACTATAATTAGAGTTATGGATAAAATAATATACTTAACAATTAGAGGGATATTTCTTCTAAAACTTATCTTTTTATGTCTACTATCCATTGACAGTCAATCCTTTCTATCCCAAATAATCAGGTTGTACTAAAAAACGACGATACAACAGCGAAATTGTAAGAGAAATAAGTAACATCACAATAGCGACTGCAGAACCATATCCCAGTTCAAAACGGATAAAACTGAAACGGTACATATATGTTGACATAAGTTCACTGGCATTAACGGGACCGCCCTTGGTCATTATCCACACCAGAGCAAAAACCTGCAGTGAGCCTAAGACAGACAGGTAAGCAGATGTACGGATAGTTCCTGCCAGTAACGGTATTGTTACATGAGTAATCGTTTGATACCTATTCGCACCGTCAATCACGGCAGCCTCTTCGGTTTCAACAGGTATATTTTGAAGTCCTGCCATGTACAGCAACATGTGAAAACCAAAATATTTCCATGTTAAAACCACAAGAATCGCCGGCAAAACTAAACTGGTATTTCCCAGCCAGGACTGCGCCTTAACACCTGGTATAAGAGTTATAATTGCATTTAAAAAACCTCGTTTTGGATCAGCATTGAAAATTAAAATCCACATAATAGCAGTAATAACCTCTGAAAGAATATAAGGCATAAAAAATACTGTCCTGAAAAATCCACGGCCTCTTAATTTACGCCCCACCATCAAAGCAAGCATTAAAGCTAAAGGTAATTGAATGATCAGTGAGAATACTACGATTATCAGTCCATTAACAAGGGCCTTTAAAAATACCTCGTCTGTCAGTATTCTTATGAAATTTCCCAATCCTACAAAATCCACTGCCGGACCAAAACCTTTCCAGTCAAATAGACTATAATAAACAGATCGAAAGATTGGATATATCAAGAATATTGAGAAGAGGACAATAGCCGGCAGAAGGAATAATAAAACAGTTGACCTGCTTTTTAGCTTTTCAAACTTATTTTTCACTAATGACATTCTGGATATATTGTTTTTTGCTATATTTGCATTCATCTAAATATTCCTTTTTAGCTATAAAATAGGGGATTGGGTATTTTTATACACCCTAATCCCCTATTTTTATACTACAATCCTAACACATTTTAATCTAACTCCTGTGCAACAGAATCCTCAATTGCATGTGCTACTTCTTCAGGTGTCAGAGTACCAGCAAATATGCCCTGGACACTATCATTTATAACAGAGCCAACTGCTGCAGGTAGGAACTGATCATAATATAACTGGAAGTATTCTGCATTTGCTGTACCTTCCGCAACAAGTTTAAGCATATCGCTCTGGATACCAACTTCAGAACCTTTAACTACAGGTAAAGCCATACCTAATTCAGCTTGAGCTATCTGTGAATCAACGCTGCTTATATATTTCAGAAAATCTACAGCTGCGTCTGGAGCATCTTTACCTACATTCCAGCCATTACCGCCACCTACTGCATCACCAGGATTACCTGCGCCTCCTTCAACCATTGGGAATGGGAACCATCCAAGTACATCATCAATTCCCCCTATTGTGTCTACGGAAGCAAACTGAGCGGCACCCCATTGTCCTTGTAAAATCATGGCAGCATCTCTATTTGCAAATGTTACAGATGCGTCTGCTTCCCACAATGCAGCAAGAAAACCAGCCTGGAATGGTTCAATTGCAACCAGTTCAGCTAATTTCTCGCCAGCTTCTATAAAGGGCTCATCTGCAAATGAACCTTCTCTTGCATAGGCGGCATTAAAAGCATCTTCTCCACCAATACGCGTTGCAAGGTATTCCCAGTAAAATGCACCAGGCCATTTGTCTCCTTCACCTACTGCTATAGGAGTAATACCTGCATCTTTTAATGTCTGGCAGTCTTCAAGTAACTCTTCCCAGGTTGTTGGAGGATTATCGATTCCTGCATCGGCGAATAGTTCCGTATTGTACCAGAATCCAACCATACCCAAATCACGCGGCACACCATAATATTTGCCCTGGTAGCTAAATGCATTAAGTGCACCTATTGCAAAAGTATCTTTCCAGCTATCCTTTTCCAGAAATGATGTAATATCCTTAAGCATTCCAGCTTCAGCATATTCGTTCATAGTACCGCCGCCCCAACTCTGGAATAAATCAGGTGGATCACCACCTTGCATAACCGTAGTCATTTTTGCCTTGAAATTCTCGTTCTCATATCCTGTGATATCAATGGTAACATTTGGATTAGCAGCCATGTATTCATTAGCAAGCTCTTCCCATAATGCTGCTTGCTCCTCTACTGTCTGGATGTGCCAGAAGGTAACAGTAACCGGTTCGGCTACTACCTCTTCTTCTTCTGCAACTTCTTCTTCAGCTACTTCTTCTTCTTTGCAGGAAGTTCCAAGAAACAACATTGAAATCATGAAAGCTGCAATTAAAGTAAGAATTAATATTTTTTTCAATTGTCTCATCTCCTTTTAATAAAATTTATTTTTTATAAATTTGATCCGGGATTTGTTTAAGATTTAGCCTTTAATGACCCTTAGGCAAATCCCCTGTTTTTTTCATAAATACCTCCCCTGTCTCTTTTATGATTTTTAAATTAACATTAAGCATTTACTCAAAATATCTGGAAAGAACATAAGATGCTGCTCCCAGCACCCCTGCTTTATCACCAAGTTCGGAATATTTAATTTCAGTTTCCCTTTCTATGGAAAATAAGGAGATTCTATTGATTTTTTTTCTTAAATTTTCAAGAAAATATTTTCCTGCTTTTGTAAAAATACCCTGAATGATCATAACCTGCGGATCATACATAAGAATAATATTGGATATACCAATTCCGAACCAGCTAATTACATCATCCATAAGCTCCAATGCAAGTTTATCACCCTTATTTGACGCATCAAAAACATTATAAATGTCTACATTATCGGGACCATTACCGTTAAAAATTATAGAATCAGGATATTCATTATATTTTTCTCTGACCATCCTTAATATTCTGCTGGTTGATACCATTGCTTCAAAGCAGCCTCTGCCTCCGCATGAGCATATCTCTCTTCCCTCGGGATCCACTATCATATGTCCTATTTCCCCGATTAAAGAATGATTACCTCTTTTAATTTCGTTCTCTATTATCACTCCTGCCACAAGTCCTTTTCCTGCCTGTATGGCAACAACATTATTTTTGTCTTTCGCAAGACCAAGGATTTTTTCAGAAAAAACCTGGAACCTTGAATGGTTATCCACTATTACCGGTATATCCCCGGGTATTTTTTCACTTATTTTTTCTTTCAGCATTAAATTTTTGCCCCATGATGGAAAATGGGGTGAAAAAATAACTTCTCCTTTAGAGAAATTAGTTATACCATAGGCTCCTATTGCCAGGCCTGTAATTCTTTCTTTGTGAATTTCCGGGTTTCTTGTAAGATAATTATAAGAATCTATTATTTTCTTCAGAACACTCTCAAAATCTTCATCGGCTTCCAGAGTTACCGAAATATTATCCAGAATATTACTTTTTAAATCAGTGATCACAGAGAACAATCTATTAGCCGATATAGCCATACCGATTGCATAACCGCCATTTTTATTGAATTTATAAATGTTTGGTTTTTTGCCGCCTTCTTCCGTGGATTTTCCCTTGCCTGTGATAATAACCATTCCATTCTTGGTATAATAATTCATTATTTTCATTAATGTCTGCTTGCTTAAATTCACCTCTTTAGAAAGGTCCGCTACTGATATCTCTCCGGAATCTCGAAGAATATTTAATATTGCTTTCCTGTTCGCCTGCTTAAGAGTTTTTTGTTTCTTTATAGAAATCATAAGATTGAAGTTTTTTTAAAGTCCTATTTGAGTAAATTATTTTTATACAAATTAGCTTGAAAAATAATTATAAAATTAAAATGTTGGTTAGTCAAGGCATTTATTTAACATATTTATATAATTAACTTGACTAACTATTTTTTTTCTCATACTATAATCCATAAAGCTATTGTGGTTAAAAATAATCTTTACAAGAAAAAAAATTTATGCTCAATTTTTAACATAATTTTAACAACAGGAAGGTCCTATGGAAAACATTTTAAATACCCGTTATCAGGAAAAAAGAAGATCTAAAGAAGAACTAATAAAACATCTTAACACATACAATCTTGATCTTAAAATCTCTATAGGCATATGGTATTTTACGCCGTCCGGCGGAAGATTTCATGAAGCATTTATACTTAATAAAGATATTCCGCAGAGACTGGAAATGGCAAAAGAAATGGCAAAATATGGAATTAAAGCCCTGGAGGCTCATTACCCTTTAGAAGCAAATGAAGATAATTATCACCTTTATAAAAAGCTCGAACAAGAGACCGGAATTAAGCTGCTTTCCTGTTACCCTTCAATATTTTATCCTAAAGAATATGAATTTGGCTCATTATCAAATCCTATAGATAAATACAGGGACAAAGCAATAGAAACTCTGACAAATTGTTTGAAATTTGTAAAAAATAATGGTTTGCATCATGCCGGTATATGGCCAGGCTCTGACGGTTATCTTTACTCACTGGGTACGAATTATTACGATATGTGGGATAGATTTGAAGATGCTGTAGCTTGCGCTATGGATGAAGTGCCGGGTGTTCCGGTAGCTATAGAACCAAAACCATATGAACCTGCTCCGAATAATGTTTACAGGACTACCGTTGACGGACTGCTGGCCTGCCGGGATATTGAATCAAGATTAAAATCCAAAATCAATAGGGATCTTATTGACAAAGGTTATAAGTTATTGGGAATGCAGCCTGAAATAGGACATATCAGAATGGGATTTGAAGATGCTCCTTATGCTTTTAGCAGAATAACAAGAGACGGCAGATTGTTCCATACTCACTGGAACAGCCAGCCTATGGGTAATTATGACCAGGATTTAAATGTTGGAGTCATTGAATGGGAACAGGCTGAAGCTTCGCTTTTCTCATTAAAAATGGCAGGATATAATGAGTATTTTGGCATAGATATTAATCCGGAAAGAATGCCCGTGCAAAAAGCTATTGAAATAAATTCCACTGTAATGAACATTATGAATGAACGAATCAATAGCTTACCCAATGAAGAAATAATAGAAGCTTACTTTGATCCGGAAAATCACCGTGGTGATATCGAATTAATATTAGCAAAAAGAATGAAATAATATAAAAATCAGTTATATTAAAAGTTATGAAATTTCTTTTAGGCCTCGATATAGGAACAAGTTCAACCAGAGCTCTTTTAATAGATGAAAACAGTAAACTGATAGCTTCAAGTACAAGTGATTATAAATTAATAACTCCAAAACCTGGCTGGGCTGAACAGATTCCGGATGACTGGTGGACCGCTTCAATAAATACTATAAAAGATGTTATAAAAAAATCAAAGATTTCTCCCAAAAATATTGCCTGCATTGGCCTATCCGGACAGATGCACGGAAGTATTTTTTTAGATAAAGGTGGGAATGTAATCAGACCTGCCATACTCTGGTGTGATCAAAGAACCTTCAAGCAATGCGAAACTATATATGAAATATTTGGTCGTGATGGTTTTATTAAGCTATCATATAATAGAGCTCTTCCCGGATTTACTGCACCTAAAATACTATGGCTAAGAGAAAATGAACCTGAAAATTATGAGAAAGTATCAAAAATACTTCTCCCGAAGGACTACATTAGATACAGATTATCAAACACATATGCAACCGAAGTTTCCGATGCTTCCGGTACAATTCTTATGGATATACCTTCCAGAAATTGGTCAGATAAAATTTTAAACGGACTGCATATAGAAAAGTCCCTGCTTCCGGAAGTATTTGAATCCGATATAATATCTTCAAAAGTAAGTAAAGAAGCTTCAAACCTTACAGGTCTAATTGAGGGTACGCCCATAGTTGGAGGCGGCAGCGATAATGCTGCCGGAGCAGTCGGCAGCGGTATTATTAAAAGTGGACTCATTTCTGATTCAATAGGAACTTCAGGTGTAGTATTTGCACATATGGATAAACCTTTATATGATCCTCAGGGCAGGGTCCATTCCTTTTGCCACGCTGTTCCCGATAAATGGCACCTCACAGGAGTTACCCTTTCAGCTGCCGGATCACTCAGATGGTATTTTGATGAGTTTGGTCCGTCCGGAAAAATAATCAAAAATTTTCCGGGTATAAATAAATATGGTTTATTGGATAAACAGGCGGAACAAGCTCCGGCAGGATCTGATGGACTTATATTTTTACCATATTTATCAGGTGAGAGAACACCATATACGGACCCGGACGCAAGAGGCGTATTTTTTGGTATTTCTTACCTGCACGGTCCTGATCACTTTGCAAGATCGATTATGGAAGGAGTAGCCTTCAGCCAGCTTGATTGCCTCACTTTGATGAGAGACCTCAGTATCAATTCGGATAAAATAATCCTATTTGGCGGCGGTGCAAAAAGCGATACCTGGAGACAGATCATAGCAGACGTTTTTAATTCAAAAGTAGTTACTTTGAATATTGAAGAAGGCGCTGCTTTCGGAGCCGCCATCATCGCAGGTGCAGGATGCGGAATATATAACAGTATTAAAGAAGGTATTGAAAAAATATTAAGTGAAGATAAAGAAAATAATCCTGTAGCTGAAAATGTCGAAAAATATAAGAAATTATATGCGATTTATAAATCATTATATAAAGACTTAAAAGATGACTTTAAGAAATTGAGCAGTTATAATAATTGATATAAAAAACAGTACCCACCTGTTCTACTGCAATATTTTCATTATATCATCATAGATGCCGACAAGGTTTAATTTTTATGTTTGAAATAGCAAGAAGTATTTCCTTGCCCGTAATAAGCGCCTTTCCCATGTTTTCTTAAATAATGCTTATCAAGCAGGCTCTTTTTTATATTTTTAAGTGATGGATTAATCATTATTGAATAAAGTGCTGTCTTTGCAATCTCCTCCAGTGCGATACTAATTTTTACAGCCTCTTCAGCATTATCTCCCCAGCTAAACGGTCCGTGGCATGCTACCAGCACTGCTTTCATATTATGATAATCCATAGATTTAAAAGTATCTATAATTAATCTTCCTGTTTCAAGCTCATAATCTTTTAATATACTACTGTCTTTAATAATCCCTGTACAGGGTATCCCTCCATAAAAAAAATCGGCATGAGTAGTACCAAGACATGGTATGGCTTTTACTGCCTGGGCCCAGGCAGTAGCATAAATTGAGTGTGTGTGGGCCACACCCCCGATATCTGAAAAAGCTTTATAAAGTTCCAGATGAGTTTTTGTATCAGAAGAAGGATTCAGCTTTCCTTCTATTTTATTTCCATCAATATCTACCAGTACCATATCTTCAGGAGTCAATTTTTTATAAGGTACCCCGCTGGGTTTAATAACCACAATCGATCTCTCTCTATCAATCCCGGATACATTGCCAAATGTAGATGTAACCAGGCCGCTCTGATAAAGTTTTATATTGGCCTTATGCACTTCTTTTTTTAGTGTTAAAAGACTCATTTTCTTAATTCATTCTCCAGTATATTCCCTATATTTTTATATCTGGCATATATATCATTATAAATAAAAATATTTTTATTATCCGGATAATATATAATCTCAAATCCTGATGCCATATGTTTTTGGGCTTCATCTACTGATTTATATACCCCGGCTGCTACTGCTCCGAATATAGCGGCTCCAAGAGCTACGGCCTGCTTGGATTTTGTTACTTTTACCGGCATATTCAGAATATCTGATAGTATTTGCATAGCTAAAGGTGATTTCTTAGGTACTCCTCCAATTGCTACTACCTGGTTTATTTTAATATTTTCCTGATTAAATCTTTCTATAATGGCTTTTGCTCCAAAAGCGGTTGCCTCAATCAATGCTCTGAATAGCCTGGGTGCATCGGTCCCCAGAGTCAATCCTAAAATTGCTCCCTTTAGCTTCTGGTCAGCAAAAGGGGTCCTTCTTCCATTTAACCAATCAATAGCTATTAAACTGTTTTTCCCGGGATCGATTTTAGAAGCATCTTCAGTAAGTCCGGGTAAAATTGAATCAACTGCTTTTTCTATTTCTTTTTTTTCCAGAGTACTTGAAAGTAAATTTTCCATAGGCCAGGAAAGTATGTCCCGAAACCAGGCATAAACGTCTCCGTAAGCAGATTGGCCCGCCTCCAGTCCTATCATACCCGGTATTACAGAACCGTCAACTTGCCCGCATATACCGGCTACCAGTTTTTCTCCAATTTCACTTTTTGGGCTTACTGTTATATCGCAGCAGGAAGTACCAATTATTTTTACGAAAACACCTGGCTCAACTCCTGCTCCGACTGCTCCCATATGGGAATCATAAGCTCCTACCGCAATAGGAATATCTATTTTTAAACCAAGTCTTGCTGCCCACCCGGCAGATAATCCTCCTGCAGGAATATCCGAGGTATAAGTCTCAGTATATAATCTATCCCTTAAACCTGACAGCAGAGGCGATATCCTTTTAAGAAAATCTTCCGGAGGCAATCCTCCCCAGGAAGCATGCCACATTGCTTTATGCCCCGCTGCGCATCTGCTGCGCTTAATCTTCCGCGGATCTATATTACCGGTTAGTATGGCAGGTATCCAGTCGGCATGTTCCACCCAGGAGAAAGCAGCTTTTCTTACCCTGTCATCCTTCTTAAATATATGAAGTATCTTTGACCAGAACCATTCGGAAGAATATACTCCGCCTTCAAATTTAGTATAATCTTCTCCTCCCCAGGATCTGGCAACCTTATTTATCAATTCTGCTTCTTCTACGGTACTGTGGTCCTTCCACATCACGAACATAGCATCAGGGTTGTCGGAAAATTCCTCTTTTAGAGCCAGTACCGTACCGTTTATATTTACCGGTCCGGCAGTAGAACCAGTTGTATCTATCCCTATTCCTATTATATTATCTCCGGTATCGGGATCAACCTTTTTCAGCGCTCCGACTATCGAGTCTTCAAGGGATTCGATATGATCCAGAGGATGCTGCCGGAACTCGTTTTTATCAGGACTGCAAAATAACCCTTCTGCCCATCTTTTAAAATATGATACATGAGTAGATATTTCTTCGCCATTTGAAACATCGACTATGACCGAACGTACGGAATCTGTACCAAAATCTATACCTATTACATATTTGGATTTACTCATATTGTATTTTTCTCAAGATATTTATTATAAAACAGGTCTAATTTATTTTATTATCTTTTTTATAATATAATGACCGGCGACGCTCGAACTATCAAGATCAAAGATATCATTAAAAACAATAGATGCAGCTCCAATAACTCCGACATTATCTCCCATTTCTGAAAATTGAATATTATAATCATCCTTAACCTTGGGAAATGTATTTTTAGAAACCGATTCCTTTACTTTTTTTAAATACTTCTCCCCAAACTTGATAACTTCTCCGTGAATTATAATAAGCTCCGGATTAAACATTTTAATTGTATTGGAAATCCCGATACCCAGATATTCGGCGTTCTTCTCTATATTTACAGCAGCTATTTCATTACCTTGATTATAAAGATCATATAGATCTTCCAGTTTTAAACCGCTTTTACTATTTCTGGAAGATGAGCCACTCTTTTTTATATCATCTGAAATATCTTCTAAAAGATAGCTTGTGGAACACAGAGTCTCAAGACATCCAGTGTTCCCGCAATGACATACCCTGTTTCCCGCCAGATTAGTTATTATATGACCGACCTCTCCTGCCATTCCCTTATCTCCGCTTACAAGCCTATTATCTATAAACACACCGGTACCTATACCGGTCCCTGTCTCAACACAAACAAAATTCTTAATATTCTTAGCAAGCCCATATTTTTTTTCTGCAATTGCCTGAACCCTGCATTCATTCTCAATAAAAGCAGAAAGACCAATCTTTCTCTCAATGATCTCTTTCAGTTTTATATTGTTCCATCCATTCAAGTTAGGTGAAAAAATAACCAGACCTTTCATACTGTCAACCAGGCCTGTTGCTCCTATCCCAATACCTATTATTTCTTCTTTATTAATTTTGAATTTTTTTATAATCTCCTTAATATTCTTTACCAGTTTATCTATTACTGCATCCGGTCCGAGCCATTCTTCAGTTGGAATTTTCATGATTTCTATTATGTTTGATCCTAAATCAGTAAGAGCGATTCTGATATTCTTTACTCCTATCATTACTCCTAATATATAACCGGCCGTTACTCTAAATTGAAGAAGTACTGCTTTTTTACCGCCAGAGGAAGTGGAGTCACTTTTACCAATCTCTTCTATAAGACCTTCTTCGATAAGTTCGCTTATATAGGCAGAGGTAGTGGGACGACTTATTTTAAGCTGCCTCGATATATCGATCCGGGAGATTTGTCCTACATCTATTACTATTTTAAGTATGTTTTTTTTATTTATTTCTTTTAGTGAAATATTATTTTTTTCTTTTCCGTAAATCATAATAAAAAAATTATAACATTAAATTACAATTTATTATTTATATATCTTTTAATATTTATAATTTTAAAACTCAGACTTCTATAATATCTATTCCCGCAAATTTACAGAAAGTATTCATTTCTTTTCTTAGGTCTCCGTAAATCATACTGGCATGATGTACAAAGCCTTCCTCTATTATGGTTCTATAAAGCTTTTTTAAATCTTTTACTTTAACCCATTTCCAGGAACCTCTTAGTGTTCTATTATCATGTACCGCTTCACCAATTGTAGAAAGCATCTTAAACCTTCCGCCTATTTCCACCAGTCTGTTTATGGTCAATAGTCCTTCTTTCAATTGAAACTCTGCTGTTCCGTAGCTCTTATCATAGCCAATCTGCCAGCCCAGTACCGAATGGGTATTGATCTGAGGTTTGCATGATTCACATTTCAAACTTATAGGAGCATTCCCACAGTGCCATGCCAGAAACATATTTTCATTCTCCTGGTTTTGTATGGTCCAATCAATAAAATGGGGTACACTCTGCGCAAAAGTTAAAAGATGCTGTATTACCATAGTAATTGCACCATGAATATCAACCTCACATGCACTCATTACACCGCTGTCAGTAAGTCTTCCCATGCTAAGACAGGGAGATAATCCTATTTCTTCCTGCATCGCTGTCCAGCACTGTATTGCAAAACCTGAAAGATTTTCTTCTGCCGCATATTTTTTTAGAACATATTCAAGCCTTGCAATTTTAGAGGTTATTTTGTTATTTGCTAGCTTGCAGTCATAATATTTGTTTATCTCATTTTCTATTTCTTTTATTTCTCCCTCTTTTGTATTCTCCATATCTGCTTTTAACTTAAGCAATGTAAATGGTACAACCTTGATTCTAAACTTTTCTATCAGATCCAGCTCATTTATTGCACAAGTCTCAAAGGGAGCTGGTCTTGGACCAAGTGCTCCTATTTTCATTCCTGTAAAACCGGCGCCAGCAGCCACTGCTCTGGCAAACTTTCTTACGCCGGATATAAATTCCTCTTCTTCGGGAAAATAAATCCCGGAAAAATCAAATTTTATATTCCTTCTTACAAGTCCCGATGCAGTAGAGATAGTACCGCAAAATGAGTCTGACTTTCTGTTTCCATCATCAGTGAATGGTCCTTCCTTTGTACCAAAAACCTGAATTGGGATGTTGCTGAAAGCTTCCGCAATTAAGAGATTCGGGATCTCTTCCCCAAAAGTCATCATACCAATAAGCAGGCCCTGAATATCTTTATCTTTAAAAAGTTTTATGACTTTTTTCGTATCATCCATGAAAGTAACCAGCCCGCCGTCTGTTAATTCTTTATCAGGGTATATTAATTCAACTTCTTCTATATTTTTTTCAATAGATTTGATTATCTTACCTCTCATATTAATTGCCCATTCTTTATTAAACGGTGATCTGTGAGATGGAACAAAACCTATTTTTACCATTTCATACCTTTCCTACATAATCTTAATTTTTTATAATTACTATATACTTTATAAATGAAAGTATATGTACAAGTATATTAACGCAAATTTTTATTTAATTATCTATTTAACTAATGTAAAGTTTTTCTTTTTAAATAAAAAGATATATGTTAGTCAGTTTAACTAACTAAACATATATTGTCAATAATCGGCCGGGAAGACATCCTCGGCCGTGATTATCCGCACTCCAAGGCCCTTTCAGCTACCCTTGTTTCTCGGCCTTTTTCTTGCCCTTCAGCCAGGGCAGCCGCAGCCAGGGCGGTAGAGCAATTCTGAATTTCCTCCCGCCACGCAACGACATAACAATGCTTTGCAGCACAACGAAGAGATACAGCAAGAGCCCGCTTACTATCGCTTGAAAGTTTGATTGGACACCCGCCGCACGGATCAGTTCGTTGATTACCAGAAGGGTCAGTGTGCCTATTGGCGCGCCAAGCAGGTTCCCCACGCCGCCGTTGAGCAGAATTCCGCCTATTACATTCGAGGCTATTGCTTTTATTTCGAACAACGTCCCGTTTCCGATATTGCCTGCTCCTGTTGTCATGATGAACACAAAACCTGCGATGCCGGCCGTCAATCCGCATATCACGTATGAGAAGAATATCGTTCTCTTTACGTTGATACCGAGCATCCGAGCGCTCTGAATATTGCCGCCAACAGCGTAGACATTGCGCCCGAAACGCGACCACTTCATAAGGGCGGCGAAGAGGACGACAAGGACCACCACAACTATGACGCCTGGCTTGATTTGACACGGGATGAAAACGCCTAGTCTGTTTTGCGTGCCAAGCCAAGGAATCATTATTTTAAAATCCCGCAAGGCAACAAAAGCAGGCATAGTCACGTTGATCGGATCTTTGTGGAGTGTCGTCAGCAGTCCTTGCGCTAAGAATAACCCTGCCAGCGTTATGATAAATGGCTGTATTTCAAGATAGGCAATAAGATATCCATGCAAAAGACCAAACGCGATACCTATACCCAGCGCGAGAAGTAAGGCGCCCCAAATGCTCCCCATTTCCGATTCCAGCAACATGGCACAGGCCATGGTTACCAGGCCACACAGCGCGCCGATGGAAATGTCGATGCCGCCTACGATCATAACTACGCACAGACCAAGTGTCATGATGATGAGCGGAGCGTTCAGGTTGAACAGGTCAAAGAAGGTCTGAAACTGCACGAAACTGCCCGGAAAACTTATAATGCCAAGCAAGTACATCAGTACAAATATGACCGCGGCGATGAGAAACAGAAGATTCGAATTCGATAGTCTTGTTTTTGGTTTGGTTGCATTCAGAGATTCCATCCTACTCCTTATTCACAGATTTTGGTGCACTTCTCTTTAGTACGCTTCTAAATCGCCCGGTTCGAACCCTGTTTATGACTTTCCCGGCAAAAACCCTAACCACAGGCGATCCAACTACCATGAGAATGATAATGAATACTGCCTTGAAGGCCTTAATCGTCTCGGTTTCTATCTCCAGCCTGAGCAGGGTCCTATTCAGCATCTCTATAGTGTACGCGCCGATAATAGAACCGGTGATGCTGAACTTTCCGCCGGAGAGCGAGTTTCCGCCTATTGCTACGGCGAGAATCGCGTCCATCATGATAAACTTGAGCAGATTGACACTGTCATGGCGCCCCGCCTTGTTAACTGCGATGAAACCTGCGACCGCGGTACAGATTCCCATAATCAAAAAGGTCAGGAATATAATCTTTTTCGGGTTGATACCGTTCAGACGCGCAGCATTTGGGTTGATTCCCACAGACTCAATATAGAGCCTGAGATTCGTGGTCTTGAGTACCACTGCAACGATCGCAATGAAGACGACGGTCAGGATTATTGGAGTCTGTATTGGCACTCCCGGTATTACGGTGCCGATTTGATTCGATATATCGTTCGCCAGTATGGGAGACAATTTGCCGTCAATCATAAAGGCGATGGATCTGCCCCCCATAAACAGTATAAGGGTCGCAACCATCGGCTGAACCCTGAATATGGAGACCAGGGTGCCGTTGAATACGCCGATGACTAACCCGACCACGCAGCTTAAGAGGAAAGCCGCTACTATGGTCAACAAGGTGACCTCACCAGCATTTAAGACGAACCAGACAAATACTGCGGAAGTAATGGTGGCGGCCTCACCTATGCCTATGTCCTGCCCCTGTGAGGCCGCAGTAACCAGGGTCATACCTATTGACAGAATAACCAACTCCGAGGCGCCGAACAGGATATTCGGTATGTTCCCGTAAAATGCTCCCTTTACCATGGTAAAGCTGAAGTAATCGGCTCCCTTTATCAGATTAATCACAATGAGGAGCACCAGAACAGAGAGGGGAAGGAATAGATTAGATAAGCGATATAAGTGTGCTTTTAATCCTAAGTGTATTTCTGACCTTTGCATATTTATTCACCTCCCCGGGCTATCATGTGCATAACATCGTGTTCCGTCACATCCATTCCACTGAGTTCTCCGACAATTTCACGGTCCTTCATAACGATCATTCGAGAGCAGGTTCGAAGCATTTCGTCAATTTCTGAAGATATGAATGTCAGGCTCATTCCCTCTTCAGCGAGCTCGAGCACAAGTTTTTGAATCTCCACCTTGGTTCCGACATCGATTCCCCGTGTGGGTTCATCGAGGATTAGGTACATGGGGTGCGTAAGTAGCCAGCGCGCTAGAATGACCTTCTGCTGATTGCCGCCAGAAAGAGATGCGATTGGCGTGTTGATGGACGGTGTTTTAATGCTCAGTTTCTGTATATACTGGTTAGAAAATTCCTCAGCCTGTTTCCTCGAAAGAGGCCTAAAAAAGCCTTTCATGACCTGCAAGGCTAGAATAATGTTGTCGCGAACCGAAAGCTCGGCAATGATTCCGTCGCCTTTGCGGTCCTCTGGTAGATAGCCGATTCCCTGTTTCATGGCGTTTAGGGGCGATTTGATCTTCACTTTCTTACCTTTCATTTTGACTTCACCGCCCGTCACCTTGTCGGCGGCGAAGATTGCGCGAGCACTTTCGCTGCGCCCAGAGCCGATCAGCCCGACAAACCCATTTACCTCGCCTTTTTGTATAATGAAATCGAATGGCCTTACCCCGGCGGCACTCGAAAGTGCCGTAGCCTCGTATACCGGCACACTGCTGTCAGATTTAAGCGGCTCATGTTTTTTTATCTTAGAGACATCACTCAGTGCCTTCCCCATCATCTTCGAGATAAGCTCGATTTGGGGAAGCGCAGATGCCTGGTATTCGCCGATCAACGCTCCATTGCGAAGCACCGTAATCTTGTCGCTGATCTCGTATACCTGATCGATAAAGTGGGTAATAAAGATGATCCCCACACCCCTGGACTTAAGTTCGCGCATGAGGTCGAAGAGTTTTTTCACCTCATCTTCGTCAAGTGAAGACGTCGGTTCATCAAGAATGAGAATCTTGCAGTCCATATCGACCGCTCGGGCAATCGCAATCATCTGCTGGACCGCCAGCGAACAGCTTGAAAGTTCCTGGGTCGGACTCGCTAGAATACCGAGGGAGTCGAGCATTTGTGCCGCCTTTTCGTTCATCTGCTTCCATTGAACGAAAGTGTATTGGCCGCGACCTATAAACATATTCTCCGCCACGGTCAGATTGGGGCAAAGCGCTATTTCCTGATAGACCGTACCGATTCCCATGTTTTGCGCTTCCTTCGGCGACTTGAAGTGGATCGGCCTTCCATTTAAAGCAATCCGACCGGCGTCCTCTTCGTAAACCCCGGTTATGACCTTTATCAGTGTGGACTTGCCCGCTCCGTTTTCACCCACAAGGGCATGAATATCACCTTTTCGGAGCGCGAAGTCTACGTTATCCAGAGCTTTAACACCTGGAAAGGATTTGCTGATACCCTCCATTTTGAGTATATTTTCTGACACCAACTAAAGACCTCCATACTGGTACTATAAAAATTAACCGCAGTGCGGTGTGCGGATCTAGTCCGGCACACCGCACTGCGGGTGTGAAATCTTACAAAAAAACAACTACCTTGTTATCACACCCTTGCCAGGATCGGCATTGATACCCCATTTTTCGATGTCTTCGTCGGTTATCGTGGCAGTCTCAAAGAGCAATTCTTCCTGATAGATGATTCCGCTGGGGAGATTACTTTTGATCCACTTAGAAATCTCGGCTGCCTGACGTGGATTGCACTGCATGTCGGCGTCCCAGTAACCTTCCTGTACGTTCCTAAGTGCAAAACGGTTAAAGTCAAAACCAATTATCTTGACCTCGCCGTCCTTGCCATGGCTGATACCAGCCGCCTCGAGCGCCTGAACAGCGCCTTGCGCCATACCGTCGTTCTCCGCGTAAATGACGTTGAAATCCTTGTTTGCAGCAATTGCGGCTTCAACCACTTTGCGGGCTTCCTCAAGACTCCAACTGTCTCCACCTGTTCCATCGGCCACTATATTGAGTTTACCAGCTTCTTCGGCTTCGAGCACTGCGGCGCTGCGACCTATTTCAGCCGCGCAACCCAACTGACCACGAATAAGGACTAGATTGATCGGATCCAGACCCTGTTCCAACACCCATTCTACTGCCGTTTTACCCTCATAAGCCATATCCGAGAGAAGTGCTGCTTGATAGTTCGAGGGATCCGTCTCAATCGCACGGTCAAAGAGAATAACCGTAATGCCTGCGTCTATTGCAGACTTTAAGGTGTCGTCCCATCCAGACGCGTTTGCGGCCGAGATCAGGAGATAGTCCACTCCATCTCGAATGTACCCTTTGGCCGCAGCGATCTGCTCGCTGTTGTCCCCGGTGTTGGTCTGTTTTGCGTCATAGCCGTTCGCCTGTGAGAAGACATTATTCATGTCTTCAACATTGGCCTGCCGGTAGCCTGATTCTTCCGGCGGTAGATTTACGATGCCGATCTTGATCAGCCCCGTTTCTGCTGCCTCTTCCTCTGCCACTTCTTCTTCAGCTACTTCTTCTTCCTCAGCTACTTCTTCATCTTTACAGCCGGATAATGAAAAAGCTGCAATCATTGATATGCTCAGTACCAGTATCATTATCCATAATAATGATTTTTTCATTTTCTAATCCTTTCCTTCTAAAAACATCCAATTATAAAATTACATATATTTTTTTCTTTAAATCACCTCCTCTAATGGCTTGTTCTTAACAATACCACTTATAAATTTTTCTTGAGATTTGTTTGGAATATGTTTCTAATTTATATTATATTAATCAGCCTGAACAAATCTCTTTCTGTTTTAGACCTGTCACCTCCCCTTATTTTTTTGATATTCTTATATATTATTATTTTAATAGAGTGCTTGTTTTCTAAATATAATATAACGTTTTTCGTTTAGATCTTTGTTGGATAACTTTTAAAGGTTTTAATTATTTGATAGTTAGTAATTTTACATAACAATTATTCGTATGTCAACTATTTTTTCTTTTCTGTTTTCTTTTTTTTCTTTTAATTGTTATTTAAGAATTAAAAATAGACTAATTTTCTATTACAGAAAGTTTACAAAATAAACGAAATGTCTTTAATTTATACCATGGAAAATGAACTGATGTTTGTTTGCGGTATGGATATACTATTTCGAAAGAGTTTTATTATTTTTTAAATATCTAGATAAAAAAACGGTGGCGACCTACTCTCCCACACCGTTTCCAGTATAGTACCATCGGCGCTGAAGGGCTTAACTTTTGTGTTCGGGATGGGAACAAGTGTTGCCCCTTCGCTATAGCCACCGTAAGATTAAAAATATAAACATTAAAGATTTACTTTAATATTTAGTTTTCAAAATGTTGTTCTCTCAAAGCTTCATAGCAATCTCATAGTTAAGTCCTCGACCAATTAGTATTAGTCGGCTAAACACATTGCTGTGCTTACACCTCTAACCTATCAACC
>Ga0265297_10005390_pt1 | contig 19563 bp, 13 predicted proteins | sample Munlanlwell13791_FD_192502 | JGI IMG/M metagenome (GOLD analysis project Ga0265297, IMG submission 192502) | Leachate microbial communities from a municipal landfill in Southern Ontario, Canada - Leachate well 137-91 | ecosystem: Engineered > Solid waste > Landfill > Unclassified | place...
CGCCGGTGATGCAATTTTTGAGGCGCTGGATGCAGGAATCCGCAAGGTCGTTGTTACAGCAGAAGGCATTCCGCTTCATGAGGCCATGAAGGTACGGGCGGCAGCGCTATCCCTCGGGGCCACTGTAATCGGTGGAAATACAACCGGTGTGATTACCCCTGGTGTAGCTATGATGGGATTTTTGCCTTATTGGATCGAACGTGTTTACAAACCTGGCAGAGTGGGGGTTATGACCCGCAGCGGGTCGCTGACCAATGAGGCAACCGCAATGATGGTAGAAGCCGGCTATGGCGTTTCTTCCCTGATCGGGGTTGGTGGTGACGCAGTTCCGTTCACGCGGTTTGCCGAGTTGCTGCCGGCATTTGAGGCTGACCCTCAAACCGACGCTGTACTGATGATCGGTGAATTGGGGGGAAGCATGGAGGAAGAGGTGGCCGCCGCAATAGAGAACGGTGTGTTTACAAAACCTTTAGTCGCTTTTATTGCCGGGCGCAATGCCCCGGAGGGGAAAAAAATGGGGCACGCCGGTGCGATAATTTCGGGAGGAAAAGGTACCGTTGCAGGTAAAGCATCAGCTTTGCGTGCGGCAGGCGCATTGGTGGCCGATAAACCCAGTCAGATCGGAGACCTCTTTTTAACAGTATTCAACCACAAGAGATAAAAACCATACAGATTGCTGATGATGAACCTGAAATCAACACAAACGAAATTTTTATCTTTTGCCATAGCCCTGGGCGTTTTCTTTGCGATTTATTTTGCCCCTCTGCCGGGTCAGATATTGAACAATGGACATATTATTGCCCTGAATACTGAAGGAAAAACCGTTCTGGCAACCCTCGCGTTTGCGGTAATACTCTGGATAACTGAAGCTATCCCATTCCCCGTAACGGGATTGTATGCGCTGGTGGTTCTTGTCTTAACCAAAGTCGTTACATTAAAGCAAGTGGTTCAGGACAGTTTCGGTGATCCGATCATCCTGTTTTTCATCGGGGTATTAATTTTTTCCGCCGCATTTTCAGAGACCATTCTTCTTCGCCGCCTGACGACCCTTATGCGTTATCGTTTGGGGCACAAACCGAAGCTGTTGGTGCTGGCGGTCCTGACGATGGGCATGCTGCTTTCCGGCGGGATGGTGGAAATGGCGGTGGCTGCCATCATGTTGCCGATCGGCGTATCTATTCTCAAAGATGCCAAACTCGAACCACTCAAGAGCAATTTTGGCCGGGCGCTAATGATTGCCTGTGCCTGGGGGCCTGCAACAGGCGGAATATGTACCCCCGTTGGTTCCGGTACTAACCCGCTGACGATTGGTTTTATGCGCGACCTGGCAGGAATAAATTTTACATTCCTCGACTGGATGGCATTTGGATATCCCGCCGCAATCATGATGCTCCCTTTTGCATGGCTGATTCTAATTAAAGTTTTCCCTTTCGAAAAGGTTGACCTGAAAATTACGAAAGAGGATTTTCAGGAGCGGCTTCGCCTGATTGGGCCTGTCCCACGGAAGGAATTTTTTTTGGTTGTTATTTTCGTTTTTACAATGTTCTTGTGGATTGCAGCGCCATGGATAGAAAAATGGAGCGGCGGAAGTATAACTTATCTAAGCATCTCGTTTATCGCTATTGCCTCTTCCTGCCTGCTGTTTCTGCCCGGCATCGAAGTTATGACCTGGAAAAAGGCGGAGAGTTCTATCTCATGGGGCAGTGTGATCCTGATCGCGACGGGACTTGCCTTGGGAATAGCGCTTTACAAAACCGGTGGGGCGGAATGGCTGGCATGGATCATGTTCAGTAAAATAGGGGCTTTACATCCTATCGGGAAAGTTTTTGCCATTGTGATGGGGGTTTCCCTGATCAAAGTACTGTTTTCAAGCAATACGGTATCCGGAATTATTATGGTCCCACTGGTGATCGCTTTGGCTAAAACACTCGGCATTGAACCGATATTATTGGCTATCCCGGCCGGGATTACCTCGTCGCTGGCATTTATTCTGGTAACCTCGACCCCGACCAACGTCATCCCATATACCTCAGGTTACTTCACTATCAAAGACATGGCCAAGGCAGGCATCTGGATGACACTGGCTTCATCTGTTTGTATTACGATCTCAATTGCAGTGGTGGGTAAAATGCTCGGCATGGTGAACTGGTAACCTGTATTTTACACGATTATCTTCTGAAAATGAATACTGGTAGTGCATCTACGAAAAAGTTGGCTGTCATTTTAAAAAATAAATGAGTTTGAGATGATAAAAATTAAAATCTGAAAAGGATAATCTATTATGTCACTATTTCTGATATTATTTCTGGTAGGCATGGTCGTTTTTATTACCCATACCCCGGAAGCAATTACCGGATTTGGATGTACGGTACTGGCCTTCCCATTTGTTATAGCTTTGATGGGAGACATAGAACAAGCCAAGATTATCCTTTCCATTTTAGCCTGGATACTCGCAGCTTATTTCGCTATTACCAAATTTAAAAGCATCGACTGGAAACAGTTTGGAATTATTGTTTTGTTGACTGGATTAGGGATGCCAATCGGTATGTTACTGTTCAAAGCCTATAATCCCCTCCTCCTGAAAAAAGTACTGGGCGTCTTCATCGTTTTATCTGCGGGGATTCAGTTAACAAAAATATTCGTCCCGAACAATAAAATAATAACGCTTCCTTCCTTTTTTAATTACAATTTTTTGTTCCTGGGCGGGATCATTCATGGCGCTTTTGCTGTTGGAGGGCCGTTTGTTGTCTTATATTCCTCAAAAAAGATACTGGATAAAGGACAATTCCGGGCAACCATGACCCTTTTGTGGACAACGTTAAATACCTTTTTAGTATTGCAGTACTTCCTTGAAAAAAAACTGACAGAAAAAGTGGGAATTGACCTGCTATTTCTGCTACCTTTTTTGATTGGCGGCATTGTTCTCGGGGAGGTAATTCATACAAAGGTAAGTGAAAACCTGTTTAAAAAAATTGTTTTCTTTTCGCTACTTCTAGTGGGAATAATAATGGTTATCATCAATTAAAGTTCATTAGATCAGAAAAATATGAATACATTAAAAATAATTCCATCCATTCCATTGGTGCTGCTAACCTTGTCACCATTCGAACCGGCCGTGGCACAAAAGCCCAATGTAATTTTCATATTAACAGACGATCAGGGTTACGGCGATCTTGCCTGTAATGGAAACCCATGGATTAAGACGCCGAATATGGATAAGCTTTATTCGCAGAGTGTGCGGTTTACAAATTTTCATGTGGCTACTACATGTGCCCCAACCCGGGCAGGCCTTATGACGGGACAATACTGCAACAAAGTAGGGGTCTGGCACACCATTAATGGTCGAGAAATACTATCAGCAGAAGAAACAACATTATCCCAAACAATGAAAAAAGCAGGATATAGTACTGCAATTTTTGGTAAATGGCACTTGGGTGATAATTATCCTTTTCGTCCACAGGATAGGGGATTTGATGAAGTATTAATTCATGGTGGCGGGGGGGTCGGTCAGCAACCAGATTACTGGAACAATGATTATTTTGATGATACCTATTTGCACAATGGGAAGCCGAAAAAATTCAAAGGATATTGCACCGATGTGTGGTATTCGGAAGCAATAAAATTTATTAAAAAAAATAAAAATTCTCCTTTCTTCTGCTATATTCCTTCCAACGCTCCGCATGGACCTTACAATGTAGAAGACAGGTATAGTGAATTATACAAAAACAACCCTGAAATTCCGAATCCGAATTTTTACGGGATGATCACAAATCTGGATGAGAATATTGGCAAATTACGAACAGTGCTCGATAGTCTGGGTTTGGCTGAAAATACCATTCTTATTTTCATGACGGACAATGGAACGGCAGGCGGGGTAAAGTTTGGGAAAGACGGTAAATTAGTTGCCGGGTACAATGCAGAAATGCGTGGGGTAAAAGGTTCACCATACGACGGAGGTCACCGTGTGCCGTTTTTCATTTATTGGCCAAAAGGGAAAATCACCAATGGCAAAGACATTTCAAACATCACATCGTATATCGACTTTATGCCTACGGTCCTTAACCTTTGTGGCGTAAAACAAGCTACAAAAAATGCTATTGAAGGATTAAGCCTTAAACCGCTCATTTATGGAAGTACAAAAAAATGGCCCAAACGGACACTCTTTAGTGATACACAACGTGAAGAGTTTCTCGTCAAATGGAAACAATGTGCAAGTATGACCGATCGCTGGCGCATGATTGGTAAAGATGAACTATATGATATGACCACCGATCCTGGACAAAAAGATAATGTTGCAGCTGCTCATCCTGATGTGGTGGACAGTCTGCGCTCAGCCTACGAAACATGGTGGAATGACGTGTCACAAAATGCGGAGGAGTACAACAGGGTTAAAATTGGGACTTCATTTGAACCTACTGTCCGGCTGGACAGTCACGATTGCCATGCAGGGAAAGGTTTGCCGGCTTGGTCGCAGGAGATGGTCAGGGCAGCTACAGGTGAAAATGGGTTTTGGGCCATAGAAGTAGTTAAAGACGGCGAATATGAATTTGAACTTCGTCGTTGGCCTGTAGAAAGCGGTCTATCGCTGTCTGATGCCGCACCAGCCGGAGACCATGTTCCCGGGGGAAAGCCTTATTTGAAAGGCGAAGCAATCGCATTCGCAAAAGCAAAAATAGAGATAGACGGGAAAACGTATGAAAAGAAAGTGGATAATAGTGCAAACAGAATAGTATTTATGGTAAAACTTAAAAAGGGGAACTACAGTCTTACAACCTGGCTGACTGATAATAATAGAAATGAACGCGGCGCCTATTATGTGTATATTAATAGTGCAATTTAAATTAACAGACCATGGAAAGAAGAAAATTTATACAAAACTCGGTATCGGTATCTGCAGGCATCGGTATGGCAAGCGTTTTGCCACAATGTGTTAGTGGAGGAATGAGAACGGATAAAATCAAAGTGGCACTAATAGGCGTAAGAAATCAGGGGTGGACTAATCTGGAAAATTTTATCCAATTTCCTAACGTTGAGTGTATTGCTCTTTGCGATGTCGATGAAAAATGGTTGAACCAGCGTGCAACAGATGTAGAAGAAAGGACGGGGAAAAAACCTCCTTCACTTTACAAGGACTGGAGAAAAGTAATTGAGAACAAAGATGTAGATGCTGTGATCGTGGGAACTCCGGATCACTGGCATTGTTTAATAACCGTTGCTGCAATGGAAGCCGGAAAGGATGTCTACTGCGAAAAACCCCTTGGCAATTCGATTGCAGAGTGTGAAGTAATGGTAAAAGCCGCCCTTAAATACAACAGGGTTGTACAAGTCGGCCAATGGCAACGAAGCGATCCCCATTGGCAAGATGCAATGGCTTTTATCCACAGCGGAAAATTAGGACATATCCGTTCTGTAAAAACCTGGGCTTCAGCCGTCAATCAAGGCCCCTTCCCTATTCAACCTGATTCGCCTGTACCCGATTGGGTCGATTACGAGATGTGGCTGGGGCCAGCCAAACACCGTCCGTTTAATGAGTTGCGGTTTCATCATGAATGGCGCTTTTTCTGGGATTATGGAAGTGGATTAGCCTCCGACTGGGGTGTGCATCTGCTCGATTTTGCGCTGGCAGGGATGAAGGTTGGCCTACCAACAGAATTATATGCATCGGGAGGCAAATTTGCTTATCCCTACGACGCCATGCAAACTCCTGATACTTTAACAGCAACATTAAAATATGACAGGTTCAATATTATTTGGGACCATGCTTGCGGTATTTCGAGCGGATTATTTGGCAGAAGTTTTGGCGTTGCTTATGTTGGTGAAAACGGTATCCTGGTTGTTGACAGAGGCGGTTGGGAAGTCATTCCCCAGAAAGATATTGATAAAAAACTACGTATGGAACCCGTTCCTTTGAAAAAAGCAGGTTATACACTTGACGGGGTGAAATTATCAGAGTTTGGTATTAAAGCCCATGTCCACAACTTCCTGGATTGTATTATTTCAAGAAAATTACCAAATGCCGATATCGAATTGGGCGCTAAAGTTGCAAAATTAGGACAATGTATAAATATATCCCATCGTATAAACAGACCAGTCCACTGGGATGATGAGAAAAAACAGTTTGCTGAAACAGAAGCCAACTTATTAATTAAACCAAAATACAGTGCTCCCTGGAGTTTCCCCAGTATTAATTATTGATAAATAAAATACCCATAAACTTCTAATTCACCCATATCAACAAATATAAAAATTATGACAAAAAGTAGATTTACCAGAAGAGGATTATTGACACGTCTGGCGCTTCCGCTTATTTTGACTTTTCAGGTCGATCTTCCATGGAGCGCCACAAATTCCAATCCTGAGGAAAGAGGTTTTACTGAATTATTTGATGGCAAAAGTCTTTCGGGATGGCATACCAATGAAAAGAAAATTGACCACGGTACCGGAGGCCAGTGGCAGGTAGAGAATGGAGTAATAACCGGGGAACAAAATCCTCCAGGATCAGGGAACGGAGGTATCCTAATGACCGATAAGAAGTATGGGGATTTTGAGCTTATGATAGATTTGGCTCCTGATTGGGGTGTTGATAGCGGTATCTTTCTCCGCACCAACGAAAAAGGAGAATGTTTCCAGGTCTATGTTGACTATCATGATCAGGGTTTTATAGGTTCTGTCTCCACGGAAAGGGCTGGTAAGCCACGCATGATTAATCGTCCATTCTATATTGATGGCATTAAGGATAATAATGGGAAGCTGACCGGATTCGAGACCAAGCCTGATGAACGTGGTGCCATTTCCTGGGGACCTGATTATTTAAAATACAATTGCACCCCCGAACAGTGGAAGAAAGCCTGGAAAGTTGGGCAATGGAATACCATGCGCATCCGGTGCATCGGAAAATATCCGAAGATCACAACTTGGATTAACGGCACCAAAATTGCCGAATTTGATAGTGAGACATCAAAGAATCCACAAAACAAGAAGGAAGAATTATTTGAAGCCTTTGGGAGAGAAGGCGCTATTGCCTTACAGGTACATGGCGGGAAAAGTTGGACCGAAGGTGCCAAGTGCCGGTGGAAAAATATACGTATCAAAACATTGTAACCGGGCTAACCGGATACTCCGTTATCAAGAAAGATCTATTAAGAATCCTTCAGCTTGAAAATTCTTTATGGATTTGGTTTTAACTACATAATTAACGGTGAAATTAAATCAAACAGGGAAAATGAGAACTATTCTATTTGCATTATTAACAGGATGTAGTTTGTTTGTACAAGGGCAAACAAAAAAGGAATATCCGCAACCAACTCCAATGACACATGAAATGTCCGAATTCTGGACACCTCAACCCAGAATTGTAGTTCCGGGGAAAACACTTTCTGAAGAAATCCTTGCTTTACCACCTTCGGATGCTATCATTTTATTTGACGGAACCGGATTGTCCCATTGGGAAGGAGCTCCGAATAAGAATGTTTTGGTAAAAGGGAAAGATATGTCTAAGTTCAAAAGTTCAGAAGGAGGTGAGGCCAAATGGATAATAAAGGACGGGGCCCTTGTTGTCAATAAAGAATCGGGTGATATACAAACAAAGTTAACTTTCGCTGATTTTCAATTACATATTGAATGGCTTATTCCTGAAGGTATTCTGGGTGACAGTCAGTTAAGAGGTAATAGCGGAATCTTCCTGCAAGGCGTTTACGAGTTGCAAGTATTGGATTCTTACGGCAATGAGACCTATGCCAACGGGATGGCTGGCAGCATTTACAAGCAAACGCCCCCGCTGGTCAACGCGATGAAAAAACCCGGGGAATGGAATACCTATGATGTTATCTATACAGCCCCGATTTTTCGCGAAGACGGGTCATATCGCACGAAACCAATTGTAACATTGATACAAAACGGGATACTGGTGCAAAACAATACAACAATTTTAGGTACGACCCCTTATATTGGATTTCCCCAGGTTATCCCCCATGGCAAAGGACCAATCCGGTTACAAGCCCATGGCGATAAAAGCGAGCCAATAAGTTTTCGCAATATCTGGATTAGGGAATTATAAATTTTAACTGAACCGATGCTTGCTATGAATTACAACTATTATTTACTTGCCTTAGGATGTGCGTTTAGCAATGCTTATTCTCAAAAAAGTATGGGTCAGGGTAGTTCAAAAAGACCAAATATCATTTATGTTCTGGCCGACGATTTAGGTTATGGTGATATAAAAAGTTTAAACCCTGGGTCGAAGATCCCTACACCCAATATGGATAAACTCGTGGAAGAAGGGGTCCATTTTACGGATGCCCATTCGAATTCCGCAGTTTGTACGCCAACTCGTTACGGGATTCTCACCGGAAGGTATGCCTTTCGGTCAAGGTTAAAAAATGGGGTACTATGGGGCTATTCCCCTTCGCTGATTGAACCTGGGAGGGAAACCGTGGCCACATTCCTGAAAAAGAACGGATATGAAACCGCCTGTATCGGGAAGTGGCATTTAGGCTTGGATTGGGCAAAGAAAGACAGTTCAAAAGAGATCCCGGACGTGCAATGGAATATGGAAGTTCCCCGTGGTTTTGAAGACAATGTGGATTACAGGCAAAAGGTAGCGGGCGGGCCTTCAGACCATGGGTTTGATTATTCGCTGATTATCCCGGCTTCACTCGATATTAGTCCGTATTGTTATATCCGTAACGGGAAAGTTATCCAATCCCCGATATCATATACAGAAGGAAAGGATCAGGATCGTGATGGGCGGGGTGTATTTTGGCGTCCCGGCAAGATGTCGCCTGGATTTGACTTCTATCGGGTACTACCCACTTTTGTGGATTCGGCATGCCAATACATAAACAATCATTCGGATCGCGCGAACCCTTTCTTTATATACCTGCCTTTACCGTCGCCACATACCCCCTGGCTTCCGGCAAAAGAGTATGAAGGTAAATCAGGGGCTGGCAGATATGGAGATTATGTTGCAATGGTCGATGATATGATCGGAAGGGTATTGGAAACTGTTAAAAATCGAAATTTGGAGGAGAATACCTTGATTATTGTTACTTCTGATAATGGTTCGGACTGGCGACCTTCAGACATTGTTGAAACCGGGCATCATGCAAACTATATCTACAAAGGCCGGAAAGCGGATATTTACGAGGCAGGGCACAGAATCCCGTTCATAGCCCGCTGGAAAGGCATAATTCCTGCCGGAACCAAGTCGAATGAGGTAATGTGTACCACTGATTTGATGGCTACACTGGGTGGTATGCTTAACAAGGTTTTACCCGGTGGTTCAGCAGAAGACAGCTATAATCTGTGGCCTGCCTTTATCAACAAGGTCTCTTATACTCCTATCCGGGAAGCCACAATCCATCATTCGCTGGATGGTTTTTTCAGCATAAGAAAAGGAAAATGGAAATTAACACCCTATTTGGGTTCCGGTGGTTTTTCCCAACCTAAAATTATTGTTCCAAAAGAAGGTGAAACCCCGGGGACATTATATGATATTGAAACTGACCCCCTGGAGAAAATTAGCCTGTACAAACTATATCCTGATCTTGTTGAGGAGTTGTCCCAACTATTAGAAAAATACAAAGAACAGGGATACAGCCGTCCAGTGCTGCTAAAAAAATGAAAATGAAAACCAGGGAATCTATTAAAATTATTTTTTATCTGTTTGTTCTATTTACACCTTTTATTTGCGTGGGTAGAACTTGCTATATCGCCCCGTTTGGACTGGATACAAACAAAGGGAGTATCAATGCCCCATTTAGGACTATTTCAAATGCCATTGGGCAAATGGCTGCCGGGGATTCCTGCATATTGAGGGAAGGCACCTACCGGGAAAAAATTGTTATTGACAAGGCCGGGATTGTACTTTGTGCCTATCCGGGTGAAAATGTTTTGGTAACAGGTTGTGACCCAATTGAAGGTGCAATTGAGAATTTTAAGAATTCCCAAAACAATGAATTTTGCAACCGGATAAAGTTTGATAAAAAAGTGTACCAGCTTTTTATCGGTGGGAAGCAGATGGATATTGCCCGTTGGCCGAATAAAACAACCTCCCTGCTTTCCATGAAAGATTGGGAAAGTTCACTGGTCGATGCAGCAGGGGAAGACAAAAAAGTAACCATGCCCTCTATACCCGTTCAATCTCAATCATCAGATTTTTGGAAAGGAGGGTATTATATTGGGGTAAATAGTGAAGCTACAACAAAGTTATCGACATGGTACTCAGGAGGTGGACAAATAATTTCATCCACAGGTGAATTGCTTCATATTTCACAGACTTGCTATGGTGTTGGTGGAAAATATGCAAATGGTAAAGGATATGGTTATATTCTGAATTGCCTGAATGCCCTTGATACAGAAAAAGAATGGTTTTGGGGCGATGGATATTTGTATTTTAAATACCCCAATCATTTGGCAACTGAAAAACCCCTTATTGAAGTCCGAACACGAGTTTCCATTCTGGAAATCACCGCAAATAACGTGTGTATTAAAGATATTAATTTTAAGGCTGGAACTATACTTATCGGAGGGGATAAGGCTGAAATAGGAAGCTGTACATTTCGGTACATTTCTCCTTTTGTCTGGAATCCGGGAGATAATAGTTCGGAATCCGGCGCCCGCTGCAATTGGGGTGATTACACAAATGGCAGTTCAGGGATTTGTGTTTTAGGCAATGGTTTGTCAATGAAGGATTGTTATGTGGCACATAGCTGGTTTAACGGCATCGTTTTATGGGGCAACTCATGCACCGTTGATAATTGCATCATAGAAGATGTGAACTGGATGGGCAAACGATGTTCCGGTATAAACAGTTTTGGCGCTGATAATACCATTCGTTACTGTACGATCAGGAATACCGGGGCATCCAGCATCGAAGGCGGAAATGGGGCTTGGATAAAAAAGTATGCTATTAGAAACTTATGGGAACACAATCGCTGCGAAAATGCTTGTAATTTGGTGGTTGACCAGGGCTTTTTCTACATAAACCATCAAAATGGGGCCTCCCCTTCTGCCAATTCAGAATGGAGATACAATCTATTAATACATAATCAAGGGCCGGATAAAGGTGTGTGGACAAGTACAAATGTTGGCCTTTATGTCGACAACAACTCTTCCGGGTACCTGGTACACCATAATGTGGTGGTTGATGCAAAAGAAGGCATACGGTACAACGATTTTTTAGATGGGGCAAGAGCAGGCAAGGGTGTATATTTTTACAACAATACTTTTTATCAGGTTAACCAATGTATGGCATCAGGGAGGATACCAAGAGGTACTAAACCGGATGCAGATATTACTGTAGAGAACAATCTTGGGATCGGATGCGGTGGATACGGTGTGTTCACCCGTACATCATCAAATGTTGAATTTGCTGAGAAGTCGTCAGTAGAAAATGCGGACAATTCGAATTTCACCCTGAAACAAAGTAAATATATTGATGCAGGCGTTTTGATTCAAAATGTGGACATATCCTATGCAGGCACTGCACCGGATATTGGCGCATTTGAAACTAAATCACCTACATGGCATGCAGGTTCAGATTTAGTCATTCCTGAAAAAATTTTGATCGAAGATAACGAAGGACTAACTACGCATGTTGTCGATACTCCTGACAGGGATCTTAAAAGTAATTATGGAAAACAATAAAAAATTGATGTTAATCGTATTCTTTTTGTCAATACTGGGGAGTAGTTGTGCAAAAAGAGTGACAACCATTGGTTCAGAAAATTCAGGGATTCAATTGCAAATTAAATCTTTGGAAGGAAAAATTCAATACGAAGTAAGTTTTAAAGGAAAGGTTTTGATAAATCCTTCAGGGCTGGGATTACTTTCCAGTGAATTTAATTTTGTCCCCGCAGAAATTATCAGGATCACACAAGCTAAAATACAGGAACAGTGGCATCCTTTATTTGGTAAGTCAGGATTGGTAGACAACACTTATCATGAAGCAACAGTTGAAGCAAAAACGAAGGATGGCTTGCTAATTCATGTCAACTTCAGGGTATTTAACGATGGAGTCGCTTTCCGATATGAGGTACCGGTACAGAATGGGCTGGATAGCCTGACCATAACCGAAGATAAGACAACCTTTTGTTTTTCACAAGACTTTAATTGCAGGGGCATTGACCAAAATATTGAAACCTCGGATTTCAGCCCCAAACCTATCAGTCAGACTAAATTCAGCCAACTGCCATTGCTGGTACATACACCCGAATGTTGGTTGGCAATAAATGAAGCATCGGTATTTGACTTCAGCGTGTTGTATTTACGAAATAATTCTACTTCAGCAACCATGAGCGCAGATATTGGAATTTCCCCTTGTTCATTGCCTTTAAGGACCCCATGGCGGGTTATCCAGATTGGGGAAAATGCAGGCGATTTGATTGAATCAAATATTTTGGTTAACCTGAATGAACCTTGTCAGATTGAAGATCCCTCATGGATAAAACCGGGCAAGGCTATGTGGGACTGGAGAAACCATGGCGATACAATCAATGGCTTTGTTTATGGCATTAATGAAGCATCTTATAAAAGACTGATTGATTTTGCATCAGGAAACTTGATTGAATATGTACTGTTCGATGCGGATTGGTACAGCGAATTCGGACCTCAATATCCGAGTAAAGATTTGGATATGCCTGAAATAATCAAGTATGCGAACAAGAAAAATGTGGGTGTGTTACTCTACATCGATCGTCACCGTGCCGGAAATAACAATGACTGGAATCTTGAAGATGTATTGAATACTTTTCAGAAATGGGGCGCTTCAGGCATAAAATACGGTTTCCTGTCTCAAGAGACCAACGACAGGAAAACTTTTGTGGATTTGACCCGTGAAATTACCCGTTTGTGTGCAAAACATAGGATGCTGGTCGATTTTCACGACAACCCGGTACATCCTGGCGGTGAAGAACGGACATGGCCAAATAGGATTACGCTCGAATATTGTCACGGACAACAGGATTCCAGAAAATCCTTTGGACCGGAGATAGCCGTGACTGCCCCTTTTATTAACGGACTTTCTGGCCCCTTGGATATGGCCAATGGATATTACGATCTGAATGGCCTGCAAAATCGTTCAAAAGTCGATAAAAATGGGCTCAACAGTACTGTTGTTGGTGAAACAGCACGCTGCCTGATTAATTACTCTCCCCTTATGATCCTTCCGGATAATGGGGATGTATATAATCAAAAGAAAGATTTGTTTAGTTTTATTCGGGATATGCCTGATACGTGGGACGAAACACGTTTCCTTGGCGGCGAACCAGGTGAATTTATTATTGTTGCCCGGCGCAGCGGGAGAAACTGGTTTGTGGCAGGGAATACCAATGTTAAGGCAAGAAGAGTCGATTTAAAATTGGATTTCCTGGAAGGAAGGGAATATAATTTAATCCGATATCAGGATACAAAAGATTCCCATTTTCAGAAAAATAAGGAATCCTATGAGGTACATATAGGAACGGTAGCTAAAGATCAGGTATTAACCCTACCTATGGCTCCAGGGGGTGGGTTTTGTATCAAAATTATAGCAGAATAATAATGAAATATGATTGACCCGAAAATATAGAATTCGGACATTTCAAATTAATAACCAAGAAGATTATAAATCACGTAAATAGATATGGGAACCTCTATATTTCAAGCCGAAAACGGGAAAAAATATTTATTCCCTTTTGCTATCATTGCCAGTTTGTTTTTCTTATCGGGATATACCAATGCGTTGCTCGATGTGCTTAACAAATATTTTCAGGAGGTACTGCATATTTCCAGGGCGGAGTCGGGATTGGTTCAGTTTTCACTTTATTCAGGGTATTTTATCATGGCGATACCCGCGGGAATATTCATTCACAGGTTCGGATACAATAAGAGTTTGATTCTAGGCTTATTAATCCTGATTGCCGGAACAATTTTGTTTATCCCTGGAGCGTATATTAAATCTTATTATGTTTTTCTGGTTGCATTATTTGTAATCGCATGTGGTTTCTCTTTTTTTGAAATCATAGCCAATCCTTATGCTACTTTCCTTGGAAACGAGCAAGCAGCTACGCGAAGGATAAACCTAGTACAGGCATTCAACGGTATTGGATGGATATTCGGACCGTTATTGGGTGGTTTGATCATATTCAATAAATCTTCGGGTGAATATCATTTCAATAACCTGCCTATCCCGTTTATTTTTTTAGGTATTGGTATTCTTATCATCTTAATTCTCATCATCCGGAAACCTTTACCTGAACTTTCTGATATAAAAAAAGATAATGAGATAAATCCAGGTACACCATCCATTACAGCTAAACCTTTTTATAAATATCCGCATTTTGTCCTGGCAATATTTGCCCAGTTCTTTTATGTGGCAGGACAGACTGGGATCAATAGCTTTTTTATCAATTATGTTACCGAAACCAATCAGGATATTTCCAATCAATCGGCTTCGGTAATGCTGGCCTTTGGTGGTATGAGCTTGTTTATTCTCGGTAGGTTTTCCGGAAGCTGGTTTATGAAATTCATCAACCCCTCCCGGTTGCTGACCATCTTTTCAGTGGCTTGTATGGTACTGGTAGCCCTGGTAATTATGAAATTACCGTTCGTCTCCATTGCAGCTCTTTGTGCTGTTTACTTTTTCATGTCTATCATGTATCCAACCATTTTTGCTTTAGGCATAAAGGACTTGGGAGAACAGGTCAAGAAAGCGTCATCGTATATAGTAATGGGTATTGTTGGCGGAGCTTTTTGTCCGATGCTGATGGGTAAAATAGCGGATATTTATTCAATGACCATTGGCTTCATAGTCCCATTGGTATGCTTTGCGTTCGTTTTTCTTTATGCCTATAAAGGGTGCAAATTGAGATAATACAATATTCAAACATTTTTTCAAAATTTAACATCATGACTATAAATATTTGCAGAAACAGAAGGATAGAAAAGTTGCACGAAAGAAACCTTTTTCTTGCACAGAATCATAAGCGTGATCTTTATGTCGATAACCCTGAATTTCTGGTATACCACTGGTCGGGCAAAGCAGCAGCTTTTAGCCCGGCAACAGGAGAAACAGCTTCTGATGCCAGTGAAAGGATCAATTGCGGAGACCACAACTGCCGAGTCGATAATAGTAACCCTTTCCCGTTTGTAAATGGGATGCCATCAAAGGTTAATGGCTTTTCATACGATGTGAATAATTTTGCGGCTGACTATGCTTTTTTTCTCGATCATACGCCAGTAATAATTAACCCATACGAACGAATTGTTGGCGAGTTCAATTGGCAGCTCGACGAAGCACGCTTTTTTAAATATCCGGACGAGAACCAGAAACTGGGATTAGAAGCCCGGAAATTGGGAGCCGGGGGGATTAGTTTTACACATACCTCTCCCGATTTAGGTATCGGCCTGGAATTGGGTTGGGGAGGAATTCTTAATAAAGTTCAGGTTAACAGGGTCAAATTTCAGAAGAACGACAACCAAAAAAGTGTTGAATACCTGAATGCTGCAGAAGTAGTTTGCAACGCTATCATTCGTTTTATTGACCGATATGCCGTTGAGGCAGATGCACTTGAAAGAAGCGAAAGAGATCCGGAGTTAAAAGAAAGCTACGGAATTGTGGCGCGTTCATGCCGGAACATCATTACCCAAGCCCCTTCCAGTTTTGTTGAAGCCGTACAATGGATCAACTTTTTCCAGGTTTTTGAACGTATCATCGGGCATGGAAATGGCTATGGCCGGTTGGATCAGCTTTTGATTGGTTTCTACAAGGCTGATTTTAACAAAAAACTCATGACCCATGAATATGCACGTGATCTGGTAGCGGAATTGTATCTAAAATACGGAGGAAACTACTTCTCTTTCGGCGGTCGTAATCAGGCATTAAAAGATGCAACCAACGAGATGAGTTGGATTGGCATTGAAGCCTATGACATGTGTGGTGGTTACAATCAGCTCGGAGCAATGTGGCACAGCGATGTTGATAAAGATTTCTGGAACTATGCCTGCGATGTGGTTGGCCGACATGGTTGTGGTGCGCCGACACTGGTTAATTACGACGTGATGCGGGCGAGCGAATTACGCTCGGGGTATAGTGAAGAGGATAGCTGGAACATCGCCTATTCCGGTTGTCAGTGGTACTGTTCGGTTGGAAAAGAATACAATGATCAGGATTTAAATTCGCTGGTTTTGGTTCAACCCATGCAACGGGCAATGCAGCATGCCGCTGATTTTGGACTCGAAAAATGGGATGATTTCTGGGCGGTTTATTGCAACGAAGTAAATAAAACTGCTGATGTTCTAGTCGATTTTAAAAACAATACCTACAAATGGCAGCACAAAGTGTGGCCTGAGATCGTCACCTCATTTTGTATGCATGGCCCTATTGAAAATGGCCGTGATGTTACTGATGTGCGGGCGGTTGCCAATAATTATACTTCGGTGAATGTACTTGGTGTTCCGAATGTGGTTGACAGTATGTATGCAATGAAAGAACTCATATTTCAGCAAAAGAAATATACAATGCTTGAACTGATTGGAGCCATTTCGACCAACTGGGACAAAAAAGAGTTGATGCGAAGGGATTTTCTTAATCAGCCCAAATTTGGGAATGATATCGACTCGGTTGATTCCATGGCGCTGTTGATTTCAAAACAAGTTCGCGAATTGCTCGAAAGCAAACACAACATCAAAGGATTTCATTTCCGTCCTTCGCTTTTTCAGTTTATGGGCCACACCTATGCAGGAGTGATGTTGGGAGCTACGCCCGACGGACGAAAAGCCGAAGAACCGCTTGCTCACGGAATGAACCCAATGCATGGAAGGAATACTGAAGGAATTTTACCTACAATCCGATCGTTTTGCAAACTCAACTTCACTGAATATCAGGGAGGATCTTTTCAAATTGAACTGCATCCAAGTTTTTTTCCTGATGGTGAAAAACGAGGCAATACGGTTGAACTATTTGCGACCAATTTTTTCGAAATGGGTGGTGTACAAATCAATCTGAATGTGGTGGACATCAATACATTGAAAAAGGCAATGGAAAATCCGGAAAATCCGGAATACAGAAATATCGTTGTAAAGGTAACCGGATACTCAGCCCATTTTATGGTGATGGACAGAAAATTTCAGGAAGAATTTGTGAAACGGGTTAATTATACATCTCTTATAAACTAAAACAAATAACGATTATGAATAATTTAAGCGATAAACAAAAAGAATCCTTTATAGATCATGGGTATCTGGTCCTTGAAAACGTGATTGATGGAAAATATCTGTCTCCCGTGATTGATGAGCTAATGTCCTATGGAAAGAAATGAAGAAAAATGATGTCTAAAAATGAACGGACAAACAGCTGTACTAACAGAAATTCGCTCTCTCTCGGCACACGATGGTCCTGGATTAAGGATAACCCTTTTCTTTAAAGGATGTTCCCTGAAATGTAAGTGGTGCCACAATCCTGAGACCATCCTGTCAACTCCTGAATTGGAATGGGATGAAAAAAGTTGTATCGATTGCCGGATTTGTGAAGCCAACTGTCCGGAGAAGGCCATCGCTTTTAGTGAATCAAAATCATATATCATAAACAAGAATAAATGCACGGTCTGCGGAACTTGTGTGGCTACCTGCCCATCGAAAGCGCTGAAAATAGCAGGGGTTTCTTTCACTGTAAATCAGTTGTTTGATCTAATTCACAGGGATGAAAAATTCATTAAACGATCTAATGGCGGAATAACCTTCTCGGGAGGTGAGCCAGCACTGGGATATTCTTTTATTGCTGAATTGGCTCAAAAGCTAAAAGCATTTGATTATCATTTAGCCCTTGATACTTGTGGCATGGCTCCGGCCAAAGCATACGAGACAATTGTTCCGCTGATGGATCTGATTTTGTATGATCTAAAAGAGATAAACGATGAAAAACATCGCCAGTTTACCGGAGCATCCAATGAGTTGGTTCATGAAAACCTTTCTTTAATTCTCAAACTCATTCAGCAAAATAACCTGAAAACGGAAGTTTGGATTCGTACTCCTTTAATTCCTGCGATGACAGATACTTATGAAAATATTCAGGCAATTGGTAAATTTCTATCTGAAAAAGCAGATGGTTCAGTTCAGAAATGGGAATTATGCACATTTAATAACCTTTGCATTGCCAAATATCGCAAGTTGGGGAAAGAATGGGCTTTGGAGCATTCCGATCTTTTAACAACAAGTTATGCAGCGCAACTCCTTAAAGTTGCTAAATTATCTGCACCTATTATCCCCGGGATAAATCTTTCAGGATTGACAAAAACAAATAGAAAAACTTAAATAACAGATAATGGAAGTATCAAAAACTATCACACTAAAAAATCAAATTATGAAACAAATTCTCGTTACAATTATTTCTGCCCTTTTTGTATTAAATGGTTATACTCAAACGAATCCAAATAAGATGGACTGGTGGAAAGATGCAAAGTTTGGGATGTTTATCCATTGGGGAGTATATGCTGTGCCGGCCGGAGTTTACAATGGGAAAGACATTGGCCGTAACGGCGAATGGATCATGAACCGGGGAAAAATTCCTATAGCTGAGTATCAAGCATATGCGAAACAGTTTAATCCAGTAAAATACAATCCCGAAGCATGGGTGCAAATGGCAAAAGATGCTGGGATGAAATATCTGGTTATCACCTCAAAACACCACGATGGCTTCACCCTTTTCGAAACAAAAGCTTCAAAATGGAACATTGTTGAGGCGACACCTTACGGCAAAGATTTGCTTAAACCGCTTGCCGATGCTTGTCATAAATACGGGATCAGACTTGGATTTTACTATTCTCAAGCGCAGGACTGGAATAACCAGGGAGGTGCAGCCAGTGGCGGGCATTGGGATAAAGCACAGGATGGCTCAATGGATGAATATATCGATAAAGTTGCAGTTCCTCAGGTTAAAGAGATTCTTTCTAATTACGGACAAGTTGATATACTTTGGTGGGATACACCAACCGATATGACCAAAGAGAGGGCTGAGAAATTTATACCAATCCTAAGTAAGTATCCTAATCTAATCACTAACAATAGATTAGGAGGCGGTTATAACGGTGATACAGAGACTCCGGAGCAATTTGTTCCGGCAACCGGTTTCCCCGGACGAAACTGGGAAACCTGTATGACCATGAATGATACATGGGGTTACAAATCGAAAGATAACAACTGGAAATCGACAAAGGAAATTATTCAGACATTGATCAATATTGTTAGTAAAGGGGGTAATTACCTCCTGAATGTCGGACCAACGTCCGAAGGGCTTATTCCTCAGCCTAGTATTGATCGTTTAAAAGAAGTGGGTCAATGGATGAAAACGAATGGCGCAGCTATATACGGCACCACTGCCAGTCCGTTCCATTATTTGTCCTGGGGGCGCTGCACGAGGAAAGGCAATAAATTGTACCTACATGTCATAGATTGGCCACAGAATGGACTACTATCAATTCCATTGCTCAATAAAATTGAAAGGGCCTATTTGTTGTCTGCTCCTAAAGCGACATTGGAAGTTCAGAAATCCGAATTGAAGAATATTGTCAAACTGCCTTTTGCTGCTCC
>Ga0265297_10005391_pt1 | contig 19563 bp, 13 predicted proteins | sample Munlanlwell13791_FD_192502 | JGI IMG/M metagenome (GOLD analysis project Ga0265297, IMG submission 192502) | Leachate microbial communities from a municipal landfill in Southern Ontario, Canada - Leachate well 137-91 | ecosystem: Engineered > Solid waste > Landfill > Unclassified | place...
CAAAAAGGCAAATTTTGGTGCGGGCAAAATTTGCCTTTTTGGTCAACTTGAGCAGATTAAGCCTTTATCCGGCGGAATCCTAGATAAACAATTCGGTAACAAGAATTATTATGAAGACAATTATAAATATAACTATGCCCGCCGTAACCTGTCGTTCGTAGAATTTGTAATATCGGTCCATATTCGCCTCTTGAGAATGCTGAGAAAAAACACGAAATCGGTTTAAAAAAGGCATTTTTGGTGTTAAAATACAATACAATAACAATTCTATGACATACCAATATGTTAATACCAATACATTATACAGTCAAGGAAAATTATGCTAGAACTTAAAATAAAAGAATTTCGAAAAAAGAAGGGGTGGTCACAACAAAAATTGGCGGAAAAGTCCGGGCTATCTTTCAATACTATTACACGGATTGAGCAGGGGATAGGCGATTCACCCACCCTTAAGACGTTAGTTAAATTGGCGGATGTTTTGGAAGTAGGACTTGATGAATTAGTAGGGAGGAAGTAATTGACAACAGACAATTATCATGTTATAGTTAAAACAATAATTTGGTACAAAGTGGTATGTTTCGAAGGGGGAATCTGCCACTATAAAATAATCCAAACCTTCGCCTTGTAGGCGAAGGTTTTTTGTTTAAGAATAAAAAAGAGGCACAGCCTGGAATGGAGTCTTTCAAGGAGCCTCAGATCGAGATAGACAACCTATAGGATATTGATCGACCCTGTCAATGGCGATTAAACATCTTGCCAGTAAACGGGTAGATTTGGAGAATAACTATGGCAAATAATCTCAATACAACCAAAGAGCAGGAACGCGCCGAGTTGCATCGTGCTATCTGGCAGATCGCCAACGACCTGCGTGGTAGCGTGGACGGCTGGGATTTTAAGCAGTATGTGCTAGGGATACTCTTTTATCGTTTCATTAGTGAAAATTTGACAAATTATATCAATGCTGATGAACGCCGTGCGGGTAAAAAAGATTTTGACTATGCCACGCTTTCTAATAAAGAAGCTGAATTCGGTCGAGCCGATACCGTAAAAGAAAAAGGTTTTTATATTTTACCAAGCCAGCTTTTTGTGAATGTTCAAAAAAATGCCCGCAACGACGCCAACCTTAATGAAACTCTTACTGCCGTTTTTCGTAATATTGAAAATTCTGCCAAAGGCGCAGACAGTGAAGATGACATTAAGGGCTTGTTTGATGATCTTGATGTAAATTCCAATAAACTGGGAGGCACGGTAGAAAAACGCAATCAGAAACTCGCCAAACTTTTTGAATCTATCGGCGGCCTCAAACTTGGGAATTACTACGATAATACGATAGACGCTTTTGGTGATGCGTATGAATTTTTGATGACTATGTATGCCGCAAATGCAGGAAAATCAGGAGGGGAATTTTTCACCCCACAAGAAGTCAGCGAACTTCTTGCTGAGATCACCACAGTCGGCAAAAAAGAAGTGAACAAGGTTTACGATCCAGCTTGCGGTTCTGGTTCTTTACTCCTTAAATTCGTTAAAGTCCTCGGTAAAGAAAATGTACGGCAAGGGTTCTTTGGGCAGGAAATAAACCTCACTATCTATAATCTTTGTCGTATAAACATGTTCTTGCATGATATTAATTACAATCATTTTGATATCGCCCACGGTGATACGCTGACCGACCCAAAGCACTGGGATGATGAGCCATTCGACGCAATTGTCTCCAATCCGCCGTATTCTATCAAGTGGGAGGGCGACGGCAATTCACTTTTGATCAACGACCCACGTTTTTCGCCGGCCGGAGTATTGGCGCCCAAGAGCAAAGCTGATCTTGCCTTTACCATGCACATGCTCTCTTGGCTTTCTACCAGCGGCACGGCGGCAATCGTTGAGTTTCCGGGAGTGCTCTATCGAGGCGGTGCGGAGCAGAAGATCCGTAAATATCTGATAGATAACAATTACATTGATACCGTGATTCAGCTTCCGCCAGATCTTTTCTTCGGCACACCCATTGCTACCTGCATTATCGTGCTCAAAAAAAGCAAGAAGGACAACAAAATCCTCTTTATCGATGCATCAGCCGAATTTGTCCGCGGAGGAAGCAAAAACAAACTGAGCGATGAAAACCGCGCCAAAATAATGGAGGCATTTACTAAAAGATGCGATCAAAAGCATTTTGCCAAATTGGTTAGTAATAAGACCATTGAAGAAAATGAGTGCAACATCACGGTATCCACCTATGTGGCGCAAAAAGACACCCGCGAGGTGATTGATATAAAGAAACTCAACACCGAGATCAAGTGTATTGTTGCCCGGCAGAACGAACTGCGCACGGCGATTGATAAAATAGTCGCTGATATTGAGGGACACCATGACTAAGCCTATGAACAAAATTGAAAAACTGATCGCTGAGCTCTGCCCGCGAGGGGTGGAGTTTAAGGAATTAAAAGATATTGCTAACAGCATTACAACCGGAAAACTTAATGCAAATGCGCAAGTAGAAGATGGAGCATATCCTTTTTTTACATGCGATGCGAATCCCTTCAAAATTAATACTTATGCTTTTGATGTGGAGGCAATTATCGTGTCAGGCAATGGCAGTCAGGTTGGGCATATAAATTATTATCACGGCAAATTTAATGCGTATCAGAGAACTTATGTGATTTCAGGTTTTAAGAGTTTAAATGTAAAATACATATTGCACTATCTAAGAGGATATTTACGGGAATACATCATTGGAAATTCAAGAAAAGGGTCTGTTCCGTATATTACAATGCCTATGCTTGAGGAGTTCCTCATCCCCATCCCGCCCATTGCCATCCAACAAGAGATTGTGAAAATTCTGGATACTTTTATAGAGCTAGAAGCAGAGCTAGAAGCAGAGCTAGAAGCAGAGCTAGAAGCAAGAAAGAAGCAGTATGAACATTATCGTAACCAGCTATTGATGTTTGAGGCGGAGGGTGGGGTACGATGGACGACACTAAACAGGATTGCAAAAATTAAACATGGAAGAGATTGGAAAAATCTCAAAGCTGGAAATATACCAGTGTACGGCACAGGTGGGATTATGGGGTACGTCGATACTTTTACTTTCAACAAGCCAACCGTACTTATTCCGCGTAAAGGTTCAATTACAAATATCTTCTATGTCGATGAACCATTTTGGAATGTAGACACAATCTTTTACACCGAGCTTGATATGGAACAAATAATACCGAGGTTTTTTTATTACTTCATGAAGACAGTAGATTTAGCAAAGCTAGATACTGGTTCAGGTCGCCCTAGCTTAACCCGGGCTATTTTAGACAAAATCGCTGTACCAGTTCCGCGAATGAAAGAACAAGAACGCATCGTTACCGTTCTTGATAAATTTGACGCTCTTGTGAATAATATTTCGGTTGGCTTACCTGCGGAATTGAATGCCCGGCGCAAACAATACGAATACTACCGGGACAAGCTTTTAACATTCGAAGAATATGCCAAACAATAAAAAATACAATTTAGTGGCGGAAAATCCTCAAAGCACGGTAGTGGCGGAATATACGCCCGCGTACCGTACCGCCAAGGCGTACCAGAGCGAGGCAGAACTGGAGAGCGCTTTTATCGAGCAGTTGAAATTACAGGCGTATGAGTATCTCTCCATTACCTCTGAAGCTGATCTGGTGCTTAACCTGCGCCAACAACTGGAAAAGCTGAACGGCTTCACCTTTTCCGATGCCGAATGGGAAAGATTTTTTACCGGCGAGATAGCCAACCCTAACCAGAGTATTGCCGAAAAAACAGCCACTATTCAAGAAGACTACATCAAAAATCTAAGAAGAGATGACGGAACAGTTAAAAATGTCTATCTGCTCTGTAAAGATAAGATCCACGAAAACAGTTTGCAGGTGATCAACCAATACACTACCGAAGAAGGTCAAAGAGCAAACCGCTACGATGTAACGGTGCTGGTCAACGGCTTGCCGCTCGTGCATATTGAACTCAAGCGGCGGGGGGTAGCGATTCAGGAAGCATTCAATCAGATCAACCGCTACCAGCGCGAGAGCTTTTGGGCTGGCTCCGGGCTTTTTGAGTATGTACAGATATTTGTCATCTCCAACGGCACGCACACCAAATACTACAGCAACACCACACGCTCAGAACATATCAAAGAATCAAGCGAAGGCGCCGTAAAAAAAGGCAAACGCTCCAGCAACAGTTTTGAATTCACGAGCTGGTGGGCGGACGCGGCTAATAAGCCCATTACGGATCTCGTGGATTTTGCCAAAACCTTTTTTGCCAAGCACGCTCTTCTCAATATCCTCACCCGCTACTGCGTGTTTACCACTGACAAACAGCTTTTGGCGATGCGGCCTTATCAGATCGTGGCGACCGAGAAGATACTAAGTAAAATCGAAATCAGCACCAACTATAAAAAACTTGGCACTGTTGAGGCTGGCGGTTACATCTGGCACACCACTGGTTCTGGTAAAACCCTGACCAGTTTCAAGACCGCCCAACTGGCAAGCAAGTTGCCCTATGTTGACAAGGTGCTTTTTGTGGTTGATCGCAAAGACCTTGATTATCAGACCATGCGTGAATACGACAAGTTTGAGAAAGGTGCGGCCAACAGTAATACCAGTACGTCGATATTAAAACGTCAACTGGAAGACACAAACGCGCGCATTATTATCACAACTATTCAAAAACTCGACCGTTTTATTTGGTGCAACAAAGGACATGCTATTTTTGACGGCCACATTGTGCTGATTTTTGATGAGTGCCATCGTTCACAGTTTGGCGAAATGCACACCGCCATTACCAGAGCGTTTAAGAATTACCATCTTTTCGGCTTTACTGGCACGCCGATCTTTGCCGTGAATGCCTCTTCAGGGGGGCAGCCCAATTTTAAGACCACCGAGCAGGCTTTTGGCGATAAATTGCACACCTATACCATTGTGGACGCCATTGCCGACAGAAATGTTTTACCCTTTAAGGTGGATTATGTTTCTACCGTGCGCGAAGCCGAAGACATTGAAGATAAAAAAGTGCGTGACATTGACCGCGAGGCAGTACTTGCCGCGCCGGAACGGTTGGCAAATATCGTCCAATATATCCGCGAACATTTTGATCAGAAAACCAAGCGGAACAGTTTTTACAAGCTCAAAGACCGCAGACTGGCGGGGTTTAACTCCATTTTTGCCGTTTCTTCCATTGACGCGGCCAAAAAATACTACGCTGAATTTAAAGAACAGCTGGCAGATGCACCGAGCGATAAAAAACTAAAAATAGCGCTTATTTACAGCTTTGGTGTAAACGAGGAAGAAATTGACGGCGTGATAGACGAAAACTCTGAAGACACCAGCGGATTGGACAAGAGCTCAAGGGATTTTCTTGAGAACGCCATCAAAGATTACAACGCCATGTTTGGGACTTCATATGACACATCGTCCGACAAATTTCAGAATTACTATAAAGATGTCAGCGAGCGGGTAAAAAACCGTGATGTAGATATTCTGCTGGTGGTAAATATGTTCTTGACCGGCTTTGACGCGACGACGCTCAATACTTTGTGGGTGGATAAAAACCTGCGTTTGCACGGGCTTTTGCAGGCATATTCGCGTACCAATCGAATCTTAAACACCGTCAAGACGTTCGGAAACATTGTTTGCTTTCGCAATTTGGAAAAAGCGACCAATGAATCCATTGCTCTCTTTGGCGACAAGGAAGCCAGCGGGATTGTGCTGTTAAAGTCGTATGACGAGTACTACAACGGCTATAAAGACGGCGACAAGGAAGTCCGTGGATATACCAGTCTAGTCAAAGAGCTTTTGGCCAAATTTCCCGGTGGCGAGCGAATTATAGGAGAACAAAATAAAAAAGATTTTATCAGGCTCTACGGCGCGATTTTGCGGGTAAGGAATATCTTGGTTACTTTTGACGAATTTAGCGGCAATGAAATTCTATCCGAGCGGGACACTCAGGATTATCACAGCGCCTACATTGACCTCTATAACGAATTTCGCAAGACATGTGAAGGCGAGAAGGAAAATATCAACGACGATCTCGTGTTTGAAATGGAGCTCATCAAACAGATTGAGATCAACATTGATTATATTTTAGGGCTTGTTAAGAAATACCACGAAGATCACATTAAGAACCGCGAACTCCTCGTAGACATTAATAAAGCAATTGATTCAAGCGTTGAACTGCGCAACAAAAAAGACCTCATCAACCAGTTTATCGCTTCGCTTGATATCCATTCGGTGGTGGATGAAGACTGGCAGAAGTATGTGGAAAAGAAAAAAATAGAGGAACTGGATGAGATTATTAAGCAAGAAAATCTTGATCACGACGAAACCTATAAATTTGTTAGAAACGCGTTTCGTAACGGTAATGTCGCAACCACGGGCACTGCGTTGGCCAAGGTTTTGCCGCCTGTATCACGCTTTTCTCCCGGAGGAGAGCGCTCCAAAAAACGCGAGAGTGTTTTGGATAAATTGACACGCTTCTTTGAGCGGTTTTTTGATATTTCTAATGGGAAGCTTTAGATGACTGGGAGAAAGAAGGGGTGATGAAAGAAAGGTCGCTATTTACTGTATAGATAAAAACAAGAATTGCGTTGATAGAAAAAAGAAGACAGAAAATAATGAAGCGTTAAATAAGGAGTAGTTATGGTCGGAAGAATGGAGCGCGTGTCCTTACGAGACGTTTGGAAAAAAGAAGCGAAGGATTTTACGTGTTGGTTGTTTGAGAACCTTGAAGTGCTCGGAGAAGAGCTTGACCTGCAGTTAACAGGTGATGAGAAGGAAAAGAGCGTTGGATCTTTCTCGGCAGATATTATTGCAGAAGATAGTTCCGGCCAGAAGGTGTTGATAGAGAATCAACTTGAGAAGACCGACCATGGCCATTTAGGGCAGATACTTACATATATCTCTAACCTTGATGCAAAGACCGTTATTTGGATCTCGAGTGAACCCCGAGCTGAGCATATAAATGCCATTGAGTGGCTAAATGAAACAGGGAGTGGTGTTAAGTTTTATCTTGTACAAGTTGAGGCGTATCGTATAGGTAATTCTGAACCCGCCGCTAAATTTACTATTGTTACCGGTCCAAGCGAGAAGACTGAGATTGTTGGGGGTGAAAAGAAAGAGGAGGCTGAGCGTCATCGTTTACGTTATGAATTTTGGAGATCACTTCTTGAGAAAAGCAAGCAAAAGACTGCGCTCCACTCTAATATCTCGCCCACTGCAGCTAATTGGATTGGAACAGGTTCGGGCATTCGAGGTCTAGGATTTAATTATGCAATTACATATAAATATGGGCAGTCCGAACTTTATATTGACCGTGGCAAGGAATCCGGCACAGAGAACAAGCGCATATTTGATGAACTTTATTCTCATCGCGCAGAGATAGAGAAAGAATATGGGGATAAACTTAGGTGGGAACGACTTGATGACCGCAGGGCATGTAGGATAAGTAAGCGTGTTGATTCGCCGGGACTGATAGATGTTACTAAAAGAGATAAGTTACAGAATGATATGATTGATGCGATGATTAAACTGGAGCAGGTTCTTAAAAAGCATCTAAGAAGCTTAAAACTATGACAATGTTTTTAATCAATAGCCCATAGAAGGCTGTTCCATTCGATTCTGGTGAGGCGCGAGTTCAGTTCATTAAGAAATACTATTTATAAAGACTATTAAGTACTTAGAGAATGCATATGAACAATAAGAATGAGCCGAAATTCAAAGTAGGCGCTGAAGTCCAAAAAGTCAGCGATTCAACTAAGGTTGGAGTAGTTGTTGAAATAGATTGCTTTCATGGTGGGATTTGGTATTATCGTGTCAGCTTCGGCGGGGAGCGAAAGATAGTACCCGAACCCGATCTTATACCCTATTTGCCTGAGAGTAAGCCTTCCGATATTCTAAAAATTGGTAAATTAGGTAACTACGATGAGTTCCAGAGAAATATTGTATATCAGAAGTTATCGAAGGTTAATATTCTCACTAACAATATCTACGCTTTTAATGTCTCGCGGACAATATTCTATCCTTACCAATTCAAGCCACTTTTAAAGTTCCTGGAATCATCCAATAATCGAATTCTCATTGCCGATGAAGTTGGTTTAGGTAAAACAATCGAAGCGGGCCTAATTTATATGGAGCTCAAAGCCAGGCAGAAACTACACCGGGTCTTAGTAGTTTGTCCATCGGGTCTCAAAGAGAAATGGAAGACGGAGCTGGAAAATCGGTTTGGGGAGGAATTTAGCTTATTGAGTAGTAGCGATTTAATTAAATTTATGGATAAATACATTGATTTTCAGTCGCGAGCACATTTAAAGGGCATTATCGCGTTAGAAAGTATCCGTCAAGATAATGTGTTGGAGAAATTGCAGGAAGTGGCTCCGGATTTTGATTTGGTGATAATAGATGAGGCCCACCATATGAGGAACGTAGAGACACGGCAACATCGTGTAGGTAAGATATTGGGCCAAAATACAGAGTCGATGGCGATGCTTTCAGCTACGCCTGTACATTTAGCTAGCGAAGACCTCTTTAGATTACTTAATATCTTAGATGAAGATAATTTTTCTAGTCTTCCGATTGCGGAAGAATTATTCACGAAGAATGAGCCCGTTATTAAGGCGCAGGCCTGCATAAGTGGGATTCCCGCGAATATAGGGAAGGCTATTGAGTATATTAAAGATACAGAAGACTATTTAAAAAATGCCAATAAGCCTTATCTATATAGCCTATGTCAAGATGTTCTTGATAAGATGAGCCTTCTTAAGGAGCGGGGAATAAATGATCCGAATTATCGGAGAAACCTGATTGAAATTCAGAGAGAGGTCTCAGAATTAAACATTTTTGGTCATATATTTAATAGGACGCGCAAAAGAGAGGTAAAAGAAAAGATAGTATCGCGACGTTCTTATCCAATAAAAATTCAACTGTCGGATTTAGAGAGAGAATTTTACAATGCGGTCCTCCATTTCGTAAAAATGGAGGCAAGAAAAAGATCAAATTCAGCATTTATCCGTCAATGGCTAATTTGCACACCATTAAGAAGGGTGACTTCTTGTATGTCTGCTATGGTGGAGTATTATAGGCGTAATTTGGGGTGCGACGAAACTGATATCGGAGATGATGACTATGTTACCGAACTTGAAAATGGTAAAGGCAGCAATACAGGACTCGCAGAGGCCCAGGATAGATTAAAAACAGTAATTCGCAGCTGGGGTGGTACAAAGGAAGACTCCAAATTCCGCAAATTTAAAGAAGTGATTGACTCGATTAAGGCAAAAGAGGGTAGATGTAAAATAATGGTTTTTGCTTTCTTTAAGGATACGCTGCGTTATTTAAAAACACAGTTAGACGCGTCCGGATATAAAACTATACTAATTACAGGCGATACCCCGCATGAAGAGAGGTATGGATTAATCGATAAGTTCCGGGGCGATACATCTATAGAAATCTTGTTATCATCTCGCGTCGGAAGCGAAGGGTTAGATTTTCAATTCTGCGATACGATGGTTAATTATGATCTACCCTGGAATCCAATGGAAGTGGAGCAACGTATTGGGAGGTTAGACCGTATAGGCCAGAGGTCATCGATTATAAGAATATACAATTTTTATATTGAGGAAACCATTGAAGAAAGAATATTGGATAGACTTTATGAAAGAATAGGTATTTTCGAGAAATCCATAGGAGAATTAGAGCCAATTATAGGAGAGGAAATAAATATTCTAGTTAGCGAGCTCATTAGTAAAGATTTGGATCCACAAGAGGAAACTCAGCGTATTGAACGGTCAGCGCGCATTATAGAGAATAAACGCCAGGAATTAGAGCGTTTAGAAAAAAAGTCGTCCCAGTTTATAGGTGTCGATAATTTCTTTGATGAGGAAATTGACCGCATACGAAGGACGAAACGATATATTACTAGTGAGCAGTTAATCAAATTTGTTTTCGATTTTCTCAAACATAGTTGCCCACGCACAAGAATAGAATATGACGATAAAGTTAAGAATGGAAAGTTTTACCCGGATAGCAGATTTCAATCTCTAATAACTGAATATGGTAAATCATCAGAACTGCCAAATTTCTTTAGCGAAGACGGAGTGCGAGTCACCTTCGATTCTGATTTTGCTTTTCAAAATTCAGAAGTGGAATTTATCAACAGCACACATGCTTTGGTTAATTTGGTGATTGAATTTTACAAGAATAGAGAGCTAAAATTTAATAATGCTTATCACATTATTCTTAAAAGTGATAAAGTCAAACCGGGGCAGTATTTCTATTTTGTATTTCGATTAAGAATAACCGCCGCAAAGGAAAGTAATACGTTAGAGGCCATGTTTATAGACCAGGAACTTAATGCCGTATGCGTTGATGAGGATTCAGAAATCCTACTTGGTGAGATGCTTGAGAATGGCAAAAATGCCGAATTAAATAGTTTTGATATTGATTCGGAATTCGCAGATAAGGCATATAGGATTTCAAAGTCTTTATTTATGGATAGGTTGGAAAGCGTGCGAAAACAGGCTGAAAGAAATAACAATTTACTAATAGAAGGAAGAATTGCCAGCATAAAGATGGCACACGAAAAAAGGATCAGCCAAAAACAAAGGCAGTTAGATAAGGGTAAAACTGAAGCAAAAGATAAAAGATATATTATTATGTTGGAATCGGAAATAAGGCGCTTAACTAAAGAGTTGGAATCGGCTGTTGCTGATGAAGAATCTAAAAGGACGGTGAGCGTTGAATATGACGAAGTGGCTGCGGGCATTCTGGAAATTTCTTCGTAGTGACGTTCCGATTGATTGGGGAAATGAGCCGGTAAAAAAGACATCGGAAGGAAGTAGCGCGTTAAAAGTACAAGAATCGAAGCAAGAAGTTGTCGTTAAGCCTTCTGAAGAATCTGCATATAAAGAAGCCCCGGAACCACAAACACCAATTCAAGAACAACAAGTTGAGAAAAAAGTTATTATACAGCCGTCAAAAGAGCCATTACATGTACAGATAGGCTTAGATTTTGGAACTAATTGCACTAAGGTGTGCTATTCAGCCGGCAACTTTAAGAAAATAACACCTTTCCGTCATCGCCATAATTTGACAACATACCCTGATTACACGATTCCATCCATCATAGCTTTTGATGACAAGAAAAATATCTTGTTTGGCGGGGCGGCCGTTTCTTATATTGAAAATGATCGGTGGGGACTCGGAATTAAAAATCTGAAAACGCTTGTCGCCAGCAAAAGCAGCGATTCTTTTAAGGACGAGATATCAGAGCAGTTGTATCAAGAATACATGGCGAGCAAGAACCTCAATGTAGAGATTTATACACCAGATCTTCTGACCGGAATGTATCTATCGTATTTGATGCGGAGGATCAGCCAGAATATAAAAAGAATATACAGTACAGAAAACATCGATATCAATTTTAACATATGTATGCCGATTGATTATGTTCAAAAGAATGCTGTTAAAGAACGGTTCGAAAGAGTATTTGCAGTAGCTGAATTAATATATAGAGAATGGCAGGATGCTGATTCAGATTTTAATTTGTTAGATACAGCACTAAAGGCAGACAAAAATGCTGTGTATGATGAAAATCATCCTAAAACACGAGTTTTCGCAGTTCCAGAAGCTGTGGCCGAAATGAATGCCTATTTAAGGTCGTATCAAAAAAAAGAAGGGTTACATGCAATAATTGATTTTGGCGCAGGGACAACAGATGTTTCGTTATTTAATCTTATTAGATTTTCCAGCAATCCTGATAGTGATGCAGAAAGAAGCTACTGGTATTCCGCGACCGCTATTCCGCAAGGGACATTCAAAATCGAAAAAATTGTCGCAGATTATCTAAAAATTGCAACTGGGGAATCAGTTAAGTTCAAGGATGTTTCTGCGATGTTACATAATCTACGCGCCAAAGAAGATAATGATTTGGCGATACGAATTAGAGATGAATCAAAGAAATTAGTATCTTCGAAAATATACAGAAGAACTTGGACAGAGGCGTTCGTTCATCTTAAAAAAGAAAGTTTATGGCATGATGTCCAAATTTATGTAAGCGGAGGCGGATCTCAGCTTCCGTATTTTGCAGATTTTCTTTCCGAGCCCTGGCATCCACATATAGCGCGAGAAAAAATAAGATATCCGGTTGAGATATTGACTAAACCCGATGATTTCGATGTTTCTGAGGATATTCCATTTTATAGAATGGCGGTTGCTTACGGATTGACTTGTCCTAAGCCGATGCTACAAAAATATACATTGCCAAAGGATGCGCCGGACCACACGCCACCGCCCTTGCCTACGAAGGCAATAGCGGACAAAGACGAGCTGTATCCGAAATAACAGGCAGTTTTAAGAGCGGACATGGAGATTATAGTGCCGAGGTGCCCGATATACGGAAGCGAACAGATCGAAGAGGATGAGATAGACCAAACCGAAGATGGTGCAGAGGTTTATTGTTGTAAATGCCTGAAGTGTGGGCATGTCTGGGAAGAGGAGACTTAGAAACAATCTAATTATTCATTATATTTTTTTTAAAATGCAAAATGAAGATTTCGATGATTTTTTCCTTGAGGGTGGCGATGAGATGATGAATAGTGAGCTGTGCCCCGAGTGCGGAGGCGTAATTTATCTTGACCGGCCTATTGAGTGGGTTGATGAGGCGAAGGGCATATGTATCTGTCCACACTGCAGAATAAAGGTAAAGATTAACCAATAACAGGGGCCCCTTGGGAATCGCTGCGGGGTCCTCGGTCGCAATTTTTAAGGGGGGTTTGGCAAAATTATGGGAAAAGTCAACGTCCAAAAAATGAAGGAAATAGTTCAAAGTTCTAATATTAATTTTCTGATCGGCTCTGGTTTATCAACACCCTTTCTCCCCGTGCTTAATGATATTGAAACTCGCTTGACCGCAGAAAAAGACGAAGCGAAGAAAATAGAAATATATAAAGAGTATTTTCAAAAGGTCATGTTGCCCAATAAAAAAATTGTTGATTGTTCAATAGACAAAAGCGCAGGCAGTGATTTTCAAAAAACATATACTAATTATAAGGACTTTTTTATATTGATTAGTCTTATTTTGCTAAAACGAAAAAGTACAATTTTAAGTAAACAGGCCAATGTTTTTACGGCGAACATTGATATAGTTATCGAAACGGTATTAGAGGCATGTAACTTAAATTATAACGATGGGTTTTCCGGTCAGCTTAATCCATCTTTTAATCTGAGTAACTTTAAAAAATCAATTTATAAAAGGAGCTTGCATTTTGAAAACATTTCGGAGTTGCCGGTTTTTAATTTGGTAAAATTACATGGATCTTTAACATGGCAAGTAGATGGCGAAAGGATTATATTTTCTAAACTGACTCATTTCGATGAGTCAATATTAAAAAAGGTTAGTGCTGATTTTAAAAACGCATATAAAAAAATATTAGTTGTTAATCCTGATGATGAAAAATTTGAGAAAACAGTAATTGAATTAACCTATTACGAGTTACTACGTATGTATTCAGCTGAGTTGGAAAAGGAAAATTCAGTTTTGTTCGTTATGGGTTTTTCTATGGCGGACCAACATATAAAAGCTATAACCTTAAGGGCGGCTAATTCAAACCCTACATTAAAAATTTATATTTTCTGTTATCTAGCTGATGAGTTGGACATAATGAGAGAAAATATGCAGTTCGATAAATTGAAGTATTCTAATATAGAGATTATTTCACCCGAAGATGGTGTTTCTCCTGACCAATATAACCTAGATGAAATAAATAAAAATATTTTCACTCAAATTTTATCAGGGATAGAGAATGAAACTGAAAATAAATAAAGACATAGGGGAAGCAATCGTAAAAGAGTCAATTTTTATAGTAGGGAAAGTTTTGTCTGTCGATGGCAGAACAGTTAAAGTTAGAGTTAATAAGAACAAGAATCATTCGCATATTGTTTATCGAGGGGAAGCGGTAAAAAATGTTTCTGTAGGAAGCTATATTAAAATTATCAAAGGTTTTATTGAGATAATCGGTAAAGTCGAGGGCGAATTTATTACTGAAGAAAAGTATTATAATAAAAATTATGGCAAAGAGGAGACAAAGATTAATAGAACGCTGCAAATATCATTGTTTGGTCACTTTGAAGATACGGAATTTAAGCAAGGAATTAAAGAAATGCCCTTGATTGACAATGAGTGCTATTTGCTAGATCGCGAGGAATTTAATGCACTCCACAGTTTCTATGGAAAGGGTGACAAAACTATAAAGATTGGCCATCTTACGGATGAACCTTCACAACCAATCGCATTAAGTGTAAATAAATTATTTGCAAGTCATGTAGGGATATTTGGTAATACTGGGAGCGGTAAATCGAACACACTTGCTCGGATTTTTACCGAGTTGTTTAAAGAATTCGGCAGTGATCAAGGCTTCAAGGAAAACTCGAAATTTGTAATTATAGATTTCAATGGAGAATACGCGGCCGAACCGATCATTACTCGAGATAAAGATATTTATAAATTATCTACAGGGAAGAAGACGGGTGGAAAATATTTGATTAAAAAAGAAAGCATAAAAAAGCTCGAGATTTTATCTGTTTTATTAGAAGCGACCGAAAAAACACAAAAACCATTTTTAAGTCGAGCGCTTAAGGATTGGCATTGGTCAGGGGATAAGGATTTTAATACTGGAGTGATTTTAGAGATAGAAAGTATATTCAATGATATATTAAGAAAATCAGATCGAAATTTTAAATTGGGGGTTTTTGCGGAATTCCTCAATCATATAGAGAGCCTTGTAAAGGACCCAAAGGTAATCTCGAATATTACGATGAATATTACTCAACATTTAGAATGGCATGGTAAGAAAGAGTGCTATCTCTATACTGATAACCACGGAACTCCTTTTTATTCAGATAGTGATCAGAGGAGCCAAATATTGGAATGGCTGAAGAGTCTCATTAGTACTCTTAAGTTTAAAGAAGACGAATTCAGCAAGCTGAAATTAAAAATAATACTGAATTTTCATCAGGAAACAATCAGGGGATTTTCAAATGAAGAGCATATTGGGCCTCTTATCGGACGTATGTTTAAGAAATTCAATATGCTTGAAAAATTAGTAGAAATCGAAGAAGAGGCTAAGACGAGTGCAGGGGAAATTGCAAAAAACTTAAAAATTGTTTCCTTAAAGGATGTGAATATAGAGATGAAAAAAATAATACCTTTGATTATTTGTAAGCAATTATACGATGAGAAAAAAGAGGAGGATCAAGATAGAAAAAAATCGTTGCACATAATAATTGATGAGGCGCATAATATACTTTCAACGATGTCTCAAAGGGAGAGCGAAACTTGGAAAGATTACAGATTGGAGACCTTTGAAGAGATTATTAAGGAAGGTCGAAAATTTGGGGTTTTTCTTACAGTTGCGAGTCAAAGACCTTACGACATTTCCGCGACAATCATTTCACAGCTACATAATTATTTTATTCACAGATTAATTAATGAAAATGATATACAGGCGATAGAAAAGACAGTTGCATACCTAGATAAGCTATCATTCCAATCTATCCCTATCTTATCTGTTGGAAGCTGTTTTGTGGCTGGTCTTGCTTCCGATATACCAGTTAAAGTCGATATCGATTTTCTGGAAGATGAAAAACAACGTCCCATGAGCGAGACTATAAATCTACAGAAGGCTTGGAAATAATATAGGAAGACGCCGATTCTTACCAAAAGAGAATAACCAGAAAAAAAGTAAGTTAATGTTATCTAGAATATTAACAAGCACAGGCTATCATCATAAAGTAGGGGCGAGGGGGTGCATATGGCCGAAGGTGGATTTTTAGTTAAGTTTGATGGAAAAGAGGTTGTGCGCTGTTTCGTGGTGGCGTTTGATTATGACGAGTGGCAGTATGTGATTAACGATACAGAGAAGAAAGAATTGCCTACCGGCATCAAAAGCATAACTGTCGAGATAGAAAAGGGGTAGTATACGAGGGAATATGGAAAATGAATTTTCGGCAGGGGCGATAATTTTTAGAAAAGAAAAAGAACAAGCTCTGTTTCTGCTTATCTATAGCGGTAGAAATAAGATATGGGGATTCCCTAAGGGGCACATCGAGAACCGCGAACCCGAAAAAGATACAGTATTGAGAGAAGTAAGAGAAGAAACAGGCATAAGCGGCTTAAAGTTTGTTGATGGGTTCAGAGAAGAAGATATATATCAAGCAACAAGTAATAGAGGAGTAAATAAAGGGAGCACCATAGAAAAACATTCCATATATTTTTTGTGCGAAACAAAATCAAAAGATGTTATCGTTGATGCCGAAGAGGTAGTTGATCATAAATGGGTTGGTTTTATAGAAGCCGAGAAGTTGCTTACTTTTGACAGTTTGAAGCGACTATTAAGAAAAGCAGAGGTGTTTGCACATGTTAGCATCCCCCAAAATGCTAAATGGCAAAAAATAGCAATTAGTCATAGGGTTGACAGATATGTTTTAGGTGCTTCTAAATATGGATTGCCATATTATGAAGTAGAGTGGAATCATGGGGGCGATGATCATTACGTCTATTTTGTGGTTCCAGGAAATTCCCTGGGATTATTTAAGGACACGAAAGACGTCATTGATGCAGGCAATAAATATGCTGCTGGACCGTATTATGACCATATAAAAGCTATTAAAGAAGATTCGAAGAAGAGGGGCCTACCTGTGGATATCGAAACAGAATAGGTGAGATTATAAAACCTTTATGAAAAATAGTTATAAGATAAAGAGATACATAACGATTCTTCTAATAGTCCTTGCTTGGTTAGGAATAACTGCAAGGGCTTTTTGTTACCAGGCTGAAGTAATAGATATTAGTGGGAGTAAATACTTTCCGGCCGTAAAAGAAGCGATTTCTAAGGCGCAGAGCTCAATAAGCATAGCGATGTTTACAATTGAATCGTCTTTATCAAGAGAGGATTCAAAGCCCAATCAGCTAATCGGAGCGCTTATAGAAGCCAAGAAAAGAGGTGTAGAGGTAGAGGTTATTCTTGACCAAAATGTGGATTTTGTGCAGCGAAGGCGTATAAGCGACTGGGAAACTAAGATCAAGAGCACAAGGGCATACAGGCGCCTTAAGGATGCCGGGATAAAGGTCTTTTATGATGAGCCGGCAAGATATACGCATGCTAAAGTTGTTGTTATAGATAGAAAAACCGTCATATTGGGCAGCACTAACTGGACCGAATCGTCTTTTGACAATAATATTGAAACGGATGTATTAATCAACTCAGGACAATTAACGGAAGAGATTCTGGTCTATTTAAAGACCATCAAAATAGATGAGAAAATAGACGAATACCTGGATTCGCTCGGGCCTACTGTGCCTATTTGTTGGGAGTTTATGGAAAGTCCGGCTCTTGCGCCGGAGATGATAGAGGCACAGGACGAGCGGGCCTTTGACGTTTATTTATACCTGCTTAAGAACTATGATGGCAATCCACAAGCTAAATTAACCATATTTTATGATACATTAGCTAAATATCTGGGTATTTATGAGGGGTGGAATATTACTGATTACAGGAGGCAGATCATAAAAGTATTCAAGAAGTTAGAGCAGAAGTACAAGCTGATCAAATTCGAGCCGCGTTACGCCAAAGAGGCCTCAATAACTCTGCTTAATTACGAAGACTCTGCCAAGGCCTATGAGATTCCACAAGAGGCATATTTTGAGCTTCCTAATGATTATTTTGACTTCGGCTGGAACAGGCAGTTATCTTTAAGGGCCAAATTCTGCTATCTTATCAATTTAGCCAATACCGATATAAGCGATATAAAGCCGTTCTGGTCAAAGAGTGTAGCCAATATTACCAAGCAATTCGGAGACATAGGCCAGGATATCATACATAAAGGCATGGCTGAGCTAAGGCGAAGGAAATTGCTTGAGGTAAGATATGATGATATATCCGGCAAGCCCTATAATGAGAGAAGACCGAAGATGTATAAAATCTTGAAGCTCTATGATCCTAAAGAGCTGGAATTAAGGCTTAAGCAGACGGAAGAGAAATACGGCAGCAAAGCATATGCGCGGGGAAGAAAATATGCAGAAATTGTCTTTGAAGAGAACAGCCCGGAAGTGATTGAGGGTATAATCCTTAAGGAAAAGCAATATGGAGAGAATAAAGTAAAAAGAGCATTTGCCATAGTTGCACAGAAAAACGTGGATAATCCAGCTAGAATATACAGTTATGTTGTGGGGATAATAGAGAGGATAGAATAAAATCGGCACGTGAATAAATCTTCGCTTCATAAGCGTAACCCGCCTTTGCGGATTAAAATATGAGATGTAAATTATGCGAGTATTGATGCCTCTTTTCCATTTCAATTATGAGGGGAATGAATTTAAAATCTCTGATACATATTCTTTAGAACATTTCGACCCGGGAAAAGATATTCCACAAAATGTTCAGGGCGGTCTCTCTGCACTCGATCGTAAATATATTTCGCGAGAAAATTGGGCATTGGTTGCAACAAATCCCGATGACAACTTTAAAGCAGAAGTGAATTTATTATTAATTGCATTTAGAATCTATGCTAAATCAAATGTTTTAATTAAGTGGCGTTTCTGTGAAGATAATCTTAAATTATCCGCCTGTCTTGAGGATAGGTTTAGAAGTCTTGTAACGGAAATCAGTGTTGATATTACGGATGAAATCTTAAATAAAGTAAAGGCTAACTTTATCAAGATTATAGAAATGTATAGTATCTCTGACCGAATGAAAAATGCACTATATTTTATTTGGAGGGGATTCTGCGCAAATAAACACATGGATTCATATATCCTATTAGTCTGTGCTATCGAATCTCTTTTTTCAGGCGAAACACAAGAAGATGCTACTAGAACGGTTACTAAGCGTGTTCAATATTTCTTGTCCGACATAAAAGGGTTTGGCGGTAATCAAGTTAATAAAATCTATAAAGTTCGATCTGATATGGTGCATGGAAGAATAGCTCATACAAATAAAGCAAACACTTTAAAACGCCAAGAAAATCTTAAGAATTTGGCAAAGCTAGAGCAACTCGTGTTTGCTTGCATGGTAAAAATACTTGAAAACAAGTTATACTTGAAATATAAAAATATTGAAGAAAAGGAAAATTATCTTAATAATCTTGTTTTAGCCAAGAGGGTAAAAACATGAGTCCGAAAGACAAAAAGCGTGGCTTATCAAAAAGTTTTATGCTTAGCCTTCAAGAGGGTGGTCTGTTGCACCCATTACTTACGTATGTCAGAAAAGATCCAACTATATGCCTTGAGATTAGGCAAAACTATGTAAATATTTATTATAGAGGCGGGAATCTTATCAAAATTGAAGAAAAAGATTGTTATTTTGCTAGCTTTGACAAAAATTACGGCATAAACAGGGAGCGGATTCCTAGGAATGAGATTTGTAATGAAGCAGATGTGGAAAAATGGATATCAGCCATTCCTTTTTTAAAACAATCTATGGATTTTTGGTTTGGTGCGCATCCCAAAGAAGAGCGGGAATTCCAACAACTTGTACTACGCGAGAATAACGGCAGCTTTATCGGCAATTCGACA
>Ga0265297_10005392_pt1 | contig 19563 bp, 18 predicted proteins | sample Munlanlwell13791_FD_192502 | JGI IMG/M metagenome (GOLD analysis project Ga0265297, IMG submission 192502) | Leachate microbial communities from a municipal landfill in Southern Ontario, Canada - Leachate well 137-91 | ecosystem: Engineered > Solid waste > Landfill > Unclassified | place...
TGATCTACCGGTATTTCGACAACAGGATTAACTCCGGGTTGTGTTTGAACTGGGGGGATGGCTTCCGTTTTTCCGGTCTTTTCCGTTTCCATCTTGGACACAAGGTCAGGATAATCCTTCAGGACGTTTTGGGGGACGGGGAGGCCTTCGGAAATGGCTTTTTTAACAATAGCATCCCTCTGTTGCTGAATGTATGGGCTATCTTTTCCTTGATTGGCCGCGAATTCATCCCGTGTCATCATCCACGGTTCTTTGGCTTCTTCCTTCGGTGTGGGCTTCTGCAATTCAGGATACTCTTCTAGGTTATCCCATGCGTTTTCCGGTATATTCTCCCATCCGTTATACTTTTTGTCCAAGGCCGTTACATGCGCCTCAGAATAAAGACCTTTTGGTATCGCCGTTCCTTTTAGGGCGTAGAACGGATTACCTTTTTTGTCATAAGCAATATCCAAAAGCCCGTGTTCTCGCGCTTTTGCTCGCGCTTTGCCAACAACATCAGTCTTGCTATTTCGAAACAAGAATTTCTTGTAATAACTTTCGGGTTTGAATGGATGTTTTTCAATAGTGTCAAGATACGGTTTCAGGATACGGTTAGCATAATTATTTATTGCCGATAAATCCCATGAACCAGCACGACCATTTTTACCTGCCTCACTTACTTGACCATCTTTATATTGCTGGACGGCTTGTTCAGCAGTGAGGGTGCCCAGAGATCGGACGCCCTGAACCACGGGCGCGGCTTGCGACGTTGCCGCAGGTTCAGCAATCTTGCTGTCCTTTATATAATCAGCCCGGAGGCGATAAAGGGTTTCTTTGTCGTTTTTAAGGTCGTTTAATTGGTATCCTCTTTCGTTAGCATAAGCCTCAAAACTGCTCTCTTTGGGTGCAGTGACCGCACCTTTCTGACCTAAAACTCCCGGTTTGGCCTCTGGTGCGGCCACTGCCTGTTCTTCTCCCGGTATTGCCGGGGCACCTATCTCGGCTTTGGTTTGCAGCGTCCCATTGTCAAAACCTCCTTCCGGCTTAAATATTCTACCAACAACCTGTTTCGGCTGTCCGATATATCCGTCTTTAACCTTAACTACTTCATGTGTTTTCGTGGCTTTATTTTTTAATAAAGCAGTCTTGGCTGACGTCACAGTGATGAACGGCGTTCCATCTTTGCGGGTTATCGTTTCATCGGGTGCGTTTGCAAAGGTAAAGCTATCACCCCTGCCCACAGGCATTTCAAGTAATGGCGGTTTATTGGAAAGCACCGCCTGCCACATGGCAGTATTTATTTTTCTTATAGCCATTTGGTCAATGGCGTCTTTATGTTTGCTTTTTAATTCGGCAATAGCAGGGGCTAAGGCCGTCTTGTTGTTCTGATATTTACCATTAACAATATCTGCGGTAAGTGCATTTATATCGGCGATTGCCGACTCGCTGGCCTGTAATTGACTTACCTGATTAATAAGTTTTGCAAAATTAACCTGGCCTGAATACATCCGCTCCCATCGGTCAAAATCATTAATATTGCTTTTGGCTATGGTATCGCTTACGGTAGTTACTTTTTGATCCCGTTCAGCGGCTTTTGCTATTACTGCCTGCAATCTTTGAAGATCATCGGAATCAATAAGGCCCTTATTGTTAAGGACTTCAGCTTCGTTGGTGTAGGCTTCTGGTGTCGTTGGTGTATTCGGATCAACAATGTCTTTATAAATATTATTCAACCGGTTATCGGTAAGTGGTGTCTTCTTTGTAAACACTGCACCGGCACCGCCCATTACTCCACCAGTCGCACCGCCCAATATAAATGAATCTATGTATTCATTAATAGCACTGGAATCTGTGAGGGATTTCCCTTTAACACCCATACGTTCAAAAACAGATTGCGCCGCTTCGGTTGGCGCCTCCAGTGCAAATTGTTTCCCAAAGTTTTTTGCAATATGGGCGGGTAATCCGCCCTTTCTTGCAACGCCTTCCCCAAGCCAACCCAATCTCTTGGCCAGTGCATACTCCGGCAATACATCAAGCGCCGCTGCCGGAATTGCCGCGGCAAAAGCCCTTGCGGGGCTAACCTCACCCGTTTCCCCTAACTGGTCAGAAGCAATGCTTCCTGCCTCCATACCTAAAGAAGTCGCTCCGGCACCGGCTATTGCGCCCCTTGTAATCGCCTTTTGTGCCGTTGTTACGGCAGCATCTTTCAATAAAGTTTTTGCTGTTATTGCACCCAGACCGCCGCCCATCATTGATAAGAGCATGTTGGGGGCGTTTGAAGCTATGCCATAAGTTAAATACTTGGCTGCGTCTCTGAAGTAATCCCCCGACTCACCTATATCAGCGAATGAACCAACCTCCGGCGCTGGGGTTTTTTGTTCAACGTCCGCAAGACCTGTCTTGGCCCAACTTTTTAAGGGTTCACTTCCTGTAACCTGCCCTGCAATCGCGCCAAGGCCATATCCCATTCCACGAAGTTGCTGCCCACCAGCCCTTAAACCACGTCCTGCTTCACCTAAAAGAGACCCGGAAGACTGCCCCGTAGAAGGGTTTACCCCGGTCATTGCCATCAACTCTTCGTCGGTATATTTAGATAAATCTTCCATAAGTTTCGCCAATTAATTAAATCTGGTTAATCCACATTTTTTTCGCAAACTCCACTGCCGGATCGAACGCTTTTTCAGCTACATTGCTTTTGAAATACGGAGGCATGGTGTATTTTCCAGCATTCTTGATTTTATATAAATCATCTAAACTAATTTTTCCACTACCTTTTATTAATTCAGACACTGGTTTCACTAATTCTGACACTGGCTTATTGCCTAATCCCCTTGCTGTTTTCACAATAGCGGGGATCTTTTTAACGTCTTGTAAGGTTTTCATTAGCCCTAATCCTCCTTTAACACCTTTCAGGGCGCCTCCCAAACCAAGTAATGTCGCCAATTCTGAACCTGGTTGATCCTCATACACTTCTTTCCGATGGATTAATCCCGGGGCTAATTGCGCAATGGCCGCCCCCGGGTCTTCCAGAAATGCGCTCGCATCATTTAATGTCTTACTGCCCGTGAGTCCGGCCAATGGACCGACGACTATATTTCCCAGCATTCCCGTCCCCCTAAGCGCCCCGCTTGCGGCTATTTGTGCCGCTCTTGTTATCGGTGATGCTTGATCAAAGTTGGCTTTTTGTTCCTCTATGTCCATTGCTTTCCATGCCGCCCTTTGTTCTAATTCCTTCTTTGCCTGTTCTGGTGTCAGGGTGGGTTTTCCTGGGGCTACTTTTTTTGTTCCGTCTTTCCCAGCGTCCGGGGGAGGAAGAATATCCTTCGGCGGGTTAATGCCTTTTGCTCTGGCGAATCCCATATCATCAAGCATTTTTATGCCCGCGGCAAGATTTGGGGTCTTGATTACGTTCCCGGCGGCGTCTTGACTTTCAGTATTTCCACCAAGATGAGCAGCCACCTTTAGATAATTTTCGGGAGACGTTAAATCAGAGGCCGCTTCCAATAGTTGAATCTGCCTCTCCTTAAATGCGTTTTCTTCTTGCGCCTTAATATTATCAACATACACTCTTGCTTGTGCGGGAGTCATGTCGGGAAGTCCAGCCTGTATATCGTTCGGAGCAATAACTTGCTTCCCGTCAATGTATCCACTTCCAATCGGAATATCTCCAAGTCCTATTTTTTGTGCCATAATGTTCTCCTAATACATCAAGCCCTGACTTCTCATTTTTTCGAGAAGAGTGGGGTTAATTTTTGATAAGTAATCTGGTATTTTTGGCAAGCCATCCTTTGGCTTGGGTTGATTCAAGCCAAACCCGTAAGAAGCTGCCGGTCGGGGGCCAAATTGCCATTCTCCTATCTGTTTAGCTACCCCTAATTTCTGCTCTTCAAGACCACCTAATCCATACTGACGGTTAGACGCCAATCGCCCGGTATCGGCGATCAAAGCATTGGTTTGCGCGTCCATATTAGTTGCGTTTGCTCTCATAGTGTCTGCGTCAGCGTTTTGTGCCAAAAGTTCATATTTCTTTTTTAATGCCTCGTCGAATTGCGGGTCACTTGCAAATCCTAATGCCATAATAAACCTCCTACGCAGATAAATGTCTGCTTGTTGATAATCGCTCAACTCCTGCTGTTTGATCCCATGTATGACTATATCCATCATTTTCGCTCATACTGGCTCCGCCACTGAATCCCATACTTGCGGAGGCGTTGACTCCAGACAATGCACTTGCCGCTATCTGTGCATGAACTTGTGCATTTGCTTTCATGGCCTCTACCTGCAAGTTAAAAACCTTCGTTGCGGCATCAAGTTCTATTTCTGCTTCTTTAAGATTTACGTTAGATTTGGCTATTGCCTCTTCCAGTCTCATCTTATTGATGTTGATCTTCGCTTCAATGTCAGCGCTCTCGACCATCGCCGTAGTTTTATAGACATCGGCCTCTGCCATGTAAATCTTTGTCTGAGATTCAATTTCTGAGATCATTTCCACGATTTCCTGTTTGTATCGCTCAACATCCGCTGAAAAAGCCTCTATGGTGCCCTTGTTAAACTCAATGACAGATGAAATGCTGGCTTTCATCATTTCAATTAAAGCAGCCGCTCCTCTCTCCATCACAAACTGAAAATTAGTCTGCGCCAACTTTGCCTGTTCGACCGTAATATCATTGTTCATGTAAGTGTTGTTTCTTGCTATTTCTATGGCAATTTCTTGTAGCCGTCCGGCCAATGCCCCAGGGGGAAGCACATATCCCCTTGCCGAAAAATACTGTTCCGCTTCGGTGTATTGGCGAAGATTTTCACTTTCCTGACGGGAGCGCATCCTATCCCATATTGCAGCTTCGGCCTCGGCATCAAGTCCGGTAGCGCCATCTGTCATCAATTCTATGATGCGCGTGATAAACTGTTGCCTTGCCGTATCAATGTCTGATGTAAGATAACTGAACTCCGGTAAATTCTTCATTTCGCCCAATACCGGACGGGTAAAATTAAACGTTGTGTCAATAATTGGTTTTTCCGGCACCGGGCCATGAGCCCCCACGTCAATCTCTGTATCCGAGTAATCGAATACAACCGTCACGTCGTCGTCTATTGATGGGTGCATGACTATAGCGTTAAGGCTGTCTAATGCCGCAAGCGCAGATGTTCTTGTCGTTGTGGCATAGTCCTGTGCCTGGCTAAAACTACTGGACACTAAGTTTTTTACTGTTGCGGATGCTCCCGATGCTAATCCGCTTGCTGATTCAGACATAAACCCTCCTATTCCTGTATCGGCGGAGTTGGCCACACCCAACCTGAAATTCTTGGCATTGCCGGCCACGGCATCATAAAATACTTCTGCTTAAAATTATCTTTATTTTCCAACGTTCCATAAACAAGCCATTTGCAAAAGGCATCTGTTGTTGTTATTTCTTTTGCGTAGGTATTTGTCAACCACGCAGGGACTAGCCCGCATAAAACAATTCTTTCGGATGGAACGAATGCAATAAGTGATTCAACAAAGTTGCATATTCCAAGGTCTGCAAAATCCCTCCATCCTTTTGCGTTTCTGGTAAAGGAATATGAATCTGCCACTGACTTGGTCATCGGAGCAATTCCTGCCGTCAGATACGGATTATACCAGGTTAAGTATTCATCTTCTGTTTTATCCGTGTATGTTTTTGTATAAAAAGGAGAAACGTAATCAGGGTTTATTGTCCATCCAATAGTAATTGTCCCGCTATTAATTTTTTCTATAATTTCAGGGCCAAACACCCATTCCGTTAAACTATCCGGAGGCGTATAGTAGCCCAGGTAAGACAAACTACATATTCCATCATACCATACACCGAATCCGTTGATGTCTCTGACAATCGGAACATGTGTTGATGATTCATTTACGCCTATCCATGCCGGTAGTGATGCCGGTAGTGAAATTAATGTTGAATCCGGCAATAATCCGTTCATCCGATATATAGTAGTGTTTGCTCCGGTAATAGCCACTAATTCTAAACAGGAATCTAACTGTTTGAGAATCAGGTTAACAAACGTTATTGATGAACCGGGAAACATAAATATCCTACTGGCGGAAGACGATAAAAAGACTTTGATGATTGCCAGTTCATTATCCGTCAAGATACGCTTTGGACACGGAAGCACAAGAAGCAACCTGTCTGTTAAGCCATCGAGGTTTTCTTGTGGGACAACCGACCAATGCCTCAAGCATTCCTTCACAATACTGTCCATCGTGTATTCTGAAAAGTCAGTGCCAAGATACACAAGGGTATTGTCTCCCAACAGGGTTTCTTCTTCTTTGTATTTTCGTTCCTCGTGGACTTCCATCATTGGTATAATATCTGCCCTAATTGCGCCAAAACAAGTGCTTATCCTTATAATTGATCCGTCATTAAATTTACGGGTAACTTCTCCCGATTGAAGGTTGTTGAATTTAACATAGTCTTTCAGTATTCCTATGCCCTGACGGGCGGAACCCATCATGGCCTGAGCCTTTTCTCTGGCTGCCCCTTCAATCGGAAGGTTATATCTGATTGTCTCAACTGGCACTGGCGCTCACCGAAAAATCTGATGCTGTTATTTTAGACCTTCCAACTGCCGTAAATCCAGACGACCGCACGTTAGATGTTATGATAGTTCCGTAAATGCTGTTTATCGTGAAATCTGATCCGTTCTTATTGGATATTTTTAATCCTAATAATGTCCCATTATCTTCGTGGTTCAGCGCAAACATGTGCTGCTTTTCAGAACTTATTCCCATTAATCCGATTGCGTTCCCAGTCACAGCGATGTTATCCACTATGGGGGCAACTGTTAGTCCACCCTCGGTAGTTCCCTCAAGGTATATTTTGCGAAAACTCTTTTGCTTGTGTGTCTGGTAGTCATAAGAAGGTAATTGAAAGTAGGCCGAAATATTATCATCATTATCCGCGCCCCCGGCATGCTCAACTATTCCCGATTCCCCCGCGCAAAGAATCTTGCCGTTAAAATCGCACATGGAATTGAAATTAAACCCGCTATATTGAGACACAGCAAAATTATTCGTGTTCATCCTGTATGCGGGATAAACAGAAATCAGATAAGCGTAACCCGAAACTGTTGCCATTGGCCACGTGATTTCTCCCGTGGCTGAAATAACAAAAAATGACGTAGCCGAAACAACTGCCTTTGGCCATGTAATCGCCCCAGTAATAACCGCACCGTTTAAGGCGGTCACTTCGACAACCGCTTTTGACGCTGTTATTTCGGCAATTAAGTCGGCTGGCGTAACATATCCCGTGGCTAACACTATAAATTCTGATGCTTCAATGTTGATAATGTTGCCAACTGACGCCTCAACGATAGCTGTTGGGCCAATGATATAACAAACAGCATTTAAACCTGTCGTGCCGGAAACTTCAAATTCCGGGAACTCTATGCCTGTTCCTTCGGTATAAATTCCGGAAAGGGACATAAGATATTCATAATAACCATCCAGGTCCACCACCGCCCCGGTAGTAATGTATTCGCTTGCCGCCGTATATGATAAGATGGAATAAAGACTTGCTATTTCAAGCTCTGATACGTTACTTATTTCAGACCAATAAGCCATGATTCATCCTTTTGTGGGGTCAAGGAATACCCACTTATTGTCATATTCTCTAAGGTATGATACCCAAGCATGATTAACGCTTTCATACGTACCAATGTAAACCCTGACTTTTGATACAGGAATGCCGGAATTTACCATAAGCGACGCAAGCAAAAAAGCCATATCTTCACAATCGCCTGCGCCTTTGTAAATAGTGGCCATAGGGTCAGCCCAACACTCGACAACCCCCCAATTAATAATATCGGAAACATAGGATATATTTGCCGCTACCCATTGTGTTTCTACCAAGGCTACGTCGTCATTATCTCCCGGAACGGCTATCATTGCCGCGATTGCTTGCATCAGTGGATTGCCGTATTTCATCAATGCTATTTTGTCGGCGTCAGAAGACGAAATCGTACGGCAGGATAAAGACGACATGGCGAAACACGTGGGTACTGGAAGAACACCCCGCCCAATACAGAAATCATCCTGTGTGCAAGTTCCGGCACCTGTAAGGGCTGGTAGAAAAGCCGAAGGGAGAACCGTTCCATCAGTACAAAAACCATTGCCTGTGAAGGCGGGTATTGTGAAGGCACCCGCACAAGAATAATAAACAGCTCGCTTGACAGGCGAAACAGTTAAGCCACTAGGTACAGAAACAGAAACATTGCACTCCTCATATTCAATCACATCAATAACATCATCATCATGTCCAATAGTATAAGTAGCAGATACAGAACTTGGCGGAGTAAAGTCGTCAGTCCATAATACCGATCTGGCTATTTCAAAATAACCGATGCGATAACTGTTTTGATAGTTATCAAGGAATAAAGCGTTAGAGCCTGTTATACTCAAAAATACATTGCAGGTGGTAAACGGATGAGCATACTCACTCCATGCCTGCCACTTCTTTATTAAATGCCCATCAATAAAAAAATAAAGATCGTTTCCTTGGGCTGTAATAGCAAAATGGTATTGAACACCAATAGTAAACGTACCAACAGTTTCTGATATCATTGTGAAATCATTATTGCTCTTAGCCCACAAGAAAAGCGTACCATCTATCCTTCTTGCCTCTAGTTTTATATACTCTAGTGGGTTTGAACTGCCTGTTTCAATCAATATTAGCTGAGATGTAGCGTTAGTATTTACACCTTCTATTGTAAATAATCCATGAGCTGTAAAGTCGCCAGTAAGCGCATCTGCATTAAAGCTAATGGTAGCGAATCCGTTATACGGTGGATTGCTGCCAGTAAGATTATCTGGATTTAAGAATAATGTCCCAGAGTCAAGTTTTGCGTATCCAGTTATAAATTCTTTTGCGTTTGTTGCTTCTTCAACCGTATAATACCAGTTGTTGCTTTCATTAAAATTAAACGCGCAGAATTTATTAGGGTCGGGAATAATTACTTCATGTAGTTTTGCGGTATCCAGCGCCCCTGGGGTATTGTTAATGGTAGTAATTATGTTTTGTGCTGTCGTTGCAGCATCTGACCCGATAATAATTTCATTATTTGCTCCGAACGGAATGTTAGCAAACATATACTCTTTCGTCCAAATCACGTTGGAAACATAAGTCGGGGCGACGACTGGAGGAGAGAAATCACTTGATCCCCACAGACAATCGTTTCTAACTTCAATGGCATCAAACCATGTGCCTGACGAGCATAAAGCAGAAAAGGAAGCCGGAAACGTTGTTAATGAACCAACGGGCCCACTCATAATAACAGTCCCTCCAACAGCGTAATACATAGTAGTACCATCGGCGTACATGGCATAATGAGTCCATGTTTTTGCCGGGATAAGGCCTTCCATCCCCGCTTCATTGGAATATACCCAGAGTTGAAATGTAAATGTTTTGTTTGTTATTGCAATGTCTCCATAAGACCCAGAACCTTCTGCGGCAAACTTCAAAGAACCACTTCCGAATTTACAAAAGCTGTCGTCATATGTGTACCCTTCTCCAGTTGGAGATATACCATTTATCTCATCGTCAAGCCCACTTTCAAAATTACAAAGAAGCAATGTGTTTTGCGGAACGTTGCTTAATCCTTTTTTGACAATTTTATCTCCAGCAGTAATCAGAGAATTGTCTGTTACGGTAATTGAAAATACATTAACATTGTCGGCTGTATCAATACTTCCGGTTGTATCCGTTCCGCCTATTCCGCCTACAATACCTGGCTCCGGCGCTCCACTTGGCCACGGATCATTCATATTAATGATGGGAACAATCAACGGCGTATCATACCAGCAAAAAGCCTTTACGATAACTGATCCAGAAACACTAACACCCATGTTAATGAAATCAGACCACCTGCCAAGTGCTGGAATGGTAATCAGTTTATTTTGCCCATTAACCGTCAATTCTTTTGTGACTGAACCATAGGTAATCGTCGGATAAGAAATTCTGTAGGAAGTTCTCCCGTTGCCGATAAACCGAATACGGACAGATGTTCCGATAACATTCAAGTCTGTTATGGTTTGCGTTACATAAACGCCATCTAAACTGTAATAACCTGCGCTTGCAGCAACTGGATATTGAGACATCCTGACCCTTCCTTAAAACGCCGGTAAGGTAATCGTGAACACCGTAATCGTCTTTGTCGCGCTCTCCGTGACGGTGCAATCAGACATAATCAGGTCTCCGCTGGTTTCTGAACATGTGCCCATAAAACGAATTGCTGACGAACTCGCACCGGTTGTATAGGCATTGGAATAAAAGACGTAATATCCCGCCTCTCCGGTTGCCAGTCCGACACCTGACCACACACCCGAGTCCTTAGATATAACTCCTGCTGAAGGCGCACCAAACTCAAGACCATTGGCCGGTTGATTGGCTGTAAATGCTCCGCTGGCTAATGTGATACTGGCAAGTTTTACACCACTTTCTGCTGTGTCCGCCGTCGCGGGAATAGCCCCTGAATAAAGATCAAGCACACCGTCTTTGAAAATATTCCGGAATGACCCACCTTTAAGCAAAACCATTGTAACGGCTTCTCCGGCATCGTCGGCTGCCAGTAATCCAGTTGCTACCGTTATTGTCCCTTCTGCCACCGTAAGCGCCGTAAATGGCCCATGTATCGCTGCCATTCCACCGGTAAAACCGTAAACAAGAAATGAATCGCCAACAGAGAACCCGGCAGTCAAAAACCCATCCCCGGAATCCGTGAATGAATCAGCGCTTTCGCCTCCGTCCACCGCCGCAATGGTTGTCTGTGCATTGATAATAACAGATGATTTCCTTGCTGGGACATCACCAAGTAAAGCTTGTCTTAATCCTGTTGATATTTTAATTGCCATGTTAGCCCCCTTTAAGCCGGTAACGTAATGGTGAATGTGTCAATAGTAAGCGTGGCCCCAGATGTTATTGAAGTAGAGGACATATTCAGTTGTGCGCCACTTGTCCCGATAGAGCCATCAATTCTCGGATATACATAAGTGGAGTCAAGTGAACCAGCGTCCGCCGCATTTGCATAAAGCCTGAACCACCCTGCCGTTCCTGTTGCCGCCGCCACTCCCTGCCATACCTGAGAAGATGACTTGGAAATAGCCCCGGCTGAGGCCGTGCCAAACTGCAATCCGTTTTCGGGGCTTCCGGCTACCCACGCTCCGGCCGAGTTGGTGAACGAACAAAGAAGTGTTCCGGTAATGGCCGCATCCGCGCTCGCTGGTTGTGTTCCGGAATAGATCCGAAGGATTCCGTTTTTAAAAATATCTTTAAGTGATCCTCCGGCAATGCACTGAATTTTGATGTTCAGGGACCCGGCAACTTCACCCGTAAGTGTCGTCTCAGCAATGGTAATAGTTCCAACCGCTACCGTAGCGATAGTGAAAATCCCATTGTTTGCTGCCGCCGTAAATCCAGACACCATAATCGTGTCGCCTGCCGCAAACCCAGCCGCGACAAACCCGTCACTGGAATCCGTAAATGAATCAGGGCTTCCGCTCACCGCCGCAATCCTGGACGATACAGAAAGCGAAGCTCCTGCCAGCGCCGGAACTGCCCCGTTGAGTTCATTTCTTAATGCTGTTGAAAAATATTTTGCCATTTCTAATTCCCCCTTAATTTGCGAATAGTCTTCGCAGTTTCACTCGAATGATACTATGTATTCTCCTTCTAAATAAACAGCGCTACCTCTCGGCGTATCCGGTATAACGATTCTGTTTCTTGTTGTGTTCACTGTCTGCCCGTTAGCCGAACCAATGTAAATACCGTTTTTTGCAGTCCAAATAACTGCCCTTTCCGTTGCTTCGCCGTTTCCTACCTGATCGCCAGCGGCGTAAACATCCGATCCTTCAATAACCGGAGAATCAGAAACAACTTTAAATATAAAATCTTTTGGACTTTGCCCGGAAAGAAAGACCACATGCTTTTCCAATCCGACATAAATTCCGCCAGATACACCCCTGAACATTTTGATATGCTGGCCAAAGGGAATGTAATTACTGGCATAATCAAACCATCCATAAGAGAACATCTCACTATACCATGCGGTTGTGTCCTGCACGACATAGATGCGCCCATTATGATAAGTCAGAAATGTTCCAGATGGCGGATCATAAAATTTACGATAAGTTGTCGGCCCTACATAATCCCCAGCAACCCAAAAAAAAGAAGTCCCGTCAACAATATATCCCTTTTGATGGCCATTGCAGTAATATGTCCTATCAAGAATCTGGCAATAATACATAGGACATCCAATGGTTAAGTCATTTCTTATTCCCGTTGCTGAATAGTCATTGTTTAACCGATACAGGGCATTGCCCAAAACAAAGAAACAGTCACCACCATCCCGAAACAAGCTATGGATATTTTCAGTTCTTGCCGTAGCGGTAAGGCCACTCCTTCTTTTAATGGCTCCCGTGGAGTTAATGGCAACATTCCAGGCACTGGCAAGTTCAGCCATGCCCGTTTCCGGGTCATACTTTAAGCGTGATGGATCGGAATCATTGTTCAGGCCGGTTGTGCCTTTATAAAGAGGAATTGATTTCATAGGTAAAATGATTTCCTTGTTACTTGTTTTCCCCTTCTGCTCGCCCATGCCGACATCTTGGCCAATCCATTTTGGTATAGGCCATGATACATTTCAGTGTTTACCTTGCGTCCCTCAACCCCGTCCTCAATGATGGTATAGGCCAATTCAGCCGCTTTATAGACAAGAAGTTCCCTGTGGAGAAAAGAAGGAATACATGTTGGCGTGTCTGTATCGTTCACAAGTTCATCCGGTGAAAAATATCCGACAAGGGTCAGGGTGGTCTCCGTTGCGGGAATAGGTTGGTAATAGAGACTGGACCCTTCAACTACCACCGCGTTAATATCCCCTTCTTCATCCAGCTTCGGGTATTCTTCAAGCAGCGTTTCCAGCGACCCGTAAATAGTTACCGCTCCATCTTCTGTTCCGGCATAAGACAACTTCCCTGAAAAATCAGAAGGCAAGGATGTGTAGGCCGTTCCTAAAACCGTAGTAACAGTAAATGATGATTTAAGACCGGGGGGATAGGTTTCGTCCGCCACCTGCCCCAATGCCTCGTTAATGAAATCAGGAATGCTGACAAGAATGTCCGGACTGGCATCCTGAATGATGGACCCTACCTCTCTTTGAAGCTCACTAAAATCCACGTGTCCCCCCTTGGTCTCTTAGTTGTGATTCCCTTGCCAACCTGTTTGCTATTCTTGTCTTTCTAGCCTTTCGCGCGCTTTCGTTCCACTTTTTTTGTAGTTTCTGCGCCATCAACTCCTCTTTTGTTTTTTTCTTCTTCACCTCTTTCGGCTCTTCCGGTTTACAAACAGGGGCGGGATATTCGTCGTTGTTGATAGAATCTATTACCGGAGATACGTCCTCGTCTTTCTCGACCTTAAAGAACCTAGGATATTGACGCTTCACTTCAACCACGACATCGAAAGGCAAATCGCTGCGGGTAAGCCCAATATATTTATTGAAACAACATCTTCCAAATCCGTTGACGTTGACATTCATGTAGGGTTTCCCGCCCGTATAAGTAATCTTGTCAGGCATTCTTTTCCTGAATCTCTACGGTCTCGGCATTCAACACCCGTCTGATAAATTCAACATCATTGCGGGTATAGGTATCAACTTTTTCCACTGCCGACCTCACCATTGCATATTCAGTTTCTTCCAGAAGAATACTGTCTGTTCCACATGAAACAATCTTTCTTGCCAAATCATCGCGTTTTAATAAGTCAAGCGCAACGATTTTGAGCGCCGGGTGAAAAAGAACCTCAGCGAGAGCCTCCGCCATAGGGTAGAGGCCCTCACATCCACCAATTGCATAATTTGTTATGATTATTTTTTTCATTTTATTACTCTGCATCCAACAAAATGCGGTATTTTACATTGTCAATCAGGCACCTTAAGCCATGACTGGCCGTGGCGTACTTAGTGGACAACAGTTCTTCTGAACTACCGGCACTCCCTAAGCCAACAAACTCAAAGACATACGGGACTTTTGCCCGTGCCGTTGTGTCTCCGTCAATAACGAAACGGTGAATGGAACACACCGTTGCGGCACTGACATCGGTCGTACTTGAATCGTCGCCATTGAAGTAAAGCTCAGACTGCCCTCCGGCAATCGTCCCCGTTGGCGCCGCCGTCGCGTCGTCGGCAAAAGACACTTGGGAACGGCAACCAACCATAAGACCGGAAACCTTACCTGCCGCGCCGGTCTCCGCGGTTATCTGTGCGCCGACCAAGAGAGCCGCCGCAACATTGGTGTATCCATAAAACCGGCCGACAACGCCCGATCCTGCAATTCCGCTTACTTCGTGTTTCCAATACAAAGCAACGGAAGTGCCGGAAGTTGCGGAGTTTTTGGTATAAAAACTCGCCATCTTCTCGGACGCGGTGGAAGATAGAACTTCATCACCTGACGTACCGCCGCCGAGGATTTTTCCCGCATGAGTTTTCTTTCCAAGATTTACTTGATAAAAATTGACGGCGTTATTGTTGTTTCCTGTCCCACGCCAACCAGGACGACATGCTAAATTTGCCATTTTGATTCCTCCTTAAAGATTTAAAGGAGGACGCGGGTATCACTTGGGGTCGCCCTTACGCTACGCCCGCGCCTATCCCCTTAATTGTTTAACCGGCATCAGTTGCCATATCCGCGCCGTAATCCATGAAATAGAGAACGGTGAAGTAAATTACATCGTCATCCGTCAGTGCCGCGCCTGCGTTCGTGAATAGCAAACCAGTGTCAACGGTGAATTTCGTTCCGGGGCCAACAGTCTGCAGCACCGCGGAAGACAGTAGGGTGGAACCCTGAAAACCACCCATAAGAGATACGCGCCCTGCCCCAGTGCAGACTACTCCAGAAGCGATGTTAGCAGCCCCTACGGTTACGCCGGTGCTGTATGTCACAGTCCCCAGACTGAATGTTACTGAACTGCCTGCCGGAAACTGCATTAAAATATCAACCAACACAGCGTTTTTGGGAAGACGCGCAAAATAAATCGTGTCTCCTAAAGAAACGGATGCGTTGGCGGTAAAACTTGTAAATTGAGCTAATACAACGCCTGCCGGTACATTTGAATCCGGGACAGTGCTTGCTTTGTAGCAATCTGTGGTGTACGCTGTTGCTGCCATAATTAATCCTCCTTAGCCTGCGTCACAGGCCATGTCTGAACCGTAATCCATGAAAGTGTCTGGCCCGCTGCCAATAGAAACACCCCTTAACTATTCGGATCATCGTAGTAAGTATCCACTGCGACAACGCCGAAACTTTTGCTGTTAAATATAGTTCTCTTCACGCCGTAAATAGCCGCCGCGGTAATCGCCAGCGCATTTCCACGATCATCCATTTCCTCGTTCCAGGAATAACGCCCCTCCGCGGAACCGCCCCCCCAGCCGATCATGCCCGCTTGCGCTCCAAGAAACAGGGCGCGTGCCGCCGTCAAGGTACCCGTTGAGCTGGTATAGGAAGACCAACCAGAACCGTAATCGTTGAAACGAATACAGTTGCGGTGTTTGTGTAAAATCACTCCAGCGTACTCACCAAGGGAGTTTTGATACAGAAGGTTCTTTGCGCCTCGATCTCCCGCGGACTTCTGAATATCCACCCAATCATTAGAGGAGACTGCGTTCCGCAAGTCATACGCCTGGAAAGTGTGCATCAAGAGAACGTGTTTCAGTTCTCCGTCAATACGAAAAGGCTGAATCATCGGATCACTGGTTTCCGCAAAGGCAACCAATCTTTCAATGATAGACAGTTCCATTTTGTCGGATGATTCCAGCGTCGCGGGACCGGTGGCATCGCCTCCGTAAACGATATGGGACGAGTCGGCGGCCGTTACGGTGTTATTCGCACGTCCGGTAAAGCTAAGGGGTACATGGAAACCGGTATCTTCGCCACGATTGCCTGCCAGATAAATCATGCACTGTTCATCATAATCTTCTGCATACCAGGTTGCCAGTGCATCGCGCCCTTCTTTACGCAGATTATACGGAACGCGTTGCTCGGACATTTTCCCCTTAGATTTAGTTCCCTTACGTCTCTGGTCGATATACAAACTATCGGCGTGAAAAACCAACGCCTCTTCCGCGGCTGTCCCCTCGATGATGCTATCGCCTTCGATACCATCACCGGCCAACTTCATGCGCAGTGCATAAGTGATTTTATCGCCGGCCTGTTTCGCCAATTCACTTTTAATTACAATCATGGAATCCGGTGAGGTTCCCATGAATTTTTTAAAATACATTTTCTTTTCCGCTTCAACGGCCAAAGATTCTGACCATCGTTGTACTGCAAGGCTATTGCCTAATTCAAATTCTGTTGCTGCCATTATAAATTCCTCCCGTGGATCAAATTGTTATCCCCCCAGGGCGATCCTTTGTTCATCCTCAGACATCTTAGCAAAATCCTTCTCGGTGTATTTACCACCTGTAACATCTATGGACATTGAACCTGGAGCATCCCCAAGGGACTTATGTGTCTGGCCGGGACTTTTGAATTTCTTCATTAGTTCCGCCGTAACCTTTTCCGTTATTTCTTTTGTTAGTTTTGCTTCAATGGTTGCTTTGGAATTAAATGTATTGTTAATAAGCTCTACCAATGAAGCAGCGCCGTCGCCTAAATAAACAGGCTGTTTCGCTCCGGCGGGAAGAATGAGCGTCTTGGGGTCAGTCATCACATTTAAGTATTCGTTATCAAATCCATTAGACAACGCAAACTCCGTCAATGATTTATTGATTTCGCTTTCCGGTTCATGGATTCCTGGAACGGATGCCTCCATGCGCCTGACTGCTCCTTCAATCAGTGTAGTCGCCCGTCGGTTTATCTCTGCTGCTACTTGTTCTTTTTTCGAGGACTCAAATGTCCCACGTTCATATTTGCGAAGATTCCTTTGGTACTTCTGGTAAGCAAAAAGGTCTTCTTCCATCAGGGCGTCTTCTTCTTCATCCGTCAGAATCTTGAAGTCTTCCGGCAAGCCAAGTGTTTTCGCTATTGACTTGTCCTGTTCTTCTGGTTTTCCTTCGAGTTGTTTCCGAAGATCGTCTATCGTTGCTTGAAGTTCTTTACGCTTTTCACGTTCTTCATGCAGTGCGCCCTTGGGGACGAAACCGGGCGGAGGTTTTACAGGTTCGGCCTCCTTGGTGACTTCTTTGCCCTCTTCCTTTATAACTTCGGGTTTTTTCTCGGTATCGGTGGAATCATCACCGGACTTCTTTTCTGGTTCTCCGGGTTCACCCATCAATTCAGCCTCAGAAATCTCTTTCTCGAAAAAAGGGGCCTCTTGAATTGTTGCTTCTTTGGTATCCCTGCCCATGTCATCCTGTGTGATAACAATGGCTTCGCGTTGTTCTGAGGGTGTTAAGGTTGCAGTTTCTTCGCTCATAAAAATCTCCTTTTTACGCCTGAAAAGGCGATGACACTGTTGACGGCGTGCCCCCCGAATTTGTCTATTGAGCCGTAACGTGGCTAAAACGAAAAAATCAGAAACAATTTTGGTCTTGGTTGTTGCCCTATTCAGTTGTCAAAGAACAAAATCTTGAATCAAGTCTTCTTCATATTCCCCGCCCCGGTGCATTCGGGAAAATGTTATCAAAGTTTCTACGATACGCATTGTTGTCATATTCACTTTTGAACCGATACGAGTTCCATAAAAAATGTCTTCCGTTTGGTAGCTCCCGTTGCGACTGGAAATGCTTTTCTATTTTAGCATCCAGAACAGCCTCTTGCGCCGCTGTAAAATGTGTAACCGGCTTCTTTTCTTTTGGAGTTTTGATCAGCATTAATCGTCCATCCCCTCTGGCGATGCCAAGCCTCTTGTTTGTTCCCTATCCACGGCCTGCCCATGAGACACTTCCCGATCTCTTGCCTCTGGTTCTTTTTCCCTTGAGATTTTCACTGAAACATTCTCTTTCTTTTTTTGTGTATTTTTTTTCGTCGTCACAAAATTCCTCACAAGTTTGAGTTGTTTTTCGGTCGTGTACCTAAATTACTCATGGTTCTTCCCGCCACTGACTCGGCTGGATGTGTCGTTCTTTCGAGTTCCTTTTGCACATCAGCATATTTGTGATCGTCTGCTTGTTCTCTGTCTGCTTCCTTGTTATACCAGTCAAGACCTTTCGTTTCGCCATCCAGTACAAGTCGCTCGCTTTGGTGCTGGGCGTTCGCACCTGCCTTAAAGCCATCAATTTCGACTTTTGCCGCATCATTCCGGGCGCGTTGGTGTTCCGCCTCTATCTTCGTCGAAATCTGTTCCTGACGCAGCGGATCAAGTTGAGCATTACCAAGAATTCTTGCGGTCTCTGCTTGTAGTTTCTGGATTTCTGTTTGCAGTTTTTGGAGACCGGCCTGAGACATGCCAATGCTAATCTGTTCCATCATCTGCTGTATCTGAGCCTTACGCTGCGCTTCCTCTGCCTGTTTCTTTTTAACATCCGTAACACTAAGGTCGTCATCATCGGGAGAAATACCCAGCAGGGGTTTGATCTTAGCCAGAAGCCTGTCTTTGTTGGGGATATTGGATAGCTCTAAAGCAGCAGACAGTATATGGGGAACCATTTCGGGCGTACTCTTTTTTGTCCATTCCACAAGCAAATTCATTGATTGCTCTCTCATGGTATCAGCTATCGGAATTTCAGCAATCACAACGTCATACTTCCCTTGAGTAACATCATTCTTTACTTCGTACATGCCGTATTGCGTCTCGTATTTCTTGTTGATCTCAACAAATCTTTCAGCCCCGGACATTCTGTCGGTAATCCGCAAAACTTTCTCACCAGTCCATTTGTGCTGAATTGCAGCAACAATCTGCTCGCCAAGCCGTTGAATAGACCGGCGCATATTTTCAAATAATGGCGCGGTAATCGTAACTCCCTGATTTGTTCTGTTTTCCACTACACCAACGGCCTCTGATGCACGATGCCCCATACTTGACATATCAGCGTTCACTCCAGACACCCTCTGTATCTCCTGCTCGGAAGAGTTCATCATGCTCATTTGCGACGGCGCAAGCTGGGCTTGCTCAACGATTTTTATCTTTTCCATTGCGCCGGAGCGCACCATCAAAAACCCATCGGGTTTGTTGGCTTCTTCATAAATCGCCTGTTTGTTTGATTCTTCCACGGCATCTGTTTCCATAATGACCCGTCTGGCGTTTAGTAATCTCAATGCCATAGACCGCCTCTTATTAACTTCGATCTGCATGTCCCTAATCTGCCTGGGGACTCCATATGGATTGTTGAATCTGTCTAAATATCCAACAAAGGGGATAAACGGGAAATCATCGTGGGCATAAGGCGTTCTTGATTCTTCCAAAACCATGTCGCCAAGAAACGTGCATACTCTCATCCGTTTTACTATCGCCTGAATAACTTCAACGGACTGTTGTATCTTTTGGAATTGAATCATTATCGGCTGGTTTTCAGGCATTTCCTCAATCGAACCGTCAGGGTATCGTAAAAAGAATGCCGGTTCATTTACGGTGTACCACATTTCAACCGGACGACATCTCTTTCTGGTAGCATCAAGCCACCCCCCTGACCCTATAC
>Ga0265297_10005393_pt1 | contig 19560 bp, 33 predicted proteins | sample Munlanlwell13791_FD_192502 | JGI IMG/M metagenome (GOLD analysis project Ga0265297, IMG submission 192502) | Leachate microbial communities from a municipal landfill in Southern Ontario, Canada - Leachate well 137-91 | ecosystem: Engineered > Solid waste > Landfill > Unclassified | place...
ATACAAATGTACTAATTGTAATTGTGATTGGCTCAAAAGTAGAAAATAGATAAATTTATATAATATAAATCATTGATTATAAGATAGTTTTAATGCAATGATTTGCATATGAAAGGAGGTTTTTAAAATGTCAGAATTTGGAAAATTATCAAAAGAGGATTGGCTTAAAGTTGGAAAAGGAGCTTTAATCGCCGGTATTGGAGCAGCTATAATTTATGTAGTTGATTGGACAGGTACTGTTGACTTTGGAAGTTATACAGTAATTGCATCTGCAATATCTGCTGTGTTAGTTAATGTAGTTAGAAAGTTCTTTACTACAACACCAACAGTTAGTTCTAAAAAATAAGTATATATATCAATATATATATTTAAATATATATTTTCTTTTTTTCTTTTTATTTTAACTCAGAAATATATTTCATACATACTTGAGCAGTATTATCCCAAGTAAATTCTTTTGCTGTCTTTAAGCATTTATCTTTCATAGCTTTTATTTTATCTTGATTATCAAAAGCATATCTCATTTCCTTCTTTAAATCATCAATATTAGGTATAGCCCATTTAATACCTTCATACATGATATCATTCTTCACATCATCTAGTGTATATGAAACGAGTGTTCCGTTCACTAATGGTTTAATATAATCACATTGTCCACCATACCCAGTTTGAATATTTGGAAGACCACAAGCCATTGCTTCAAGTCCTGGAAGATTAAAACTTTCTGCTCTTGTAGCACAAACAAATACATCACCTTCATTATACATAACTGCTAACTCTTGAGGTGTCATATTTTGAATATTAACCTTAATACTTGCTCTATCTTTAGGGAGATTAAGTTTATCTAATTCTTCAAACATCTTTCTTTGGTCTATATAAGCAGGATTTAATTTTAAGATAAGTTCTACATCTTCATCTTTTTTAAATTCTTCACTAAATGCTTTTAATACATAAGCTACACCACCTCTATCTTCATATCCACCTCTCCATCCTTTATTACATATGAATGTAAATTTATCACTTCTCTTTATCTCTAATGGTTTGAATATATCAAGAGCTACTCCATGAGGAACTATTCTTAATTTTGAAATAATTAAATCAAATTCTTTATTACCAAAATATTTTTCTTTAACTGTATTAAATATAGCATCAAATGTATGTTGTGATGGAACAAATATTAAATCAACTCTTTCATCCTTCATATATTCAATCCATGAAGAAGGTACTTTATCTCCTTCAAATACACAATAACCTATAAACTTTTTACATCCATCTCCTAAAGCTAATCTCCAGTATGGAGGTGTCATAATTGCTATTGTAACATCTGGTATTCTCTCAGGACATTGTATCATCTTTAATTCATTATCATTGACTTGCCTTAACCAATCAGGGGTAAGGGGTGTATCTAGCTTTATATCAGGTTCTAATCGGTATAGAGCATTAATAAACCCTCGAGTATGATTAGAATATCCATCTGTTCCTAAGATAGGTCCGATTACATTTATCTTCATTTTACAATCCTCATTAGACTAAATATTCCTAAAGTCCAAAGCACTATATAAACTAAAATCTCTAAAGGATATATCCATAAGAAATTCCAATAACTAAAGATAGGTGCATGATTAAATATACTTGAAGCTAAATTTGCAATTAATAATATTGTTGAAATTAACATTCTTTTAATACCTCCTTATGATATTTACTTAAAAAATCTCCATGTTTATCAAACTTCATCTTTAACCATTTTCTCCAAGTCTCTTCATCTAACTGAACACATTGTGCATAATCAGGTCTTCTGTTACCACCAGAAGGACATTGTAAATGCCAACATATTGCTCCTGTATCAACTCCAATCTTATATCCCTCAAGTATTGCACCCATACTAAAGAAACCTTCTTCTCTAAAAGCAACAGTAGTTAGATTAATAGGATATCTTACTTTCTTATTTATTTCAGATTTGTAAAGACAATTTGTTCTAAATTGGTCAGTAGGTAATACTGCATCTTCATCATAACAATATCCACAATCATCATTATTCATAATTAACTTACCTTCATCATTCATTTCATGTCTATTAATTATTGGTTTAACAAACTTAATTTCTCTTATCATTTCGGGAACTCCAAAATGAGGAACTACTCCACTTGCCATATCATAACCATTGTTTTTAATTACATCTACTAATCTAAATATATAATCTTCATTTAGTATAACATCATCATCACATCGCATTGTATATTCATTTTCAAAATCATCTTCATCAATTAATTTATTTCTTGCAGCACAACATCCAAATGATTGATTATTTCTGATTAACTTAACCTTATGTCCTTCTAATTTTAATCTATTAAGAATGTATTGTATGAAGTAACTACTAGCAATAGGAGCACCACTTCCATCATCGAGAATAATAATATCAAAACTCTGGTAAGATTGATGTCTTAAACTCTCTAAAAGTAATGCTAATTCTGTATGTCTATCTTTCGATGAAATATGTAAGGTCACTCTATTTTCCATTATAATATTTTACTCCTTTATCTTTATAAATATTTATATACTCAGGATTTCTTTCATAAAAACTAATCATTCTCTTTATACCTTCTCTTATGTCTACTCTTGGTTTGTATCCTAACTTTTCTATTTCTGATGTATCAACACTTACATGTTGAGGTTGAGCTGTCTCTGGAGGTAAGAACTCAACAGTACTTTTAGAACCTATTTGTTTTATTATATAGTTTGCAATATCTAGTAATGGAACACTATTGTTTCCAGATATATTGTACTCTTTATTTGGTTCTCCATTTAATGCTAATACACATCCATCAACAAAATCATCTATATAAGTGAAATCAAGTGTCTTTGTTTTATCTCCATATAATCTTAATGGCTCATTCTTAAAAGCTGCAGTAAGCCAATTATTAATAAGTCTACTTGTTTCATCAAACATAGGACCAAACACAGTTGAAGGTCTTATAATAACATACTCTAATCCATAACAATGACCATATGCTTTTGTCAATTCTTCTACATAGACCTTACTTGCTGTATATGGATTTCTCTCAGGAGACAATACTCTTGATGATGACATAACCATAATCTTTGGTATCTGATTATCTTTACAAAATTCAAGAACAGAAAAGATACCATCTACATTATTCTTATGAGGAAGAATAGGTCTTGCAATTGCTTCATTTATTTTACATTGAGCTGCAGAGTGTATGAATAAATCTATCTTGGGAACATCATAATCTTTAAACATTAAATCTACAATATCAAATCCTTCTCTTCTATCTATCTGCATAACACATTCATTACCATCATTCATAAGTCTATCTCTTAATGATTGACCAATTAATCCTCTGTTACCCGTAATAGCAAATTTCATTGTTTACCTCTCTGACTTAATATAACTTTCATCTCATCTCTGACTTCTTTACCTAATTCTATAAACTTATTTTGACCAATATCTTTAAAAGTGTTACTTTGAGGATTAGACCTATGACAAGTTAAAAGGTCTGGTATAAGTTTTACAGGAATATCCCATAATAATACTGCTCTCATCATCCATTGATAATCATTATACACTGTTTCCCAATATCCTACTTTATCTTGAACCTCTTTTGGTATATACCAACTGCTTGTTACAAACCATGAATGAGTAGGACCAAATAGAGCTGCTCCTTTATCATTCTCAGGAAATATAGAAAAGTTTAATATTTCTTCTCTCTCATTAATACTAATTGAGTTATTATGAAGAATATGACCTGGATATTGTTTTGCATACTCAACTTGAACTTCTAATTTAGTAGGTAACCATAAATCATCTGAACCAATAATACAAATAGCATCACCTTTAACTGCTTGTAATCCTTTATTAAAAGTATCAGTACATCCTGTATGTATCTTCTTTATAAATATTATTCTCTTATCTCTCTTTGCATACTCCTCAATTACTTCTATTGCTCCATCAGTACTTCCATCATCTACAATTATAAATTCAAAGTCTTTATATGTTTGACATAAAACACTTTCAATAGATTTAGGTATAAACTCTTTTCTATTCCAAGTAGCCATAACAACACTTATCATATAAATCTCCTATGAACAGGTTTCTCTTGTAATATATCTAGTCCTTTGTTATATTCTGCATATTGACAAATCTTACATTCTCTTCCATCATAAGTCTTTTGTTCTTCTAATAATTTAGGATATTCTGTCCAATGACATAAAGCTGTCTTCTTTCCAAAATCATGTTCAGGAGTAATTGCAAAATGTATTCCACAACAAGGTTGTATATATCCATCAACATCTATTACAGGATGAAGTAAAGGAACTCTACAATCTTTTCTTCCTTGCTCATTATTAACTCTCTCATTCCATACGACTTTGCTATCATCTAATCCTTTTTGTTTAGTTAAAAATCTTACTTTAGGTAAATGATTATATTCAGGTTCTCTCATATTACTAACCGCTCTTATGTGAGTTATTGAGTAATCTTGACTAAACTTAATCATATCTTCCATACTTCTACTATCATCAGTACTACCTATAACATAACTTAATCCCCAATCAACTTCATCTCCTCTTTTACAATCTATTGCTAACTTCTCTAAATTAATTGGTCTTGATGTAGTTCCAGATACTCTAATCCATTGAAGTTTATTTAAAACATCATCTGTTATTGTATGAAGATTAATACCATTTGTTACTAAAGCAACATCTATTCCTTTATCATGTATATAGTTTATGATACCATTTATTTGGGGATGACAATCAGGTTCTCCCCCACCACTTAAACTAATTGCTCTAGTTCCTTCTTCTTGTAACATATTAATTATTCTTTTAGCTTCTTCATAAGACATAACCTTTGTCTTATCTCTTTTATCACAAAAACATTCTCTGCAATCTGCATTACAAACATTTGTTGGTATCATTGTAATGTGATATGGAACTATTTTGCCTTGTTGTATAATAGGATTATGAAATAGTTTTACTGGAAATGTACTTGCTGATGTGAAATGATTTTTCATTTTATTTTTTTAAATATATACATGTCATGCAACTCTGCTAAATCTGCATCTATTATTTTATGATTTATTAATTCAAAATCAATCATGCCCATTTGAATTTATCTCCATGTTTCTTTTTAAATAATTGTCTATTCTTATGAGTGGTTTCTGCTCTTTCTATTTGTTTACTAGCTTCATAATCATGGTATCCAAAACATTTTCTGTTAACAAATATTCTATAACCTTCTGCTTTTATTCTTTCATTAAAGTCAAGGTCTTCAAAGTTTATAGGAAAGAAATTTTCATCAAATCCATCTATACCATCCCATATTATTTTAGTAGTAAACATTTGAGCAATTGCACATTCACTTTCTTTATAATCATTTTTTAATAATGATTCATTAGAACATTTCTCATCATCATTACCAGTAACATTTGTACAACAACTAATTAAACCTATATTATATGAATGTTCAAAACATTCAATCATACTTTCTAACCAATTATCCATCATATAATAATCTGAATTGAAGAAACAGACATAATGACCCTTTGCAACTTCTGCTCCTCTATTAAATCCTCCAGATGTTCCAAGGTTCTTATCAAACATATATATTCTAACAAATATATTAGAATATAATTGTTGTATTTCCTCTAAATATTTTTTAATGTTACTATCTGGATTGTTTCCTATAATGATTATTTCATAAGGAGTAACATCTGAATGAGTATTCTTTATTAATGTTTCAAAACTCTGAATAAACTTTTCAGGTTCTTTATATGCCAACATTATTATTGATGTTAATTTGTTTGGTTTCAATTTCCTTTACCTCCTTATATGCTGCATCTATATGTTCTATTATTACTTTACTATCGTCATCTTCCATCCAACTTCCTTTTAACTCATCAATATCCTTTTCATAACCTCTCTTCTCTCTTTTTTTAGCTCTTAACTTATCTGTCATATGTCCATAATGTTCTATAACAATATTAATAGCTTGTTTTGTTCTAGGACAATTATGAGGAATACTACATCCATGTTTATCTCTTTCATCAAACTTAAAATGACTAAGTACTTTATAACATTTATGAACCATCCTTGCCATCTTTAAATCTTTATTATTACTACTTACTCTTATAAAATGTTTATTATCATTTCTCATTTCAATCATTGGAAATGCAATACTATAATCAGTACTATCATTAAGATAATCTATAAGCATCTTTATAGGAGGTGTATATCTTATATATTCATCAATATCAAGATTTAATACCCAATCACAATTATCTTCTCTTGCAATATCGAGTATCTTCTGATAATCTCTACTCATATTTCTTTCTAAATCTTTTTGAATTAAATAATATTTTACTCTTGGATGATTTATGAGAGTAGTAAATGTTTCTATATCTGCTCCATTATCTATTACATAAATTTCATCTGCTATCTTTTCAGTACACTCTAACCATTGTTTAATAAACTCTTTTCCATCTTTCACTACAAGTCCTATTCCTAGTTTCATTTTATTTCTTGAATATCAATAACTGTTCCGAGTATAAAAAGTTCTTCGGAACATCTACTGGTATTAAACCTCTTTTCATAAATATACTTAACCACCATTCTCTACTCTCTTTTATTTTATGAGTAGAGTCATTATCACAATTTGGTGTACCTTTATATGGAACACTCACTAATATATTTTTCTTTGTTAGCTTAATAATATTATCTATAGCTTTGTCTATATCATTATAACATATATGTTCTAGTATATCATAACATACTACTAGGTCGTACTTTTTAGCTTCTTCATACACTACTATGTCTCCTTGATTAACATATCCTTTACACAATGAATTTTCTACAGCCCATTTACTTAATTCAATTCCTTTTGCATCTAATCCTAATGTTCTCATTGCTCCTACTCTTGGTCCAAGTCCACAACCAACTTCAATAGCATTTGTAGGTTCAAAGAAATCTTTCCAATGTTTTGCATCTATAAAATGCTTTGTTTCAAGTCCTCTATTTGCAAAGTAAATTTCATCAGGGTCAATTCCAAAACTCTTTAGTATATATGAAGGAACCTTACTTGTCTGATACTTTCGAGTAGGATATAGACCAAACAAATGGCTATAATACCAACTCTTTAGATACTCAGGAGTATGCATGTTACTCTTCTTCATATGATTCTCATATCTTTTTCTAATCTCCCACATATTAGGAATATAAGCCATATGAAATATAGTTGTATCTGCACACTTTCCATAAAGATTATTCTTAGCAACTAATACTGGATGTTCTACTTCAGGATAATTATCAACTTCATTTATCTTGAATAGTCTATTAGGAACAAAATGAGTTTCTTGAGTTGCATCAACTTGCCCTAAATTTCCTATAAAGTGTTCCATCTGAACTGAGAATACTCCACAGTGTTCTGCATTATGAAGATGAGGTTGATTTATGAATTCTTTTATTTTTGCTATTCCATTATCATCTAACACTTCATCTGCATCAAGTACAAGACACCAATCATTTGGATAATTCTCTTTTAAATAATTAAGATAGAAATTTCTTTGTTTTCCATTCATTGCTTTGTCTTCTTGGTTATATTTATTTTGTATAATCCATCTTTCTATATGAGGAGGAATGCTTTTTTCTTTATAACTTGCAGCAGTAAATAATTCATCATTTATTAAATATTTTAAAGTATTATCAGTACTTCCACCATCACAATAAACAATAACATCTGCTTCTTTAACTGATTCTAAACATATTGGTATAAACTTTTCACAGTTTTGACCCATGATACATACTACTAATTTGACCATGTTAACCTCTTTATTAATTTATATATTTTTCCAGATAAATCAAAATCTGCAATCCATATGTTCCCTTCATAAAGGATATATCCAGTTAACTTCTCCATGTTTCCTCTGCAAGATTTCTCATTTTCTCTATTTGAGATTCATCCATATATTTAGTTTTATGAAAAGCCTTTGGTGATATCTTACCTGCTTCAAGATACTTTGTAAAATCTTTATTAGTAATTGTTATATCAAATTGACCTGGATTATCCCAAATTGGAGTTCCTGGAAAAGGTGTCATTATATAAAAGTCTGCTGATGAGAGACCTTCACCTTTTAATAATTTTGCAAACTCTATTGTCTTCATAGCATCTTCCTCACTCTCATTTGGAAGACCAAACATAAAGAATCCCTTTGATTTAATACCATATTTAGTTAATAATTGAATTGCATGATAGTTATCTATTGGTTTCATATTCTTACCTACATCTTTTAATCTTGCTTCTACTCCACTTTCAATACCTATACTTGTCCAAGTACAACCAGCATCACTTAATGCTTTAACAACCTCTTCATCTAAACTCTTTGCTCTGGTTGTTACTCTAAAATTAATATCTTCTTTACCGATAACTTCTGCTAACTCTAATGTTCTTTTTTTATTAACAGTAAAAGCATCATCATAAAAATAAACATCATTAAATCCATAATGCTTTAAATCTTTTATTTCTTCTCTGACAAAATGATTTGAATGATACCTCATTTGTCTATCTTGATTAGAACAAAATACACATCTATTTATACATCCTCTTGATGTAATACTTGTTGCTGTTGGTCTTCCATCTTGTCTTAAAGTATATTTACTCATATCAATAAGATGTCTTGCTGGATGAATAACTCTTTTTATATCAACAGGTTCTGCTTCTATAATACCACTTTCGATGTTATTATCTACAATATATGTCATAGCTTCTTCACCTTCTCCTTTAACAACAATATCAAAGTAAGGAGTAAGAGTTTCTGGCATTGCTGTTGCATGAATACCTCCAACAACAGTAGTACATTTATTTTTTAATAACTTTCCAATCTTAACTGCCTGAGGATACATTGGAGATGTATAACAACTCACACCAGCATATTCAGGAGGTTCTTGCATTACTTCATCAACAAATCTATTATAACCCATATGGTCCAAATCCATTACTCTAACTCTATGACCATTATGTCTTAAAGTAGAAGCAATATATAATAATCCAAGAGGAGTTCTATCACCACTATTTCTTAAAAAAGATTTACTACTTGGATTAATTAACATAACATCTCTTCTCATATTTCTATCTCCATTTTTTAATTTTCTTTTTAACCACCTTTAAGGTATATTTTTTTATTGCTTCATGAGAATCCTTATAAGTTAAATAACCACTTTCTCCATTCTCTAAATCCATAGTTATATCATCACTCAAATTATTTAAAATTTCAATTAAATCATTTAACATTTCTTGTTTTAATTTTTGTGTTTTATTCATTTTTCATTTATCTCCTTTAAGAATTTATCCCATTGAGGAATAACTTTATTCCAACTATAAAGATTTTCTACTTTAGTTCTTCCATGTTCTCCAAATAATTTTCTAAGATTTTCTTCTTTATATAATATCTCCATTGCTTCAACTGCTTTATCAATATCCATAATTCCTCTTTCAACATTCCAACTTCCTGTTATCTCTGTAGAAATTGGTACAGGTATTCCGCATTGACCATTCTCAATTAATAACTCTTGAGTAGTTGTATAATCAGTTACAACAGATGGTATTCCACAAGCTGCTGCTTCTATAATTGGAACACCAAACCCTTCTCCAGAAGTTGAAAGAAAGAATACATCCATCAGGTTATATACTTCATTCATTCTTCTATAATCAAATCCTTTGTAAAAATTCATGCCACTAAATATAACTCTATTACCTATTCCTAATCTCTTAATCAATTCAATGCTATCAAAACAAGCTGCTTGGTCTAATGGGTCAGAATGACAAAATAAAATAGCATCAGGATGTTTTTGTGCAAATAAAGCAAAAGCTTTGAACATCCTATCTGCCATTTTACGTCCTTGGTTTCTATAGACACTGCCTACAACGAACTTTCCTCTCAATCCCCATTTAGCTTTAAGCTCTTCTCTTTGCAACTTTGTCATAGGAAAATAAACATTAGTATCAACAGCATGGGGTATATATGAAGCGTTTATATTATGAACTTCTTTTACTTGCTTCTGACCAAACTTAGCCATTGCAATAGAATAATTAAATTTTTTTAATATATCTTCACATCTTAAAGGTAATCCCCCCTCACCATCAGAAGGGAAATAAAAGATACTCTTTGCAGGAGCAAAATCTTGTTGCATAATCCAAGGATATAACATAAAGGTATCAAGAAGAATAACAAATACATCTGGTTTAAGCTCTCTAATTTTAGTCATAATAATATCTTTACAATAACCTTCTCTACCTGCTCCATGAATAGTAAACTTTAATTCTCTATCATCTTCAAATTTACTTCCTGGTTTTAATGTCTGACCTAAGTAGTTATGAGCAAGAAAATGACATTCATGTCCCATATCTGATAACCCATTTAATACATTAACAGATATTGTTGCATATCCGGTACATATGAATGGACTATCACTTAACCAAAGTATCTTCATAATTGCCCCTCCCTTACTATTAGAATTCCTAATCCAGAGGTTTGAATACATACTCTACATTCAATAAATTGTAAAGCAATATCTCTTGGTAGAGTAAGTCCATAAACATCACCACTACTATTACCAGAAACAATTTTCCTAATCTTATGGTACCTTGATGGTCCTACTCTTTTGTTAAACTTTCTTTCATCACTCATTATCACACTCTCTTTTTAATTATATAATACTATAGACTATATAATTTATAAATCTATTGGTTCTTCTTTCTTTTTTCTTTTATTAAATTTATTTGCATTTGTCCAACATGTTAAACATAACTTACATCTTGGTCCATCAGGTATAAATTTCTCTCCACACTTATTACATTCTCTAGGCAGCCTATTCATAGTAAAATTACTTCTCATATTCTCTCATATATATTTTCGATTTATTATTTTCTAACATATTTGATACAATATATATTTTACTATATATATTATTATCTAATAACCATTCACATTTCTCTTTCTCTTCTTTACTCAAATACTTTGCATACTTAACTTCAACACCAACAACATTATATCCAGTGTGAATTCCAGCACCATATTTTCTATAACAAATAAAATCAGGAAACCCTCCACTATTCATCATAAAAGATTTTGTAAATGGATTATATTTTGGTTTACAATTATGTTGTATTCCTTTTTCTAAATCAACTTGATTTGTATTTTTAACAACTATCCATCCTTGTTCCTCTAACCACTTCCTAGCTTTCCTCTCAAAATCTCTTCCCTTTGCTCTACTCTTCTCACCTGACATTTTGATTACCTCCCTCTATATAAAACTTATGATAATGGTCACATTGTCTTCTTTCACAAACAGCTGGTCTTAATACTAATCCTCTATGAGCATTAAAATCACAATATGAAATATACCTACCTTGATAATCTTCAAAAGGTTTAAAATTCAAAACTTTACTATGTAATCCATCATTTTTGTGTCTCATTATCCCACCTCTTATCAAATTCTTCTGCAACTTCTTTTAAGTTATCACCAGTGACAGTCAAATATCTTTCTTCTATTTTTTGTCCTATAGAATTAACTTTAGTAAAACCTTTTGCTATTTTACAAATCTTTTCAGTTGTCTCTGTCATTTTTTATATACAACCTCATCATATTGTTTACACATCTTCATACAATACCCATCTCTTATTAACTCTTTACAAGTAGGAAACATTAAATCTCTTCTAGTATAAAGATATTGTAGTTGCCTTTCCTCTCTTATACAATGTATAAATTTATTCTCATCAAGAAAGTCTTTTAATAATTGTAATGTCTCTTGCTGAGAGTATCCTCTTTCTCTTAAATAAATAATAATTATATATCTATCCTTCCAACCACAATTACCTTTTCTAAGCAATTTTAATATACATGGAGGAAAATCATTTATAGGAATATCACTTGATGCATTAACTTCTTCATAATCTATTACATCATTTGTTTCGTCTTTTTTATCAAATGGTGTTAAGTCAAATAACTTAGTTCCAATATTACCATCTTTTATGAAGTTTTGTTTCTTTGCATTTTCTTTTATAACACTATCTCCCATATCAAATTGTCCTTTCTCTAATAGTATACAAAATCTTCCTCCTTTAACATTATAAGTATTTGGAACTCTTGCAAGCTGAGCAGGATTACCTATGACTTGTTTGTCAACATTCAATCCAAGTTTATTGATAAAATATAACTGTCCCCCTTTAATTGCTTCTTTTATATTCCCTAATTCTTGAACTTTAGTAAACAAATAAAGATGATATCCTCTACCACTCATAACAATAAAATGTTTTAAGTCCTGCTCAAGTAATAGTGTATGAAGCTTCTTACATTCTTCATAAGCATTACAGCTCTTATCATCAAAGTCAAAGAATAATGTATCAACTATAGCAGAAGAGTAATCTGGTTTATCACAATTAAATTTATCAAACTTATATATACTGTGATAGACTGCTTTCTTTTTACCATTGTAAAGATTCAAGAAGTCAAGATATTCTTTAAGATTGTTAACAACTTTTCGCGGTGGTCCCACTTCTCTTGGAAAAGTTAACTTAAACATCTTTTAAATCCTCTTCATTTATATTAAAGAAATGTTTAATCCATTTTTCTATTGCTCTTTCCATCATAATTTCATTCATTCCAGTATCAAATCCTGTTTGCCATTCTTTTCCTAATCCTTTTATCCATTTGATTGCTTCTTGTCTTAATTCACTTTCTCTAACTACTCCATCTGTTGGTTCATCACCATATTCTAAACTTTTATTCTCTTCAAATAAATTATAACAACAATCTTTTAATGTTTTTAATTCAGTCATATCCTTCACACTCCTCTTTAAACTGACAATATTTACAATTACTTCTTTTTCTATCATACTTATTATTCTTCATAGAATACATTATCTTATCTCGAACTCTATTAACTTCTGCCCACATCTTATTTATCTCCTCTTGACTAACTTCTTCAACAACTAATTTGTCTGCATCTATGAAGTATATTCCCCAATAACCTACTTTATATTTGCATTCAACTGTCTTCTCAAATAACTCTTTGTAGAGAGCCAACTCAAATCTATATCTCCAAAATCCATATGGATTATATTTTCCACTTTTCCAATCAATCACAATTAGCTTACCATCCTCATTTAAGAATACTGCATCAACAATACCTTTAAGACCTATCTTAGGATTCTCTAATTTTAATTCTTGATACATAGGTCTAAATAAACTCTCATCAAGTTTACCATCCTTCATACATTTTGTTATTCTCTTATTCTCAAAGTCTACAAAGTTTTGAATTTGTGATAAGTCTTTCTTTGGTTTAATTACTGGCTTATTATCTTTAATTTCGACATCAATATTTTTATAAAAATCTTCAATCTCTTTATGTATTTGACTTCCTCTTTCTTGTTGGGGAGAAGATTTTGATACTACAAAATCAATATAATGCTTTTTCCATTTATAAGGACATTCTTGAAATAATTTCACTTGACTTTTACTTAATGTTCTTTTCATGTTACCATAACTCCCTTTGTTTCATTATCTCATCTAACTCTTTTATCCTATCTTTCTTATGTTTTGATATTAATAAATCTTTATATTCCCATCCAAGACTCCTAAAAATACTACCTACCTTCATATCAACAATCCTTCTAATCATCTTATCATAATCAATAATATATCCATCCCACATATACTTATCACTCTTAAATGCTATTACATTATCATTACCTTTAACATAAAGGTATTTTATCTTATCTCCTCTTTGTATTTGAGCATTATGTTTTTTATTAGCTAATCTTGATGCTCTTGCATGTATCTGATTACCATAACTACTCAAATCCTTAGATATACCAACAGGAAGACCTATTTGCTCAGGAGTATACTCAGTTCTTATCTTTACTTTAAATTCATCAATATATTTTCTAATCTTATCTTGTTCCTCTTCATAACATATCATCCTCAATACTTCTTTCAACATCATCCTTCCCACTTCTGCATTATCACTTCTCTTACTCTCAAAACCAGTTATACTTAATTCATCAACATCTTTTCCATCCTTCCATATAATCCTTCCTGCATACTTCTTCTTAACACCCTTACCATCTGCTTTTCTTTTAAAGAGAACAGTTTGAAATACTTTCTCAAACTCTAATTTAAAAATATTATCTTTCTTATCTATATTAAATTGAATAAAGTAATCTTTAAAATATTCATTAATTTCCTTATTTAATTGTTTCATACAATCTATATTATTATCATACATTGTCAGAAAGCATGAATCTGTATCTCCGTAAATTACCTTAGTTCCTCTTTCTTCAAACCATCTATGAACTTCTTTTACTATCTTTTGAGCAGCGAATGTTATACTTTGAGCAACATCTTTATTGTATAATCTAAACATTTTAAATCCCAATACCCCATAAAAGCTATTTGCAATTACTTTTAAAGTATATTGCTCCATCCATAATGTCTTATACTCTCTACTCTCTCTATCAATATCTTTCATTTTTTTACTTACTTCTTTTCTCTTCTCTAATAAAGGTTTTACTATTGATGGAATTATGCCTATCTCTTTCTTATAGAAATAAGTATCATACATATTAATACAATCATCTGTTTTCTCTTTTAGAATAGTCTCATATGAAGTATTAAATCCAATCATAATACTGGGATAAAGACTTTTCATATCCATAACAGCTATATCTTTATGAAGCTTTGGTTCACTTTCTTTAACAAATGCCCCCTCAAAACTCTCACTATCTATATACTTTGTTGATGGCAAAATAATATTATGTTCTTTTGCCCATCTTAAACAAAGACAGTCTGCTATCTTACTATTCATAAATACATCTTCAAATCTGCAATAACACATTCTTCTTACCTCATCAAAGAAGTCAACTATGTTTAATTTTTCATCTAACATAACCATTATTTCAATATCTCTTTTATTATATTGTTTAAACTTCTCATAATCATTATTATATAAATCATCTAACTCACCTTTATATTCTTCTTTTCCTCCTAATTTTTCATACTTACCTATATAATCAAGAGACCAACTTTCCCTTCCTTCTCCACTAACTAATTTTTTATATGCATACATTAAATCAAATAACACTCTTCCTTGCATTTTACAAGGACCTGTTTTAGGTATATAACATTTGCCTTGCCAATTAGGGCAACTCCTTGCAAATCTGTTTGTATCTATTTTAAGTTTAGCTGCTCGTGATATAATAAAAGGAAAATCAAATCCATCTCCATTCCAAGCTATAATCATATCAGGATTCAACTCATTGAGAAATAGTATGAAACTTGATATCATTTCCTTCTCTGAATTAAAATCTTTTAATGAGTATTGATAATATTCTTTTCTAAAATTATCATAACAACCAATCATTAAGATTGGATTATTTGCTGCTCTAGGAGTATCATATCCAGTTGCTGTTCTCTTGATTTCAATATCAAGATACATTTTTCTTATCTTTGATTTTGGTATACTAATAATCTTATCAATAATGTACCTATTAACATAAACTATATCTCCCTCATAATATTCTTCATGCTCATCTCTTTTTATTTTAACATATTCCGGACTTAAACAAGTTATTTTATCTAATCTCTTTCCATCAATACTCATAAATAATCCATCATTATTAGGAACATAGAAATAAGGTTTAAAATTATTATCTACTGATATACTAGAAAAACCATTATCATCTCTATTGAATAATACAATTTTACTTTTATCATTCTCTATAGTTATCATATGTCAAGGGATTTTTGTTTAGTTACATCTTTTTTTTCTAGATAATGTTTATATTTACCATAAGTTATTTTAAATCCATTTTTATCACACTCATCACAGAAATCAAGACATCTTTTTAAATCATCTGATAATGGATATACTTTATTGACTGTCTCAGTATATCTATTTAATGGAATAGCATCAAGGAACACATTCATCTTTAACATATGCCAAAGATTATGACCAATAAAATTTCTACCAATCATAGATGGATTATTTTTTGCATGGTCATTATAATTAACATTAGAACATACAGGACAAGTACAAAATTGTTTTGTATAAATAAAATCTGCTGATGGTATTTGTAATGATGAGTTTAAATCTATTGGGTTTATGAATTCATTTACTCTTGTACCTTGTAAGATTGTAGATGAATCAAAAGTAGATATTTTATTTCTAATCAAGATTATCATACCAAGTAATTTATTATCTGGAATTATTCCAACCCAACATTTTCCTTCTATAGGAACTACGTGATGTTCACAAGTGGATATGAAGTTAACTTCTCTTATTAACATCTCTTTACTATGTCCACTATTTTCAAAAATAGTTATTGGAATAACATCATCATCAACCTTAGTATTTCTTTCTTTCTCATTCATAACTACTAATTTCTTTCTATAACCATAAAACATATTGTTATATAATCTTGCTACTCTCTGAGGAGTATATGTAATACCTTCTCTATTAATATCCTCACCTATTTCTTCTAAAATCACTTTCATTGCATCTTCTACTTTTTGTTTATTCATCTTGATTATCTCCTTCTTCTCTTCCTGCTAATATAAATACAAAATTAATATTAGTATCAACACCTTTTAAAACTATAGGCTGACTACTACCATAATTGATAATAATCTCTTTAAAAATACTCTTAATATCTTTTATATTGTTTAGATAAGATATATCATAGTATCCTATATCTCCTACACTCTTTATTTTCTCAACATCTTTTATACTGATATCCCCATTAACCATGTGAGCCTTTGTTGACAACAATAAATTATCTTCTCCATATATTTTACATATAGTACTAAAATCTGATAGCTCTTCTATCTCTTTAAAAAATATATTTGATTTTATTTTCCATTCAGATGTTGATTCAAATTCTGGTAAGGGTCTATCATCCTCTGCTCCAACATAATAATTCAAAACAAACTTTTCATTTGAGTTATTAATAACCATACCATTTGCATCTGTTATTATAGTTATTTCTTTTTTACCCATTTTTTTTAATATCTTATTAAGTAAGTCTATCTTTAATGTATATGTTATCTCATCAACTACTTTATACTCCTCAAACAAATCTTTTAAAATATTAACAACAATTAAACAATGATTTGAGGCATGAACTACTCTGATAAAAATTTTATCTTTTCTAAATGTCAGACTTACTTCATCATTTATATTTTCAATAACTTTAAAAATACTTTTAAGTATTTCAACATTTTTCTTTATTTTTATCATAGTAGTATCAATTCTTTACTTTTTCTTTTTATCTTGGTATGAAATCACAGCATTGATATATGCTAAAGATATTCCAGTCTCTTTTACAATATCATCATGTGATTTACCTTTAGCTAAAAATTCTCTAACAGTTTGAGCTTTTGACTTTACTGCTGGTTTCTTTTCTGCTTTAGGTTTCTTTTCTTTTACAACTTTCTCTTTCTTCTCTGTCATTTGATTCACCTCCTGTATCAATTTAATTTGACCCTGATATGAGTGTGCTCCTTTTGGAATATATGCTCCACATTTACATAACAAATATTTCTTACCTTTATTTACTTCATTCTCTTCATTTATTTCTTTTCCACAATAAGAGCAAATAGTTGTCATTCATCAATCTCCCAAGGAAATATAACCAAACTACTTCTATCTAATTTAACATCGATTGAGTAATCTGGTTTTGTTACAGTCCAAGGAGTTGAATAAAAACATGCTATCTTTTTATGTTTAATATTTCTTAATGTCATTCCTGTATCAGAAATATCATCAACTACAAGAGTTTCTTTAGTAGGATTATTTAAAAGGGGCAAATCTAAATGATGAGATAAGTGAACAGCTATTGGTAATCCACCTCTAAGAACTCCAAAAACACCATCAAATTTTTGTTTATCTCGTCTAATTAATTCAACCAATTCATTCATTCCTATTTCAAAATCTTCATAATCCAAATATATTTTTTTCATAATATTTTATACTTTCACCTCTTTATAAATATCCATATACTAGATTATATAGTTTAATTTATTATTTTTTATGCTTCTTTTATATTTTTTATTATATGCTTTTATCGATTCTGGATGATTTTTTTTCCATTGAAGTGATGCATGGGTGCAACAACAAAACCTAGGTCTTCTTGTTTCATTACCACAATATTCACAACTATTCATAATGATGACTTCTTAATCTGCATAAATCCATCCAGAGAGCCACTAACATTCCTATTTCAAATCCTATTACGAAGATTATTATATTTAACATATTCACTTCCATTATTTCTTTTTCCTCTTATCTTTCTTTAAATCTACCTTCAATCTCCAAGTATTATATTCATAATCATACACACAATCCATTAAAATATCTCTTGGACTATTATTAGTTATTACTATATTTGGATTCATAATATTATACTCCTCTCTTATTATCCCAGACAAGAGTATGCATACGAGGTGTAAAGTTATATCCTTTCTTTTTACAATACTCAACAACTTCTTTCATCTTTTTAATTTGTTCATCTCTTGTTTTACCTTCAGCCATGATATAAACACACTCTTCATTTATATAACAATCCTTAATAACTTTCTCCCACCATTTATCTTTACTCGATTCATAAACAAATTTAAAATTAACATCCTCTAATATTGCTAATTCTTTCAATACATCTTTATTTATACATTGTTTTTTGGGAGAACAATTTATTTTTGTAAAATCTAACTCTATATTAGGATAAGTATACGTTCCATTTGTTTCTATGAAGAACCAATAATTTAATTCCTCTTCCACAAAACATAATTCATGCATAATTTCTTTCATATCCTTATAATGCATAAGAGGTTCTCCTCCGGTAAAACAAATATTTTGACAATCAAATCTTTTTATTTCTTTGATTACTTGTTTTAAACTCATATCATGTCCATCTTCTGCATATAAAGAATCACAAAACTTACATGCTTTACCATCCTTAATAAGATTACATCCACTAAATCTTACAAAGACCATAGGTTTACCTACTTGAATTTCCCCTTGAATACTATAAAATATTTCTGCAATTTTCATATTAAATAAATCCCCATAATTTACAAAATAATATTACTTCAATAATTATTTCAAAAACAAACATTATTAAGGAGATACCTACAATATCTACATCTGATAGGTCTGTAAAATATTTTAATATAAAAAACCAAATAAGTGATACTATCATCTTAACAAAATCCTCCAAAGAAAACAAATTTAACAGTGATAGCAACACAACACCATGCTAATGTTTCTATGAATAAATCTAATGAACTAATAGGTTCACCACTTAATAAGTTTGATAAACATAATATCATAATCTTTGTTCCTCCTCATAATAAGCTATACTATCTTTAAAGCTCTCTACTATTCCGACTCTTTTAACATCTGGATATTGAGATTTAACTACTTCATACAATCTTCTTGCCATATTCTCTGCAGTTGGATTTTCATAACCCATGCTAAAAGTTCTAAGACCTTCT
>Ga0265297_10005394_pt1 | contig 19560 bp, 27 predicted proteins | sample Munlanlwell13791_FD_192502 | JGI IMG/M metagenome (GOLD analysis project Ga0265297, IMG submission 192502) | Leachate microbial communities from a municipal landfill in Southern Ontario, Canada - Leachate well 137-91 | ecosystem: Engineered > Solid waste > Landfill > Unclassified | place...
AGAGTTATAGGCTTGCTGAACTTATACAGAGATATTTATGGCATATTCGCCAGCATGGAAGTTACCAATTAGATATTGACTTGATTCGTAAACAAACAGGAACAGAAAAACTCTATATGGAGTATAAAGAACTTAATCGTTGGGTAATTCAACCAGCATTAAAAGATTTAGAAAAACATATAGGGGTTAAACTTGACGCAATTAAGAAGCGGGGTGTGGATTATGTAACATTTATTCCGGCAAAAAATAAGATTAATGCTATTCCAACAAATATACCGGAGATATTTTAGTGCTTGATCCTTTAAAATACCTAGTGACACAGGAAGATATATCTGAAAGAGACTTATCTTTTAGTGTTAAAGTATTACAAATTAATTATGTTAAAAATACTTTCAGTAATAGCCCTGAAGGACAAGTAAATAAGAAATTTAAACTATGGGTTAGAGAGAATAAAACAAGACTATTAACTCTTTCTTTAGAAGAACTTAATAAGGTTATTTATGATAAAGTATTAGAATTACAGGTGCTATATCCTGGGGCTTTTCCTGAAGGTATGGGTTGGTGGAGCAAACAACAATTAGTTAAATTATATTATTCTAACAAACTCTCTATAGAGAATTACACTATTGAAGATCAAATAAGGGAAAAAGAAATAGAGTATAAAAGAAAAGCTGACATTGCAATAGAGATTGAGAGAAAGAAAAGAGAAACTATCCTGAGACTAGAAGCTGAAGAGTTAGAAAAAAAGTTAATTGCCGAGCAAAGAGAATTAACAAGAATACCTTTAGAAATTGGTATGATTTTTAAGTCTAAACATGACATAGCAGAAGGATTAAACGGATTAGACTTAGGTAAAAGGGCAAAACATACTTATATAGTTGATTTTGCAGTTATAGAATATGTTAAAGCACAAAAAGGTAAGTTTTGGGTAGTTAGAGGAATAATTAAGCCTGGGGTTAGGATTTATCCTGATCTTTTACAGAAAGAAGTAATTTTATTAAAAAAGGAGGTAGAATAGTGTCTTTACAAGACAAATTAGATAAACTTTCCCGTTGTATGATTCACGGAAAACTTAAAGAACACCCAGACATTCTTCAAGCATTAAAAGATTATGGTTTCTATTTTGAAGGTGATGAAGATAGAAATGTTTTATGCTTTGTTGGGGACGGGAGGATTATTTTAAATAAATTGGAGGAAGAGGATGATTAATCTTAATATTGCCAAAAACAGGGGTCTTGATCTTGCTTTATATAAGCATCTTAGTGAAGTTAAAGAAGCCTCACGATATGAGTTAAGGCAGAAATTTAATACAGCCTCACCAGCTTTAGTTTCTTATTCTATTAGCAGCCTTAAACATAAAGGTTATATTGAAGAAGAAAACGGAGTTATTAGATTTACACATATTAAAGAGGAAGCGGCATGAAAGCAAGTGAATTAGCTTATAAGTTACTTGAATTCTGTGAAACAGAAGGAGATTTAGATATAAAATACCATGATTGGGAGGATAAAGAAGACCTGGATATTGATCACATTCAATTAGAGGAAAAAGATAATGCTACATTACGGTATTTAGTTATAGTATGATTAAAATTATCGCAGCAATTACAGATGATGGGCTTTTTGGTCAATCAAATGGTATTCTCCCTTGGAAATGTAAAGAGGATTTAAATTTCTTTTACTCCCAAATAGAAGGTAAAACTTGTATTTTAGGTAACAGTACATATAAAACTCTACCAAGGTTAGTTAAAAGTCTAGTAAGTGAACTTATTGTTATAGGTAATTCTATTAAAGTAGAGGATTGGAAGAGTTATCTAACCTACCTTGAAGAAATGGAAGATGAGATAGTTATTCTTGGAGGTAAAAGCATTATTAAGCAATGTTTACCTTATTCAGACCAGTTAATTTTATCAAAAATCCATAAAAGATCATTAAAACCCTTACTTAATCCACTTGATTTTATTTACTTTCCAGAACTTGCATTAGCTTCAAAGGTTCTACCAGTAAATAGTGTACTTAGTGCATCAGAAAACCACGTAACTTCTTTATATAATTTGAGGAAATATTATGAAAACGTTAGACATGTTGTGGAAAATCCTGTACAGGATAGGTAATAGTAATACATTTTTCATTTTATGTATTCTGTTGGTTGTTTTGTTCTTTTTTAATTGGCTTATTCAGCCGGTTGTTGAGCATAGGTGGTATTAGTATGGCCAATGGAAAAATAGAATGTACTTTGAAATTAGGGGATATTTTATTAAATAATTTAGTAGAGGAGAATCAAAAGTTAAAAGAAAGAATTAAAGGTATAGAGGAATCTTTGCAGGAAATGATTTACATCACTGATAGAGACCATGATGTTTGGATTAAAGCTAAAAAATTATTAGGAGAAAATAATGATTGAAGAACTAAAATCAGATACACTATTAAACATGTCAAAAGAATGGTATGAATTATTTAAAGCTGCTGGCTGTTTACCTACTTGTCATTGTTGTGGTTCACCTATACCGATAGGTAATGACTTTAAACTATCTAGTGTAACTAAAGAACAAGCAAACTCTAATGCTTTTAAAACAACTGAACCGCATGATGTTATGTACTGCGCAAAAACTTCATGTAATCCAGATGCACAGATAGGGAGAATGCATGAACGACAGTTAGAGAGAAATAGAATCTTTAGGGGCGGTAGGAGCGGTTGTTCTATTATTAACGGCAAAATAGTAGCAGGATTATAACATGAAACAATATTTGGACTTACTTAATAAAGTATTAACAGAAGGAGAAATCCGTACAGACCGCACAGGTACAGGAACAATAGGTCTTTTTGGTGATGCAAATATGGCCTTTGACTTGTCAGAAGGTTTCCCTTTAATCACAACAAAGAAACTTCATTTCCCAAGCATAGCTCACGAGTTAATCTTTTTCTTGTCTGGAAAAACAAACATCCAGTATCTTAAAGATAATAAAGTAACTATTTGGGATGAATTTGCTGATGAAAATGGTGAAATTGGTAGAATGTATGGGACACAGTGGAGGGAGTGGCGAGAAAGACCAATAAAAGTTAATCTTGTCGCAGAAGAGGGTAAAATTCCAAATGTTGAACTGAGTTTTAATTACATAGATCAAATTGCAGAGCTTATAAAAGGTTTAAAAGAAAACCCTTTCTCTCGTCGTCACATTCTATCCGCTTGGAACGTAGGAGAACTTCATTTAATGAAACTTCCTCCTTGTCATGCTTTTGTGCAATTCTATGTTTCAAATGACAGAAAACTTTCGTGTAAACTTACTCAAAGAAGCGGAGATTCTTTCCTTGGGATTCCCTATAATATTGCTTCTTATGCTCTTTTAACACATTTACTTGCTCAACAAACAGATTTAGAAGTAGGGAAGTTATATTGGTCTGGAGGGGATACCCATATTTACCTTAACCATATTGAGCAAGTAAAAGAACAATTAAGTAGGGAACCAAAAACCCTTCCAACTATAACTATAGAAAAGCAACCAAGCATTGATGATTATAAATTTGAGCACTTTAAATTAAATAATTATAATGCTTGGCCGCATATTAAGGGAGAGGTATCTGTTTAATTATTATAAAATCTCATAACCAACAGCAGAGGTATCAGCAGCATTACTTGACGAGATAGTGATTGATGTACCAGCAACTCGTGCTGATTCTGCAACATCACCAACAGTTCCGGCACTGTTACGACGAAAAACCTTTACTTTTGAGGTTTGTCTGATTCTAGTATCAGAAACAGTAACGGTGCCGGCAACTAATGTTGCCACTTCGCTATCATCTTGAATTAACTGTAATCCCTGCTGCATAATCTCAACTTCAATTACTGCGTCAGTCGGTGTTGCCGATGTTAAAAACATAGAAATGTACGAACCTAGAGCAGTAATATAATTAGCCCCATGCCCAACACAACGAATAATAGGTGATGTTAATGTTAATTCTATCCCATCTGCTGGAGATAGCGCGTTATAACCTGATTGGCCTGAAGAGAATAAAGTTAATTCAGTAGCAGCATCTTGAGTAGCCCTGTATGTCCTAGATGAGATCGAAAACCTATGAATCCACTGACCACCCTGAATAATTTTCAGCTTAACGAACATTTCAAACGCATCAGCAGCAGGAAATCCAAGCGTTGCTAAATTAATGCCTGCAGCACCATTGTTCAGTGTCAATGTTCCTGAATGCTGAGGTACACCACCTGACATAGTTGGATGCTCTACTTTTATTCTAAAACCCTGCCCTAATGCTGTATAGGTGATGGCTGAACCTGTAAATTCTCTAGTTCCTGCAGTAACCCCAGTTGGCAGGGTAGAACCGCCTACAACATCAGTTCCAGTTGCAGCAGCCGATCCGGTTAAATTCAGGTTAGCCGAAACTACTAGATTTTCATGGAAAAAGTGTCGACCAAATCGTTGCGCTATTTTGTTAGCAGCAGCTTTGGCTGTGAGCATATTAGATTTTGCCGACGGGTGAACTTGGGTATCTACATGCTGGTAAATATATAGTGTTGATCCAGCAGCCGCCGATAGTGCGTCACCATTATTTATTGTATAAACTCCCGGTCCGCCTTGGGTCGTGCCAATATTCGTCACATATGTTACTACGCCGGTCCCAGGGGTTAGACAAATACCATCAGCACGATCAATTACACCGTTAACTGATTCAATAGTTAAAGTTGTGCCTGATATTGATCCTGTCGCAGTAATATATCTAGGAAATGTAGGATCAGATGAATCAGCGTATTCTGCACCAGGGTCGTACACTAAAACATTGTCACCATCATCATAAGCATTTAATGCTGCATTAAGGACTGGAATTTTTGCACGGTTAGCTCCAGTAATATTAATTGATGCAGTTGGACGATGCTTAGCAACTAAACTTATTACTTTCGGCCAAAGAGCTTGTGCAGTAGCTATATATGCATCTAAATTTGATAGTGATTCAGCTACTGTTAAATTATTAGCGTTATCGTAATCATTTTCAAATAAAGAATGAAACCAAATAAAATCTGGCGAAACTCCAGCTTTCTTTAGTTTATTAAAAAATTCAGAATCAATTTCTGCCAGCATCTGACTAGAAGTTTTACCACCATGCCCATACCATCCATGAGCATCCATCCAAGAAGTAACACCGCCCATGTAACCAAAAGCACCTGTTTCAGGGAAATCCAAGCCCCCACCCAGTAGTGCAGAAGTTAAGAATTGTTCGTTTTGGTATCTTAATGCCCCACTTAAATTGTCGATTTTATTTGCTGCCGCAATTGAATTACCAATTCCAACTGTTATTAACCTTTTACAAGGGTTTTTAGCTTCAGCGATATAATAATTAATACCATCACATTTATATAATTTACCTATATCTTCTACCAGAATTATGCCAACTCCAAATTCATTAGCTGCTGGAAGATTACTAATAGATTTAGCTTTAGCAACAAAAGAATAATCTATATCACTATCAGAAGAATTTCCCTGAGAGTCCAACCAATCAGATAATTCTTGTGCATTAGTAAACTGTCTGCTCATTTATAAATCTCCCACTATAACACTAATAGATCGTTCAAAGGTTTCAATCTTACCGTTAGCTCTAGTAATAGAAACTGTATTTGTAAGTATAAAAGAAGTTAAACTTCCCACATCTGTAACTTTAACAGAAGCTAAACCATTACTTTCAGAAGGATCAGATAAAGTTACCCCGGAAGTCGCACCAAAAACTGAAGAAGTAATACTATCCCCAGTATTCAGCATCATATTATAGGCTTTTGCTTGCCATATAATAGTCCCATCAGTAACTTTACCATTCTCTTTAGTAACCCACGTTGGTTCACTAACTCCACTTATTCCTGCATTAATACAAATATAATAATACCCATTTGCACTAGCCGGTCTAACTACATCATCCAACAAATATTCAGTGCTGTTTGATCTAGCTAGAGGTCTATAGATAAATTGGTAATACTTCTCATCACCTGGATCATGATGAAAAGGATAATTAATTATCTTTTTGTTGGTTGATGTAATTATAGTCATAAGTTTATGCTGGAGCAGATATTTCTTTTTTCCAAGCGGGTATAGTAACAGTACCACCAGAAGTTAATGCTTGGGAAGTGCAAGTAGTAACAATGTAGTCTGTACCATCGTCAATAGCTACATGAGTCGCTGTTCCAGATGCAGTAATACTCACATTTGTCTTTTGTGCAACAGTAGATTTTCTTCCAGAAGTATCACCAGCAGCTAGAGTAAAATCACCACCAGCTAAAGAAGTAGAAGCAAGTTTATAGGTAGTTGTAATATCTGTAATACTTCCAGGTTGTGCAGAAAGAACAGTAATTCTTGTGCAAGTACCCATTTTAGTTAAACCACCATCGGTCATAGCGGAAGTTTCAATCTTTGCCATGTTATACTCCTACTTCTGGAAGATTAATATCATTAATAATTGATTTTGGGAAAAGAACAATATCTGTAAGACTTGGATTGCCTGTAGGATAAATTTCTGCTGAATCTTTTGCCCATCCAGCATCGCACCAAAACTTACAAGTAGCTTCATCAAGAATAACTACTTCTTCAGGGTAGTATGTATCTACTCCATGTTTAAATTCTTTCAGTATTTCTACTTTCATATATACCTCTAAGGTTGTGATAAATAAATTGTGGTTTTTGCTGAGATAATCATTATACTTGGTGAAGATTTAAGAATATAAACAGGTTCTCCATTTATTCTTTCTTCTATAAAACCAGATGTTAAAGTTATATTTTGTAATATCTGGCTATGGATAGTATCATTTACAATTAAAACATGCTGCCCAGTTAAAGAAACAGTAGATAGATTTGATGTTTCTAGTAAATCATTTATAGCTAGTAAATTAGCTTGTGCTAGAATTAGATTACTTAAATTTACTGTTTCTAAAATACTATTAGGATTTAATAGTAGGGTTGTGTTTAAAGTAATATTATCTAAAGTCTCACTAGATAATGTACTCTCAATAGATAGAATATTTTGTTGAATAAGATTAATATTCTCTATTGCTTGAGATAGATTAGTTGAGTCTATACTTAAAATATTTTGCTGAATTAAATTTACAGCCTCTAATAAAACCTGTTGAGTTATCTCAGATACTATTAAAGTCCCCCCTTGATTAATGGTAACATTAGATAGTACCTGTGAATCAGTTAAACCATTAACAGAAATACTATTCTGTTGTGTTAAGTCTACATTTTGTAAAAACTGCGTAACTTGTATGTTATCTAATAATAAAGCATTTTGTTGAATCAAATCAATATTACTTAAAATTGAATTGCTTATTATACCTTGTACTGTTAAGTTTCCTCCAGTAATAATAACTATATTCTCTATTGTTTGATTCTCTAAAATCTCATTTACAACCAAACTATTCTGTTGAGTTAAACTAACATTATCTAATGTTTGTGAAGATGTAGCCCCATTAACTACTAAAGTATTTTGCTGTATTAAATCTGGTGAAGTTAAAGATTGGCTAGAGCTTACATTTTGTAGTGTTAATGAGATGCCAGATGATGAAGAAGTGTAGTAAAAAGAATAAGGCCCATTTTTAAAATTTTTTATTATATTCTTTCTAGCCACCCCAGAAAAAGGCAATAGCCTCTTAGCCAGTCGTTCCCTTTCTGCTACAAAATTAGAGTTATTATAAGCAGTCTTCCATATTCCTACAGCGTGAACAACTGCATTGGAACCTCTACCATTGTATCCATTTATGGCTATTCTACTACTGGGGGCAAGTGGGTAGACACCTGCTAGGTCATTCCCTGCGCCAGAACTAATATTAGTGTATGTAGTAGCAGCATCAGAAGTTAACCCAAAGGTAAGTATATTCAACCCTTTTATAAAAGAGTTATTGGACCCTGTGTGCCAAGCTACATTTTCACGCAACATAATTAATTTGCTGCCAGAATCATCAAATGAAGTATTGCCTCCACCAAACCCAATACCATCACTATCACCACCTATTTTTAGAAAACAACCAGTAACATTAGCTGGGTCATCAATAGTGACCAGCATAATTCCAATATAGCGAGAATCATGCACCATTCCTAAATTAGTAGGGAAATAAATGCCACTAGAAGAATTAGCTACTGGGTTTGCGATACCTCCTGTAGTAACGATAGCGCTACCATGCGTCGTACCAATAATACCATTTCTAGCATTAAACCTATCATTAACAGTCGGAACCCATAGAAAATCAGGCTTATTTACCTGCCAATCTTGTATTAATCTATGAATTATAGGCTTTTGATGTACTGAAGCTACTACTGGCATTATGCTGCCCTCTGTTCGCCCACTCTAGCTCTAATAACCATATTTCTAGTAGCAGCATTAGGACAAGTAACTGCAACTTTAAATCCTATTGCCCCCATAGGTATTTCTAAAGGTACAGTAGTTCTAGCGGGGTCTTCTCCTGGAGTAGATGTACCATAAGTATCTAACATCTGTAAGAATTGGGCGTGTTCGGAGGTATCATAATCATTTCCTGAATCCCCTAGAATATCCCCCATAGTCCATTGAAGTCTAAAAGTAGCAGTATCACCAGAAGAGGGTGTTCCAGCATTATCAACAGAAAGAGCTATCCCTGCACCTATTGTTGTTGCATCTAAAGGAAAAAGATCAGAAGTAACTTCAGTAGCAGAAGAAACTGTAACAGATGAAGCAGATGACCAAGTTACTTGAGTTTGTACTGTAGTTATTGCCATACTCTAGCCTCACTAATATCAGTATAACCTATTTTTCCTTCAAAGGATGTATAAGCAGGAGAAATATCAGTTCCTGAACCACTAGATAAAATTTGCTCAATTAAAGTAGCTTTTCTTTTAGATAAGGAGAGCAAATGATTTCTATTATTAATAGCTGCTGCACCAGTACCACTAAAAATATCATTAAAAGCAGTTATTACATTAGCTTCACTTGGATTAACAGAACCTGATACAAACATTACTCTCCAAGCATCTCTCTCACCTTGGCTTCTAGCAATATATCCACCAGTACCAGACCAGTTAAATGAGGTTCCTATTGAAGATACTTTAGACTGGTATTCCTGTTGACTAACTGCGGTTCGCCAAACAATCCAATCTGTTATAGGAAGTTGATTGTAATAATTAGAAAGAGCTATATCGTCACCAGTAGCAATATAAGTTGCCAACTCAGGACGGGAGATCATATCATCATGCAGGATTTGTTTTTGAGTATTTGTTAGCATTAGTAATTCCTTAAGGCAATTGAAACATCAGCAGGAGTAATTGGTTGTGAAACAGTATCATAAGCTAAAGAAGATGGTACGATACTTAAATTCTTTAAAGCATCTGCTTGGGGTTGTGTAAACACATTAGTTTGCACCATTCCATCAAGAGTAGTATGGGTTTGTGGATCACCAAAATTAATACCTTTAGAAGACCTAATTGCCAGAATAAAATCATTCATTAATGGGTCTGATGCTACTACTTCTAAAGCTCGCATTATTGAATTATATGTAGGAATACCTAATGCACCCATTAACCCAATAAAATTCTCAAACCTTTCAATTAATCTCGTTCCTTGTGGAGTGTTAAAAATATTAGCTATAGCTGTATCTTTAGCAAGATAATTAGGGTCTTTTGGATCAGAGTTAAGGATAATATAGGGTTGACAATCTACATTATTTAAAATTGCTTGTTTAAGTACAGGATAATCAATCATCTTTATAACCTATAATTGTTAATTCTCTCAGGTTGAAGTAATAAAACTTTATTTTAAATAACCATGTTTAGTAAGAAATACCCACAAACCAAAAACAACTGCCCCTAGAACAGCATAAAATTTATTTGTTACCATCTTACCAATTTGTTCATTCCTTCGCTGGTCTATCCTATCTATAGTTTTATCTATACTAACATCTAAGACTTTTTCTGCTACCATTTCAACAAGGTCTAACATCTGTTCCTTAGTTAACTCATGTTTATCATATCTTGGGCAGAACTCAAAATGATCTGTACTTCTTCTTCTTTCTAGATTACTCATAGAAAACCTGTAAAAAATAGTTAGCTGTAAATTGCAGAAAAGGTTTACTTTATTAGTTTTACGTGGTAAACTCTTTAATGTATTATACATTATCAGAGCCTAAAAAGCAAGCACTAACATACATTCTCAGTGGAGTCAATTAATGTCACATCAGCCCGAAGCACTCTTATATATAGATGGTAAAGTTGAACCAGCTAAATTAGCTGCTCTTCTTGGTGTCAATATATCCTTGATCTATCAAGAAAAACAACAAGGTCTTTTTGGAGAAAAAGAATTTATTGATATGACTTACAGGGAAGCTATCCAAGTTTATAGAAATAGGTTGAAAAAATCGGTAGAACTTAAAGTAGCGAAAGAGGAAACCGAAAGACAGATTAAGTTAAAGAAAATTGAAGAGGATAGAATTTTCAAGGAAAAGAAAGCTAAGAATAATATGTCAGGGGGACTAATTAATCTCGATGGGGAAGATACAATGCACCCATTGATGAAAAAGAAAATGATCCAGGAGATTAAACTTAGTCGGGTTAAAGAAGTTCAAAGTTGGATGAAAGTTGCAGAGGAGAAGAAACAGTTTCTTAATGCAGCAGAGTTGACAAATCTTCTTGAACCTTTTATGCACGTTATTAAGAATGTTCTTATAAGTATAAGCACAGATTACCCGCAAACACAAGAAAAAATAGATTCCTGTATGAATAATCTTTATGGTTTCGGGGAGAAGCTTCTTCAACAAGTTAATGAAGATGAAGCAATGTTTGTAGAAGAAATGCTTGATAAAGATATTGATGATGAAATTCTTGAATTAAGTTTTGTTCCTTCTGAAAGGGAGGAGATGTGAGAACTCTTGGTAATATTTCTGAACGTAGATTTTATGCAGATTTCTTTCGTTTCTTTTTCAAACCAGCTTATGTTTCTACTATTGAATGGGCAAAAAAGTATCGGGTTATAACTTCTAAAGAAAGTTCTTTTGGTATAGGAAACTTCGACCCAAATCTTACTCCTTATATGGAGTATGTTTATGAATGTTTAGATAATCCTTATATTGCAAACATAAGTGCAATGAAATCAGCGAGGATTGCATGGACAGAAACATTAAATAATTATCGTGGCAAACGTATTCATATTAATCCAACCTCTATGCTTCTTGGTTTTGCAACACGAGATGCCGCAAGAAGTTTTGCAAAAGGTAAATGGCAAGAGTTTCTCCGTAATATTCCTGTATTAAAAACTATTGTTGATGTAGGTGTAAGTGAAAATAAGAAATCTCTTTTTGATTATACCTTCCCACATGGATCACTTAAACTTGTAACCCTAGGCTCCATTAGTAATCAGAAATCTGATAACTATGAATACATTGAAATTGAAGAACCTGATGATGCTAAAGATGATGTAAAAGGCCAAGGGGACACTTTTGATAATTTAAAAGAACGGCAAAAACTTGTTCCTATAACAAGAAAGAAATTCATCTTCGGAGGTACACCAACATTTAAAGACTTTTCCCGTGTTGAGAAAGCAATTCTTGCCTCAAATCAACTTGTCTTTAAAGCATGTTGCCATGAATGTGAATCTCTTATCCCTATGGATGGAAGTTCCTTTGACCATATTGTATATGATGAATTTCAAGATAGGAAAATAGATGAAATATATGGTAAGTATAATCCTGAAACTGCTATGTTTCTCTGCCCGGTTTGTAAAACTTCCTGGGATTTCGACCAAAAGAAAAAGAACATAATAAAAGGAAAAGAATTTGGTTTCACGGACCACACAGGTAATTTTTCTAAAGGCTGGCATCCAAAAAAGCCTGAAATAACAGAAGTATTTGGTTTTATCTTTTCTGAAATGTTAAGTCCTTTTCCTGCAAGTGATTTTAAAGAATTAGCAAAAGCAAAGATTCTCGCAGAACTTGAACTTACAAAGGGTAATGAAAAACCCATGAAAAGTTATACTAATAATAAAAAAGGTATGCCTTATGCTTCAGGTGTTTCTGCAATGGAAGTTGATGAAATGGTTGCTTTAAGAAGTAATTATCCTGAACATGTTTGTCCAATGGAAGGATTAGTTTTAACTGCTGGAGTTGACGTTCAAGATAATAGGTTTGCTATTGTTATTCGTGCTTGGGGAAGAAACAATAATTCCTGGCTTGTAACTTGGAAAGAAATATTTGGTGAAGTTAAAGTTCAAGAATGGGATAATGAAGGTAAACCTCTTGGTGTATGGGGAGAATTATGGGATATACTTCTTGCCCAACATCCACATGCTTCAGGTAAAACAATTCCTATAAGCGCTGCTTCTATAGATGCTGCGGATAATACAGAACTTGTTTATCGTTTCATCCTTGCAATTAACGAGCACCATGAGCAAATCTTTGCTACAAAAGGCGTAAGGGATTTACGTTTCTCTGATGATGAGATTTATCGGGAACCTTCTTTATTTGATATTAGGTCTGATCCACAAGCTAGGAAAACTCTTGCAGAAAGGATGGGTGTAACAGTTTATAATCTTGGTGCACACCGGGCACATAATGAGATTCTTAACCGAGTTGCACTTAATAAGAATAAAGAAGCAAGAAGTAATGTATACTACTTTAATGCTCAATCTTATGGACAATATGAACAACAGATGCTTTCTTGTAGGAAACTTATTGATGTAGAAAGCTCTTACAGTAAAGAAGTTTTTAAACTTATTCCTGGAAAACGTAAGGAAGCTATGGATGCTGAAAAGATGGCACTTCATTCTTCTTATGCGATTGGAGTAAGACTTTATACAAATGAACACTTTAGACAATTAGAAGCATATTATTATGCATAGGGGTAGTTATGGCACAAATGACACTAGCAGAAGCAGAAGCCCAGCTTCTAACTGTTAATACAGCAATAAGTGATATTATTGCAGGAAAACGAGTAACACAATTAAGAATTGGTTCAGGAAATTTTCAAAGGGAAATGAAGTTTTCAGAAATCACAATTGAGGCGTTAAAAGAGCTAAGGTCTGAATTAATGGAGATTATTAATTCATACAATAATGTTGCTCCAGTTTTTAGAACAAATGCAACAATTCCTTTAACTGTTGGTAAAGATTTATACAGGGTATAATTATGAAAAAACATATAGATAAATATACCGAAGAAGAGATCAAAGAAATATATTTAGATAAGATTGCTCCTAATATAACTATAGATTCATCAGGATGCCATCTTTATTCTGGGTACATAGAAGAGGGTTATGGTAGAATATATATACCAGCTAAATTATCTGGCTCTATGAGAGATTATGATAGGGTACATAGGGTAGCTTTTAAACACCATAAAAAAAGCAAGTTAGGTAGTTTATTAGTTTGCCATACTTGTGATGTAAGAAATTGTGTAAATCCTGAGCATTTATTTTTAGGTACTGATGCAGATAATGGAGCAGATAAAGCAAACAAAAATAGAGCTGCTAGACATATAGGTAGTAAAAATGGTAGGGCCTTACTAACTGAAGAAGAAGTGTTATCTATATATACCTCAAAAAAATCAGTAAGTTATTTAGCAAAATTTCATGAAGTAGCTCAATCAACAATAGGAAGAATAAGAAGAAAAGAAGCTTGGTCAGAACTAACTGATCTTTATGATTTAACAATGTCTGAGGTTTAAGTTTATGTCTGATGAGTTATATAATACAATTTATGGGTCACTACAACAAGTAGGATACGAAGGAAGTTCAACCTCATATCGTAGAGAACTTTCTGGTATTGTCTATGGTACAAGTGATAATATTGCTGCAAGAGAACTTCTCTTTCTCCAACTTCGTTCCGCCCATGCAATAAGAAATAATGGTTATGCCAAAGCAGCGCAGAAGAAGTATGTAGAAAACCTCAAAGCAATTAAAGTTAATTGGAAAGATGCAAAAGGTAAAAAACATACTCGTATGCAGGATTTATGGGATGAATTTGCTGCTAATCCTTCTCTTGATGGTTATGGAACATTAGATAATATTCAATCTATTTGGAATTCTTCTATTTTCCAAAGTGGTTCTGCTCATACAAGATACCAAATTAGAAGAACAGGGAATGCTAATAAGATTCCTTTAAAACTTGATCTTATTCAATCTGAAACACATGATATATTTTACAATGGGCAGGATGGAATAAAAGACGTAAGAACAGGTATTGAATTTGAAGATTCTAAACCTGTAAACTATTTCTATCGTAGGGGTCTTGTTGATACTTCAGTCATAACAGGTAATAATCCTTATGAAAGAATAACTATCCCTGCTGATGAAATTCTTCATATGTTTATTCGGGAGTACCCTAATCAATGGATAGGGATACCATTCTTATCATCCGTCCTTATTCCTCTTTATGAACTTGATGAATTATCTGATGCAACTGTAGCAAAACAAAAAGCAGCACAAGCAATAAGCTGGATTGTAAAAGGAACAAACACAGGTAACTCTATGCCTGTTGGTGCTCCAGGTAAAGTTAAAGATAATGCTGGGAATGATAAAATTGTCTTTAAAGCTAATGGTGGTAATGTTCAATATCTTAATAAAGGAGAAGATATAGCATTCTACCAATCTACGGATGTTGGGGCAAACCTTTTACCTTTTATTAATTCTGAACTTAGAAGAGTCGCGGCAGCAATAGGTTTACCCTATTTCCAACTTACAGGAGATTATTCAGGAATTGATTTTTCTACATTAAGAGGTATTGCAATTGAACTTAGAAATAGAATTGAATTTATACATAACTTCTATACTATCCCACTTGGTTTAAATCCGCTATGTGTAAAGTTTAAAGGTTTAGCAACTCTTTACAATTCAAAAGTATCTAACGCTTATCCTTCTTTCCAACTTCCTCGTTGGTATGGTGTAGATGGTTTAAAAGATGCTCAAGAAGATGTTTTGGAAATTCAAAATGGTATTGGAACTCTTGAAAAAGCTCTTGATGAAAGACATTTAACTTTTGAAGAAGTTGTAGCAGATAGAGAAAAGATTACAGAATTAGGTTTAGATAATCTTCTTTATCCTAATGGTAAACCAATGGCTCAAGCTAATAATAGTTCAGCTAATACTAATTCAACCGGCAACGCTTAATAAATAGTTTGACAAACACCCTATTTTGTGTGATACTAACCATGCACACAAGTAGGGTATAGTCTCTACCAAAGGAAAACCTATGATTACTCTTAAAGAACTAAATACTTTAGATGATTCCTCTTTATTGCAATCTCTTAGAGAAAATAAAGTAGGGTTAATCGCTGAAAAGAAAGCAACACTTAAATTTGCAGATAATATTGCTGTCCAAGTTGAAGTAGCAAAAACTGAGACTCAAAAAAAAAGTTCCTCTGATATAGCTTCTGATACTGTTGATGTAACAATTGTTTGTAATAGTGCTTGGTTCTGTGATTCTCATATGGATGTTCTTACAGATACAGCGTATGACAAAAGCATTTCTGCAAGAGGAAATTCAATCCCGCACATCAAAGACCATAAGCATGAAACTACTGCTATTGTTGGAGATGTTAAAAAAGTCTATACAAAAGTTCTACCTTTAAAAGACTTAGGTATTCCTTCTGATGGTAGCACAACTGCCCTACTTATGGATTCAACTATAAGGAAAGACTACGATGAAAAAGTATTCAATCTTTATAAAGCAGAAAAAATAAACCAACATTCGATTGGTTTAACTTATGGTGATCTACAACTTGCTTTAAATTCTCAAGTAGAAGAAGATAAAGCTGAATATGAAGTGTGGAATAAGTATTACCCCTCTATCATAAATAAGGAACTTGTAGATAAAAAAGGATATTTTTGGGCTGTTACTGAAGTAGATGTTAGAGAAAATAGTTGCGTTTTATTCGGTGCAAATGCTCTTACTCCTACAATAAGTACAGAAACTAAATCTGAATTTACTAATGATATTTTTATTAACAAAGGAGCTAATATGGCGACTATTGAAGAACTACAAGCCGAGATTATCGGTTTGAAGGCAGAGCTAACTAAGGTACAAAATTCTTCACAAACTGCGGTCGCCGTAGCTGTAAAAGAAGAACAAGATCGTATCTTAGGTATTCAAGAAGCAGCAGTAAAATTCGGTATTAAATCCGATGTGACAAAATTAATTAAACTCGGCAACACTGTTGACCAATGTTTAGCTAATTTTGAAATTATTGCTGAAATGAGTCAAAAAGAAAATCCTTCTCCAAAAGGTGAAGATTTGAAAGGTAAATCAGACCCATCTAATACTAAAAAAGTTGGTGGAGAAGATGAAGATGAAACAATTTCTGGTTTGATGAAAGGTTTTGAAGTCCTTAGCAAACAAGATTCATTATTTGCAGGAGTTAGATAATGGTTGAATATAATGGTGGTTTTCAAACCTATCCAGATAGAGTCACAAAGAATGTATTCTTTCGTGCAGAAGGTAGAGCAACTAAACCTGTTACAGTAAAATCAGGCCAAGTATTGAAAGCATTATCTTTCTTGGAAACTGATTCTGCCGGTAAAGCAATTGCACATGGTCCTTTGACTGAAGGCACATTTGTTAAATTTGCTGCAATTACTAATGGCCAAACAATCATTCTTGGCGGTTTAACTTTTACTGCAGGTAGTTCTGGTACAACTGCAGCACAATTGGCAACTTCTTGGGCTGGTATTGCTGCTGGTACTGCTGCTGCTTCTATTACTTGGGCAGTAGGTGGTACTTTTACTGGTACTTTAACTGGCTGGGGTACTGAAGCTTATGATGCTGATTCAGTAATCTTTAACTCTTCTGCCCCTTTAACTAATGCAACTGACCTAGCTGCAACTGGTACTGCAACAGCACCAACTTTAACTAAAGTTGATGGTGCAACTACTTTTAGTAAAATTGCTGGTGTTTTGGTATATGATGTTGATGCTTCTTCTGCTGATGTAGATGCTCAAGCTTATTCTGAAGCTTCATTTTGGGCAGATGCTCTAGTATGGGCTGCTGATCCTACACAAGATACTATTACTAAACCTGATGGTACTACTGTAGCTGTTTCTGCTTATAATACTGGTTGTGCTGGTACTTCTGCGGCATCAAACTTGTTGAAGAAAAAATTCGTGGAAGGGTCTGAATTTGATCCTCTTGGTTTTAAAAATGCTGGAGATTATGTCTAATGGCTCTTAATTTTCTTACTCCGTATCAAGTAGCTCCAATTTTAGAAGGAGTTATTAAAGGTTTGGAACCTGTTAGACCTAACTGGTTGCAAAGTTTCTTTGGCGCCCCTAAGTTTTCTGAAAATACCAGAATCAATCTGGATAAAGAATATAATGTCAAAAATGTAATGGGTCAATTTGCAGCACCTAATGTTGATGTAAGTCCTATTGTATTGCCTGATTATGGTACTAAAGAGTTTTACTTTTCTTATTCAAAAGAAAGTATTGATTCTGATGATTTTGATACTATTAATCAACGTCAAATTGGTCAAGAATTTGGTCAAGTAAATCCTCTCGCAAATAAAGCGGCTAGATTGCAACGCAAGATGATTTTAGCAGAACAAAGATTTGAAAATCTTTTTGAAAAAACTGCTGCGGATATTCTTTTGTATGGTGGTTATCAAGCTTCTGGTGAATATCATCCTACAGTAAGATATGACTTCCAAAAAACTGTTATTACTTCTAATACAGCTTTGGCAGCAAATAAACTGGTTCCTGCGGTTAATTTAACTACCACTGCTGTAACTTTACCTTGGGATAGTTCAACTACTTATTTGCCAGTTCTACCAACTAATGGTGGTTTTACTGCTGGTGATAAAGCTTGGACTAAAGCAAATGTAGATGCTGCTAAAGCAACTCCAGTTAAAGATTTTATCAAAATGGTAGAATCTACTAAAATCAGAAGTAATGTTTCTGCTTTTATGATGTCTGATGATGCTTATGAGATTTTCCAGTATGATCTGAATAAGAACTACGGTACTGCTTCAGATACTACTTTGCTGGCACTATTGAAAGTTGGTCAAGATATTCTTCCAAGAATCCAAGAATACCGTGGTTTGACTTATAGACGTTCATATCCTGTTAATGATACTGGTGAAGTAATTGGTATCTATACTTATAATGCTGTTTATAACAATAGAACTTCCGGTGCTGAAACAGCTTATATTGGTTCTGGTTGGGTAGTTGCACTTCCTCCTGCTTCTAGTGGTTTAAAAGTTTATGGTCGCATTATGCATCCTAAAGCTAATTACTCCGCAATGCCGAGATGGATTAATTACTGGATGAATGATAAAACTGGTATTGAAGAATACGAGTATCATACCAATTTTGTAATGGCGCATTTAGATATTGACGCAATTACAACCTGGAAAGTAATTTAGTCTTGTAAAGTTTTAGTTCTACTACTCCTATGCCAAGCAAATCTTATATAGAAATAAAAGGTTTAGATACATTAAAGAACTCTATTAATGTAAACAGGATCAATAAAGGGATTGCTATAGGAGTAGGTAGAGCTATTTTACTTATTCATTCTGAACTTAAATCGAGTGTTGAGAGAGCTTATAGAACTCCTAGCAGTCTTGATTCAGTATTAATAGGTAAAAGCACATCTACACAACAATTAGGTGCAAATATTATAAGAGGTGGGCTAGCTTACGCTAATAAACCAATTAATCTTGCAGCTTATAATATAGATTTTTATAAAGGTAATATTCCTCCTTTACCAAAGAAAAGAGAAGGGACTGTCCATGTAGTGGAGATTAAACGGGGAAGAAGAAAAATAGTTTATGGAAAAACTAATAGAGGTGGTTTTATACCAAGAACAGCAAGCGGATCGATTGTTAGATTTGGTAAAAAAGGTATAATGCTTGAAAGATTAGGTAAAACTCGTTATCCAGTAAGAACACTTTATGGCCCCTCTCTTTCTGATATGGTTGATTATGTTTGGGATACTTCTAAAGTAAGAGCAGCAGTAAACTCTGCAACTGATAAAATACTAGACCTTATAGAATTATGATTATTGAAGATATAGATTTTATTATGGATATGACTGGAGCAGATTTAACTTTCTCCGATTTCACTATTAAAGGTCTCGCTAATTATATGCCAGAGACTCTTTACAATGGTGATTATAAAGTAGAGAAACAAGATTTCAGATTTCTAATATCTTCTAAAGCTTGTAAAGAGAATGGAATAACTCCTGGACTAACCTTTACTCATTCAGACGGTATTTACCTTTTCACTTTTAAAATAACTAACCAACCTATATTTGATTTAACTGGTTATGTAGAACTACTTGCCTCTTATGTCTCTAAGGAAGAAGTATGATTAATATTGAAACCTTATTTGACTATATTGAATCCACTACAGGTTACACAATTGAATTTGCAAAAGAAAATGAACAAGAACTACCAGAAGATTTAGTTCTACCTAAATTAACTTTAGGGTATGGGCCAATAAGAAGAACAAGGCCAGAAAGTGAATTTGCATTAGGTGAATATGAAACCCAGGCAGAAAATCTTATTCAATCTTTCTATGTAAAGATTATATGTAAACAAGAAGATTTTCGCCCAGCTTTTATAATTCTATATA
>Ga0265297_10005395_pt1 | contig 19554 bp, 15 predicted proteins | sample Munlanlwell13791_FD_192502 | JGI IMG/M metagenome (GOLD analysis project Ga0265297, IMG submission 192502) | Leachate microbial communities from a municipal landfill in Southern Ontario, Canada - Leachate well 137-91 | ecosystem: Engineered > Solid waste > Landfill > Unclassified | place...
ACCCTCGACATTCAATATTCGACATTCAGCATTCAATATTTTCTTCCGGGCCCGGAACGTTAGTGACGGGGCCCAAAGGTTGCGGTCTCCCAAGAGCAGTGAACTCTTTTATTCCCCCCGCCCGATCCAACGCCTGAAATCAAAATTCCTATCAGGTGAACGGGTGGGGCGCGGCACGACGAGGGCTTATCCGAATGAACATGCCGGAATATATGCGGGTGCGGGCGTATCTCTATAACCTGATTGCCAAGTCGGATGGCAAGGCCATGCAGATCCCGTCGGAAAACGAATTGTGCCGCCTGTTCGACGTCAGCCGGATCACGATTCGCGGGGCGATCCGGGGGTTGGCCAAAGACAAGTACCTGATCGCCCGGCGGGGCATTGGCACCTTCATGAATCCGGACAAAGTCTGCCGGGGCGTCCGGAATATGCCAACGGTGGGAGTTCTCCTCGGTGATGGGCGCTGCGTGATCAATCCGCTTGAGCTGGCCATTGCCGATGGCATCTTTCAGAGCGGCATGAAATTTGAAATCATTTTTCTGCCGGATTCGGATTCTTCCGCGCGGCTGGTGGAAACCGTCAAAGCCGGGCTCGATGCGGTGATCTGGTTCCACGCCAGGCACGTTGCCGAGAACGGCAAATATCTGGACGCGCTTAGTGCCGCCGGCATCCCGTTGCTGGCCGTCGACAGGGACAGCCCGCTGTGCGACAAGGAGATCGATAGCGTGGTTTCGACCCCGGCACAGCGGGGAACACTCATGGCCGATTATCTATTTACCCGCGGTCATCGGAACCTGTTGTTCGTTCATAACAGCCCTCTCGTCAAACCCAAGGAAGTGTTCGGAAAAGAATCGCCTCACTACGCTTATTGCTTGCGCATGAGGGAATTGACAGGCGACGGCGAAGCGGAAACCGGGGTGGTTTCACTGCTTGAACTGGAAGAACGGTTGCGGAAAGACCCGGACTTTATCCATGGCTTCAGCGTGCTCTACTCGGTGGTCGGACTGGTTCCTTGTGTCATTGATGCCTTGGATCATGCGGGCATTGCCGTGCCGGCGCAACTTTCCTATCTGGTTTACGGCAAGGCCGACCCGTATTTCTTCCATGGCCGGCGTCCCGATTATGTCGATGATGAAACCGCGGTGCGCCGGGCTATTTTCGAGTGGCTTGAACTGCGCCTGCGCCGTAATGACCGCGCCGGTCGGTTTACGCGGCAGGTGATCATGGACATCGTGCCTGGTGAGACGGTCGGCCGCCGGTAAAAAGGCGTCGAGTAGATCGGGCTTTTAGCCCGGCGGGGACGTTTCCGCCGCGCTACGAGCACTCAGCTACAGCACACGCCGAATAATCCAGGGTAAGCCCGTCTCGGTGTCTTTTCTGGCTCATTGGCGCCGATTTTTCTCTTCGCCCCTTGACTTTGCCTGTATATGATGTACATTTAACTTGTATGTGATGTACTATTCCGCCGTTTGATCCAGCCCCAAAACACAGGAGAACCGCCATGCAAACCGACATCCGCCCGTTCCCACAAATCCAGCCTTCCAAGAAATCGCGTTGGGTTTGGTGCAGCCTAGCCGCCATGGTGTGTTCTTTGGCGGCACCGGGTAATGCAGCCATCATCACGTACAGCGCCTCGGCGCCGACCGCGAATATTGCCCAATCCCTCCCCACCATTAACCCTTATCCTCAAAATGTCCTTACCGCTGGCGTACCCGGCCATCAATTGGGATTTACCTTCACGGCGAGTTCGAACTATACGCTCGACAAGGTCACCCTGTTCCTTCAGAAGACCCAATTAACCTTTGCGTCCACCGACGTCGCCGCGATCACTGTCTTTACAATGACCGCCACCCAAACGGCCCCTGCCGACGGAACGTCTCCCCTGTCAACGGCCACGGATACCGGCCTGGCGCTTCCGGCGGCGATGAATCCGGCTAGGAGCATGGAAGGATATCTGACCTTTGACATCACGAATGTCGCCCTCGTCGTGGGCCAAAAGTACGGGGTTCTATTTAACATAACAAGCACCACCGGATACGCTAGCTTCCATTTGGCTGCTGACGGCGCGCCCGGAAACGCGTTTCGTGATGATGGCACTAGTTGGCTAAGATATACTGGTAACTTATCTTATTATTTGCAGTCTCCCGCTCCTGAACCCTCAGTCGGTTTGCTCCTTTTCCTGGGGGCCGCTCTGGTTGGGCGGCGATTCCGGTCGCGGCGTGGCAGAAAAGGGTGATTGCTCCGCTTGTGGAGATCGACTGACGCCAGGATCCACGGCGGTTGTTTTGACGTTGCCAATGGCATAACCCTCGGACAAAAAATGCCGTTGCCCCACTAAGTTCTGGCAATCTTGCCGCGTCCCGGCTCCGAACCGGTGAAGACGGCGGGGCCAAGCATGGAGGACGACCATGAGGATGCGGGACGCCGTCGTTTATGAAGGGCATCCGGGGAGCGTGGCATTTACGCTCATCGAATTGCTCGTCGTCATCACCATCATCGCCATCCTGGCGGCACTGTTGCTGCCGTCGCTGACCCAGGCGCGGGAACAAGCCAAAAGAATATCCTGCGCGTCGAATATGAGGCAGGTGGGCCAACTCCTCGTGATCTATACCGACGACAATAACGGTTACTGTCCGCACCACCCGAGTGGGATTCATGGCGGGATACGCGCCGTGGCCGGCGACGACACATTCATAGGAAGAAGCCCCAAAGGAATGTATATGTGCCCCAACCAGGGGCTTATCGCCGGATGCGACTTTTATGTGACCAACTATGCCCTCACCATGAATGGCCTCAGCGCCGATGGGCGTTACGGAGGAGCCGTTTACGCATGGGTTTCCAACGCCGACTGGAAGTCTCGCCGTTACACTGATCTGCCGCCGGACAGCGCGCTGGTCGCAGATGTCGGCGGCAGCGTCGGAATCAGCATAATGCCTTACGATTCCTCCGACGCCAGGTCCCCTCATCCTCCGGATGCGGGAGGCGGAACTTTTAATTACGCTTTCGGCACCCCGTTCACATTTCCGTCTAATGTGAACGGCCCCTTGGACTATGCCTTCTACAACCATCCCGGTTCTGCAAACCTGATTTTTGCCGATATGCACTACCAGAGCGTCACGAAAGGGACGCGTTTCGGCGACTGGGTCAACCCCAACTACTACTGGAGAATCCTGGAATGACGACGTTCATTCGAGTCAAGTTAATGGCAATTGTGTTCATAATTACAATCCTATGTATGGCGGTCCAGGGAGCCAGTATTCAGAGCCGCATTGACATCAGTGGGGTTAGGGCCGGCGCCAAGGCCAACCGGCCAGTAACCATCATCTTCCAGTCCAACGCATTACCGAAAATCACCGTTGTCGGTTTCGGCGACTCCATCACGCAAGCCGTAACCAGAATGCCGGACATCAATAAACGCTGGCTGAAAATTCTTGAGAAAAATCTGTCGACGGCTTTTCCCCAATACAGTTTCAACGTGATAAATTCCGGGATAGGAGGAAATTCCGCCAGGGAAGCAATGGCGCGTTTCGATAAAGATGTTTTGGCTTATAACCCGGATTATGTACTGCTGCAATTTGGCGGTAACAACAACGATCCTAAAAATCCGTCCCGACGCGTTCCGCCGGATGAATTCAACTCGCTGTTGAAAAAATTCAAAGATTCCCTTCCGTCGAAGACTCGGGTCATTGTCATCACGTTTCCCCCGGTAATCAAGGAAAAGCACATCTACTGGAAAACCCCGGAATATCGCGACTATATCGAACAATCGGTTGCAACCATGGGAGGGGAAAAATTCCGCGAATTGACCAGGAATTTCGCTGATGAAAACGGTTTTCCGCTTTATGACCTTGGTCGCGAACTTACTAACCGCGGCCGGATCGACGGCAGCGATAAATATACGCTGGATGACGGCGTTCATTTGACCGCGGCCGGCAACCAGGTTTTAGCCGATGGTATTTTCGACCTGATGAAGAACATGCTCCAGGTTAAGCCGCAACAATCAACGCCGTTGGTGGCCGGCAACTTGGTTTTCCGTTCGGATTTTGAAAATCCGGTTGGTCGCGCGAAATGGACGACCGCGTCTTTCGCGTCCTGGGTCAAGGACGGCCCCAATGGCCGCACGGTCCTGAAAATAAGCGTTCCCGGCGGTGAAAAAACGGGTCGTCATATGGTAAAGATACCACTTGACCTGTCCCGCTATCAGGGCCGGAAGCTGTGGCTGAAGTGCCGTGCCAAAGCGCTAAACGTCACCCAAGCGCCGCAACCGTACAATGGCGTCAAATATAGGCTGCATTACCAAACACCGTACAATAATTATGATCAGAACCAAAACAATGTATACGGCACTTTCGACTGGAAGGAACTCTCATTTGTCGCGTCTATTGACGAGGATGCGAAGAACGCGGAACTCTATCTCGGCCTTGAGATGAGCGCCGGCGAAGTGTGGTTTGACGACCTGCGAGTCGAGATGCTGAAAGACCATCCTCCGGTTTGCCGTCCGGCGCCAATGTTAAATCCGCCTGCCGTATTTAAGGGGCATGACTTGCCGCGGCTACGCGGCGCGATGTTGCCGAACTCGATCAAGGAGGAAGATCTTCGCGACTTAGCTAAAGGCTGGAATGCGAATCTGGTCCGCTATCAAATGACACAAAAGTGGGACGATCCCATCGCCCTGGATCCGATCAAGTACGATGCCTGGCTCGAAGAAAAAATGGCCGCGCTTGACCGACTGCTCAATTTTGCGCTCATTTACGGCTTCAAGGTCGTGATTGATCTGCACTCGCCGCCCGGCGGCCATTATGAAGACTCTAGCCTGCGCATGTTCTATGAAAAGCCGTATCAGGATCATTTCGTCAAGGTATGGGAGCGCATTTCCCGACGATATAAAGGACATCCCGCCATTTGGGGGTATGATCTGGTGAATGAACCCATAGAAATCCAACCGGCGCCGCTGGAACTGAACTACCATGCGACACAAACACGCGCGGCAAAGGCGATTCGCGCCATTGACCCGCAAACGCCGATCATTGTCGAAGTGCTGGAATGGGATTCGCCGCGCGGTTTTGCCGAAATGATGCCGGTTTTGGTGCCGAATGTCATTTATGAAGTACACATGTATGAGCCGGGCGTATTCACGCATCAGGGCGTTAACAACGAAGTGACCGGGATCGCCTATCCCGGCATGATACGTGGAAAAAGATACGATGCGGATAAGCTTAAAGCCATCCTCAAACCGGTACGCGATTTCCAACTGGCGTATAATGTGCACATCTATGTCGGCGAATTCAGCGCGGTACGCTGGGCGCCGGGAGCCGCTCAGTATCTCTCCGATGTTATAACTATCTTCGAATCATACGGCTGGGACTGGTCGTACCACGCTTTCCGGGAATGGCCGGGATGGAGCGTGGAACATGCCGATCAACCCGTGAATAAAAATCTTCATATTTCCGCGGCGACCACCGCGCGCAAGAAAGCGCTCCTCTCATGGTTCGCAAAAAACAGTAAGCCCGTGTATCACGATGCGGAAAAATGGATAAAGGATGTTCCAGCAGCCAACAAGGCTCCGGCTAAATAAAGGACATGCGAAATCAAATTACGGGCAATGGGGGGACGTAGGTAAACAACATATTATTATGCTATTTGTTATGACTATTTTATGTGCGTATAAATGCATTTGAGTGCGTTTTTTGACATAAAAAATGCGTTTAACGGTTTGCTCTGATGGTAGCCAGCCAGTGCCAGGCGTGCGGCGGCTGTTGCGCCGGGGCGGGTCACCGTGCCTGGTCGACGGAATATTAATTTCATGCCGATTTAGAGGACTTGGAGTATATGCTCGGCAGCATGCCCACCCCAGATGGTGCCATTGAAGTTATTATGGAACGCGGACATACGCCTGTAATCAAACTACCCAAAGGCTATAAATAAAACGTTAAGGGCAGGTGAATTGCGGAAGAGAACGCCATCCCAAAAATATGAAAAACAATGGAAACATAACCGGGCTAGGATATTGCAGTATGGATTATCTATGCATTATCCCGCACATTCCGGTCGATGACAAGGTTCAAGCCAGAGAGACGCTGGAACAGGGCGGGGGCCCGGCGGCGACCGCGATCTGTGCGGTGGCCAGACTTGGCGCAAAAACATCATTTATCAGTGCAGTCGGTGACGATTTCCGAGGTCAAGCGATTCTTAAGGCGTTGGCCAAGGAAGGCGTTGATTCCTCTAATGTCAAACTGCGGTTAGGTGCTGAATCTCCAGTGGCGTTTTGCTGGATCCAGGAAAATACCGGCAAACGGAGCATTGCCTGGAGCCATGGCAGTATCAAGCCGTTGTTGCCGGAAGAGGTTAATGTCGCAGTTATTCGCGATGCGGCGCTGCTGCATCTTGACGGACATCACACCGATGCCGCCATTCACGCGGCTAAAATTGCCCGTGATGCCGGAACGACGGTATCGCTGGATGCCGGATCCATGGTGCCGCGAATCGATGAACTGGTCGCCTTGGCGGATCTGGTGATTGCTTCGGAAAAATTCTCCGAACGTTTTACCGGTGACACTGATCCGGTGGTCGCAGTGAAAAAACTATTTACGAAGAATACCAAATTTGCGGTGGTAACGCTGGGTGATAAGGGTTGCATTGGTTTTGACGGCAAGCAGCTGTATCGCCAGGCGGCGCTTGCGGTGGACGTGGTGGACACGACCGGCGCCGGCGATGTTTTTCATGGCGCGTTCGCCTGTCAATATGTACGCGGTTGTAACTGGCAGGGTTGCATGAGATTTGCGTCTGCCGTGTCGGCTTTGAAATGTACTAAATTGGGTTGCCGTACCGGGATACCAACGCGAGCTGAAACCGAAAACTTTTTGCAGGAGCATAAATAACATGAGTAAGTTAAAAGTCGGGTATCTTTCCCTGGTTAAAGGCAGCTGGATCAATGACAAACTGGAAGTTCAGCGGCAACAGGCATTAAAAGACCTTGCAGTTCTGGATGTGGAACTGGTCGATTGCGGTCTGTTGATTCAGAGCGAAATCGAAGCAGAACAGGTTTTTTGGAAATTCGAAGAAGCCCGGGTCGATGTGATTCTGGCGCATTTTATTACTTTTTCTTTGGGGACGGTGGTGCCGGGGATGGCGGTAAAACTGCGTAAGCCGGTGATTTTCTGGAGCGAACCGGAACCTCCGATGGACGGTGGCAGGATTGCGGCCAACAGTTTCTGTGCCACGAATATGAATGCCCATGCGTTGTGGAAGATGGGACTCAAATATACGTTGGTTTACGGCCATGCCGACACTGCGATTCCGGAACTGAAACGGCAGCTGAAAGTGGTCGAATGCGTCAATCTGTTGAAACATGTCCGGATCGGTTCCTTGGGCGGGCGCGTTCCCGGCTTTTACACTTCCGACTTCAATGAACTGGCAATGCGCGAAAAGTTCGGCGCGGAAGCTGAAGGCATTACGTTGCTGGAACTGGTCAATGTCGCCGAGACGATCAAAGGCGAAGAGCTGGCGGAAGCCGTCACGCTGGTCAAAGGCAACAGCAAATGCTTCATTTCCGACGATGAGTTGAATAAAGGCGCGGCGTTGTTTGCCGCCTTTCAGAAACTTACAAAAAAATACCGGTTGGATGCCTGGACCGCCCGTTGCTGGCCGGAATTCAGTGATATTTTCGGGATCGGCGTCTGCCATATCCTCGGTTGTATGACCAATAGTGGCGTACCGACCGCCTGCGAAGGCGATATGTATGGTGCGCTGGCGATGCTTATGGTCAAGAATCTGAGCGGTTCCGATGCCTTCTTCTGTGATTTGATCTCCTTCAATCAGGGCGGTGATACTGGGGTGTTCTGGCATTGCGGCGCGGCGCCTCGTTCACTGTGCAAAGCCGGATGTGTTTCCGAATTACACAAACACTCGATCATCGGCGGCGGCGGCAAAAAAGGCATTGCGGTGGAATTTCCGCTAAAACCAGGCCCGGTAACGGTGATCCGTATCGGCGACACGCAGGATGGCACCGGCTATCGTCTGCTGTCCATCAGCGGTGACGGTTTGGATACCAAGCAGTTGCTGCATGGAACCCCGTTGACCGTTCGTTTTAACCGTCCGGCTAACGAGCTGGTGGAAAAGCTGGTAGACAGCGGGTTCGAACATCATTACGTGCTGTGTCATGGCGACATCAGAGCCGAATTGCGTCAGTTCGCCAAATTGCTTGATCTGGAACTCATCGAACTTTAAGGGTGAAAAAATGAAATATCTGAAACATTATCAGTCAAAAAACGGTTTTACCCAAATATTAACCATCGGCGATTGCGACCTCAAACTGACCGAATTCGGGATTATCAATCTCAATCAAGGGCAGGAGTTTGCCGCCAAAACCGGTAAGAGTGAAGTCGCGTTGATCGTCCTCGGCGGCAAATGCGCGGTTGCCGGCGATGGTTTTTATTTTAAAAATGTCGGCGAACGCAAAGACGTTTTTTCCGGTAAGCCGCATACCGTTTATATCCCCTGCGGCAAAAGCTATACCATTAACGCGGTAACCAAGGTGGAAATCGCCTGGACCACATCGCCATCCGATTTTAATACCGACGCCTATCTGATTACGCCGGAACAGGTCAAGGAAGCCCATATCGGTAAGGAAAATTATCAGCGCGACGCCGTTCTGATGCTAACGGATGCATTTGCGTCAAAACATCTCTTCATCGGCGAAGCCTATGTGCCATCCGGCAATCATGCGAGCTATCCGCCACACCGCCACGATTTTGACAATCTGCCGTTGGAAGTGGATATGGAAGAGCTCTATTTCTTCCGTTTCAACCCGGAGCAGGGCTACGGCATTCAGAGAATTTATACTGATGACCGCAGCATCGATTACACCTGCACGGTGGAGCAGAATGATACCACGGTGATTCCGCGCGGTTATCATCCGGTGATCAATGCCCCCGGTTATACTATGTATTATCTGTGGATTATGGCAGGAACCAACCATCGTAAATTTTTGTCGGTCATCGACCCGACACATAAATGGATTACAGGGAAATAAAAATGGGGAAAGACCTGTTACTTGGCATCGATTTCGGCACCGGCGGGTGTAAGATCACCTTGATCGACACCGCCGGGAATATTCTTGCCAGTCGTTCCGGTGAATACCCCTCCGACCATCCGCAACCCGGTTGGGGCGAACAAAACCCCGCCGACTGGTATGCTGTTTTATGTCGTCTGTTGCGTGAGCTTAATCCGGCGCAATATGGCCGGATCATGGCGCTAGCGCTGGATAGTTATACGCACGGCGCGGTATTGCTGGATGAAAATATGCAGGTCATCCGCCCCACGATCATCTGGACTGATCAACGTAGCGTCAAGGAATGCGTCTGGCTAAAGGCCAATTATTTTGGCCTAATTTTTAACACGGCTTATCAGGCACCGACACCGACCTGGACGTTGCCGCAGATGCTTTGGGTGAAAAATAACGAGCCGGAAAATTTCGCCCGCATCAGACATATTTCATTTGTCAAAGATTATATCCGTTATCTCTTGACCGGTGAACTGGCTTGCGATTGCATCGAATCTCAGGGTACGCTGTTCTGGGATATGAAGCAGCATTGCTGGAGCAAAGAGCTTTGCGTCTTGGCCGGAATTCCGCTTGAGGCTTTGCCGGTGATAAAAAATCCTACCGATTATGCCGGAAAGATCACTGCGAAGGCGGCGGCAGAAACCACGCTGCCGGAAGGCATCGTCGTAATCATTGGCTCAAGTGATTCTGCCATAGAAGATTACGCAGCAGGGGCGATTGCTCCTGGGCAGTGCATTCTCAAGCTGGCGACGGCTGGTAATGTCAACGTGATGACCGCGAATGCCAACCCGCATCCAGAAACGTTGACCTATTCGCATGTGGTTCCGGGAATGTGGTACACGGTTACGGCGACCAATGCGGCGGCGATCTGCCAGCGCTGGTTTCGCGATTTGTTTTGCGGCACGGAAAAAATCGAGGCGGAAACATTGGGCGTCAATGTTTACGACTACCTTGATCAGCTGGCGGAAAATTCTCCAGCCGGGGCCAACGGGGTGTTTTTTCATCCTTATCTGATGGGTGAGCGTTCGCCGTATTGGGATCCGAATCTGCGCGGTAGTTTTACCGGCATGAGTATGGGAACGGCCAAGGGCGATTTGTCTCGGGCGTTGCTTGAAGGCGTGGCGTTTTCGCTGAAAGACTGTTACCGCACCATTGAGAAAATGGGTTTGATAACCCAGGAATCAATTTTGATTGGCGGCGGGGCGAAAAGCCGGATCTGGAGCCGGATCGTCTGTGACGTATTCAATACGCCGGTGACTTGTCCGACCGGATGCGACGCCTCGTTCGGCAGTGCGTTACTGGCGGGCGTAGGAATTGGGGTTTTTGCTGATGAAGTCAGCGCGGTTAAACAGTGTCTCAAGCTCGACCGCACATTGTCTCCGATTAAGGAGAATGCGCGGTTTTATGCCGAACGGTTTGAACAGTATCGTGCTATACATGATGTCCTGTGCAATGTGTATCGTGATTTAAATAAATGAGAGGATAAAAAAATGGCCAGAATCGCTTTGATTGGTGCGGGCGGGGTGATCTTTGCCCAGAATTTCATCAAGGATATTTTAATCAGCAACGCTTTGCGCGACAGTGAAATCGTCCTGATGGACATGGATGCTGCCAGGTTGGCTAATTCCGTGACTTTCGCGCAAAAGATCGGCGAAAAACTTGGCGTCATGCCGAAGCTTTCCTCGACCACCGATTTGTGGCAGGCAGTGAAAAACGCTGGCCATGTAATTACGCTGTTCCGGGCGGGAACGCTTGAGCATCAGCGGATCGAGCAGAACATTCCGCGTAAGTACGGTGTGGATCAAGTCGTTGGCGACACTATGGGGCCGGGCGGGGTATTCCGTGGACTGCGGACCTTGAAAGCGTTGTTTGACGTCCTCGACGCAATGGAAACGGAATGTCCGGGCGCATATCTGTTGAATTACGTTAACCCGATGTCGCTTAATACGATTGCGTTGAGTCGCCGGGCCAAAACGGTCAAGGTAATTGGTCTCTGCCACAGCATTCCTCATACCGCCGGCGAGTTGGCCAAATACATCGGCGTGGAAAAGAAAGCGATCCGATATCTGGTGGCCGGGGTTAATCATCAGGCCTTTTTCCTGAAATTTGAAGTCGACGGCAAGGATGCCTATCCGCGTTTGCGAGAAGCGATGACCAAGCCGGAGATATACAATCGAGACAAAGTACGCTTCGAATGGTTCCGTCATTTCGGATTTTTTCCGACCGAATCCAGCGGACATGGTAGCGAATACGTTCCCTATATCCGCAAACGGAAAGACTTGATCGATAAATTTTGTCGTGTTGATTATCCGGATACTTCTGATGGCATCGACTGGGGGTGCATGAGCGCGGGCCGTTCCGGTGCATCACTGGAAATCTGTGCCGGACTGCAGGTTCGCAACGAGAAAGAGACTGCCGCACTATTGCATGGTACCAAGGAATTTGACCTCAAGCCAAGTGGCGAATATGCCGTACAGATTATCAATGCCATTGAAACCAATGTGCCGTTGTCGGCTAATCTCAATGTAATGAATCATGGACTGATAGCCACTCTGCCGCCGGAATGTTGCGTCGAAGTGCCGTGCCTGGTTGACGGCGGCGGTATTGTTCCCGGCCGGATTGAAAATTATCCGGAACAGCTTGCCGGGCTCAATCGCGGCATGATCAGCATGCAGATGATGGGAGCGGAAGGCGCGGTGGAAGGCAGTCGGAGAAAAATTTTCCATGCCGTCGCACTTGATCCACTCACTGCGGCGGTATGTTCGTTGGACGAGATCCAGTCGATGACCGATGAGTTGTTCGCCGCCTTACGCGACCAGCTCGATCCCCGGTTTTTTAATTAAAAATTGACAAAAAACCAAAAAGTGATATGGGTGAAAATTATCCCATATCCCCTAAACCTTATAATCGGAGAAAAGAAATGTCTTTAAATCAAGAGAATTACTTATTGTCAATGCTGCACAGTGAACTGGCCGATGCCGTTGGCCAGGAATTTGTTTCCTGTAATGTGGCGGATCAACTCGGGCACTCGATCGACTATTACTGGATCCCGGAAATGTGGCATGCCCGCGGCCGGGAAAACCCCAAGCCGGAATTTATCGTTCATCCCGGTTCGGCGGCGGAAGTTGCCAAAGTGATGAAGATCGCTAATCAGTATAATATTCCGGTCACTCCGTGGGGTGGCGGCTCCGGCTCTCAGGGCGGCGCACTGCCGATTTACGGCGGTATCATCCTAGATACCAAACGGATGAATAAAGTTATCACGGTCGATTCCGAAACCCTTACTGTTACTGCCGAAACCGGGATCAATGCCCAGCATCTTGAATGGGTGGTGGAAAAGCACGGCTTTTCGACTATGCATTTCCCGGCTTCTATCGCCTGCGCCACCTTGGGCGGTTTCCTGGCCCATCGCGGCACCGGGGTGCTGTCTACCAAATACGGCAAGATCGAAGATATGGTGATGTCGGTCGAAGTTGTTACTCCGGCCGGTGAAATCATCAATACGCTGCCGGTGCCGCGCCATGCTTCCGGTCCCGATTTGACCATGCTCTATCTGGGCAGTGAAGGTACGCTTGGGGTAATTACCAAAGTCACGATGAAAATCCATCCGATTCCGGAAAGCCGTAAATTCCATGCTTTCCTGTTCAAGAATATGCATGAAGCGATGACTGCCGGCGCTAACATCATGCGCAGTCGTCTGCATCCTTGCGTGATCCGCCTTTACGACGAACCAGAAACCGCCAAATTGATCAAGCGGGTGCTGGGTATTGACAAGCAAGGCGCGTATCTGGTTTTCGGTTTTGACGGTCTGGAAAAGATCGTCGACCTGGAAATGGAAGAAGCATGCAATATCTGCTGTAAACAGGCTCATGAAGACTTGGGTACGGAAATGGGGCAGACGTGGTGGGATCACCGCTATAAGTTTTTCTATCCGCCGTTCATGTTCCATCTGCCACAGGCGTTCGGTACGCTTGATACCGTAGCGACTTTCGCCAATATTGAAAAAGTCTATTGGGCAATGAAAAATGCGGTTACTGAAAACTTCCCAGAAGCGACGTTTATCGGTCACTTTTCGCATTGGTACGAATGGGGTTGCATGCTCTATGCTCGTTTTATCGTGGAAAATCCGCCGCAGGATCCGCAGGAAGCCACTCTTTATTACAATAAGATATGGGATCTGGCGATTCGCGCGGCAATCAAAGAAGGCGGCGTGATCAACGAACATCATGGTGTCGGACTAAAATTGGGACGTCTGATGAAAGAGCTTTACGGTCCAACATTTAGCATCCTCACTGGCATCAAGGAAACGCTCGACCCCAATAACATCATGAATCCAGGCAAAATGGGATTCCCCGGTAGATAGTTATAATTAAAAAGACTAAGGATAATATTATGAATATTGATCAATTCAATGATACGATTAATGCATGTCGTTTCTGCTTCATGTGCCGCCATTTATCGCCGGTTGGCAACGTTACTTTTCGTGAATCGGACACCCCTCGCGGCCGGGCTCTGCTGGCCAATAAACTGCAACAGAACCTGAAAGATTTGCATCCGGATTTCATCGATGCCTTTTTCCGTGCCGAATTATCTGCTGCCAATCGTTTTCATTGCGTCAGTCATTACGATGAAAATGGCCTGATCCTGGCTGCCCGCCGCGATATCGTCGAAGCCGGGCTGGCGCCGGAAAATGTCAAAAAATTGGCGGCGGAATTGCAAAACGTTGATTTTAAAATCGAAGGTTCCGGCAACACGCTTTATTATGTTGACCTCTACAACAATAAAGCGGATGCGCCGAAGGAGTGCAAAGTAATTTCCGGTGGCGACACTGGTAAAGCCTTGGAAGTGTTAGGCTTTGTGAAGGAATCAGCGGCGGTTATGGGGAAGTTTAAGAAAGCGGTTGAAGCTTCCGGCTGCAAGACTTTAGTCACGTCATGCCCGGCCAGCTACGACATGCTGAAAAAACGTCTTGACGGCGTAAAGGTTCTGCATAGTTCGGAATTCGTTGAAGGCAAACGCGGTTCCGGAACGGTTTATTACCTGGATAGCGATTATCTGAAAAACTACAATGATAATATGCATGCTCCGCGTGAATTACTGAAAAAACTTGGCTATACGCTAAAGCAGTTTGGCACCAACAATGAAGAATCCTATTCTGCCGGCGAAGGCGCGGTGATTTATGATAAGCTCAATCCGGAACTGGTGGCCAGACTATGCGCCCATATTGTGGAATTGTCGGACAATTTTGCAAATGATGTTTTGGTGACGGCTTCTCCGTATACTAGATCGGTATTGAACAAGTATGCTCCGCAACTGAAAGTTTTGTTGCTGGATCAAATTGCAAGTAAGGGGATCTGATAATGGCATTGGTAAATTTCAATGAGATATTGCCGCAGGCCCGTAGGGCCGGACGCGCCGTCGGTGCGTTCAATATCGCTAATTACGAAACCGCCAAAGCGGTGATGGTCGCCGCGGAAGCGGAAAAACAACCGGTGATCCTACAAGTATATCAGCGTTTGATGGCCGATCCGTATATTGCCGCACTGACGGCAATGATGAGGAACATGGCGGAAAAAGCCTCGGTTCCGGTCGCGGTACATCTGGATCATGGCGCGTCATTCGATCAGGTAAAACTGGCGATTGACTGTGGTTTCACTTCGGTGATGTTCGACGGTTCACAATTGCCGCTTGCGGAAAATCTTGAGCAGACTGCCGCCGCCGCAGCTTACGCTCATAAGTATGGCGTAACCATCGAAGGTGAAATTGGTCATGTACCGGCGAACGGGACTGACGGCGTGAAAAACATCCCGTTGTCAACCCCGGAAGAAGCGGCCGAGTTCGCCCAAAAAACCGGTGTTGATGCGCTGGCGGTATCGATCGGTACTGCCCATGGTTACTACAAGGAAGAACCGAAAATCGCGGTCGAACTTACCGGGGAAATCAATGCGTTGGTTGGTATCCCGCTGGTTTTGCACGGCGGTTCGGGTACGCCGCACGATAAAGTCAAAGCCATAATTAAAAACGGTTTTGCCAAGGTCAATATTGCTACCGAGTTTCAGCATACGTTTCAGTTGCGGTTGCAGGAAGAATTGCAACTCCTCGACGGTAAATTTCTGCCGCTGGATAAGCTGATGCAGTCGCCGATGAATGATGCCGTGGTGCATTTACGCAAGCTGATCAGGATGTTTGCTCACGCATGATCTGATCTAGGGCTGGCGATGTCCGGACGGAAGCGTTCAAGGTATGGAACGCGGGCGCTGGCCCCGGCTCTCGGGTGTCTGAAAGAGGGCGGTCGTGAGCCAAACGAAAGGCAGTTCCGCCGCCACTGGAGTTTGGCACAACTGCGGGGCACACTGGGGACGTAGCTACGCATTAATTTGTTATTCAATATGTAGCATCGTTTTTTGGCGCTAATAAGGCGGTTATAATGATTTTTACCCACCCAAAATGCGTTTAAGGATTTACCCTTGCCATCGGACTTTCCCGCTTTTTCCGGTTCCCGGCGCGTGACTTCGCCGCCCCCAGGTTTGATAGTAACAAAACAGAACAGAACACACCAGTTAGGACGGAGAATTTTTCCCCATGGATATTCAGCGGCTTGCGGATTTGCAACTCGAAAGGACGGCGGCCAGAAAGGCGAAACTGACGGACTTTTATGACCCTTCCGGCTCGACACGCTTCCTCATCATGCAGACCGGCCCCTGCCTTCGTTGCGACGAGTGCAACAGCGTCAAGCAGGTGGTCGAGAACAACCTGCGCCAGTTAGCGGGCGACTTGGCCGTCACCTGGACCGACGAGCTGCCTTACCTCGAACCCTGGCTGGGAACGGGCGTCTATGCGAACGCCTTTGGCTGCGAATACGTCTGGCGCGAGGGCGCTGCCCCCCATGTCCACTACAAGTACATGAAGATCGACGAGCTCAGGAACGTGGCCAAGCCCGATTGGCGCAACAGCCCCCTGCTCCTGATGGTCCTCGACGCGATAGACGCCCTGAAGGAGGCTGGCGCCGACTCATTCCCGATAGCACTGACCGACACGCAGTCGGCCTTCGACACGGCCACCCTGATCCTCGACGCCGTCGAATTCTTCGCCTCCTGCCACGAGGAGGCGGAGCTCGCAGCCCACTTCATGAACCGGATCAACGAGCTTGTCGCGGAATTCTCCGCGGAGCAGCTTCGCCGCATCGGGCCGGCGCTGGCCGCGCGGCCGGGGCATATCATGCCGAGCTTCGCCGGTGGTCCGGGCATCGCGGTTTCCGACGACAATCTGGCGGTCGCCTCCCCGCACATCAACGAAACGTTCTCGCTCCCCTGCAACAAGCGTCTGGCCGGGCTCTTCGGCGGCGTGGCAATCCATTCCTGCGGCCCTTGGCATCATACCATGCGGAAGGCGTTTGAGGAAGGCGGCGCACTGATGGTCGACTGCGCCCTTCACAAGAGCTGCGATCCGTGCCCGAACCAGCCTGCCGCCGTCCGCGACGCCCTCAAGGGCCTCAAAAAACCCATCCTCAAGATTCGGCTTGGCGGCTCTCTTGAGGAGATCGAGGCGCTTGTCGAGGAGGTCTTCGACCCCTCCCTCAAGCTTGTCGTCCACATCCCGCTCGTCAAGGACGACGAGGAACGCCGCTACAAGCGTCTTCAGGGGCGCCTGGAAAAGCTCTACGCCCATTGACAGCGCGTCCCTGGACGGCTAGCTTCCTCCCTTTAACAGAGGGCCATAAGCACTGGATATCCGCAAAACGGGCGTCCCGGCTCACCATTGCGGGGCGTCCTCTCCGTCCTCCCTATCCTCATGTGCGGGCTTGTCCTCAAGGTCTTCGCACCGCCGCCCGCCCAAACGGCCCCCCACGTCACCGCCGAGGACAGAGAGGACCCTTGGCCCCGATCCCAAAACCAAACCCGAGGACGTTGAGGACAGCAAGGACGCGGCGGCTATCCCAATTCGCCCGTCCCCAACTGCCCGCGCGGTTCCATTGTGACAAGTCGGGACGGCTTGTGACATTCCCGCTTGGTTGCTATAGTAATTATGAATACGGAGACAGGAGAACGCCGCTGGACGGGGTTCAAGGCCGCGCGAAAGTGAAGGCGTTCTTGGCCGGACATGAGATCCGCCGTGGCTCCGTGCAGGACGACCGGTGCCGCCGCCAGAGCGAATGATCCGGGACGGGCCTGGGATATAAACGAACCGGTATGAGTACAATCTTCGGTGCGTGGGGCGTTTACGATTTTCTCCTGATCGCAGTCGTGTCCTTGATGGCGGGCGGTGTCGCGTATGTGACGTCGCCGCGCTGGAAGGCGTTCCTGTCGCTGTTGCCGCTGCCCAGCACGCTGGCCGTGCTGGCGCTGGGCCAGCCGGTTGACGTCTCGTTTCTGCTCGGCTTGTTGCTGACCGCGCTGTTTTATTACCTGGCGTTTGCCCTGCACCACAAGGGCGGCCTGCCGATTGTGCCGGCCATTGCGGTGGCCGCGGTGGCATACGGTTTGGCCGGCATGGCCGTGCTGCCCGTCCTGCCGAACTCGCCGAAGATGTTTTTGGTCGTTTTTGGGTTTCTGATCTTCCTGGGGGTCATCCTGGGCCGCTCCCTGCAACACGTCAAGGAGGAGGGGTACCGGACATCGCTGCCGCCCTATGTGAAGTTGCCGCTGGTGATGGCCATCGTGTTTCTGCTGGTGAACATGAAGCATCTGCTGCTGGGGTTCATGGTCACCTTTCCCATGGTCGGCGTTGCCGGGGCCTATGAGATGCGCCGCTGTCCCAGGACGCTGTTTGCCCAGTTGCCGCAGATGTTTTTCGCCGTCGGCTCATTGATGACGGTGTGTTTCCTGGCGCAGCCGGTCATCGGGCTTGAAGGCGGGCTGGTGCTCGGCTGGGGCGCGTACCTGGCCGTGCTGTTGTGCCTGCGCAAGGACGCCGTCCTGCGGCACGCCACCCAGTTGTGGCGGGAACTGCCCCTGAAATGGGGCTGGGCCAAGTCCGTTGTCGTCCGCCGTCCGGGGCGGTGAGCGTTTGCCACGGTGCACTCCGCGCAAGCAGTTCTGTACGCTTTAGAGTGCGGCATGGAATGTCGCCTTGGTTTGGCGCCGCCCGGTTCCGGGCGGCCGGGTGACGTTGCGTGAAGCACGGCCTTGCGGAATGTCTGGACAGGCACGATTGCCTGTCTCACGGTCTTTCATCCAACCGGGTGGGTCGGCCGCCGAACCGTAAAAAGTGACTGATTTATACTAAAAACATGATAAGTATTTGACGCTTTCCCACTCTATACTGCATGGTTAAGCAACTGCTTGTGCGTCACGGGCGGTGCCGGATTCACTTCATTCCCAACGTTCATCCGGCCCGGCCAGAACCCCCGCGTGTTCTGCCGTCGGGCCATGCTTCGTTATATACTGCGTTAAGTTCGTCTTTTATCTTTCCTGTAGGAACGTGGTTGCACCACATTGTGCGACTCTGCCGTGAAGGCGCGTCACACACGGGCGACACGCCCGTGCCTACAGAACTGCCCGTAAATTAAAACTTTAACCCTAACGAGTATAATGTTGATTTATGTCACAGTTTGAGTTCGACATCAAAGGATTCGGCGCCGTGGGCGATGGCGTGGCGGATGACACCGCCGCCATCCAGGCCGCCCTTGACGCCGGCGCGGAACAGGGCGGCGGCCGGGTGGTCGTGCCGGCGGGCCGCTACGCCTGCGGGACGCTGTTTCTGCGGGACAATCTGGAACTGTATTTGGCGGCGGGCGCTTTGCTCAAGGCCGCCCCGCACGCCCGGTACAATGCACCGGAGTGCTTTCCCGAGAACCTGGCCACCGTCTGCGGTTTTGAGCGGGCCGACGGCCGGCACCTGATCGTCGCTTACCAATGCCGGAACGTCGCCATCCGCGGCGCGGGGGGCATTGACGGCGCCTTTGCGGAGATGGCCTACCACGGCGCCCCTATTTGGAGCCGGCCGGAAACGCGCCCGTCGCAGATGCTCTTTTTCTGCCGCTGCGAAGATGTCGAGGTGTCCGGCATCACCCTGCAAAACGCCTGTTACTGGTCGCTGTTCCTCTTCGGCTGCCGGCGGGCCGTGGTCGCGGGGCTGCACGTCAGCACCGACCCCCGCGGCTGGTGCTGCGACGGCATCGACATCGATTCCTGCCAGGAGGTCACCGTCCGCGACTGCGTGGTGGAAACCGAAGACGACTGCCTCACCCTGCGGTGCGACAACCGGCGGCTGCCGGCCGGCTGCGACTGCCGGGAGATCACGGTCCGGGACTGCACCCTGACCAGCGCCCATGCCAATGCGGTCCGGGTCGGGGTCGGGGACGGCGTCATCCGCGGCGCGCGTTTCGAGCGCCTCACCGCCCGCGGCGGGTGCGGGTTCAATGTGTGCGGGCGCTACCTGCCGACCCAGGCGGGGACGGAAATCGCCGACCTGGTGTTCGCGCACTCCACGATCACGGCGGCGATCCCGTTTTTCGTCACCTGCGGCTACGGCTCCCGGCGGGCGGTGGGCGG
>Ga0265297_10005396_pt1 | contig 19551 bp, 18 predicted proteins | sample Munlanlwell13791_FD_192502 | JGI IMG/M metagenome (GOLD analysis project Ga0265297, IMG submission 192502) | Leachate microbial communities from a municipal landfill in Southern Ontario, Canada - Leachate well 137-91 | ecosystem: Engineered > Solid waste > Landfill > Unclassified | place...
GTGACGTAATCGGAAATCCTGCGGCCGTTGTTTATGGTCTTGTTTATCTGCAAACTTCGTTTACTCCAAGCAAGGAGGTTGAGTCGACGCAATTGGGCGGGTCTGTGAATACGGATACAATACGAAGAACGGTTCAGGCTAATCTGAAAAAATATGTTCTGGGAAAAACTGTCAATTCTTCAGCGAGTGCGTGTACTGTTAGTTCCGTTGAAAATCGTACAGTGGCGGGATGTACTTCGGATAAGAGTTATAAGTTTGACGTAAAGAATGAATCTGTTTTGTATTTCAAAAGAAGTAATGTGATTATGTCCGATAGTGCGGAATGGACCAAAACAAAAATTATTATTGCTGATGGCGGGAATATATTTATAGATAAAGATTTATATACTGCAGATATGACCAATAAAAGGCTATATCTGGTGGCTTTCAGAAATCATGATCAAACGGTTGCACAGGCGGGTAATATTTATATTCATCCCGACGTGAAAAATATTGATGCTGTTATTGTCGCAGATGGTGCTGTGTATTCATATAGCGGAGATAAAACGGCAGCCGGTATCAATTCAACAACAGGTCAGCCTATATGGTCCAGCTATAGCCAGATGATAACTGTTTTGAAAAATCAGTTTTTGTTAAGGGGCGGTATTTATTCAAGAAACACTATTGGTGGTGCCGATATGGATACTCCGAAAAGCGGGAAGATTGGAGAAGCAAAAACTTTTTTATTGCTTGGTGGAGGCGATACGGTTGAAATTGCGGATAGAATAAAAGCACAGGTTGAAGATTTAAATTATTTGAGATTTTTAAGGATGGGAGTTGAAATGGATCAGTATGGTTATCCGGTCGATCAGGCATGTGATAAAGGTTTAACGAATGAGGATGTTCAGAAAATTTTTGAAGGTGAAGATGTACTGGGTGCAGATGGTGTTACGCTATGTGATGGAATTAATGCCGTAGCTGAGCCTCCTGATGGTGACCTGGTTCCTCCGAGTGATCCTACCGTTTATGCAAGAGGGCTTGATTCAACAAAGGATTTTGGTCCTGTTTATATAATTAAAGTTGCGCCTTTGAAGGATTCCTTTTTATTTGCAGATTCTGGGTCATTGAACTAAATTTTAAAAAATTAATATGTATTTTCTATGAAAAAAAATTTATTATTTCCTGTTACGTTTGGTTTTTCTATTGTGATGTTTTTAAATCTATCAGTTGTTTATGCATCTGATACAATGGTTGCCTCTGAAGTCTCTGATGTTGAAGAATTGACGGTACTTGGCGGTTTTACGGATATTTCTGATCATTGGGCAAAAGAATATATTTTGACACTTTATGATTTGGGGGTTGTGAGCGGAAAAACGCCTGAGATTTTTGCTCCGGATGAATATATTACAAGGGCTGAATTCACAAAAATTGCAGTGAACGCGTTGCACAACAATCCTTTAATCAATAACAGTGTGGCTCCGTTTGCCGATGTTCCCGTAAATAGCTGGGCATCCCCTTATGTTGCCTATGCAAAATCAAGTGGTATAATTTCTGGATATGGTGACCTTTTCAAACCGGATAACAATATTTCCAGAGCAGAGGCTTTGAAAGTTTTGATTGAAGCTGCAGGATTGGATGAAAATTCCGACACTGTGATTTTGAGTTATACTGATGTTTTTGAGACTGATTGGTTTGTACAGTATGTTAAATATGGTTTGGTTAAATTGATTGTTGACGGATATGAGGATGAATCTTTCAGACCAAACAATCCTATTACGCGTGCGGAGTCTGCAAAGATTGTTGTTAAAGTGATGGAGTTGCAACAATAAAAATGATTTGCTGAAAGAGGTTCGTCTGATTGATTATCGGGCGGGTCTTTTTTTTGTCCGGCACAAAGCATAGTGAAAAAGAGAAGTGGAAAGTTTTTGTTCGGTATAAAGTTTAGTAATAAAACCCAGCGCAAAGGCAAAATGTTAGTATATTAGAGTCCCGGGACTCACTGTTTTAGAACCTTTGTTTGAATTTGTCAAAATTTTTCCCGGGAATGGGAACTAAAAAAGTTGCAAAAATAAGTAACGCGTCGTATCTGTTTGCCAAGCACGCTTTTAGCTAAATTTCCAAAATGGAGTTTAGAGCGTCAAAGCATGGGATTGAGAGCGTCGTAAACTATTTTTTGAATTTCATCCATTTGTTCTTGTGATTTTGCTTCGAATCGCAGAGTCAAATTTGGGCTTGTGTTTGAGGCTCGGATTGCCGCCCATGAAATTTCGTCGAATTTTATTCTTACACCGTCAATTGTGATGCAATCATAAAGGCTTGTGAAATGTTCTGTGATTTTTTTTACGACGTCGAATTTTTTATCGTCTGAGCACGGTACTTTCAGTTCCGGGGAGATTATGCTTTCGGGAATGTCTTTAAAATGTTCGGAAAATGGGATGTTTGTGTTTGCTGTTATCTCCGAAATTTTGATAGCCGCCATTAATGCGTCATCAAATCCGTAATAATTTTCTCCGAAATATAAATGGCCGGAAACTTCACCGGCGAGTGGTGCTCCAACTTCCTTTATTTTCTGTTCAATAAAGCTGTGTCCTGTTTTCCACATGATTGGCTCGGCTCCGATTTTTTTAAGCTCATTAATAATTATCTGGGAAGTTTTTACTTCAAATACGATTTTTGAGCCCGGCATTCTTTTCATCAAATCGCGCGCAAGAATGAGAAGAATCAAATCTGAAGAATAAAGTCTGCCGTTTTCGTCAACTATTCCTACGCGGTCTCCGTCCCCGTCAAATCCTATTCCTATATCCGCTTTGATTTCTTTAACTTTGTTAATCAGGTCGTGCATGTTTTCAATATCCTCCGGGTTGGCGATGTGGTTTGGAAAATTGCCGTCCGGTTCACAGTATAGGCTGGTAAGATCGCATCCGATTCCTTTCAAGAGTTTTTCAGCCATGATTCCCGCTGTGCCATTTCCGGCGTCGATAACCACTTTTAGAGGTCTATTGAGTTTCACTTTTGTTGTAAGTTCTCCGACATATTCATCGTCGTAATTGGCTTCGGTGAGTGTGCCTTTTTCAGCTTGGATGAATTTATTATCAACTATGATTTTGTAAATTTCCTGCAGCTCGTCTCCGCAAATTGAGTGGGCGTTTTTGCTTACTATTTTAAATCCGTTGTACTCTTTTGGGTTGTGGCTTGCGCTTATGTTTGTGCCGGCGTCAAAGTTTTTTGAGCAGACAGTCCAATAAACGAAAGGGGAGGTGGCAAGTCCGATATCGGTTACGTCGAGGCCGGTTTCCAGAAGTCCTTTTATGTATGCTTTTTGCAATGAGGGTCCTGAGATTCTGCAGTCACGTCCGACTGCTATATTTTTGGCTGAAAATTTTCCTTTCAAATATGTACCGGTTGCTTTTCCTATCAAATATGCGACTTCTTCATCCAGATCAACCGGATATTTTTCGTTTTTCAGAGCGATTCCGCGAATATCATAAGCTCGGAAAATATTTCTATTAATTTCCATAGATGTTTTTTGTTTAAAGAGTTTTTGTTGTAGCTTCGATGATTAAAGGAGTGCGTAATTTGTGCTCGTTTTGTTTAACGAGTCTCAATACTTTTTGAACCGTATTTGGATTGATACCTTTGTTTATCATTTCATCTTTCGAGGTGCCTTTCTCGATTTGTACAAGAACTGATTCGATTTCTTTGTGATTTAGTCCCACTTCATCTTCGTCAGTTTGGCCGATGTACAGCTCTCCTGTTGGCGTTTTGCTGATCATTTCGTCCGGAAGTCCCAGATGTTCCGCCAATTTGTAAACGTCTTCTTTGAATAAGTCTCCAAGCACATGGATATCGGCTGCAAGATCGCCATATTTTGTCACGAATCCTATCTGAAGATCCGTTTTGTTTGCTGTACCGACAACCAATGCGTTTCTTGTGTTTGCAAAGCTGTACAGCATCGCCATCCTCAATCTGGTTTTTGAATTTATCTGAGCCAGAGTGTTTGGTTTCCAGGGAAGTGTGAGATAATCTGTTAGAAATTTGTTGATGTTTACGGTGTAATGTTCGACATTCAAAAAGTCACACAGAAGTTTTGCGTGAACTATGTTTTCGTCAAGACTTACGCCTTTTTCGGGCATCATGATGGCGGTGACGTTTTCTTTTGAGAGAGCGTCGACTGTGAGCTTGAGCGCGACAGCGGAATCAAGACCCCCGCTGATACCGATCACGGCTTTTTCAACTCCGCTTTGTTTGAAGTATTTGTGAATACCCGCAATGATTTTTGTATAAATGTTGTGCATATTTCTTTTAACTTAAAAACAGGATATCATTTTCGTTTTAAAGCCCTCGATATTTCAAGGTTTTGGGCTTTCTTTTTTAGCTCCGCTCTTTTATCGTATAACTTTTTGCCTTTGCAAATTCCGATTTTTAGTTTGATAAGGCTTTTTTTGAGATAAAATTCAAGCGGTACGCAGCTTATGCCTTTTTCGTTTATTTCGCCTGCGATTCGCGCGATTTCTTTTTTGTTCAAAAGCAGTTTTCTTTTCCTGGTCGGATCAACTGTTTTTTCAGCCATATTTTTGTATGGCGAAAGGTGAATGTTTTTTACGAAAGCCTCATCGTTTTCAATTGTGATGTAGGAGTTTGTGAAGCTTATGTGCTTGGCTTTTACAGATTTTACCTCGTGTCCTTCAAGCTGAATACCCGCTTCAAAATCATCGATAATTTCGTAATTGTGATAAGCCTTTTTGTTTTTTAAGAGGAGTGACGGGCTGTCTTTTTTCATCGTTTTGCTGTGAAATGGGAATATTCTTATTTATTTGTACCTTTTCCTATACTGTATTGGCAAATTTTTTTAATGTCTGTGCGGCTCTTTTAGTTCGAATAAGGTTTTCCATAAAAGATAAATACCGATTCCCAATAACAGACCTGCAATTGTGTCCGAGAAATAATGCATACCGTTGTAGATGCGGGCTATTATCATGAGAAAAATCAGTGTATAGGCTATGAATCTTTGTTTTGGAAATGCATATGTGATGCTTAGACAAATTATGGTAGTGATTGTTACATGGCTTGATGGAAATGAACTATCGGAAAAATATTGTCCGAAGCCCTGTATGTCCATGTTTGAAAGGTAGGGCCTGATTCTGACTATGATGTTTTTCAACAAAATTTCAACAAGAAGATAGAAGTTTATGAGTGCCGGAATTAGAATATAGAGGATTTTTCTTCCTTTTTCTTTTTTGAAATTGAGAATTATCAGCATTATTAATGCTGTCGCGAGTATCATGTATATCCGGTTTGTGTAGAAATTGAAAAGTTGATGAAGTAGCGGAGAGTCGAATTTTTGAAGGAAGAGACTTATTTTTGTATCTATCATTTTTAATTATTTAGTATTCTTATTTCTCCAGTGTCACCGTTGATTTGTATTGTTGATCCTTCTTTAAATTTTGGTGTGTCTTTGGAAATTACAATCGGGAGACCTCTTTCTCGCCCAATAATTGCCAGGTGTGAAAGTAAGCCGCCTTTGTTTGAAATGATGCCGATAATATCGTCGAAATATTCGGTTAGATCAGGAGTCAGGATGTCAGTGCGGAGAATTTTATATTTTCCGCGGTATTCGTGAGATCTAATATTTTCTTTATTTAGTAAGGTTCCAGTTGCTGTACCAGATGAAATTCCGTAGTTTTTGTGCATGGTGATTTTTTTATCACTGATTGTGTCCGGGAAATTGTATTTGTTAAATTTTTCATAATTCTCTTTACGGATTTTTAGAATTTCGTCGTCATATTTATTTAGGAGTAGTTCAGTAATTGTGGCATAGTATAGCTTTTCAGACTTGAGAATGTTTTTAAGAGAATTTATTTGTTTTACCGTAAGCCATCTACCAAATTCGCGCAGACGGTTGAAAATTGCGGCTTTTTTTATGTGAAATTCCAGATATTCCCTTTTCCATTTTGGAAATTTCAATAAGATTTTTTCCAGCTCTTCTTTGTCGCTTATGTTTTTGGTATTTTTTATAAAATTACCGTTGTCGGAAATTTCGAGCGTATTGCCGGTCAATTTTTCCTGAAAATTGATCGAATATATTTCCGAGTAAGCCTCTTCTTGCATGAGCTTGGGAATAATTTCGGGATTTTCTTTGAATACTGTTTTGAGTTTGTTGAGACCGAGAGAGCTTAAAAGATTTATTTCAAAAATCAGTTCGTAATTTTTTCGAAAGTTGGAGAGCCATTTTTCGATGCTTTTTTCCTGTGTGGATTCTTCAAGTTTTTCTTTTATTTGAGAGAAAAGTATCTTGTCTTTGTCTAACGGAAGTTTGTTGAGTTTGTAGATATTTGCGATTGTGCCAGGAAGTTTGAGGAGTTTTTTTAGTAGATTTTTTTTACCAAACGCGGGAAGTAGACACTCAAGCTCTGTATTTCTATCAACGAAAAGTTCGTTTCCGATGATTTCAAGAAAATTTATTGGATTATATTTAATATTGAATTTTTTGAAGACGTTTTGTACGGGTCCGTCTTTGCTGTAGATTATTTCAAGCAGGCTGTATGTTAGAGGAGAAGGGCGTGGTGCAATTTCCGAGATTTCGGATTTTTCATAAAGGTAATTTTTTTTTCCGCGAAGATGTTTCTCAAGAAAAATAATTTCTTCAAATTTTGTTTTTGAAATGGAACTTATCGGTCTTGTCTGAAGAAAATACCAATTATTATTTTTAATACACCATTCGATGTCCTGTGCGTGGCCGAAAAACTTTTCGATGATTTTAAATTGTTCGATTGCCCAGTCGATTTTTGGGAGAATTTTGAGGTTTTGTGGGATTTTCTCGTTTCGCAGAATTGTGTTTTCCGTTACGTGAATTTCTCCCCCGACGATTTTTTCACCTTTGCCGCGGTGGAACTCAATAACCATTTCACGGCCTATTTTGGGGTTTCTGGTGAATGTTATTCCCGAAAAATCAGGATCTATATATTCCTGGATTATCAGCGAAAAGTTGTCTTTAAATTTCTCTTTTAGGATATATTTTGCATTATCAATTATTGTTTTTGCAGCGTTTGAAATTTCGCTTAGCTGAAGATTTGTGATCGTGAGAAATTGTCCGGCCATTGAGGATTTTTCATTATCTTCTGTTAGTGCGTTGGATCTGACCGCAAACTTGTTTGTTTTAATTGTTTTCCCCGTTTCTTCAAGAAGTTTTTGTTCGTCGAAATTTTCGCAGGAATATGTTGGCAAGCAGAAAAATGCAGGTACATCAAGTCCAAGCCTGCTGAGTTTTTTTTGATTAATCGCTTTCAGGCCGATAAATTTTATATGGTTTTCCAGTTGTTCACTTGTGATTATAAATGGTTTTTCGTCCATATTTTTGTTTTTACCATTCCCATGGTTTGTTGTATCTGCCGAGGAAAACATGATTTCGTTTTTCGATCTCGACACCTGTTATTTTAGCGTCAAAACAGTTCACATATCCATCACAAATTGTAATTACTTCTTTTCCTTCCGGAATTTGTGCGAAGACTTTTTCGAGCTCTGAGCTGGGAGTGTACATTATTGGGAGGCTGATTGAACCTTCGATATGCGATTTTTCAAATTTGTATGGTTCTCTGCAGTCAACAAGAAATGCACCATTTTCAACTTTTTCTTTTGTTTCGTCGGTTGTGTATGTAATTCTGTATTTTTCTTCCATGTATTTTTCCGCAAATTTTATATTACCGATCCAGTCACCACCATATTCAACCCAGCCATTTGCGCCACCTTCAAGGTAAGATGCGACAAGTTTTTTTGTTCGTAAAAATTCCGCGACTTCTTTTCCCCTGATTCCGGACCAGCAAAGCACGTAAATAAATTTATCGTTTGGAAGCTCTATCCATCTCCCGGCTTTTAAATCTGCAAATCTGATGTGAAGGGAGTTTGGAAAATTTCCGTTTTCGTATTCCAGATTTTCACGCGCGTCAATTACTATGTAATTTGGTGTTGCTGGGCTTCTCGCTGTGGTTTCTTTTTCGAAATTTTCGTTTGTAATAATTAACGGCTTACTTTTGTAGTCTTCGAAAAACGAATATTGTTTTTCTTCGGCTTTTCGGGAGATTTTTGTGGTTGCCCCTGTCTCTGTGATTTCGCCCTGACTGAGGATTTTTACTTCGGATTTTTGAATGTTTATTGCTGTGCCGTTTTCGATTTTTAAAGTTATGAGGACACCGTATTTGGTAAATGTTTTATCTTCATAAAGAGTGAGTTCGAGTGAATATCTTATGTCGTCAATTTTGATAATTTTTTCTAGATTGATCGCTGTGGTTTTTTCATACCAGGATTTAAATGTTTCGAGATCTACTGATTTTTTTGATACTTCGTATGCAGCTTCTAAGTTTTTTTCGGCTATGTTTTTGTAATAATTTTCAATGAAAAGCGCGTTTTGGTCAGTTGTTTTAAGTATACTTGTGAAGGGCGTGTCTGCTTTTTCCGGATTGGGAAGATTTTTGTCGGAAATTTCGAGCTGATCATTTGGGTCGAGCTTTGTCTGGTCGATATATTGATCGCCTTTGTCTTGTAAGACAGAGCCTGTGAGTGGATTGATTTGAGATTCTTCCTGTGCGCTTGTGGAGGATGTTTTATATGCTATTTGCACTTCGGTTTTTGATAAATCGAGAAGTGAGGATGCTTGGCCTTCTTGTTGTTTTAGGCTTTCGTTTAGCCATTTTTCATACTCCTGTTTTTCGCGGTATTGACCGTAGTAGTAAGAGGAAATATATGCGACTGCCAAAATGGAAATTAGAGAAATTCCGATGAAAATCCATTTGTTTTTTAAAGAATGGAAGCGGTTTTTTATAAATTGATAGCTTGTTGCGAAAATCGCCACGAAGAAAATTGCGATGATTGAAAAAAAGTTTGCGATTTGTGAACCGATATTGTAGATGAAATCCGGGGGGATGACGGCGTGAGCGGTATGTGTGAATGCGACGAAAAACAGTGTGGCTGGAACAAAAAACGAGAGGATAAATTTTTTCATGGAATATTGAAATTTGATGCTTAAAAATTAGCATTTCTTTTGAAGTGTGTAAATTGGGGAGTGAGCGGAGAATTTTGTTGCCGGTTTTGTTTGTTTTGCTTGAATATTTGATAAGTTTATTTTCTCGGGAAGAGTTTTAGACGACAAAATTATTGATAAAAAATTAAAAATTCTGTATAAGTTTTTTTGTTTGAGGAGTGGGTAAAAAAAGGAGAGATGGCCGAGTGGTTTAAGGTATACGCTTGGAAAGCGTACGTGGCGGAAACGTCACCCAGGGTTCGAATCCCTGTCTCTCCGCCAATTTTTTATATGAAAGTTATATCTTTAAATACATGGGGAGCTAGGTTGTCTAAGGAATTTAAGGATTTTTTGAGCACGCATCAAGATGTTGATATTTTTTGTTTTCAGGAGGTACTAAAGGGAGGACAAGGGCTTACGAAACGTTCAGAGTTGAAAAGTTGCTATGAGGATATTTGCAAGATTCTCACTGATCACATCGGATATTTTTCGGAATATGGAGAAGGTGGATATTATTGTGAAAGTTCAAAAAATATGGATTTTGAGTATGGAGTTGCCTGTTTTGTGAAGAAAAACTTAAATCAATCTTTTGTTAATGGAGTTACATTATTTGATCCGGAACAAAAATGGAGCGACTATGACGGTCAATTTGCCGCTGGTGCGTCTCTCACTGTTCGGGTTTCTGATTTTTTGCTGATAAATGTACATGGATTGTGGCAGGGAAGTATGAAAAAGGATTCGGAGGCCAGGTTTGAACAAAGTAGACGAATTATTGATCTAGCAAATAAATTTCAGGGAAAAACAATTATTTGTGGAGATTTTAATTTGGAGCCGGAAACGGAAAGTATAAAAATGATAGAAAATTTGCCAATGAAAAATCTAATAAAAGAATTTAATGTTTTATCCACAAGAACATCTTACTACAGCAAAGATATTAAATTTGCCGATTATGTTTTTGTCGATAACGGCGTTGAGCTTATTGATTTTAGAGTATTGCCGGATGAAGTTTCTGATCACGCTCCGCTTTATGTAGATTTCAAATAAAAAAATAGCTCAATTGTAAAAATTGAGCCATTTTTGATTTTGTATAAATTCTTAAAACCAGAATCCAGGTCTTTTATCTGTAAGAGTCGAAGAATAAGCGTTCCATTTTGATATCCAAATGAAGAGTCTTTTTTGATAGCCCCAAAAACCTTCGTGTCTTTTTCCCAGGAATAGCATGTACCAAAATTGAAGGAACATAATTATTCCCATCCAAATTCCGACAGGGATCATCACGATCACCAACACATACATCCACAGGAATCTGAAAATGAACAATCTGGAGATTTGTTCCGTATATGGAACTTCAACAGATATTTCCGGCTTTTCGGAAGAGGTATCCATAATTTTTTTGTTAAAAAATATTTCAAGATAAATTTAACAAATTTTTATGATAATAACAAAGATCATTCTTTTTTTTGAAAATGGTATTCGTGAAGTATAAAATGCTTGAGTAAATAATTATATATATATGAAAAACTTATCTGATCTGATTATGGCTGATTTGCTTTCAAATGTGGATGAAGATTACAGGAAAAATTCTTATAAATATTTTAAAGAAGATGTCAAAATTATCGGAGTCAGAAGCGAAAAGAGAAAAGAAATTTTTAAGAAATATTGGCCGAATTTTAAGAATGCCGAGAAAAAATTTATGCTGGAATTTTGTGAGTTATTTTTAGAGAAAGGCTATAATGAAACAATTGCTTTTGCTTTGGAAATTGCCAGAAAGAGAAATTTTTTTGAAAAATCTGATTTTTCGCTTATTGAAAAATGGCTTTCGAAATATATAAAAAATTGGGGAAGTTGTGATGATTTTTCCGTGCATATTCTGGGAAGATTTATCAAAAATAATCCGGAGTTTGTGGATACGATGCTTATCTGGGCGCGTAAAAAAGACAGGTGGTATAAAAGGGCTTCGGCTGTTGCATTTGTGAAAATTTCCCGGGAAGAAAAATTTCTAAAATATGCGTTTAAAATTGCGGATATTTTGCTGGAAGATGAGGACGATTTGGTCCGGAAAGGTTATGGCTGGATGCTAAAAGAGGCGGCGAATTTTCATTTGAATGATGTTTTTAATTATGTGATCAAAAATAAATCAAAAATGCCGAGGACAGCATTGCGATATGCTATTGAAAAAATGCCTAAAAATATGAAAATGGAAGCGATGTCTAAATAAAAATTATCAAACAAATGATTAAGGTGGAAAAAAAATTTATTTTGACTGCGAAAGATATCGAAAAAGTATTAGAAATATCCCAGTTTGTTGATGAGAGATTATTTCGGGATATTTATTATGATACGGATGATTATTTTTTATCCCAAAAGGATATTTGGCTTCGATCCAGGGAAGAAAATTTTGAATTGAAAGTTCCGGTTTATTCCGGGCTGCAAAGAAAAATCGATCAATATGAATTTGTAATTGAAGATGGAAAAATTTTGCAAAAGTTGGGGATTGTTCGTGTTCATGGTATAAAAAAAGATTTGGAAGTGGCCGGGTATATTCATTTTTGTGATCTTAAAACTACAAGGAAAAAGTATCTTTGTGGCGAATTTTCCATTGATTTGGATTTTGTTGAATGTGAGGATTTTACTTATAATATTGCAGAAATAGGGCTTACAATTATGGATGAATCACTTGTAAAGCAAGCGGTGGAAAAAATTTTAGAATTTTCGAAATCTTTGGGATTAAAAGATGTATATGTCAACGGAAAGGTAAGAGAATATTTAAAACAAAAACGGCCTGATCATTATAAAGTGCTGTTGAATTCAGGTATGATAAAAGAATATTAGTTTGGATTAATGGGGTAGAGATTGACATTTTGATCAATTTGTCATATTGTCCCACCTTTAATGTTTTTTATGGGCGCTGAGAAAATATCAGAAATCGAAAAAAGAGCTTTTAGACCTGCATATTTGCGTGAATTGCCGTGGAATGACAGATTGGTCTCTTTTTTGGCGGTTTTGACCATTTCAACGGGAGTATATCAACAGATTTTTGAAGTCCAGGATAAATCCGCACAATTACTTGAAGCTCATGAATTTACACCGTTTGGTACTTTTGTTGAATTAAAAGCCAAGGTTTTGGAAGATTCCGATGAAGAAGATGAAAAAAAAGATGATGAAGAACTTTCAAAAGAAGAAAAACCGGAAATAAAAGTTATTGAGGATGTTTCCCCATATTTAAATACCGGTGAGGATCCGCATATGCCTCCAATTCCTGCTTTGTCTGAGCAGCAAATTGCCGATATTCAAAATCTCAGCGGGGAAATCCGTGATATTTTGAAAGATGATGAGAAGGCTGAGATTGTATATCAGGATTATATAATGCGTTTAACCGAGATTGTGAACAGCGTGAGTCCTGAAAATATTACAAAAGCGTATTCCGAATTTTTGAGACGAAATAAAATTTTGGAACAATATAAAAATGATATTCACAGATATGTTACGGAAGTACGAAATACACAGGGGCGATATTCTCCGGGATTGAGGAGTGTTTTGACAATTTTGTCAGGTCAAGATTTTAATCCCGATGATCCAGCCGGAAATTGTAATGCCCGTGCCGAGAATGAAGTTATGCACTTATTGACACTGTTGCCTGAAGAAAAAATATTTCTGCAGTTTTTTGATAAGATGATTAAACCGGATGGTACGCTGTTGAATGTTGGTCATATCAGAGTTGTTTATGAACAGTCCGGACGATATTTTACGACTGAGGGACCTTCTGAAATAAACGTGAATGAAAAGGGGGTTTTTATAGTGCCTTTGAGAGAAGCTTTGATGGAATTTGCCGGAGTGAGAAATGCTGTTCCCGCTTTTTATGAGCCCTATTTGGCAGGGACAAGCGAGTTCCAAAAAGACGAAAGTTTAAATCCGGAGAAAGTTTCAAGGTCTATTTTATCTGTGGATCTTTCCGGGCGGTCCCTTAAGCCGGCTTTTGGTACCGTGGATGAACAGGAATTTCAGCCTCCGAAAATTGAATATACCGGCTTGAAAATTGCTGAAGAAAATTCGCAAAAAAGAAAAGGTTCTTTCGATACTCTGGAAAATAGTTTAAAAGAAGGTGCTGTGCCTGTTCCGCCGGAGCTGGCGATTGATGATGCGTCAATTAGCAGAGAGGTTTTGAATGAATTGTTGGATCAATATCTGATTGCAACTGACAAGGCCGAGAGAAGCGAAATATTGGTTGAAATAATGGTGAGATACAATTTGTATTCCATCAGAGAAAGGATTGTGACAAGTGGGTTTGGACGTAATAATTTTCAGTCTTTATATTTGGGCGCGATTGATTCTTATGAATTGTTTAATGATACTGAATTTATAAAACAATTTGAGACTTCCCGAAGCCGAAGAGTTCAATTGGATGGTGAAGAGTTTAAAGCTTTGTTAAACGATCCAAGAATGATTCGTGCAATGGAGTTTGCAAGAGAAAATAAAATTGAAGTTTCGATAGATCTTCCGCAGATAGACAAAGAAAATGAGGCTAAAGTGTTGAATCGTTTGTCCGGTTTAAATGTTTCTGAGGTGTTTGTTTCAAGTCCAAGTCTTGAAGCGGTAGAAAGTACAGACTTTTCAAGCTTGGTAAAAAAACTTAAGTGGTTTCACGTTTATGATCCTCCGGAGGGTTTTAAAAAGGAGTCTTTTAAAGAGCAAAGAGTGCTTTTATGGTTTGATTATCCATCACCTTTGCCTTTGGCTGCTCCCGTCAAAATCGATCAAATGCCAAATGAGAATGTTTCGAGTTATGATTTGAGATATTACGATTTGGATAAAGATGAAGTTGTGCCTCTTGAAAGTGTGGATGATTTGTTGAATATGCAATATGAGCATTTTGTTCAAAAAGTTTATGAAAGACAAAGTGTACCACATTCTGATCCTATGACTTTGGCTTTTACGGAGGCGGAAAATGATGATGTGTATTACGTGGGGGCAGGCGGAAAAATTCTTTCTCGTATGGGTACGGAAATGGTCATGGGAAATCTTGATAAATTTTCGAATGTTCTTTTCGCCAGTTTTTTAGAACGTTTTGAAGAAAAAATTGACAGGGAGAAGTTGGAAATACTTTTGCGTTTTTTGTTTGAGGTTTTTGATAACGACAATAAATCTTTATCTTCCAGAAATATTAGTTTGTCTTTGAAAAAAATCGACCCTTTTTCTTTGGAAGAAATTGGAGCTTTTAGTGCTTTAAGACCAGTTGATGTTGTTCGTAAATTTGATGATGGAGACAATCCCGTAAAGGAATTAGTTGTTAATTTTGATATGGAAAAAGGGAATGCACAGTTACAAATTGATGATATTTTGAATATGGCTGAGAATTATTTTGACAGATATAAAGCTGAGAATTTGGAATTTTATTTTGGACTTTTTTATTATAATAATCGAATTAATTTAAGACTTTCTTTTCAGGAAAAACAATAATACTGGTTTTTAATGTGGCTTTGTATTATATTTTTTTTGCTTTATTTTTTAATCATTTTCTATGAAAGGATATTTTGCGAACATCGAAAAAATGACTCTTGAGAATGACAAATTTAGAAGAGTGCTTTATACGGCAAAACATACACAGCTTGTTTTGATGAGTCTTAAGCCGGGGGAGGATATAGGTATGGAGGTACACGGTGACGTTGATCAGTTTTTCCGTTTTGAAAAAGGAAATGGCAAGGTGATTATTGATGGAAATGAATATATTGTTAAAGATGGGGACGTGATTATTGTTCCCGAGGGTGCTCAACATAATGTGATAAACACTTCCGATACCGATGCTCTGAAAATGTATACACTTTATTCTCCGGCACATCACAAAGATCAGACCGTCCATGATACAAAAGAAATCGCCATGACCAGCGAGGAGGAGTATGACGGTGTAAATACAGAATCTTAATTTTGATTATTTATGAAAAAAATTTTAATTATTATTGTTGCGTTTTTTGTGTTTTTTATTGCTGTTGTTTTTGCGACATTTGCATATTCCGGGCTGTTTGCGAAGGTCACGTTTGAGCAGAAAGAAATGGGACCTTTTGTTGTGGCGTATATGGATCACGTTTACGAAGAATTAAAGTCTGAAGGTATTGTGTGTACGAAAGGTGTGGGCGTCTATTTTGATGATCCTAAAAAAACTGAAAAGGAGAATTTAAAAAGTTATGCGGGTTGTCTGCTGGAAGGTGACGCTTTAAGCGAGGTCTCCGATCTCCAGACGAAAATGAAAATTTATCAGCTGGAAAAAGGTAAATTTGCGGTTTCCTCTTTTCCGTATAAAAATACTCTTTCAATTATTATCGGTGTAATGAGGGTGTATCCCAAAATGAGCGAATATATTTCGGAAAATAAATTGAATAGTGCGGAGATTGTGGAAATTTATGATATGGAAAATCAGGTAATTTTTTATTTAATGCCAATAAGATGATGTCTCAGGAATTATTGAGTTTTTTGTATTTTGCGATTGCTGTTTTGATATGTCTTACGGTACATGAAGCGTCTCACGCTTTGGCATCAAATTATTTGGGTGATCCTACTGCCAAATTGAAAGGTAGGTTGACTTTAAATCCGATTAAACATCTGGATTTCTGGGGAACTCTTGTTTTTATTATTACCCGCGGATTTGGTTGGGGAAAACCGGTTCCCGTAAATCCCATGTATTTTAAAAATCCGGTGAGGGACAGTGCCATTGTGTCTCTGGCCGGACCTTTTTCAAATTTTTTACTCTCATTTGCTTTGGTTTTTCCTATGGCATATTTATATAACTATATGCCTGGTTTTTTGAATGAATTTTTATGGAATCTGTATCATATAAGTATTTTTTTGGGAGTGTTTAATCTGTTGCCCTTTCCTCCGCTTGATGGTTCAAAAATTATAGGATTGTTTATTCCTAAAAGATATTATTATCAATATTCGCAATATCTGTCTCAGGGGGTTTTGTATTTTTTGTTGATATTTTTATTTGATCTTTTGGTGTTGAAATCCGTTTTGGGATTTTCGCTTTTTTCCAAAGTTATTTATTTTATGCACGATGCTGTGAGTATGCTTTTGACCTTGGGGGTCAAATAATCTTTACTTCGCTAAAATATTTGATAGTATTTAAATTACTCGACGGTGTACGTCAGATCCTTAACTACTCTCTCTATCAGCACACTTACGGGTGCCCCGAAATTTTTTGAGACCTGGGTCGCAAAGTGAGGGGTCCCACTTATGTTAAATGGGGGTCAGTACTTATAGTGTATGTCGACGGCACTGTGGAGACGAAAATTATTTTTTTCGAATTTTGTTTATAATTTTTTCTTTGAAAAAGGATATAATTTTTTGTCCATGAAAAGGGGAAATTATTAGTATGCCGAAAAAGATTAATAACCATCCCGGTATTAGCGGAAGCAGAAGCCCCAGGAATCCGATTATAATTGATAAAGTTCCCACGATCAGAGAAAGAAATTTTTTAATCATATGTCCAGTGAATTTTAACATTTACTTGAGTTTTGCGGTGGTTTTTGAGATATTTTTTTCGACCTTTAGTTTATCTTAAATATAAACCTATGAGAAATAAATTTTTACTGTCATTTGTTGTGACTGTTTTGGCAGTTGGCGTCAGCGGGTGTACATGGACCAGTGTTGAAAAGGCAGACAATGATGTTGCGGATGTTCGTATTGAGGCTCCGGTTGCAGCTTCCATGAATTCCGCGAAAATAGCAATTGACGCTTCAATCGATAATGGAAGTCAAAAAGTAAGTCAGGTGGTAGCTGAAGTTCCTGAGCTGTCTGAAGTTCCTGTTATAAAAAAATATCAGGAATATCTTGACGGAGGATATTTGCAACAGGGGGAATACAGTTATAATGGCAAATCCGAACAATTGACTGTGTTGATCGATATGAGAGATGCAAAAGTTTATGCAATTCGGGTGACTCCGATGTCTATCGATCCGGATCATAAAAAGATCCAGGAAAAATTTGCAGAGGATGTCGGTGCAGTTGTTACAGGTATGAAAATGAAAGACATCGCAAATCTCAAAGAAGTTGGTGGAGATAATGTTTGTTTGATGGGGTTAAAGGATGCGGTTTCAAAAATAATGAGTCGTTCGAAAAATTCCAGATAATTTTTTAAAATTTAAATATGGAAAAAGGTTCAAAATGGGATATTTCCTCTCGTTTGTTTGGTGTCATAGTTGTGTTTGTTGTTGGTTTACTTACTTTTTGGGGATTTAGAGTTTATGAAATCTGGAATAGTGCCAACGGTAATTATCCGAGAGAAATTTCAGTAGAGGGTGAGGGCAAGGCTTATGTTAAGCCGAATATTGCAAAGATAACTATGGGGTTACATACTGAAGGAAAGACTTCCGAAGCTGTTTTTGCTGAAAATACAAAGAAAATGAATGAAGTTATGAAAGTCCTTAAAGAGAATGGTATTGCTGAAAGCGATTTGCAGACAGTCAGTTATTATATGAATCCAAACTACGTATGGTCTGAAGAAAAGGGAAATACTCAGGATGGATTTGTTTTGGATCAGTCTGTTGCTGTAAAAGTGCGTGATTTTACAAAAATTGGGGATTTAATGTCTAAATGTGCGAAAGCAGGTGCAAATACGGTTGGAGGAATTGAGTTTATAGCTGAGGATATTGAATCTGCTAAGGCTGAGGCGAGAAAGATGGCTATTGAAAAAGTAAAAAACAATACGGTGTTGATTTCCGAAACATCCGGTTTGAAATTTGGTAAAGTGTTGAGTTATTATGAATATATGGACAATTCCGGAATGTATTATGAAGGAAAAGGTGGTGCTGTGATGTCTGCAACTCCCGTATCGACCTCACCAACCATTGCTCCGGGACAACAGGAAATTGTACTTAAAGTGAATCTGACTTACAGAGTTAAATAATAATTGTGAACTTTTCCGAATTTGAAAAATTTTTTGACGCTTTTCCGCCCTATAGGATGAAACAGGCTTATAGGGCTTTGTTTGTTGATGGTATTTCAGACTGGAGTCAGGCGGAATTTTTTCCTAAAGATTTGAGAGAAAAACTTAGTGAGAATTTTTCTTTGAAAATAGACGGGAAGGTGTTTTTTTCCTCGGATAAAAATACCTTGAAAGCTTTGGTGACGTATGAAGACGGTGAAAGTATTGAGACTGTATTGATGAGACATGAGGACAACAGAAATACGGTATGTGTGTCGTCGCAGGTCGGGTGTCCGATGGGGTGTGCTTTTTGCGCGACAGGTACAATGGGTTTTAAACGAAATTTGAGTAGTGATGAAATTGTTATGCAGGTTTTATTCTTTCAGAGATATTTGAAGAAATTTGGTGCAAAAGTTAGCAATATCGTTTTTATGGGTATGGGAGAACCGATGAGAAATTACGATGAGGTGCTTTCCGCAGTCAGGATTTTTAACGATAAAGATAAATTTAATATTGCGATAAGGCGAATTTCAATTTCCACATGCGGTGTTGTCGAGGGAATAAATAAACTTGCAGAGGAAGGGTTGCAGGTCAATCTGGCTATTTCTCTTCATGCTCCAAATGACGCGTTGAGAGATAAATTGATGCCGATAAATAAACTATATCCGTTGGATAAAGTCTTGAAAGCCGTGAATGATTATATGATTAAGACCGGACGTAAGGTTATGTTTGAATATCTGATGATTCAGAATGTGAATGATTCAAAAGAATATGCGAATGAGTTGATAAATGTTTTGAAAAAAAATCTGAGCGGGGTTTTTATGGTAAATCTTATTCCGTATAACGAAACCGGTATGTTTCAGGCCAGTGATTCTAAGGCTATAAATTCTTTTAAGAAAATTCTTGAAGATAGCGGTATTGAAGCCACTCAAAGATTTAGATTTGGACGTGATGTTGATGCTGCATGCGGTCAACTGAAAATTAAAAATAAATCTTGAACGAAAATTTTTCGGTTTTATAATGAGTGGTGCTTAAAATATTTTTTAACAAAATCTGTATGGATACAAAATTAAAAAGTGTTTTTGTCGGCTCTCTTTCAGGAGCAATGTCTGCTGTCCTGGTCGTATCTGTAATGATGCAGTTTTACGGTTTTCAGATCACCGGGGAGAATAATTTGTCCACATCAAAGACTGAGATCAGTGAAAATCTAAAACCTGTTTATCGTACAAATGGTGTATTGCAGGAGGATATGGTTGTTCAGGCTGTTGAAAAGTCTTCACCCGCTGTGGTATCGATTATTATTACAAAAGATGTTCCAAAAATTGAGCAGTACTATGTAAATCCTTTCGGAGATCAGGGCTTGAATTCTTTGAATGATCCTTTTGGAGGAATGGGATTTGGATTTCAGGTCCCGCAATACAGACAAAACGGAACGGAGAAAAAAGAAGTCGGGGGAGGGTCTGGTTTTTTGGTTTCTGAGGATGGGTATATTATGACAAACAAACATGTTGTTGAAGATGAGAAGGCTGAATATACGGTTTTTCTTGAAGATGATGCGAAATATAGTGCGAAAGTTGTTGCGAGAGATCCTTTGAATGATATTGCGGTTTTAAAAATTGAAGCAAAGGATTTGCCGTTTTTGGCT
>Ga0265297_10005397_pt1 | contig 19550 bp, 13 predicted proteins | sample Munlanlwell13791_FD_192502 | JGI IMG/M metagenome (GOLD analysis project Ga0265297, IMG submission 192502) | Leachate microbial communities from a municipal landfill in Southern Ontario, Canada - Leachate well 137-91 | ecosystem: Engineered > Solid waste > Landfill > Unclassified | place...
CTTGTTTACAATGCCGTAGCCACACCGCCCGGTGCAAAAAAGGGTGTGCGGACTCCATTGAACGTTGCTGTATCAGAAGATGGTGTGAACTGGAAAATGGTGATGACACTGGAAGATTCTCCCGTATCCCAGTATTCATATCCCAGTATTATTCAGGGGAAAGATGGACGGATTCATATTGTTTATACCTGGCGCAGGCAACGGATAAAATATATGGAGATAAGATTGTGAAAATCGTATCCTTTAAATAAAAAACTCCCGCAATCGACATATTCGCCTTTTGCGGGAGCTTTCTTATTAAGCTATTAAATCTTTATTTCCCTTTTTTGTCTCCCTCACGGGCTTTAATGCGAGCATACCAACCTTCTCTTTCCTTTACCAGATTGTATCCACGGGCAGAAAGATAATTATTGATACGACCTTTATATTTGCCAAATGCTTCGTGTTTTTTATTGGCGCTTTCTGCATCAATGGCAAATTCACGGGCTTCTTTTAACCAGGCCATAATCTGCTCTTTTTCTTCATTCTTCAACGATGGAATCATATCAACAGTGGCATCGTAAGTTACTTTCACCACATGATAGGTGATACCATCTTTCACCGCTTCGATGAGTGAATCGTTCAGATAGAGCGATAATTCGGCAGGAAATGCAAAATGGGAACGGTACAAAGCCGATTCCTTTTTGTTTTGAGCAGCTGTTAAAGCTGAATTTTTAGCTTCGCCGGTCAATGTCCTTTTGATTCTGGCCACGTCACTGTCGCGTTCGGCATAAATATCATTCAACTTAAAATATTTGTTTGCTATGATGTTGGTCACATTGATTGCCTCTCCTTCATTTTTTAAATCCAGTTTATCCACTATTTTTCTCGACCGGGCAACGATTGTTTCCACGTATTTCGGATCACGGTTTTTAGTGTCAAGCTCAACTGCTTTTACAATCGGTATCAGCATAAAAAGGCAAAGTGTAAGTCCTAAAATTCTATTTTTAATCATTTTCATTCGTTTAAACATGTAGTCTGGAGTACAAAACGTAGATCTATCTTAGCGTCTTGTTCCCTGAACTATTGTTGGTACATAATTGTAAATTGTAAATGAATTAATGGAAAATTTACATTAGTTTTCCTTTTTCAGCCAGTGTATCGTGGTTATTTTCAGGTTTTGTCCAATCCGTTTTTTGTTTGGTACTGATACCATTGATATATTTTTCGATGTTCGTATATCCGTCACCGGTACAATCTTTAATCGCATCAGATGGATCTTTCGGATTCAGACCATTTGCTTTTTCCCAGACATCGGGCATACCATCTTTATCAGAATCTACATAAGGTTTTCCTTTATATTCGGGATACCCACCCACCTGACGAATATCTGTAATGATACCGTATTTGTACGAATCTTTTCCCAACCGGCGATGTTTAAACTGGAAAAAGTTTACAGAATCCAGCCCTTCTTTGTAGTAAGCTTTGCCAGTTTTTACCTGTGTGATAATGTGCTCATCCACGATATCTCTTTTTGGAATATTAGCTCCCACATTGTCCATGACGAAATTATAAGCATCTTTCGCCTGCATAATCGGAAATTCAGGTTTTGGAAAAGGCTCGTTCCAACGCATGGAGTCGGTATATTGACCCGCGTTTTCCATTTCTTCCACCTGCACACCACCATTCCAGTTATCTTTGGTGACTGCATCGTTACCTTCCATTATGTTACCGTTACAATAAACACGTCCGAAAACCAGATAACCCAGTTTACTGCGACCCGATTCCGGTTTCAGAATCCGATTCCCGACAGGTTCATTTTTAGGAGTAAGCGGTCCCGGTTTGTAATAGTTGTTGATGATATTATAAAGTGCGGTGTAATCACCTCCATCCACCGACCGGTTATGCCAGTTGTATATTACATTGTTCACAAAATTGAAAACACCGTTCCAGCCGATTGACGGATTTCGTCCGGCATTATTAGCCCAAAGGTTGCGCATGAACGAGCAGTTTTCACCGCCCAGCGTACTTCCGAATGCATGATTATAAGTGTCAAGGGCCTGTGCAGAAATGGTATTTTGAATGGTAACATTTACAGTTGGAAGTTTTTCTTCCTTCATCCCCGGACCGGGATTGAACATATGACGGTAGAACGATATATTTTCATCCAATCCCCATTCACATGAACAGTGATCAATCATAATATTTCCAACCGGATTGCCTCCAAATGCATCATCGCGTCGTTCTACTTTGGTTTCTCCACGACGGAAACGCATATGACGAACAACCACATCGTGTGTATTTACCCAAAAGGATTCACCTGCTACACAAACGCCATCACCGGGTGCTGTCTGACCTGCAATGGTAAGATAAGGTGCTTCAACAATAATAGGACTTTTAAGGTGTATTAAACCGGCCACATTAAACACTACAATACGTGCTCCAACAGTTCCTTCACAAGCTTCGCGCAAAGTTCCCGGACCTCTGTCGGCAAGGCTGGTTACAGTAATCACTTTACCACCACGGCCACCGAAAGAATATTCACCACCACCCTCGGCACCGGGGAAAGATGGAATTTTTGCCTGAGGAAGATCGGTTGGACGGGCAGCCCACGGAATATAAGGTTTTCCATTGCATTTTTCTGCTTTCAGAATTACCGTATTGGCAAGCATAACACTATCTGCATAATTTGTTTCAGTAAGAATCATATTATCGGCAGCCGCTTTTAAATCCTTGGGTACGTCGGGGTATTGTGCATGCAATGCAAGAGGTGCAAAAAGCAACATGGCAGAAATTTTCAGAAATGTTTTTTTGTTCATTATATCAACTGAATTTAGTAAATTTATTGTGTTTGAAATTCAATTATAAGACGCAATATTTGCTGCAATTGTACTCAAAAAAACGGTAAGTATACACACAATAAACGGAGGTTTCGATACTTTAACCGAAACCTCCGCTTATTAAAAAATTCCCTAAATAATACTTAAATCGCAATTTTCTTGTTTTGAATTTTCCCCTCGGAATCAACTGCTTTTATTATGTAAATACCTTTATTGAAATTGGATACATCAATTTTATTCGTGACACCACTGAATACCCTTTTTCCTACAATACTGTACATTTCGACTTTTGCATTTTCAGATAGAATAATATTATTCTCTGAAAGATAGATCTTCAGATTGTTAGCATTAACTGAAGCTACAGCAGAAGGGGCTTCGGTAGGAATAACTCCGCTGAAGACTTTAATCTGATGAATACGAACGGTTTGCCTTTGTTCGAGGGGGAAGTTTGCTGTTGTAAATGTACTTCCGTCAGTTTTTACCGGATTTACATGAATGCTGTCTCCATCCCATATACCAAAACGAATTGAAACTCTTGAATCTGGGTTATCTCCCTGTCCAATAATTTCTTCGAACTGATAACCTTGTTCAGCAAAAGTGGCTATCCAAATTGATATATCACTCGCTTCCCAGCGAAGGGGTATCCAACCAGCTCCATCGTTATAATTAATATCCGCTTTTACACCACGTTTCCAAGATGTAGATGAATAAGACCATTGAATTCGTTCAACAGATGGCAGGTTATCAATTTCGATATATCCATGACGGCTGACTGTTGGTTCTTCTGCACTTGCAGCCAATCTGCAAAGCTCTATAAACCCGGGTTTGTCATAGATTGCACTTTGGATAATAGAATTATCATTTAGGGTACATGCTTTATCTGTTGAGTTCCCTGAAGGTGTTTGTCCAGTTATATTGACTTTAGACCAGGCACTTGTGTACATAGTAGGTGCAAATGCTGCCAGAGAATATTTAATCGGCCAAAGCACTGATGTTGGAGTGTATGAAGTTCCATCTACTGTAGACATTATGGGAGTTGTAAATATACCGGAACCAAAATCTGTATCGGCTGCATTTAAGGCTCCATTAGCCGTGGAAAATTTAGGTAAAGCAGCATCAGTAAGCGTAGCAGCATCAATATCAATAATTTGATAATATTCCGATTGACTCCAACCCGCATTTGAAGTGAAATAAGTGTTTGTTCCGCAGGTTTGTGGTGGTTGGGCAAAAACACCAATCGATAGGCTTATAAATAAACCCAAAAAAAATAGTTTGGTAATTCTTTTCATATTATTAATTCATTTTTGAAGTATGGTTTTTATCAAATCGTAATACTTCATACTTAATGTTCCATTTTATTTATTCATTTCTTTTTTTTATAACGCAATTTTCTTGTTTTGTATGAGCCCGGCTGAATTTGTGGCTCTGATTATATATATCCCTTTTGATAATTTGGAAACATCAACTTTATCGGTTTGCCCTTTATAAATTTGTTTCCCTTCAAAATTATACAATTCAACAGTAGCTTTCTCACTGAGACAAATATTATTGCTTAGAAGATAAATCTTCATGGTATTTGCCGAAGGTATATTAATAGCATTTGGAGCATTTTCAGGAATTATGCCGCTGAAAATTTTAATTTGGTGAATCCGAACAACCTGTTGTTGTGCATAGGGTGAATTTACGGTTGTAAATGTACTACCATCAGTTTTCGTCTCATCAAGATGAATACTGTCGCCATCCCAAATTCTCCAACGAACTGAAATTATAGATGTTGCATCATCACCTTTTCCAATTATATCCTCAAACTGATAACCCTGTTCTGCAAAAGTGGCATAAGAGTTATTGTTACTTGCTTCCCAGCGCAAAGGTTGCCAGCCGTTTCCATCATTATAATTAATATCGCATTTCACTCCACGTTTGTAGCTTGTAGCCGAAAATGACCATTGAATTCTTTCAACTTGTGGTAAATTATCAATTTCAATATAGCCATGACGACTTGGAGGAGTATCGGCTACTTCAGAAGCCTGTCTACTTAATTCAATAAACCCCTTTTTATCCCAGATAGGACTTACTATTATGGTGTTGTCATTCCGCGTACAGTTTGATGCCGTACCGGAAGGATTTGCTCCGGTAATTACTACTTTCGTATATGCACTATTATAAAAAGTAGGAGCAATACAAGCCATATAATAATTGACAGGCCATTTAACTGATGTTTCAGTATAAGTTACACCATCGGTTGTAGTCATAATGGGGGTCGTAAATGAACCGGTCCCGAAAGTTGAAGCGGTAGCAGTACCATCCGTTTTGTCATGCTGTGGCAGGGATGTTCCGGTTAGTTTCTCAGCATCAATGTCAATTATTTGATAATATTCAGATTGTGTCCATCCTGCATTCGTGGTGTAATAAGGTAAACACTGAGCAACTGATTTGATGGATAACGGGAAAATAAAAGCTATAATAATAATTTTTGTAAAGTTTTTCATTTTTCTACATTTAAAGTTAAACATCATATTTATATAAGGACGTGATATTTTATTTTTCGTACTCGCCATGTCCGGTATTTTTTACTTTATGTAGCCTTTTATTCTTTTATAAATTTAAAGTGTTTCAATACCCCATTTTCATTACCTATAGTAAGTAAGTAACAACCTTGACTAAGAAAGGTTGCATCAATCGAGTTAATTTGGCTATTTTCAATGCTGTATAGTTTTATGCCACTCAGTGAGAAGATAGATGCGGAGGTTAACGGCACATCGGAAACAATTGATATTTTGTCCTCTACGATTGAAGGATAAATTGATATTTGACGTGCATTAATTTCACTTGTTCCGTTTGTATTAAAATCATGATTGATCATTTCGCCCATCAAACTATTCAGATATACTTCCAATGCCGTATAACCTTCAGTTGTTTTAAGATTCCGGTCGCTTGGATCTGCAGGATTCAGTCCATTAGCTGTCTCCCATGCATCGTCCATTCCATCCCGGTCATTATCGACTGGTGGAACTGCTTCTGGGTAATCTAAATAGCCTTCAGCATTATACGACTTGTCAATTATACCGGGCTTTCCTAAAGATGCCGAGTATATTGCAGTTCCAGTCTTAACTTCCTTAATTACCCGGCGTTCAACTGAGTCACGGTAAATTGTACCTGCTTTTGATAATACTGATTGATATGCATTTTCAGCAGATTCCATGTTTATTTTATATTTCTGGTAACCAATCCATTCCCCGTTATAAACCAAACTTTGCGGTGGGAAAAGCAATGTGTCCGAAGCTAATTGTTCCTTTGTTGGTAAAGTTGTTCCGGCAGTACCGGACCATTTCGTTGCAAATCCTGTCCAGTTATCCGCACTCATTGCAGGATTTCCATCCATAATATTACCGGTCAAATACCATTTTGGCAGGTTGGCTCCATTTACAATATAATTCGTAAAAAACCTTCTTGTTGATGAAGTCGCGGGTCCTGGTTTATAATAATTAGCTACGAAGTTAGCTGTATGTGACCTGAGTGTGCCTGTATTAACATCACCTCCATAGGCTGCTTCAGTACTGCCCCAGTTATAGTTCACATTATTAATGTATTCAATAAATACACGTATTTCAGTCTCTGTACGTGCCCCATTTAACCGGGGTGAACGTGACTGGTTATGTGCAAACAAATTGTGATGCAATGTCGCATTTACGCCTCCCAACTGTCCGCCATAGCCTCTGTTTCCCTTTCCATGACCATCATCATACAGAGCTTCATGAAAAATGGACCATTGGACTGTGGTGAACCGGTTGTCGTACATGGTTAAATTTTCTTCACCTGACCAACCAAAGACACAATGATCAAAAATTACTCTGGTTGCATTTTCGCATCCAACTGATCCGCCCGGTATAAATGTGCTGTCTGCTGCATTTTCTCCAATTCGAAAGCGCATATCCCGAATGATCAAATCTGTTGAGCCGCCCAGATTAACTTTGGAATTACGTATGCAAATTCCCTGACCAGGTGCAGATTGTCCTGCAATCGTGAGGTTTGCTCTTGAACATCGTATATCATTCAGGTTTTTAGTACTTACAATATAAGGCTTGAGTTTTATAGTTCCAGAAACACGAAAAATTACCGTTAAAGGTTCGCCGGGATATTGTGTAAGTGCCCACCTGAAACTTCCGGGAATTGGTGCTTCAAGGTTGTTATATGCAATGTAATCATCAAGATTCTCCACAAAAACTACTTGCCCTCCCCGGCCACCGGTAGCATATTTTCCATATCCTTCTGCTGTCGGGAATGCGGGTGTTTGAGCTGACAAACCAGCGCATGTAAACAAGGAAAATATAAAAATATTACATAAAATTCGTACTCTTCTTTTCATAACAATTATTTTTAAAGTCAACATTTTTTGTTTTACAAATTTATTTTAATTTGATGAAATGGAATAGGCATAATTGACTTTTTTGGTGGATAAATTGAGTTTTTATTTTTTTTATATAAAACATGATGTTAATTTGTTCCGCGTAATCAAGATGTTTGTATGTGAATCAACCGATTATATGATTATTTATTTCCAATAATTATTTTTTTTGTCTCCATATGATTCTCTGCATCTTGTGTTTGTAAAATATATGCTCCTGAAGAAATATTCTTAATCGAAACAGATGTACAAATACCGGAACTTATAATTTTTTTTCCATTAGCGGAGTATAGAATTAAAGATACAGGTTCTGAAAGTTGTAAAATATTATTACTTATTGATACCCGCAATTTGCTTTCGGAAATATTCTGGACTGAAGTTGATGCAGATGTTTCTGCGCTCAACTGACCGGAAAGTCCCGCACTTTTCACACTATATGTCCCTGTAATCCCTGAATTATCGGTACATGTTGTTTCATTCAGAGAATTAAAATAATGACCGTCTTTCATTACGATATATCCGGCCACACTATCTACAGCACTCCATGAAATAACATTCTCGTTGACGCTAACCGAAGCCGGTGCTTTAGGAGCTTTACAAAGCGGAAGTGGATTGTAAAGAGTGGTTGAGACACGATTGTAGATTCTCTGCAGTGAAAGTAAACTGTCGACATCTGCTTTTGGTAACTGAAAACTCCAACTCACACGACTTGCTGTATCGATAGGATTACCGTTCATATCCGTGCTGTTATATTCGGCAAAACTACTGGATGTTTCATTTCCACTCCATTCTTTCCAACCGGCAGGTTTAATGTGTTTTCCTAATTTGCAGTTTAAATAAAATGTTCCGGCCATCGAAACCCATGGGCGACCAAGATAATAACAGTTGTCGGGGACATCGCTATTGGCTGTTATCTCGCAATTTCGAAAGAAAAAACCAACCCGCAAAAATTTTTGACAAACTGTGGAAGCTTTTGGGATGGTAACATAAGCATCTTCGGGGGCTGTAATGTAACCTCCTCCGTTTACACAGTTAATGGTACAATCGTCGAAAAATTCCACTCCACCTGCATAAATAAAATCAACAGCTCCTTCAATCCAGCAATTCTTAAAATATCCGCGTGTCCCTTTTTTTGACCGGTATGTATCCTGATATCCTAAAATCCGACAATTTTTAAAAGTCTGACGGTCACCTGCCGTATATAAAGCTTCAGCCATACCGGTATTTCCAGCTGTGTTTTGTATGGTTATGTTTTCGGCATAAAAGTCATTCGCATATAATTTTACGGTACAAATATCTTCGAATGTTGGAGAACCACTACTGGCTCTTGATTGAGAATGTGTGATGATAACACCCATAGCACTTTCTCCAATCAGACTGATTTTTTTTGTTGATGCAGTTGTTTTGCTGCCTAACGAAACCTGTTCGTTGTAAATCCCGTTTTTGATAAACACAAGGCTTTGCTGACCTTCAGGACAAGCATCGATTGCCGATTGAACAGTTGTATAAGTTCCACTACCATCGGCTGCTACTATACACCGAAAAAGTTGTGCATTTGCAGTTAAACAAATGAACAGCAAAAGTAAGATAAGGGACTGTTTCATAAAAAGCAAGATTTTCAAAAACCCGTTAGTAAAAAGGCTTCTTACTAACGGGTTTATATGTTCAGTTACTCAAAGGGATCAAAGCCATTACTTATCCAACCATTGGTTTGAATTAAAGCAGGACTTCGGGTAAGAATTGCCGATGGTATATCAAAGAAGTTATAACTTCCGTCAGCTGTTGCTTTTAATTCATCCTGTGTAATTGCCGTTTTATATGCAATTGATTTTACTAATGGGCCGGTACTCATCGGTGTAAGCGTGAAATATTTAGATATATTTTCAAATTTCACGGTATCTCTTTTAGCCGGATATAGAAATATCGCAGTATCCTTTGTATTTACCAACGTAAATTTATATCCTGAACCACTTTTCTTAAAACCATCAATCTTGAGTATATTAGTTCCCAGATTGTTTGTAAACATATTCCTACGGCGAAGATCAAAGAAACGTATCCCTTCAAATGCAAATTCAACCCGTCGCTCATTCATTACTAATTCAATTGGACTAAATTCCGGATTTGATTTCAAACCATAGTATCCGTCACCTCCGGGTTCAATTCCTGCCCGGGCACGAATTTGCTTCAAACAATCATATCCAACTTCAGAATTGCTCCCTTGGTTATATTCAAAAGAACATTCCGCCAGATTTAACAACACCTCTGCATAGCGCATCACAATCCAATCGGTATATGTCTTAGCTCTTTCATCACCCGAAATGGCAGGATTAACCATTTTACGACAATAAAAACCGGTAGGAGAAGTTTTATCCGATGTTGTGTTTTCGGCATAATAGGTTATGGTGGTTTTTTTACCCAAAGAATCTGTTATAGTTTTTGGACAAGTATAAAACCATTGTTTTCTTGTCGCGTTTCCTTCCAGTGGGTAATAACATCCATTGTAAGCAATTGTAGCATAGAAACGGGGATCACGATTGAGATAAAACTTTTTAATGTCTGTATTCCCTATAAATTTTCTTGACTTATCAAATGCAACTTTTCCATCAATCATTGGAAATGATATAACCAAATCCCAGGTAGGACAATTTGAAGGACGTCCGGTCCCATTCGTTATTTCATTTGGCCGTACAGAATTTTCATAACCATGATATTTCAATGCCTGTAAGTAAGGTGTTACAATCAGAACTTCTTTATTCCCATCAGATTTTTTTGTAATAAAAATCTTATTAAAATCAGTTGTAAAAGGCCATTGAGTCGTTTGTGGACTTGAAATATCCATCAACGCATAACCATCCTGCGTACACAAATCTCTTGCATATATATTGGCATCATACGCATCTTTCCAACGGCTATTATCATTTGTAGGATTAAATTGAGGGCTGGCATAAAAAAGTAATACTCTGCCAAGAAAAGCAGCTGCAGCACCACGGGTTATACGTCCGTATTCATCAGAAGTCCAGGCTGCAGGAAGATCCTTAATAGCCAAATCCAAATCCTGTTTTAAATATTGAATGCATTCCGATGTTTTATTTCGTGGAGCATTCAAAATACTGTCAGCACTCTGGTAATCCACCACGTCTCTGATATAAGGAACTCCTCCATATAAATTAATTAATTTCCAGTGTTGCCAGGCCCTTAAGAAGTATAACTGACCAAGCACTCGGTTACGGGCATCACCCGTAAGAGTAGATGATGCCATTTCTTTTAATGCAATGTTTATATAGCGTATTGGTTGATAGGTGTTAGACGAGTATGTTCCAACACCACCGGTTGTTAATGTCCCTAATAAAATGGTACTACTCATATCGGAAGTTTCATCAGAGAGGTTGTTCAATGAACCATCGCCCACCCCATCGCCACCAAAACCAGGCATACACAATGCATACAAATCATTCAGATATAACTTGGCTGAACTTTCATCATTCCATATTGCAGGATTGATGGCTGCCGGGTCTTTTACATCCAGGAAATCACTGCACGATACTAAAATAGGTAAGGCGCAAATATATAGTATTAAACTTTTGATTTTCATAAGTATTTCAATTTTAAAAATTAAGATTTACACCAAAATTAAATGTGCGGATCATTGGATAATCCGACCAATATCCAACACTGGCATCTTTGTAGGAATACGGGTTGATAATTGTCCATAAATTTGATCCGGAGAAAAATACACGAAATTGATCTACGGCAATGAATTTAGCAACTTTTGCCGGTAAACTGTATGAAACATTTACCGAACGCAAGCGAAGTGTGTGTCCATCACGCAGCCAGAAAGTAGATCGCTGATCTCTGAGACTGTATGAATCCAGACGAGGATATTTTGCGTTTACATTATCAACCGTCCAATAATTACCGGACCATTCTGCCAGTTGATTGGATTGTTCCGATAAGAAATCACCGGTACGTTGTCCTCCTGAAGCAGCTGTATAGAATCCTTTATCAAAAACCACATCATTCCCAAAAGCTCCGTTTAATAATGCATCTACTTTTAAATTTTTCCATGTAAATCCGAATGAGAATCCGTAATTGAAAGGTGCTGAATCGTATTTACTTATGATTCGTTGGTCATCTGTAGTTATACTTCCATCCGGTGCACCATCGTGCCATTTTCCATTTTCATCTTTGTAAGCTGGACTCCCAACATCCTTAAACATTAACATACCCGGATAAAAATCGGTTTTCACATTACCCTGAGCATCCGTATAGGATGATCTGAGACCCAAAACAGTAACAGGTCCTGTTCCGGTACTTGTATGGGATTGTAAATATTGAATGTAATTATCGACATCGGCTTGTGTACGGGCAATACCGGTGCTGAAATATCCAACTTCTCCACCACGAATTCTACCAATCTCATCCTGCCATGTCCCGATTACCCCCGGATTTTCTGATTTTTTTATGACTTTATTTGTTGCATAAGCTATATTCCCTTTTAACTGTACACTCCAGTCTTTGTTAATTGTTCTGTTGTAACTGATTTCAATTTCACCTCCCCATGAGTCTTGAATACCGCTGTTTAATTTAGGAGTCGAGGCCACAATTCCTGAAGACTGAGGAAATTGACTTTTAAAATCATCCAAAATATCAAATGTATATCGATAAAAACCATCAAAATTTAAAGCGAAATTATTTAAAAAATGAATGTCAACACCACCATTATACGAATCTGATTTTTCCCATGTTGATTGGGTATAAATTAATCCTTCCATGTCAGGATACAATACTGTTGATAAAGATGTCCCACCGATATAAGCACCGGACGAATTGCTATAACTTGCTCTCCACTGTCCCATCGAAACTTTATCGTTACCTAATCTACCATAGGATGCTCTAAACTTCATATCTTCAATAAAGCGGATATTATCTTTGAAGAACTTTTCTTCAGATATTCTCCAACCTAATGCAATTGATGGGAATAGCCCCCAACGATAACCGGGTGCAAAATTGGTAGATGCTTCGTAACGTGCTGCTCCTTCAACAAAATATTTATCGGCAAAATTATAGTTAAAACGACTGATAAATGATTGACGGCGATTAATGGTATTTATGGAAGAACTGTTCCCCATCCCCGCTTCGCTGTAACCTGCCATAACTTCATAATTGTCTATTACCATTCCTGTCCGGTTGGCTGTAAGTCCATGACCACCATCTTCAGATTGTTCGTACATCAACATCGCTGAAATATCATGATTACCAAATTTATTGGCGTAGGATATTTGAGGATTAAATTGATATGCATATGAAAAATCAGCTGATTCAAATAACTTATCCCCATTTGTAATTTTGGTCCTGAATTTGGTGTCGGTTATCGGCAGTTGTTGATCGGTAAGTAAGTGAGTGTTCCCATCATAAGCAAAATTATATACATAATATGTTTTTGACAATTGCTTGCCTGAACTGGATTGAGAACTGTAATTCAGAGATGCGGATACTTTTAATCCCTTTATTTGTTCTATATTATATACCAAGTTCATACCACCTACAATATTATCCGATCTATTCCTGCGGTATGAACCTGAATTCATCATTTCCAACGGATGGGTTCCATTTGATGGTATTGAATTCCCTACAGGAACGCCATTAATATAGGCAGGTATATATCGTGGAGCACGAATCAGATCACTGAAAGTTCCGTACATTCGTTCTGGTTCGGCATCTTTTGTACTTAGGGGCATTTCGGTTGATTTTGATGAATAATCTAACGAGAAGCTACCGGTAAGATTTTTTGCTAGTTTCGCATCAACCCCGGCACGTACACCAAAACGATTCATATTCAGATTTGAAAAATTGCCATTTGCGAACATATATGAACCACCAATAAAGTATCGAACATCTTCATTCCCACCACTTACGTTTAAAGTGTGCCGTGTGTTTACCGCATCTTTCCATGCATTATCCATCCAGTTGTAGTTCAGACTTTTCATTTTTTGCAATTCATCTTGTGTGAACATTTTATATTTTGTTGAGTCAGCACCTTTATACAATATCTCCTGTCTCCACAAATCATTTAATGCTATACCTTGTTGATAGGCACTCATCATAACAGGCATGTCTACTCCCTGATTTGTTCCAAAAGATCCGGAATAGCTGATTTTAGTCTTACCAGCTTTTCCCTTCTTTGTGGTTACCAAAATGACTCCACCTGCACCCCGCACCCCGTAAATAGACGCAGCAGCATCTTTTAAGACGGAAATATTCTCAACTTCCGATGCATCAAGCAGGTTGAATGCATCAACATCCCGAATAAATCCATCGATTACATAAAGGGGATCTTCGGCATTCCATGATCCGTTAATACGTATTGAAATACTTGCATTTCCGATTGGATTTCCGGTGGCCTCATTTACATTTACTCCCGGCATGGTTCCCATTAATACTGATGATAAATTGGGTGAGGGTATATCTGCAACTTGTTTCATGCTGATGCTGGATACCGCACCGGTTAAATTCGCTCTTTTTACCGAACCGTATCCAACCACAACCACTTCATCAAGTTTGGCGGCATCTTCTTCCAGAACAACGCTGAGTGTACTTTCCGAAACTTTTACTTTCTGAGGAATATAACCAATATATGAAACCGCTAATAAAGCATTTGACGGTGCCTTAACTGAAAAGTTTCCATCAATATCGGTAATTGTACCGCTTTTTGTTCCTACAACAAGAATAGATGCTCCAATAACCGGGATGTTAGATGCATCTGTTACTTTGCCCTTTACAGTAATTTCTTTTACAGTTGTCTTTGGTAATACATTATCCTGTGCCAAAACTGATGTTGGACACAACCACGAAAATGAAAGAAAAAACACCAAAGTACACACAGAATTACGAAAAGCTAAACTAACGTATTTCCGTTCCTGATTTTTTTTGTGATCCATAGATTTTTTATTTGAGGTATTATTTATTTATCGTAAAATTAAAAAACACACTTAAAAGAAATTATATACAGATTTATCTTTATTCAGACGATAATTCTTTATTCAGGCGATAATTATCAGAATAAAAGATTAAATTTAAACTGATTAAATTTAAAATTTAAATCAGAAATCCGGGTAATGACAAAACTTTCAACTCTTTTGCTTAGTCTATATATAGCTTTACATTGTTTAAGACGTTAGAACAATAAATATGTAATCAACAATATTTTTTTTATTCACATAATTTTAAATCTGAAGCATTCTGCTTTTGTTCTAAGAATGGTATTAGCGGTAATATATAACAAATTGTTCCGGTTTTATAGTTGGATATACGAACACATATACTTCATCTCTTTTTGAAACATAAGTAATTAAACCAATTGAATTCGAAAAGGGAGATATATCCGTATTAAATTTTAACACCTGTCTTTTCTTCATTGAAATATTGGGAAATTTAGTTCTGTTTTAATGATCTCCTGCTAAAAATAACAATTTTTACCTTTGTACTAATGGTTTTATTCTTTTCAAAATTGAAGCATTCTGTATGATAATGCCAATCTTTTGATAAATATACAGATTTAATACGTTTTGTGACTGATTTATGTATTTATCTTTCAAATAAATGTTGTACAATATCCTTTTATTGTTTTTGTGTCTCAACATGTTTGTGTACTTTTGTGGTCTCATTGAACTGAACCTCACTAACATTGTTTCTTTGAATGTAAGCGATTAAAAATAACTCAAAATGAAAACTTTAGAAAAAAACATTGCAGAAAGACTGCTTAAAATTAAAGCAATAAAATTACAACCCAACAATCCCTTTACCTGGGCATCGGGCTGGAAATCCCCCATATATTGCGATAATCGCAAAACGCTGTCATATCCATTGATTCGTAATTACATAAAAATTGAGCTGGCCAGAATAATTCTTGAAATGTATCCGGATGTTCAAGTCATTGCAGGAGTAGCCACAGGAGCCATTGCCCAGGGCGCATTGGTTGCCGATGCACTTGGATTACCCTTTGTATATGTTCGCCCGACTCCCAAAGATCATGGATTGGAAAATATGATCGAAGGCGATTTAAAACCGAAACAAAAAGTGGTGGTTATTGAAGATCTTATTTCAACCGGCGGAAGCAGTCTGAAGGCAGTTGAAGCCATTCGGAACGATAGTTCGGAAGTGTTGGGGATGTTGGCTATTTTTACCTATGGATTTCCTGTGGCTGAGCAAAAATTCAAAAAGGCTAAAGTGAAATTGACAACTTTATGTACCTATGATGCTGTTTTAAATGAAGCATTGGCTACCAACTATATATCGGAGTCTGATATTGAAACGCTTCAGGAATGGCGAAAAAATCCAGCTATCTGGAGAACTGAACTTTAACCGGTTCTCGTTGTTTACTTAACAGTTTACCCGAAATTGTAAATTGTAGATTGATAAATTGTAAATAGAAATAATGACAACATACGAAAGCGACATAAAGACCATTTCTTCGAACGAGGAAGTGGTTTTTAATAAATTATGCGACCTGAACAATTTAAAAGAACTTCAGAATAAATCACCCGAAACCGACAAGATCAAAGACCTGTTTTTTGATGCCGATAGTTGTAGTTTTGTGGTAGATGGCATTGGTAAAATTGGATTCAGGGTGGTGGAACGTGAACCTTTCAAAACCATTAAACTGAATTCTGAAAATGCACCGGTTCAACTGAATGTGTGGGTACAGTTGAAAAAAACAGATGAAAATAATACGGCTATGAAGTTGACCCTGAAGGCTGATTTGCCCATGATGATAAAAATGATGGTGGACAAAAAACTGAAGGAAGGTATCAATAAAGTGGCGGATTTGTTGGCAAAAGGGTTGAGTAAAGCCCCCTAAATCCCCCGGAGGGGGACTTTTTGGATTTGTACCAAGCTCATTTTTAGTTCAATTAAACATAATTATTATAATAGATAAAGTCTTAAAGTCCCCCTCCGGGGGATTTAGGGGGCTGGGAGGAACTTCATGAAACTCTGGGAAAAAAGTACGCAGGTAAATGCTAAAATTGAAGCTTTTACTGTTGGTCACGACCGTGAAATAGATGTGTTTCTGGCAAAATACGATGTCTTGGGTTCTATGGCTCATATCCGCATGTTGGAATCAGTCGGGTTATTACAAACCAATGAGTTGAAACAGTTGATGGATGAATTGAAAAATATCTTCCAACTGGCTGAAAGCGGAAAATTTTCAATTGAAGAAGGAGTGGAGGATGTTCACTCGCAGGTAGAACTTTTATTAACCCGCAAATTGGGCGATGTTGGTAAAAAAATCCATAGCGGGCGTTCACGGAATGATCAGGTGTTGGTTGATTTAAAACTTTTTGCCCGTGCCGAAATTGAAAAAACAGTAACGGCAGTTTCCGGTTTATTCGATGTGCTGATTTCACAAAGCAATCGCTATAAAGAGGTTCTGTTACCGGGATATACTCATTTACAGGTTGCTATGCCTTCATCTTTCGGACTTTGGTTTGGCGCTTATGCCGAAAGTCTGGCCGATGATTTACAACTTCTGCTTTCCGCATGGAAAATAACCAACCGCAATCCGTTGGGTTCGGCTGCAGGTTATGGTTCATCTTTTCCGCTCAACCGTCAGTTAACAACAGATTTACTGGGGTTCGACAGTATGAATTACAACGTGGTGTATGCACAAATGGGTCGTGGTAAAATGGAACGCACCGTGGCAAACGCGCTGGCAAGTGTGGCTGCAACTGTAGCTAAATTAGCCTTTGACGCTTGCCTGTACACTTCGCAGAATTTTGGGTTTATTCGTTTACCCGATGAATTTACTACCGGCTCGAGCATCATGCCGCACAAAAAAAATCCGGATGTGTTTGAACTTACGCGTGCCAAATGCAATAAACTGCAATCGCTTCCGCAACAAATCATGATGATCACCAATAATTTGCCTTCGGGATATTTCCGCGATTTGCAAATTATCAAGGAAGTCTTTGTTCCTGCCTTTGCCGAACTGACCGATTGCCTGGAAATGACGGCTATGATGATGGCTCAGGTGGAAGTTAACACCGAAATTCTCAACGATTCACGCTACGATTACCTGTTCAGCGTGGAAGAAGTGAACCGTCTTACCCTCGAAGGAATGCCTTTCCGCGATGCTTACAAGCAAGTAGGCCGGGAAATAGAAGCGGGCAACTTTAAACCAAACAAAGAAGTTAATCATACGCACGAAGGCAGCATTGGAAAGCTGTGCAATGACGAAATTTGTCATTATAAGGATGAAATCGTTGCTCAGTTTACTTTTGATAAAGTTCATGATGCAGAAAAAGGTCTGATTTTATAATTTGTCTGCTTTCTCACTAAATACTTTTAAGCAGGATGAATATTTGATAAAAATCAATGCGTTTTTACGCATGTTCTTTATCAAATCACTATTTTTACTGCTCAATCAAACTATTTATTGAAATAATTGCCGGCTTCAGATCCAACCGTATAGTTGCAACAGAAGAAGGTATATTTCAAGGACACTACCCATAAGTATCATGAGAAAATTAAACTTTCATCCTTCGTTTCTTCAAATTTTATATTTAATATTCTTTCTGATTTTATTTGCGGTTATAATTTATATCCCCACGCTTATTAAAGGACCCTTACATATAACGGAAAAATTTATTATTGAAGAAGAAACGCTGGAAGGTTCACTTGTTGCCATTTTATTTATTCTAAGCATTTTGATTTTTAATTTATATAAACGTGAAGTTAGTTTGCACAAGGAACTTATAAATAAAATCAATAAAGATAAAAAGTACGTTGAGAACAGGTTGCAAGAGTCGGATCATTATATAGGTATCTTAAACGTTCAGATTCAGGAGATAAATTCAATCTTTAATAGTATCAGCGAATATCCGGCCACAAAAGCCGATTTAAAAAAGACCTATGTTTTCTTTGCTGAGCGGATTCTCGGAATTGTAAATTCCGATTGGGTTTTAATCAGGATAATCAATAGCAATACGCAACGGACCATCAGTGAACACTTTGAACAACGGTATGGATTTACGTCAAACTATCCGCACGTCAGTAATAAAATGATTGTCGAAGATCAACAAATCATATCCTGTACCTCAATCATTTCCAATCCTAAAAATATAAATATCATTGTTTCCTGTGTACTGCCGGTTGATGAAATCAGCAAAGACCAGCGAATTTTTATTCAGGCAATAATCAATGAGATAACCAAGTTATTCGTCATTTTAAAATCCACTTATTACATTAAAGAAAACAACATCTTTGTTGAGGAAAGAAATTAATCGGTTTTTCAAAAACTCATCGTCCAGCTAAATGATGGCAACATGGGAAACAAAGACATGGATGTCAATTCAAGTTTATATCCCCCGTTGTTATCCCATTTCCTGTTTACAAAATACATATACGGATTGGCACGGTTATAAACATTATAAACGCCGATTGAATAGGAAGCATTGAATCTTTTAAATGCCTTGTATCTTTGAGTTAACGTAATATCCATTTTGTGAAAAGCTTTGGTTCTATAATTATTACGTTCTGTTTCTATGAGATTATACTTCATATAAGAATAATCAATTTCTCCCGTTTCCGGATTTGAAGAAGGATAAAAATAAATGCCTGTAGGAACCGTAATTGGCTTGCCTGAACGATACTGCCATGTAGCCGAGAGCGTAAGATTAGAAGATAGTTTCCGTTCGAGAGTCAATGATATTGCATGTCGAATGTCAGTGGAAGCCGCAAAGGGTCGTCCGGCATTCAAACCGGCAAATTGATTGATGGCCTGCATCAAAGTATAATCCGCAGACAATGTCCAGTATTGTTTGGAATAATCAGCAGAGAAATCAATACCATAAGCTTTTCCATTTCCCTGAGTGACAACTTCATTTGCATTTTTATTCAGATCCTGTTTATAAAACCACACAGTCATTGCATCGAAACCATCCCTGAATTCCACTATATGTTGCATAGATTTGTACCATGCTTCGGCTTTTACAGAGAAATTATTCTTGTTCCACTTAAAATCTTTTGCAGCACCCAGTGAAAAATTCCAGGAACTTTCGGGAATCAAAAATTCGCCGGAAGGCAAAAACATCTCGAAAGTAAAACCCAAACCTGAATTTGCAACCCGATGTATCGGTTGGGTCATTCGACCGATGGATGCGCTTACCGAAAAATGATGATCCAGCAGACCGAAATAATTTATTCTCGGTTCAATGTTCGTGAATACCTTGTCCACATTTCCAACGGAACTGATTCTCAATCCTGCTGTCAGGTGAAGGTTTTTGACGGGCTGGTATTCCGTTTCGGCAAACAGGATTCCCTCTGTTTGA
>Ga0265297_10005398_pt1 | contig 19547 bp, 4 predicted proteins | sample Munlanlwell13791_FD_192502 | JGI IMG/M metagenome (GOLD analysis project Ga0265297, IMG submission 192502) | Leachate microbial communities from a municipal landfill in Southern Ontario, Canada - Leachate well 137-91 | ecosystem: Engineered > Solid waste > Landfill > Unclassified | place...
CCTCAAATTTATCTCCTTTAGTTATGAACATCTGTTCATAACGATTTTAACATATACCTCAACTTTGTCAATAATAAATAAAGGGCGTCGCTATTAAAAGCGACGCCCTTTCCCTGCTGGCGGTGCGTTTACCGTTTTGTTCTAACGGTATTTAACGCACCATGATTAATTTATCAATAGGCACCGCCGCTTGGGCGGCTCCCGCATCTCCCTTTTCACCGCTCGGCTTTGCTTGGGCAAAGCCTCACTTGGCGTCCCGCTAGGTCGCGGGACTTCCAGCTAATTTTAATTCGTGTGCGGCGCAGCTTGGTGCTGCAGCCGGGTGGGGGCGGCTGCAGCACCAGCGTCCTCACCTACACGTTATAATAAGCAAAAGAACAATACGTTTATAAGAGTTCGTCCGCTATGCCGCATTTAGCGTCCTAAAACCTACCAATGCGGCATTACTGCGCCTCTTGCGAATAACACTTGGAGAAACGCTGGCAAAAGGCAAATTTTGGTGCGGTCAAAATTTGCCTTTATGTTTAAAAGAACACACAAAATCAAACGATATCAGGAGGCGGAAAAAGTAACTACTAAACAATATATCGCTAATTTTAGCATAGATTATTACTAAGGCAAACAGAATTATACTATTACTTTAGGGGAAAATTTTCAGACAAGGAGAAATTCTGTCGAAGACATTTTTTTAGGGTAGGACTTTCTGACTTGTGAAACCCTTAAGAATAGAGATCCCTTTTTTGATTAAGATTGTTTACCAACAAAAACTGTTTTTAACTCCTGAGTTGACCTCGCTGATTCAAGGACAATTAGGATATCTTTAAGCATTGCGTCGCTTGAACAACAACGCCCTTCTTCAAGTCTTAATATATCTGCAATACAAGAAACCAGTTTCTTTATATCTGGATTGCCTTTAAGACAGGATACTTGGATATATTCCTTGATTCTTTCTGCGGAGGGCGTAATTCCCGCCCTAACCATCCTCTGAATATCCTGTAACTCCCGGTCAAGGTTAATACCCTCCAGCCTACTTAATGGTATACGAGAGGTATCCAGGCTCAAGTTGTTCATGGCTTGGGTGACGATGGGAAGGACTCGGAAATCAATGCCGCCTTTTGTATCCAAATCGTTTGTCTTGTCGATAGACGATGAAGCAACCGACGCTTTACCTGAGCCGCCTTCTAGAGGCTTAGGTACGATGGGTTCCAGCAGCGCAGTAACAGGCTCTTCTTCTATCGGCAAAGAACCGGCCCTAACCTCGACGCCTACACCACCCGTTATCGCCTTAATCTTCAGCGCTAACATTTCTTCTTCAGAAGGAACCAAGGAAAGAGAAGAAATTGGTTTTTCTTTCGGAGTCTCCGGTTGCGAGGCTAGAGGTTCAATATCAGTTGGCATAGCGGTAGAAAGTCTTTCTTCGCGGACGGTTATCTCACCAGGATTATTAGCTTGGACTACCATTTTAGCTAAAACAGGGCTACCACTTGCATCAAAATCACGTACGGCTGGCTGTATCATAACATTACCAGCTCTAGCTGTCGGGCTTCTTAAGGCTAAATCTAGGTCTGTGCTCATTACAATCATCCCACCGCTAAAATAGCTCCTAATAGTCTGACCATATGGCGTATATACCGGCTCTTTAATACTGTATTCGCCGTCTTTAAAGGACTTCTGGTAGGCTTGGAAATAAGTAGTTTTAGACCAGGGTTCTTGGGAGATCAGGTTAGTTAGGTCTTTTCTGTTTATAATCCTTGAATAAGTGCCTCCTTTACCATAGAAACGCGCTTTAAACCACTGGCTAAGGATTAAGGAGTAATAAACTTGTCTTAAAGGAGCATATTTTTTAGAAGTGTTTATTTCCTTGGTAAGCTTGGGAATGATAAGTTCCCTAATAAGCTGACTTGAATATTCATTGAGTTGTTTTGACCTTTCGTCTTTAAAGTTATAGATTGTGTCGTTTTTAAGATAGTCCTGTTCAAGCATAACCTTAAGGCTGGCCTTATAGACATAGGCAGAACCGCTCGTCTCACGGATGATAATTTCATCCGGGACTATCCATGGACGGGTCAGGGTAGGAATACTGACATTATCATAGCCAAAAAGCTCCCCTGCTTTTTGATATAGCTTATCCCAGTATTCTTTGCCTTCAGGGGTTTCCGGGGATGTAGCAAGGGCTGTGTCTTTCTTGAGTTGTAGGTCTGCCTCAAGCATAACCTTACCTATGTCAGTCTTACCTAAGTAATCGTCAATGATGTTGTCTTCTGCATCAGGGCGTAGGTTTACCCAGAAACTATCATTGGGAAGAGAGATGCCTATAAAAAAATACTTTAGTAATTCCTTAGAAGTATCCTCGAGTTGCTGGGTTCGCGGGTTCTTGAGATCGCCTTTATCAAGAAACAGATGGAATGTATTATCTTCTGCTCCATATGAAAGATACCTTAAATGCATCGGTCGGAATTTATCCACTACAATCTGACTATGCAATCGGTTTAGGTAACCGGCGATATTAAGCTCGTTTAATCCTTGGGCGAAACAAAGAGGCTCAAGGATTAACGATAGGCTTAAAATAAGGCATAAGATTCTGTAGGTCTTCTTTATCATTTTATTCTACCAATAGTCGACAGCTTATCTTCAGCAAAAATTACCTCACCTTGAATGATATGGCTAAATGCAACAGCCTCTAGGTTCAATAATTCTTTATGCTCCAACTGATTCAAGAGATTTTGAAGCAGTGCCTTTTGCGTAACTTCTTTCTTAGAAAGAATATTGTCTTTTACCAGCAGCCTGACCTCATGGACATAAAGAACCGCTAGGCTATCCTGTCCTTCTTTTAAGGCGCGGGCTGCCCGCAGGATCTTCCTATCTGCCGGGTTCAGGTTTAAAACAAATTTTTCGTCTTTAAGAGTAACTTCGATATTACTAAGGTCTATACCGCCTGGATTAACGGCTGTATCAGTTTCACCTGAAGAAGAGACAGCCTGTTCCAAAGGTACAAGAGTAATAATTTTATCTCGGAAGAATATATTATCTGAACTTAGCCTAGAATAATCAAAGTTTGAAGGCCGGATTCGTTTCTGCGCCCAATCAATCCTTGCTAACTTATCTAAATTAACAGTTTTGTTGGTAGTGTTTATTTCTTGTTGGAAATTTAGAGATAATTTTATTCCCGTCTTTGATAGCATTGCTAAAAATACTTCCTCTAATTCCTGGTTTGCAGGATGTGACAGCTTGAAGAATGCAGAGCCGATTTCATGGATTATTATTCTAAATAAAGCCACGCATATTCTTGGATCTTTATTTTTGATACCCTGATAAATTTCTTCAACTGTAACAGGACGGCCTAATAAATCTTCGATACATGACTTTTGTATATAGAATGTACTTCCGCTAAGCGTTGCCCCATAGGTAGAGCGTATGTTATCTACTAAATAAATTTGCAGATTCTTCATATAATGGACTAACTCATCGGCATGGTTCGGGAAGAGCTTAGAGAAAAATAACGCCAGCGCCACTAAGAAATCTGCACTTAAAGGCATTCCTTTTACTTTACCGAGCTGGTAGGCCTGTCTGATTTCTTGGGCTAATGGAAGCGGGAAATTGTCTAATTTAGCAGGCAGGTTTACAGAAATATCGCTAAATAACCCTTCCATAAATAGCTTGCGTAATTTATCAATCGTTTCCGGCTTTTCATCCGGATATTCCAAAAGCTGGGATTGCTTAGGTTCCCGGTATGACGGCTCCTGCTTCTTCTGTGGCTTAGGTATGAAGATTTCCTGTTCTTGGCTTTCCCTTGATTGAGGTTGAGGCTTTGGTATCGTTGGTATTGGCTGCTGTTGTATTTCTACCCTTCGGTTTAAATTCGCGAAATCCAGTAGCTCTTCAACTCTATCGTCAAAACGGCTGCCTCGACCATTCGGACTCTTGCCTACGATTTGTATTTCATATTCTTCAGCAAAACGATGAACCTGCTTAGCCAAGCTAGCTGTCCAAGGGATGTACTTCCTCTGTGCTAGGCGTTTAGCGCCGAGTTCAATAGCTTCATGTGCAAGAAGTACGGCGACTTCAAAAGAATACAATTGTTTATAGATCTTCTCATCAATGTAGATAGAATTAAACGCTTCACCACTGTGGGCAATTTGGTAGGAATTCTTGTCTTTTACAACCAAACCCGGAGGAGAATGATTACGCGGTTGGATTAGAATAATATTTGAAGTTGCAAGTATTTCCGGTATATCTACTGTGCCTAAACCTTGAATATTAACCCGTGGATATCGCTTTAACCCGGTTATTGCTAAAGAAACATCTTGAACATAACTGTCTTTGGCTTGTTTCCAGCCTTGCGCATCACCCCAGATAAGTAGACCGCGGCCTTCACGCTGAGCTGCCGAAATCACTTCGTTAACTTCGGCGTGCTCTTCTGGAGCAAACATACCTTGGCCTTTTGCTGAACCTGCTTTTTTGTTTAATAGGTCTGCATTCAACTGGATAATACTTTCCGTTAACCAAAGGATAAATGGCGTTAAGTGTTCATCAATATCGGTTTTCTCTTTATTGGTATGATAATCTTCCCTTGAACCTGTATGTGGAGCACGTAAATTCACCACAAACAAATTCTGTCCTATTTGCTTGTCTATAATTCTCCTAAACACATGGTGGTCACCTCCACCATCACTTACCGGACAACGAGGCACCTGTGAACTAGGATAATTTAGCCTACTTACTGCATCATAGATTGCCTTGTAACGAAGATCGTCTTTAGGATAACTACCAGCAATAACGAATGGAGTATTATCTGATAAGAAATCCCCTGTTTCCCAATCTAAAGGACCATCAACCGTAATCATAAGGTAGGTGTTATCAAATAAAGTCCCATATCCAGAAGAGTTAGTTTCGTATTTTGCTTTTAAATCATACGCACCTACGAACCCATGTTCTTCCAAATCTGTAAATATAATTAAAATCTGACCGTGAGGAGTGTTCTCTTTTCCGAAATGTTTTTTTAAGAAACGGAGAGACTGCAATATGGATACTACCCCTACTCTATCATCTAATGCCCCCGTTTTAATGAACTTGTCTTTGCCATTTATGCCTATATGATAACCATGATCGTGAATATCTTTATGCGCATTTAAGATAATTTGCGGCAATGCCTCGTATCCTTGTGTAGCATTAATCCTTACGATGATATTCTCGTTATCTCCTTCGTCAGATATGGGTATTGTAGTAATCTCGGCATCCATCCCTAAAATATCTTTTAGTTGATTTATTAAAGTAGCCGATATCTCTTTATCGGTAATCGGTGCAACCTCACCTAACATTCTAAACATCTCTTCCCTTAAGTCTTGAACTTTTTTTGAGAAAGATTTCATTTCTGGTTTTATCTCTTCGACTGGCTTTGATTCTTCTACCTCTGCTTCTAATTTCTCTTTCTCTTTTTTAAGATTTCCAATAGATAATTGCAAATCTTTTCGCTGATTATCTAAATCTCTTAGATCATCAAGCAGAGTATCTCTCGTTCTATTTAAAAGTTCTATAGTCTTTCCCATTTCCCTAAGCCTATTTTCGACTCCATCTCGTTCGCTAAGTAACCCTTCCAGGCTTGCCTGAACCGTGGTTCTTTCCTGTCCTATTCCTGCCATTTCAAGTTCGTGTTTTGTACGGGCTTGCTTCAGCTGTTCATCTAATACGCTAATCTGCTCGGAAACTTCCCGCCTCTTAGCGTCGAGCCGTTCCTGTAACTGCCTCTGCTCTTCGGTTAGTGTTTCTTGAGTCAATCTTGTTTGCGCCTTTATGTTCTCTTCCTGCTCTTTTGCTTGTCGAATCGCTTCCTGTGCTTCCTCTTGAGCCTGGACTAAACTTTGCTTGAGACTATCTCGTTGAGTTTCTAATATCTTAATTTCATCTCTTACAGCCTGCCTTTGTCTTTCTAATTCAGCTAATTTCTGTTTTTCTTTCTCGATTTCTTGCTTTTGTTGTTGTAGATTCAAGGCTTCCTGCTCAAGCCGCTTCCTTTCTGTTTCAAGCTGAACCTGCTGCTTGGCAACTTCTTTGGCCTTTTCTTCAGCCTCGAGCTTTGCCTTTTCGGCATCCTCTTTCATCTTTACAAAATCTTTCTCCTCTGTCCGATATGTTCCAAGTTTAGTTTCTAAATCTTTTGCTTCTTTTTGAAGTCGTTCTACCTTTTCCTGCAAACGCCCGAAAATTATCCGTCTCTTTAATAATATAATCCCACCAGTAATAGCTCCTAGACCGCTTAAAAATAGAAGAATGATTCCAGCTTTTTCTGGCCAAGACAAACCATCCCATATATTCTTCCAGGTTGGTTGAACTTTTTGCTTGGCTTCATCTAAGATCTTCTTTGCATCAGAAATTTGTTGTTGTAAATCCTTAAGTTCATCCTGTAATTTACTTCTATCCAGGTTAAGTTGCGCAATACTCTTTTGTAGATCGCTACTTTGATTTTGTAGGTTCGATACTTCTTCTTGATGCTGTTTTTTCTGGGCTTCCAAACGCTGAATTTTAGCTTGTAAATCCTTGATTTGCGTTTGGGCTTGAGGCGCTTTTTGACGCAGCTGTTCTAATTCCTGGCTTGTCTTTTCTTTTTGAGCAGTAATTCTGGCTAATTCATCCTGGGCTGCTTTATATTGTTTTTCCAAAGCAGAGATATCTTGTGCATATTGCGCTTTATTCTGCTCAAGCTGCTTTACTTCTGATTGCAAGCCTGAAGGCATTTTTTCTTTAGCCTGTCGTAATTGCTCTTGAATATCAGAAAGCTGCTTCTTTAGGTCCAACATCTGGCGCGTAAGCTCTGCTTTTTGTCTTTGCAAATCTTCCAAATCAGACTGGGCAACCTGCTTCTGTTGTTTAATCTGGTTTAGTTCCTGACCAACTTGAGACTTCTGCTGTTGCAAATTCTGAAATTCCTGCTGCGTTTTGACTTGCTGCTTGCTAGGAGCAACTTCAGGAGCTTTTACTTCCTGAGTAGAAGGCTTTGCCTTTGCCTGAATGGATGGCGCCTTAAGCCCCGCGGCTTCATAATTTACTAACCCAGGGATAATCAACCTATCACCTGGTTTAATATTTACAACTTGTTTTGTATCTGGGTATTGCGGCCCAACTCTATGTTGACGACCCTTAAGAACCTCATCTTTATTAACCTCATAAATCTTTGACCATTCCGCATTAGCAGCATATTTACCCTGGCCAGTTCCTTCTACTCCTTTATACGTAACGCCTGCAATATTCCAGAGATTATCTCCTTTTTCAACTACCGCTACAACTTGTGTCTGATTAGGCTGCTGTCCCTGCATAATCTCAAATTTAGCTGCATGTGCTATATTGGGTAGCGTAAGCATTATAAAAAGTACCGCTCCGAAAACAACCTTTCCCAAATTACGCTGGATAAATTTAAGCAACCCGCCAGTATTTTTCTGCGCATATTCCAATGGAGATGATGCTTTAGACGGTTCAACAGATGGCTCATCTAGCTGCTGAAATGCTGTGCTTCTCTCCCAAACCCGTCTTAATAATAAAGTCTGCTTTGGATTATTAGGATCAACTTTCTTTAATCCGTAATTCCACTGCGGGCTGAATGTCTCCAAGTATTCATTACGGCTGGCATATTCATTCCAAATGCCTAAAGCTTTAAGATGCTCGAAACCCGCGACTTTTTCTATCTCAATCGCTTGCGTCGGGTATTTTGCATTAAAGTTCTCCTGGATGGCGTTAAAATTGGAAACAAAACTGCTCATTAGAACCTGGTTAAAACCCTGCTCTTGAGCATATTCGACTACTTGCTCTAAGACTTTGTCTGAAAGCCTCCTTACTGACACCGGCCAGGTCCTGCCCCATACCGGAAGTTGGACTGCGTCAATAATCAAAACCGGGTTATTATCCTTTTCGGCAACTATTGCATAGACATTACCTACCCATTTGTCATCTTGCAGTATCTTGAAATCTAAGAAACCGGGGTCGAATAAGAACTGAGGAATGGTATTGTAAAATGCCGAACTGTTAATGGCGGTACAATCTCCGCTGGCAATACCACGTAAGATATCGTCTGCGCTGCGGCTAGAAAGTGTTACTGCGTATTGGATGCCTGTTGCTTGAGACGCTTGTTCGTTTTTTATTCTTTGAGCAGCCAAACGGTTAAATTGCCAACGGACATCTTCTAGTTCCCGCTTCAGAATCTTATTTAGGCTGTCTCTTAAATAAGTATCTTGCTCAAGCGCAATTAACTCTGCTCCAATCCCAATTCTTAAGAATTCTTCTAAAAGGCTTACCGCCTCAAGATACTTATGTTCTGTTGATAAAATGCTTGTGCCTTGGAGTTTCTCCTGGAATCTTAAATAGGCATATGCCTTAAGCAAGAGATAATATTCATATAATTCCCCTTCTTTGGCCCTGTTTAAGCCCTTTCTACTTAAATATGACTTCTCGTCGGAGATTTTTCTTAATATAGTGTCCGCAGAAACGCTCCCATATGCCTTTTTTAATTTAGCAAGGGTATTCGCAATAAACTCTTCGGCGCGCCTGTCTTCTTCTTGTTGAATTTCTTCTTTCGCTACGCTAAATAGATATTCATGTCCGGGCTGGTCAAAATCATCAGATAACCCTAGTTCTTTTGTTCTTTGTTTGAAATCTTGATAAAAAGGCTGGGTTTTAAGAAATTCTAAGACCGAATCCTGTTCAATAAGTTTAGAGAATAACAATCTCAGTGCTTTAACAGCCTGAGGCCTTCTAATGCCAACTTCCAGAGGCAAATGAATATCTATTCTCTTAGGAATGGAATCTTGCAATGCGGGGGATATTTTTGCTAATACTTTCGCTAATTGCTCTTTAACGTCTTGTGGCAGCTTATATTCTTCATATAACGACCGGGGCGCATATGCCATGCCATGATATGGCTCATACTCTGTTCCTCCTCTAGAGAATAATCCCTTCAAAAGATAATAAAGTAACCCGCAGAAAACAACCGCCCCACCAATAATAAAGACAGTATCAAATAGATCGTCTACTAAGTTATTCGCGAAAGGCATTCCTTGGGCATAAGCGGGGCTAGAAAGGAATATACCCAATAGACCGGTGAATGGAAGCGATAATAGCGCCCGTACAACAGGACTTGAAGCAGGTGCTCTTGCTTGAGCATTTCCATTTGTAAACAAACCAAAGTCAGACCTTAAGCGGTTAACTTCATTCTTTTTGTTTTGCGCCTCTACCCTTAACTCGCTTAACTCATATTCTACCTTCTGGATCTCGGCTTTCTTCTGCTCAGAAGCTGTTTTTAAAGCATTGGCCAAGGTGTTTCTACCGGAGTTAGCTGCTTCATAGCCTTTTTGGTTGATTTGTTTGAGTTCTGCCTGCTTTTCCTTTATAAGAGCAAGCAGCCGGGTTTCTTCGGCAGTTATCTCGCCCAATAACTTCTCAAGGTAATCCAAATCCCTTTGCTTTTGCTGGATAGCCTGAGGAGTTGTCTTATCCAAAACAATCTTATATCCAGAAACAGAACGGAACGATGAATCCAAGTTTCCGCCGAAATTTTGCACATATTCAACCGGCAATGCCCCTTCTTTTAAGTGCTCGGTATTGCCGATTTTCTTTAAACTTATTGTTTCAGGATTGTCGTTCTTAGCTTCTGCCTTTGCTTGATCTTGGGCAAATTTATATAATGTATATCCGCTTTCAGCAATAGCAGGAGCAACTATCAAATAATCAAATCCCTGGGAAGCAAGATATATTTTAAACTGTTCAAAGAATGCCTTCATGAATTGCTTACGTTTATTATCCCAACTGTTATCTTTACTGGCCAACGGATGGTCTTTTGCTATCTTAAACCAATCTACAAATAAGACAAATTTACCATCCTGTGTTTTAGAGACTAAACTGTAAATATTACCGACCCATTTACCTTTTTCTACGACCTTGAATAAAAAGAAGGCCGGATCTGTTATCGTCCCCAAGCTGTCCTGAAACTTTGATCCTCCATAGGCAGTACAATCTGACGAAATCGACCCCCTGAAGAAATCGGCCATTGTTTTACCCGATAGATAAAACTGCAAGATCCCTTCTCCGCCATCGCCTAATTTTTCATTGAGGATTGCTATCTTCTGCTTAATAACTCTGGACGCAACCCGGTAAAATTTAGATTTTTCTTGCAACCATTTATTCTTTAGAACTAACTCTAAAACTTTCTCCCAGTACTGGACAACTAATCTTGATCTATTAAACTCATCTGTAGCGCCTTTAATCCTTGTCCGTAAATCAGCTGTATCATAAAATGCAAATATTTCCATTATCTTAATAATGAAAACCACTCTTTGCTGATCTGAAAACTGCCAATTCTGCACTTTACCCAATAGCTGTTGGGCCATTTTAACGACTGTTTCAGAAGTTACAAATTCCTCCAACGGCCTTCCTTTAATTAACTCTCTTTTTACTTCAGTAAAATTTTCATAAAGATTAGGCCATTCCATGCGCAGATACTGAATAAGCTGTTTTAAAGCTTGAATGTTGTCCATAGCTGGCATAACTTGCGATTCTTCTTCTTTTGACCAGCTTATAACCCTATCATCATAAGCAACCCTGAATTTTTCATTCGGACGGTTAAAATCAGATGCTAACCCTTTAGTTTCTTCTAGGAATTGTTTATAATAAGCCGGATGTTGAGATTCCCAATAGGAATACATACCATCACGTCCCATTTTAGGCACAATTTGCTGAATTGGCTGGTTGCTTGTATCATAATAAGAAGTGCCATAATCATCGCTTGAAGAAGATTCCTCCTGCCAGTGATAATTAAGCATACTGCTGAACCCGCTTTCACCGCTGATAGCAAGTAACTGCTCAAAACTCACCGCATCCTTTAAGCCGACAAGATTAGCTGGCGCACCCAACTTGACAATCTTCTGTTCAACTATGTATTCAGAAGCCTTTTCAACGCGCTTATCTATGTCAATAGACGAGTCCGTAAGAATATCTAAAAGGTTAGCAGTTATTAAAACAGTTTGGTGATAAACTTTATGGTATCGGTTTAGGACTTCCGGTAAATGGTTAAAATCCCGGGTTTTTCCTTTTTCCGCGTAATACGTAAAAACGGTTTCAATATCACGGCCAAAGATATCTACTATTTCGCTGTTCAATTCCGATAGAGTTCCTATCCAAAAAACAAATTCTTTAGGCGCAGTAGCAAAATTTGCGATTTTAGTTAAAGTATTCCTAAGGGAACTGATAGAGGTGGACTTTGTAAAATTGGCAGTCTTGTCTAAGCTGTCCCAGACTAAAGTTAATCTTCTCTGTTCTTCGGGATTGGTAGTGAATTTTGCAGTTAATTCCCGTCTTTGTATTATGTAGTCCTTTAACTCCTGATAGCCAGCCAAAACCTGCTTTATTCCAGCATGCCATGTTGCTGCCTCAAAATTAACGCACATACCAAGCCACCAAATAAAATCGTTTCTTCTGTACGGCGGATTGGCTAAAGAATCAATGTCCTTTAATATCTCTAAAATAAGGTCTTTGATTAAGCCGGCACAGCTTGGCCTTTTTTCCTCAAGTTTTGCCTTCAATAAATCTATTGATCTGGCGAGACCATCTTTCTCTTGCTGGTTAGCGCAAAGCTTATTAACAGCCATCTCTTTAGCTTGTTTAAATCCAGCCAAATCATTAAAGTTACTGATTACTGCCTGAGTCCCTGAACGCCATATAGTAGTATTTAATCCAACTAATTCACCTAACCAATAGATAAACTCTTCTTTTGAACGGCAGGTTTTGGTAAGTTCCGGAAGGATGTCTTTGAGTAAGTCGGAGGCCTGTGGGAATCCTTTTTGCACTAATTGATTTCTTAAATTATCTACATCTGAAAAGAATTTCGCGCGGCTTGAATCACCCTGTGCGAATTTGGCTGCTGCGTTTTCTCTTGCCTGCTTGTAGCCGACATGGTTGTTAAAAGCCTGCAGAACTGACTGCGTGCCATACCACATATTCTTATCAAAAGCCTTTAACACAGCAATGTATTCAGAAAATTCTGCCAAATCTCGTGAAGCTTCGGCGACCCTTGGGATAACATCTTTAAGTATTGAGACATCACCGGATACCTGTTTTCTCTTTAACTCCTCTCGCAGACTATCAACTGTTTGGAATAATTGAGATGTCTCCTGCGGATTGCGGCATAGTTTTTTTGAAGCTTCTTCTTTAGCACGCACATAGGCAATAAGGTTTTGTAATAAACCAAGAAAGCTGCCCGAAGACCATAACTGCTTATCAAACTGCATAACTTCATTTGTCCAAAATAAGAATTCGCCTAAATTACGCGATGCCTTGTTAATCTCTGCTAAGGCTTTCTTGAGGATACCGGGATAATTTAATCCGTCTTTTTCCAGCCTTTGAACAAGTACATTTATGGCGGCCTTTACTTTTGCAGTCACCTCTTGGTTAATGCCAAATTTATGCAATGATTCTTCTTTGGCGCGGTCGAATTCTCTTAAATCATTAAATACTGTTAAAACCTGACGTGAACCTTGATCTAAAATATTTTTGGGCAATCCTGTAACCAAAGTGAGCCAATACTGAAATTCATTTCTTGATCTTGAGTGTTCTGTTATTTGTGGCAGGATATCTTTCATTAAGGCAACGGCATTGGCTATGCCTTTCTGGGCAAGCTTTTCCTTCTCTCTGTCAATCCCATCAAAAATAACTTTTTGTTCTTGGGCTGTATTTGCGAATTTACTGGCGGCAGCGCGCGATACCCTCTTGTATTCTCCGATATCTCCGTAGAGGCGAGTTTTTTCAGATTTCCAGTTTCCGAATTTGAATAGACGCGCAATCTTTTCTTCCTGCCCGGCTTCCATCCAAGAACGGAAAATTTGCTCTAAGTATTCCTTAGACATACGGGCGTATATCGAGGCCACTGATTTTAAGTCGCTATCTGAGAGTTCATCTGAAGGGAGTAGATTAACTTTCTGCAGTTTTTTATAATAAGCTGGGAATTTTAAATAACGGTAGATTGGATTTATTATGCCACTGGTAATCTTATCGCTCAACCAAACACCAGCAATGGTTAAACCTGCTCCTAAAAGCGGAACAACTACTATTTCGCCTATCCAGACTATATATCCTAAAGTAGCGGGCTTATCAGTTGTACCTAACTCCCAATGATGACCATAAGGAACATAATAAAGGAAAAAACCTCCCAATATCCAAGCAACCACAGCGCCTAACCATGCAACTGCTCCTAAATTATCATTATAATCAAGCTGACCAAGCCAACTCTTTTCTCTTTCGGTTCTCAAGGATTCTTTCAATGCCTTGGCGTAATCTAAATCTTGGGGTCTTTGTGACTTAGGAAGATTGCCGGTTTGACGCAATATCTCATTTAGTTTTTCAGTAACCTTTGAATCTGGTTTTATCTGCTGAGCATGCTGTAAAGCTCTAGCAGCTTCCAAAAGTTGTCCTTTTCTAATAAGTGCATAACTTAAATTAACCAAAACAATAGGATCGGTTGCTTCCAGCTCAAGCGACCGTTTATAATGCTCAATAGCTTTAGCATCATCTCCTTTATCTGCATACATTACACCTAAGTTATTGCGGCTAACGCTATTATTTGGGTCAAATTCTAGAGCTTTCTGGTAGGAAGCTATTGCTTCATCAAGCTGTTTCTTACTACTTTGGCATTCTGCTAACAGGCGGTAATTCGCGGCGTCTTTGGGCTGTAGTTTTATTGCTTCATTAATCAAAATAATTGCCTCATCTATTTTTCCTGCATTGAATGCTGCATTTGCCTTTCTGTATAGTCTCCCTCCAGAAATATCTTTACCCAATTTACCACCCAACATTCCGTAGCCGATTGCAATCGGCCAAATAATAAAGAAGGTAGACAGCTGTAGCCAATCAGTATGTCCAAAATCGGTAAATACCTGCTGGATTTTTGGCGTAAGGCTCGCATAGTAAACATAGTAACCTAAAATAGTTGTACTTAGACTTAACGAGAGACCAAGCGTTTTCCCAGCCGTAGTGTTGTACCACTTATCAATTATCTTCTTGGTGATGTATAAAGGAATACCGAACATCACTGCAAATATAGCACCTATACCTAACGAAAGTGGCTCAACCGAAAGAAGAACGGTACCACCGGTTTCACCTGACTCTTTTCTTATTTGGTTAATCTGTTCTTCATATCTTGATTTTTCTTGTTCTAAACGGCTGAGAACTTCTTTAGCCCTTCTTAGTTTAGAGCTCAATCCTTCAACGGCCGGTTTAAGTGCAGTAATAATGACTTTGTCATTCTGTTTTCTTGCTTCTCCCAAGCCATCACTTAGTTCAGCTAAGTCAAATTCTGCTTTTTTTACTAAAGCCCCTTGTTCATTAAATTTAATTAAGAAACGCTGGTAATCTTCGAGCAGAACCTTAAGTCTTGCTTTAACGTTATTGGTTTTTTCTGTTTCAGGGGCAGGAAGAGAACGAGGCTGTGGTACTTGGGGCAATTCCAAGATACCAGCCCCCCCTTCTTCCATAGAAGTATCTGTAACTACTGCATCCTCGGGCAAGTTCCTGGCTAACTCCTGCTGGATTCTGACTTTTATTTGAGTTTCGGGAATATTACTTAGATCTTCTCCTCTCAAAAGATAGAAAATTATGCGCATCGCAAGTTCAGGGTTGAGATATAAAGATTTGCCCAGGGCTGTTTTGGAGTAATCTTGAATCATTTCGGGAAAAGCAGGTATTATGGACATCCGTGCCTGTATAGTATTAAGCCAATCCCTTATCAAGGGATCATTTTCAAGTTGAGGGTTATTAGTTAAAAGCCACTTTAAGTAACGGGGTAGACGGGGATATCTTTCGTTTATTTCTTCGCTTACATACAAATTTTGTTCTTCAGGGCTGGGCGCATGGAAACGGGTCATGTGCTGGATTTGATTTTCAATGATACGCTGGAATTCTCTCTGTAATTCAACAAGATATCCTTGAGTAAGCAGCTGGTAAAGCTGCTCATTAGAAAGCTTATCGAACTCATCTAATGCTTGCTCCGTAACTCTGTCTCTAGCATTATCAATCGCTCTCTCGAAATCACGTAGGACCTTCTCATCAGTACCATCCATCATCCGCTGCATATTCTCTATAATGCGTATGATTTTGTCCCTATCAGAAACACTCTGATTGAGCATAGTAATAGGAATAGGTAAAGGTAATTCCGCTGGCCCCGTAGGTCTGAAGCTTTTAATTAAGGCGTCTTTTGAGGCAACCGCTATAGAATCGCTTAATTGGCGTACGCGTGATTCAATTTGTTGGCGCGAAGATAAAGGTATATCATTATCAACCTGAGATGGCGCTGCCATCGCATACTGCCTTGGAGTATGTACTGGAGATCCTCTTAATGATGTTTCTTCAATTTGTCCTTGCGGGTGAGCCTGACGAATACTGATATCTCGGATAGGCTGAATTTCTTTTTTGGTAAATCTTTTTATAATTCGATGAACTACATTCTTAATTTTTATAGTTAATCTTGTCAACACTCCATCAGAACGACTAGAATTAACCGGACTTGACGCCTCTGCTGTAGGGACTGATTCCTGAAGTTCTGGTTTTTTCTTCTCGGTTTGTTGAACTATTGTTTCTTTCGGTAAGTTTTCTTGTGCGGAAACTATATTTATATCTTGGACTAAAGGCTGTTCCTGTAGATTATCCTGATTCCCTTGACGCTCGGTAAACACCACCAAGTCATCTTTTAACGAATTGGATTTTAACAAATCGGGATTCTGCTTTAACGCTTCAGGTAATTCTTTTTGACTGATAACCTTAAGCGGAAAAAATTCTGGCCCTAGATCGAATAACACTCCTCCGCTAAAATACATCCTCTTTAATCCCAAAATGGTATCCTGGATTTTGTATTCACCCTGGTTATAGGATTTTAGATATTCCTGCCAGATTTGCTGTTTTTCCCAGGGGAGCTGAGATTCTAAGCCTTTAAGGTAGCCTTTGTTAATGGCTTGGGCATAGGATGAGTTAGTGTTCTTGTGCCTACGCTTGAACCACTGAGCTAAAATAAGTGAATGATAGATTTGTCTAAGGGGTGCGTAGTTTTTGGATTCATTCACGTCTTTGGTGATGGCGGGGATAACGATCTCTTTCATCAATTGCTGCGTTACGGCTTGGAGGCTATCGCTATTATCAGAGGAAGACCCGATAGGGGGGGGTGTGCTTGGCTTTATTTTTAAAGCGGCATATTCGCTTTCAAGAAGGACTCTAAGCGAAGACTTGACTAAGAAAGCTCCATCCTCTGTCTCAACAACTACTGCTTCAGCAGGGACTATCCAGACGCGGTTAGAAGTTGTAATACCGGCTCTCTTGACCCTGTCTTTGCCTAAAGTAGAATAGAGCTTCTCCCAGAATTGCCTGCCTATGGGGTTTTGAGGATTAAGATACTGGCTCATATCGCGCTTGAGCCTAAAATCCTGTTCCAGGAGGGTCCTACCGAGGTCTGTGCGGGAGAGTTGTTTTGAGGTAATACGGTCTGATTCCGTAGGCCTTAAGTTTACCCAAAAGGCATCATCCGGAATAGTGATGCCTAAGAAGAAATAGTTAATGAGCTGCTTGGTTTCTTTATTAAGAGAGTCTTTATCCGTAAGGGAAAGCTGTCCTTTATCTAAAAGGAAATTGAAATAGTTATGCGGATTGGCTTCGTTGACGCTTAAGTATTTTAGCGTTGGGCAAACAAATGGCGCTTGGGGTAAAACAGGCAGGCTTTTGAATGATAAAACTTCAGTTGCACCTGCCCAGGCAAGATCATAGGAAAGGAACGTAACTGTCAGAATAACGCAGAGCGCCTTGATAAGTATTCTTAACTTTTTATGGCTTTGCCAGTCTAACATCCTTAACTCTTTTTTAAATTCCTTACTAACTATAAAATAAAAAACCAGAAAGCCTGACCATTTTAAGTCCGTGGCATTCTGGTTGTATGAACTGGCAACCGCTTACCTTGAGAGCGCTATTTGCCCTCCTGCAAAGAGCGCCAATATAACCTATGGTAAATATAACATATTTTCAGGCATTTTCAAGTTTTTTTATGCTTTTTTTGGTAAGCTGCTATAATCATAACTAATTCATTGTCTTATGGTTTTGTTTCTCTTTTAGATACTGAATTCTTTCTTTTTTTCTTTTGTCAAACAGAGATAATTGAGATAACAACCTTTGCATTTCTCTTTGTGGCAGTGTTTATTTAGCCGATTTCCCATAATATCGTTGGCTGCCCCAAGAATGAACTCCCGGGTATTCATTAAATTTTCTTTCCCGACACTCTTTCTACTTGATTCATTATTGTCCAAATTATAAACCTCAATATAATCCGCATCTTTCCCTGTTAGGCTATTATACCCAAGGGCATAAATATTAAGCTGCTCCTCCGTTATGTTTTCAGTTATTTCTCTATGTTCGGTCTTAAAATCCACAATCAATGTTTTCTCTTCTCCCCCCAAGTCTTTACGCTTTACTAAATCCATTCTTCCGCGGATGCGAACACCATTGCCCAAATTCATTTCAATATCTTTCTCAATAAACCTTATTTTGTCAAAATCAGCTTGGTTAGCATGAAAGTAGTCTTTTATGGATCTATCGGCGCTTTTCCTCATGTCCTCTCTTACCTGCAGGCTGGCGTAAGGCAGGTAAAAATGTTTTTCGATAATCTCATCAAGACGCTCTTCTATCCCCGGCTCCTTATCAGCAACCTTTCGATGTATCTCCATAATTATATTATGTAATGCCTTCCCGTACCCTATCCTAAAAACAACCGGTTGTATAAAACCATAGAAAAATGAAAGCTTAAATCTATATGGACAGGCATAGTAATCTTTAAGATATGTACTTAATGGGATCTTTAACTCTTGAGGAATATCAAGCCAAGAAGGAAAGCTTTATCCAGGGAAAGAAGAAATTACAGGAATCTATAAAGAATTTTGCTGCGGTAGGCTCTAATCGGTTCGAACCGGCGAAAGAATTCGTAACCTCTTTGAATAGAGCCCGTTGCGCGATTGAAGAGGGAAATTTAGAATCCCAGAAGGAATTTCTGCAAAAGATTGGTTCGAACTTTATTTTAAAAGAGCGCCGCCTCGTTTTCTCGTCGGAAGCCCCCTATAGGGGGCTCCTTGAAGCTGCTCCGTTTCTTAACTGGCGGAGAGGCAGGGATTCGAACCCTGGGAACCTTGCGGCTCACGTGTTCTCCAGACACGCCCGTTCGACCACTCCGGCACCTCTCCAAAATATAATTTTTTCAACTGGCGGAGAGTGGAGGATTTGAACCTCCGGTCGTCTTACGACGACAACGGTTTTCGAAACCGCCGCATTCAACCGCTCTGCCAACTCTCCAGAATCTATGCCAAGCCTGAAACTTAAATTTTAACCGCGCTTAGTTTTTCTTCACGAACGCCCCAAATAAGGCGCTTATATTCATCCAGCATCCTATAGGTATTAAAGTAAGCGCCTGCGGCAACGCAATTAATCATCATATCCACCCAGGGAGAAGAAATGTTCAGTTCACCTCCGCGGCCAGCCGTATAATACATAGCCGCCATCTCTTCCAGAGACTGGTAAAGCTCATCCGCATCTTTTTTCAAATAAAGCCCGGGGTCAGCATCGAACTCCCCCTCGACATAACGATGCCCGAATATTTTACCTATCCCTTTGTCCTGGGCTTCCACCACCCAGCCGTCAAGCGTGGACAGCTGCACTACTCCGTTCAATATCGCCTTCATCCCGCTGGTGCCGGAGGCCTCCAGGGGAGGAAAAGGATTATTCAACCACAGATCAACACTGGAGGTAAGCAGCTTGCCCATATGGATATCGTAGTTCTCCAAAATCAGTATCTTTAAATTATCATAAACTCCTACCAGGGCATCCACCTTATCCAGCATTTCATTTATAAAGGTAAAGGCGAGATTGTCATTAGGGTGGGCCTTACCAGCCAGGATTATTTGCAGGGGCCCGGTTTTCTTGGCTATTTGCGTAAGCCTCTCGGCATCCTGTAAAATAAGGCTTGGCCTCTTATAGGCAGCGATCCGGCGCGCCCAACAAACAGTGAATACATCCTCTTTTAATTTCCATTTCTCGAGTAAAGCGCAAAAACGGGATTTATTCGCCTGATGCGCCTTCCATACCTGCTCCCGGAACTCGGCATTATTTTTCAGGTTCCGCGCTTCTGCCAGGCCCATAGGGTTGGCTTCAATATCTTTGATTACGGGATCAAAACGCTTAAAAACATCCAGGAAGTTTTTAGAGATCCAGGTGTAGGGATGGACGCCGTTAGTAACATAGCGTATCCTGTCCTTGTATTGGGGGAACTGTACTTGCATTACTTCCTGATGCCTCTTAGAGACCGCGTTGATGGAAGAAGAAACATTCATCGACAAAAGCGTAAGGTTGATCAGCCCAGGCCTCTCCCTGCCGAATTTCTGGACTAGCCTGAAATCTTCTTCCCGCAGGTTAGCGCGCATATCGTCTTCGGAAAAACGGTCATGCCCGGCCTGGACCGGGGTATGGCAGGTATAATAAAACTTATTTTTTAGCGC
>Ga0265297_10005399_pt1 | contig 19547 bp, 20 predicted proteins | sample Munlanlwell13791_FD_192502 | JGI IMG/M metagenome (GOLD analysis project Ga0265297, IMG submission 192502) | Leachate microbial communities from a municipal landfill in Southern Ontario, Canada - Leachate well 137-91 | ecosystem: Engineered > Solid waste > Landfill > Unclassified | place...
AACGACAATAATTACCCCCCTTAAAAAAATTGTTAATATCTGTTTCATAAATTTCCTTATTAAAAAACCTCAAGGTAGGCCCCAGGGAATTATTTGATTAAATTAGTCTATTTTTCTTATTTTGAGTTAACCTAAAATTTTTAGAACTAACAATCTTTTTCCCAGTCTTTTGTTCTAATTCTATCCGAGCATTTTTAGCAACTGCCCCACCGCTTTTAGCGGAAATTTTGTTTTCATTAAGTCCTTTGGCGCTAACAGTCTCTGCTATTTGTCGAGTGGAAAGCTCGGCTAAAGCGGTAAAAATCAATTCGGCATCAGTCATATGATCTCGCAGATTTTCGCTTTTTAAGCTTTTTAATCCCTTATGTTCTTTGACTGTCAAATCGCTCCATTCCTGGTGAATTATATTGGTTAAAATTGCATATTCATCTTTTTCTCTGACTTCATTATTTTTCCAATAATCAGTTAATTTATTTCTAATCTCTTGGCCCATCATCCTTTGTTGAATCCATTTCTGATCTCGACCCATTTTTTGCCAATAACCCCGACTCCGATTAAGCGCTTTTTCCGGATCATTTATCTCCTCGATCCTCTCGTATCCGACTCGAGCTAGCCACAATTTAATTGGTTCGGCTTTTGGGCTAGGAATAGACTGAATTAGACGGAATATTGCTTCAGTATCAGCGGCGTCTGATTTATAATACTTACCGTCCTTGGCTATAAATTTCAGCTCGTGACATTTTGTCACGACCTCACTTTTCTCTTTTTTTAGTCTTTGTTTTAGTTTTCTCCAATAAGCCCCGGCATCAATGCTGTTTGTTAGAACTTTAACAATGTCAATAACTGAAAAATACCATTTTTCTGCTTTTTCATCCCAAATTCGACGAACTGGTTGATCTTCAAAAATTGTTACTGTTTTGTCTTTTGTTTCTTTGTTCATATTAATATAGGTTAGTTAATTAATAGGACACGAGACTATTTTACTCTTTGTATTTTACCATGTCAAAAATGAGCCTCTTGGCTCATTTTTGTTTAATTGTTTGTTTGGATAGACTGCTTCTAGGTCTTATTTGCTAATTAAAATATTTTTTTAATTGTTGTTACCCTCTTCATTAATACCCTCAAAAGATTTAAGTTTCTCAATTCCTTCTTTACCCTGGTCTAAAACCGAATTAAAATATTCATCTTCTTCCCTTTTGCTCATCTCACCCTTTTTATATTTTTTATAAGATTCGTATTGATTCTTAAACTCTACTAATTGATTAAAATCATCGCCCTGTTCCTTAAAATATTTTTTGGTATCTTCTAGCCGTTTGAAATAAGCCGGATTCACTTGCAAAAAATCTAGAAATTCAATATTTAATTCTTCTGGTAATAATTTATTAATGTAGTCTTCAATATAAAGATTATAAAATTGTTCATTAAATTCTCTCTGTAAAAATCTTGAATTCTTGAGTTTATTCTCAAAGTCTACCCATTCTTTGGTTTTTGGGATAATCTTTGTCTTAACCCCCGTAATGTATATTGGGATTAATTTGATTAATTCAGACATTAATTCGGCGGCTAGATATTCGTCGGTATTTTTATATTTTTCCAAACGGGTATTAATTTTAGATAAAAATTCATCTTTAGGGAAATCTTTTGGTTTAGAATTGACAAATTCTATCCCCCTTATATCGTTTAATATCCCTTTCATAATCATAGCTTTTTCCGATTTATCTGACCAATTATTTTTAGCGATACTAACATCAAAATACTCCATTAATTTTTCAATGTTTTGTTCTCTGCTACTGTTTGATTCATTAAATTCAAAGTTTTTCATATGATAGATATTATTAATGTCATTGGTGGCATATTAATTATTTTAAAATATATTCTAGTAATTCAGGAAATTTTTCTGTCTTCATATCGCCATAAGTAAAATGACCTAAATCAGAAAACTCATGATATAAAATTCCAGGAATTTGTTCCCTTATTATTTTAACTGATTTTAAAATAGCATTATTGTCATCTCTGGACATCAAGAGATGAATTTTCCCTGCCCTGTCTTTAATTGTACTATCAATTTTAAAATCAAAAAAAGAGGTTGTCTTTTTTCTACTTGGATCAAGCCATGGAGCGACCAAAATTAATTTTTTTATTTTGATTTTATTCTCAGATAGCCACCTTATTAAAAAACCGCCACCGCAACTATGGCCGATAAGTATTGTTTCATTATTAATATCAAATCTTTCAAATTCTGCTTTCCACTTATTATAATCTGCCTTATAAGCTTCTGGCATTTCTGGAGTTTGGGTAAAAATATTATTTATTAATAATTGTTTTTGGAGCCAAGGCAACCAATGACTATTTGATAATGATGGATACTTATCACTAAAATATTCATCTTCGTCGCATGTCCCATGGATAATAATTGCATTTTTCATATATTTAATTATACCGTAAAAAATAAGAATATAAAATAGGCAAAGGGATTCGGGTCGATTTTACTCTGGGATGGTGGTAGTTGAGCTTTATTATAATAAAAAAGGCCTAAATGTTTAATTTAGACCTTTGGATCGCTTGATCGATTCTGTCTAAGAAATCGAAATCAGTTTTTTTAAAAGTTTTCTTTGCGAAAGTAATATTTGAATATAAAACTTCTCAGGCAAAGAGGTTGTTGGATTTTCTTTACCGACATCATGATAGATAAACTGCCCTTCAGTTTCCAGTAGAGCCTTCTGAACGTCTGGATTCTGTCTCACCTTCTCATGAATAAACATGGCAATTAATAACCTATGTTCCATGGAATTGTAAGCAATTTTCTTGCCATCCCAGTAGACATAAGATTCGTTAGCGTTATTAATTGAATTGGTTATAGCTCTGCCGGCCTTCAAAGAATCAATACCGCTCATTTTAAAAATCTCTTCCCTTTTCTCTTTGTCAGAAAATTTTATTCCCTGTAAGAGGCTTTCAACTGAAGGACATATTAGCTCCCCAATCTTTATCGGGGTATTTGCTAAATTAGATAGGATCGCAGCCCTCCAATCATCTGAATTTGACCTGATATTTAACACATCTTTCTTCATTTTTTAAATCTCCTTCTTGAATTATTAATTTACTTATTTGTAAAACAAAAATAGCACTAGATGTGCTATTTTGTCAAATATTCGTTTGTAGATATTATTTTTCTACACCTAAGCTAATTATCCCATTATATTTATCACTAAATATTTTCCCATGATATTTTAATAAGCCGGTTAAATCATATTGCGGATATTTCTCTGAGGGCGAAAATAATATTTTGGAAGCAAAGGTTTTATTTACTAATTCATCGGCAAATTTGCACTTATTTAAATCTCCGGAAAAAATTACTAATTTTAGATCCCTAACAGCATCAAATAGCTTCGAGCTATAATTATCTATGTTTTTTATTAACACAATGCGTTCTGATAAATCGCTTGTGTTATTTATGGTATTGATAAAATCTTGTTCCTCGCCGGAATCTATGATAATGGCATTATCTTCATAGCCAATTATTTGTTTTTTGAACTCTTCCTTGGCCATGGGATAGGCTGAAAAAAGCAAAACCTTCATTCCGTCTTTTAATAAATCAGCTAATAAACATACACTAAAAAATGATGCCCCAGATTTTTCGACGCCATGTATTAATATCGGAAAGTCATTTTCTATAAAACTGACTTTTTTGTTGTCTATTAAAATATTCATATTAAAGCCATTTAACTCTCTCCGATTCTATTGTGGCCGGGTTATCTATTTTATATTCCGGATTATCCTTGTTCCACTTAGAAATATCAGTCCATTTAAGGCCATGGAAGCCAAATTGACCGTCCCAGGCGTAACTATTAGGGCCCTCAGCTTCAAAGGCAAATTGCCTAGCAACATCAACCGGAGCGAATTTGATTCCATTGTCTTCTAATAATTGGCGATAACGGACGCAAATTACCACATCTTCTGGATCATATTTTTCAAACTTATTATCCCGAGCCAACTTAGCAGTTAATGAAAGTAGTTTTTTACTTCTCAAACTAAAACCACCATTACCCACTGCCAATTTTCCTAACCACTCAGCTGGAAAACCAAAGTTTTTGACAGACCAATCAGCCACCAACCACGGAGCGCCAATATAGTCATATTTTAGAAACTCATCACTCCAAGCGCTTGGGTTTAAAATAAAGCCATCATATTGAACTATTAATACATGATCAGTATCAACATACTTATCTAATTCAGAGATGATAAAATGAGAATATTCGGCGGTAGAATTTATCGGGTCAATTTTAATTACATTTTGTAAGTCACCTGACGGCAAAGAGGTTAATATTTTTACCTCGGCAAACTCAAAATCTTTCTGGCAAATTTCCATAGCCAAACTAAGCCGCCCTAAATCGACACAGTCTATCCCTAATAATGTTACGGTTTTTAGCTTCTTTTTCATATTTAAATTTTGTACCTGCTTTTCTAATTTTCTTGTGCGGAGGAATTATTTTAGAACTTTCTTTGATAAATCATTAGAGTTTTTTATCAGCTAAATTTATATTAAACACACTCTGACCAGATGGAGCTTTAAGATATTCCTTAAATACCCTGCCATCATTATAGGTTTTACAAAATTCGTCGAATTTATCTTGTAAATTTTGATGGACTAATACGTTATAACCCTCTTCTTTTAGCTTTTTCCATGAAGCGAGTGCTCCGCCCTGAACAATCTCATCGCTACGAATACCGGCTAAACCTTTCTCTTTGACTAAATCAAGTAGGCGATGATACAACTGCATTGAAAATTCCTGACGCTGATACTCAGGGGAAACACCTACGGTTCTGATCTTAATCATCTTTATCTTTTCATTAAGATCATAATCATATGTTATGGTCCCGATACTTTTCTGATCATTCTTATTTAATAACTCAATTTTATAGCTTCCGTTGCCGGCGCTATTATTCCTTTCTTCATTAGAAAAATAAGTTTCCACCTGTTTTTCCGGTTCCTTCCTCTCACCTCTAAAAATAGGATTGAATGTTGGTAATATTTTAATCATAAATTAATTTTAGTAGTTATAAAATAGGTGATAACTGAAACAGAGGCAGCCAGAGTCATCCCCCAGAGCAAATCAACGAAAGTTATTATCATTGGCCAATCTTTAAGGGTGGCTAAATTAGTCAAATCATAGGTAGCATAAGTAGTTAGGCCAAATAATGCTCCTAATAAGAGCGCATGTTGCCATGAGTTTTTATCAATAGCTGGAGTAATAACAAATAAAACCAGGCCGACGATAAAAATTAAATAGAAAATTATTGCCGCAATCCAGTTGATATCAGATTTCATTAAAAAACCAATTTGTCGAGAATAAAAGCCCTTAGCTATTAGATTAAGCCAGATTAGATCAATAATTAAAAATACCGGTAGAGCGATAAGGTAAATTTTTATAAACATATTCTTTATTTATTACTATAAATAATTCTTCCGATGAAAAATAAGAATAAGGCTAGACATAGAATTACTGTGGCGATGATAATCGGATATTCCCCGTTGAAACCAGTGGCAGACAGATGTTTTAATAATATGCCGAGATAAGCCCAGACGAGTACTAAGCCATAAGCTATATTTTTATCTCTGTTCATCCGTAAGATGCCAATTAATGCCCCGACAGACAAGATAACGCTAGTCCAAATAAAATCATTGACGCCAAAGCCGTCCCAATTAATACTTACTAAAAACACTGTGATATTAGCAATCGCGGCCACGGTGATCCAACCAAAATAAATACTGAAAGGTATTTTGATAAGGACTTTTTCCCAGTGAGAAAATTTTTGGGCACGAATAATATCGGCGATTTTAATCAGGAGGAGTAAGAGTATCGCCATAATAAGAACTGAAAGACTGATATAATTGTAATGCCAGGCAAATATCCAAGAGATATTAGCGAGCGAAGTGATAATGAAAAAAGGATTTATTTTATTGAAAAGCTGATCTTTTTCTTGACTACTATTTATAAATTGATACAAAACATATCCGGCTAACAGGAGATAAATTAAACCCCAAATGGAAAAGGTCAGACCAGCAGGTGCAAATAGGTTAGGATAAGCACTTGAGATTTCGCCAGTAGAGCGATTGTTAATTGGCAAATAATTTGCCATAAAATTTACTACGACCATGGCCAGGTAAGCAGCCCCAGCCAAGATTTTTATCAGCTTGTTTTTCATAATTTTTTTTATAATTTATTAGCGATTATCTATTTATTTAATATAATTCAATTATATCATATTCGTTAGTCTAAAAATATAGTCTAGTAAAAGAGAGCCTTTTGGCCTCCTTATTATCTTAATTAAACGCTCCTCATTCGAAATCTTATCGCCATAAAAAAAGAACCATACAATTATGCATAGTTCTGTAATGGTAATTTTTAAGAGATGAGACTCGCTTATATTTTCAACATAGATTTTAGTTCTTTGATGAAGTGTTCGCCGGCTTTACTAATAATTGCCTTATAGTATGGTTTTAAATCATCGCGATTACCAACAAAAATTTCATTCTTTCCACTAATAACAAATATGGCTTGAGAGCCAATACTTAACACTTCATGAAACTGTTCTGGCAAATAAATCATTTGGATTGGCCTCCCCTCAAAATGTTCAAAATCAATTATTATCTTAGACTCCTTATCAAGCTTGTGAAAATAAAGCTCATTATCATGGTCGCCGTAAATTGGTATGCCAAAACCAAAATTCTGGGTTGGCGTGGGAATAAACCCGATAATTTTTTTCATTTCTATTCTATTTTAGTTTTAAAAGTTCAATATTTAAGATTAACTATCAAAAAATATAACACAATGGTATATTTTTGTCAATGCTCGCTTGGAGAGACTGCTTTCTGAACTTATAGGTATATATTTGGAGATTAAAAAGGTTGTGATTATGTAAAAAATGATGGCAGTGACGATGCGCCGCCCTAAAAAATTGGTCTTGTTAATCATTAAAATTTTTAATTATATTAACGAAGCCATTGTCGGCGTCGACCTCTATTAAATCGCCATCTTTTATAATTTTTGTGGCGTTATGTGTTGCTACGATGCAAGGCTTCCTCATCTCGCGGGCTATAATTGCAGCGTGGCAAGTTACGCCGCCTTCGTCTGTAACAAAAGCGCTGGCTAAATACATGGCTGGGATCATCTGTGGTCTGGTCATGCAAGTAATTAATATATCCCCCTTTTTTATTTTATTTAATTCATCTTTTAATTTATTAAAAGGGGAGATTATTTTTGCTATTCCCTTAACTTTACCACGCATGGCAACCCGCCCTTTTATTTGGCCGTTATATGCCTTTGGTAATTCGACACAATTACCCATCTTTTTAATAGCTAGATCGCCGGAACAAAAAGACTTTTCGCCATTAAAAATAAAGAATCCAAAAGCTTTTTTGCGATTCTCGATTTCTTGATCTGCGACATCTAATTCATCATTAAGAAGACCATTTAATATTTCTTTAGATCTTAAAAAATAAAAAACATCCCCAGAAACGTTTAAGCGATTCATTATTTCTTGTTTAAAATTTCCTATATAATAGTCCCTAAAAGCCCAAATAATTCTTAATTCAATTTTAAGATTCGCCAAATCAGCCATTTGCCTACCCCATCGTATAAATCGCTGCGGAATATCGTATCGTAATCTTAATTCAGATAATAATTTATCCTTTCTTTCCTTTTTATCTTCCGGCACTATTTGGATAATTAATGCTTGAGACATGATTTGTTCTGCGTCCCAAAAATTACCAGCCTCGAATGTGCCAAGCCAACCATAATTCCTGGAAACATTTTGAGCAATAATCCTGGCCTGTTTTTTATCATTAATTTTAGCTATTTTAAGTAATTCGAGATTAAATAGGTCAAGAAAATTGATTCTCTCCTCGGAAGTAAGTATTGAAAGATATTCCTGGGCTTGGTTGCTATCAACTCCATTAAAAATAAACCAGTCCCTAATTTCATCAGCAATTTTTTCCTGAAATTCATCATTACATAACTTATAGTAGGCGATCGATTTTTCTGACAATAATAAATACTTGTTATAAAAATCAGCAACTTCCGAATTTGATAACTTAGCAAAATTTAATAACCCCGCATCTTTTATTAGTTTCTTATTTTCGTCTATAAGCGCGAAAGCTTCACTACAGTATTGATTAACAAACCCTTCTTCTGTGTGTGCCTTGTAGCCAATTTCTGAGCTCTCATCTGATTCAAGCGGCATGCAATAAGCTGTCATGCCGTCAGTATTACCAAAATAAATAAGATTATTCGGACTCGATTCTATAATATTTTTATAGGGAGACATCTTGTCATGGATTGAGGCGCAAATTTCCGTAAATGCAACGTCGTATTTGGCTTCCCATAGTTTTACAAATTTATTTTTGGGATCAGGTTCAGTGATTATATTATTCCTTAAAGTGGTAATTGGCCTTGATTGAATAATAAAAAATCTACCATTCTTGTATGCCCATTCTATATCACAAGGAAATCCATAATGATTTTCAATAGTCAAGACAATATCTGCGAGCTTAAAAATTTGATCCGACGATAGCACTTGAATCTGGCCTGGGATATTAATATCAATTATTTTGTGCGACCCCTTCTCTGTTACGTAACTATCGGGAGTTATTATTCCGGAAACAATTGCTTCCCCAAGACCAAGCCCGGCCTCAATAATAATCTGATTTTGGTCTTCGGTGATTGGATGGACCGAAAAGGCAATTCCAGATTTTTCAGAATTAATCATCTTTTGCACAATCACCGCGACTGAAATCATGGTGTCGCTAAGCCCTTCTTCAAAACGATAAAAGATAGCCCGTGGAGTAAACAAAGATGCCCAACAGTCTTGTACTTTTTTAATAACATCAGATCGACAAACATTAAGATATGAATCAAGTTGCCCCGCCCAAGCATGGTCCTTGCCGTCTTCAGCTGTTGCTGACGAACGAACTGCGACAAACTCATCACCGAGTATTTCAAGACGAGTAATAATCTCCATTATAATATCATTTGGCACCGTAGCTCTCTTAATTAATCCTTGAATTTTTTCTGACGCCGACTCTACGGACGATATCATTCTATGATTAATTTTTTTATAGATTGCATCAATTTCTTGCACCAAGCTCATGCGACGAAGAAAGTCTTCGAAAGTTTTTGCGGAAACCACAAATCCATCCGGCACTGGTATTCCAGAATTAAACATTTCTCCAAGAGAAGCGCCTTTTCCTCCAACAATAGCGCTATCTTTTATAGAAATACTTGAAAAATCTCTAGTATAAATCATAAGTATATTAATTTATAATTATTTTAACATAAAAAATGGCGTTAACAAAGGCCGGCAAATTATTAAAATAATCATCAAATTAAAAAAGGAGCTAATTATTATTAGCTCCTTTTAGAATTCAACATCTTAACCAAGAATTTTCAAAATATTAGTTAATGATAAAGTTTTCGATTGTTTGGTCTTTCTATCTAATAATTCCATTGATTGTTCATCAATAAAATTTTTACCGATAATTAAGCGATAAGGACAACCAATTAAATCTGATTCAGCAAACTTATTGCCAGGTGAAACATCTCTATCATCGTACAAAACTTCTACTTTGTTATGTCTCAGAATCTTATAAATTAAATCAGCTTTGTCGTTTCTGCCAAGTGATAATAAGTGGACTTTAAATGGAGCAATTGCTTCTGGCCAAATAATACCTTCATCATCGTGGAAAATTTCCACAATTGTTCCCATTATTCGACTTGGCCCCATACCATAACATCCCATAATAACTTTTTGATTATCATTTTCATGATTATGATAACATAAATCAAAAGCATCCGAGAACCTTGTTCCTAATTTAAAGATGTTTCCTACTTCAATTGCCTCTCTTTGTGTTAAATCATTTGAACCACAAATTGGGCAAAAACTCTGATCAGCAATAATCTCCTTGTTAACGGCTACAGAACATTGTTTACAAATGTAAATAAGGTCTTCGCCGTTTGAATTAACTGTCTGAAACTCATGAGAATACTTAGAAAAAGCTCCGCCCGAAGCATAAGTTAAATAAGTTATATCACTAATCTCTAATTTAACAAATATTCTTCGGTAAGCCGCAATTACTTCTTCATAATAAGAATCCAAACTTTCTTGCGAGGAATGAAATGAATACAGATCTTTCATCAAAAACTCTCTTCCCCTGATTAAACCGGCCTTAGCTCTCTTTTCATTTCTAAACTTAGTTTGAATTTGATAAACAGAAAAAGGTAAATCTCTATGAGACAGAATGCTCTTCTTCATGAGTGGCGTAACAACCTCTTCATGGGTTGCACCAAGGGCGTAATCTTTGTTGTCTTGACCTAGTATTTTAAATAATACATCAAAATTATCCCAACGTTCGGTTTTTTGCCAAAGATCTTTTGGCGTTAAAGCTGGCATCAATATTTCCTGGCCACCAATTTCATCCATTTCAATTCTAATAATATCAATAATTTTATTGATAACCCTTAGACCTAATGGCAAATAGGTGTAAATACCGGCGGAAACTTTATCTATAAAACCAGCCCTGATCAAAATCTGCGCATTGAAGCTTTCTTCGTCCCGAGGACAATTCTTAGCTACTTTTGTAAATAACAGTGTTTGTTTCATGACTAATAAATTTTTAATGAACGGTTATACAATAAAATTAATACAATCTAATCTAATGATCTATTTAATCATATATTGGTAAAAAAGTCAATACATGCGATATTAATCAAAGTTTTACTTTTTTTAACAATAATTATATAATTACAGTAATAATAATTAATTTAATAAGCTATGCTCACACAAACTGAGGGAATCTTTTTAATCCTGCTCCTATGGATTATTGCCTTTGTTGGAATTTTATTTTGGACAAAAAAACAAAAGAATTCCGCTAGTTCTTTTTTAACATCCAATCGAAATGTTGGCCTACTTCTGGGCACCCTATCGGTGGCCGTAGCCTGGATCTGGGCACCGGCTTTATTCGTGGCATCGCAAAAAGCCTATGAGCAAGGTATTGCTGGATTATTTTGGTTCACATTGCCCAACGCCCTAGCCCTAGTTCTATTTTCTTTTTTAGCGGTAAAAATGAAAGCTATTTTTAGTGAAGGTTATACTTTACCAGAATATATTAATAAAAAATTCGGTCAAAGATTGCAAATAGTTTTTTTAGCTTCCATATTTATAATTCAAATTTACGCCGTTATCGTCCAGTTAACGGGAGCGCTATTGGTATTAAACTTAACAACCGGTATCTCTAAACAAATTCTAATATTACTACTAGGCGCAGTCATATTGTCTATTAGCTTGTTAAAGGGTATGAAGTCGTCACTATTAACCGATGTAATTAAGGCTTTAATGATCAGCTCTATAGTCTTTGTTATTATTCCAATAATATTTTCTAAAATTGGTGGATGGTTGGCCATTAGCCCGGGCCTTGGTGGTATTAGTGGAAAATTCACTAACATCTTTGACCCAAAAATCATGTGGACATTCGGTCTGCCAATCACCATTTCTCTTTTTTCTGGAATCGTTGTGGACCAACAACAATGGCAAAGAGCCTTCTCTATAAAATCTCAATCTGTTAAAAAATCATTTCTGATTGGCAGTCTAATATTTGTTTTGATTCCGTTGGCGCTAGGGTCTTTAGGTCTTATTGCTGCCAATAAAAGCTTGGGAATAATTGTTTCTCAATCTCAATTAGCTGGTTTTTCCGTAATTCAAAACTTCCTACCTAGAACCGGACTAATCGTATTCATCATGATGGTCCTAGCAGCTTTAGTGGCCTCTGGAAGTGCCGCCCTATCAGCGGCCGGATCTTTGGGATCAATTGATTTATATAAGATCTTTAAAAAGGATAAGTTCGAAAAACTTGACGGAGAAAAAAGAGATAAAAAAATTATTAAAATCGCGCGGTGGACGATGGTTGTTATTATTGTAATAGCAATGTCGATTGCCTTAGTTCCAAATATTCAAATATTATATTTGCAATTACTTATTGGAGCATTTAGATCCGCTTTAATAATTCCTACTATCTTAGCCTTATTCTGGAGTCGCCTTCAAGAGAAACCAACTTTCTGGGGAATATTGATTGGCATGGCGATTGGCGTACCCTTATTTATTTATGGTTCTATATATAAAATTCCAAGCATCTCATCTTTTGGCGCTTTATTGCCAATCATTATTACGGCTATTTTCTGCTACTTTGGATCATTTAGAAAAAAACTAGAATCGGTAACAATCTCAGAATCACTATAAAATAAACTATCCTAAGATCCCATTATTTAAAAACCCCGGTTTGTCCGGGGTTTTTAAATTACCATTTATAGTCGACGTTAGAAATTGTTAGGCGATGTTTGCCAGAATTAGCCGTTGGTATTTCGTCTACATAAACAAAGATAATATCAAAATTTTGATCAGCAAATTTATGAATTAGTTGAGCAACCTCAGTTTCAAAATTATTATCTATATTGCTATTTAATTTTAATATTACTTTAATTTGATTAATTTTATCTTGAACAACTTGGAACATGTCAATGGCCTTGAATCTCATTAGAATATAAGAAAAAAGATAAGAATCAACAAACCCCCCATCAGTAGTAACTATCATATCGCTTTTTCTGCCAACCACATTAGACATTTTTGGTAAGCCTAAGCCACAATCGCAGTCCGGTAATGATCTACCCAAATCGTGCATGCGGTAACGGATTAGAGGCATGCCATGATTATTTAAATTCGTCACTACTATTTCTCCGATTTCGCCTTCGCCCACTGGTTGACCGTCACGTAAAAATTCCACAAAAGTATTCTCCGAATTAATATGTAGGCCGTCGTGCCGAATGCATTCATGACCAATAACATTAGTCTCCCTGGAGCCATACTTATCATAAACATCGACTCCGAAATGATCTTTAATAAAACTACGATAAAAATCGGATACGGGCTCAGACGTAGTTTGAATGGCACCAACTTTAATTTTTGGTAAATTATGTTTTTCAATTACTCTACCAATTAAATAAATTGAGGAAACATAAGTACTGATCAGTTTGGGCGAAAACTTTGACAATTGCAAGGCATATCTCCTTAAGCTTTCCTCAGTTAATCTAAAAGTATTGAGCTCAATTCGGTTTAATAACACGTTGTCTAGTTTATCTAGTAAGTCACGAGATTTAAAATAAAGTTCCGACCCCCACAAAAGAGCAAATTTATCACCGATTTCATAACCACACCACTCGTAATTTCTTAACTGGTGCGCCTTGGCTTTAATTTTAAAATCTTTAGTTTGATAGAAAGCTAATGGTTGCCCAGTTGAACCACTGCTATGATTTAAAATGAGATCTTCTTTTTTAAACTCTTTGGATATTAAATCATCTAAATTATTTCTGACATCATTCTTATCTAAAAGCGGAATCTTAATAAAATCTTCATAAGTATTAATATTGGAAACTTTAATATTATTTTGCTTAAATAAATTCGTATAATAAGGACAATTTCTTTCTGCCGCAAACAATAGTTTCTTTAGCTTTTGCCATTGCAAAGCCTTAATTTCTTTTGGAGAATAAAACTGAGATTTTTTGATGTCTTCTAAATACGAAAAACACCCAGCATTGCCTTTAATACCCTGATTAATCTTATAAAATTTCTGGCTAATCTTTTTAGGAATTGTAATCATATTAGTTTTGTTAAGATAATTATAGCATTTATTAAACTCAAAAAAAAGGCCCCGTTTTGAGGGGCCTTTTAATTAATCAGATAAACCGCCAGCTTTAGCTGGCGAGTGCGTTTAAAGGCGAAGCCCTTGGTGTATAATAAAATCACCTATCTAGAAAGGAGGTGATTTTATTATGGCCAGAACAACATTGCTATATAAATTGGATCACTGCACTTATCATTGCAGTTATCACATTGTCTGGACGCCAAGATACCGAGGCGAGGTATTGGCTGATAACTATATTAAAACAGAACTAAAGAGAATGTTCAAGCAGATAGCTGAGTGGAAAGGTCTGCGTATCTATGCTTGGCACATTGGAGATGAACATCTCCATCTTCACATCGCTATCCCACCTAAGTATTCAATTGCGTATATCATTCAGATTCTGAAAGGTAAAACATCCGGATGGATCAAAAAGAAAACTAAAAAGTTTCCTTCTGGTGTCCTTTGGGGTCGTGGTTATTTTGTTTTAACCGTTGGAATTGATGAAACGGCAGTGCGAAAGTATGTAGAAAACCAACAACATCATCAAGTTAATCTAGAACAACTTAGTCTCTTCAAGGACACCGACGTCAGTCGGTAAAAAGAAACCCCCGGCGTTTGAGCCGGGGGTAGTTCATTTGTGGTCTTTAAAAAGAAGATTTTCAACTCTTTAGACGAGATTATTGAGGAAATTAAGTGGTGGGTGGGGTTTTTGGAGGACGTCTAAAAAACAACCCGCCTCATTGTTGAAGCGGGTTTAATTTTTAGAAATTCTAATTGTGAGAATTGGCACCATGGTCTTACTTGCTGATACCCAAGATTCTATAGTATTTTTTCCAACAATAACCATCGATAAGTTTTATCTCAGGCGTAGCATTCCAGAAGTCCAAAAAGAGCACTTTTTTACGATATCCATCGCTCCATGTATGATTAATGGCAATAATACCGCCATTAATATATTTTTCTGGATAACTAATGCCGTAGGCTAATAATTCCATCGAATTTGCGGGGCGAAGACCATAATCATTCATACAGGAAATGGCATCTTCCTCGGTTATGGCACTATCATTAGTAAAACTTTGGTCTTGGCAAAAAAGTCTGGTGGAGACATTTACTTTTTTTCCAGTCATTTCCGTCGGGGAGGGAAAATTTTTAGAAATAATATTATTATCTTCACAACTATAGTTGTCAGTAATAGTTTGTTCTAGAGTTTTACTGTAATCAACTAATAATGGTTTTTCTTCGGACACGAAAGTGTCTAAGATATTCATGAAAGTAGATAAAACGAGCATGGGGTTAGACATTCTTTTTTCCCAGAGCAATTTTTTTATTTCCTTAAAAGCAGGACTATTCCTATCCATATACAATGCTGCTTTTATTATCTCTTTCATTTCTGCGGCTGTATTAGCGGCCGCCAGATTCATATTGGCTATCCCAAGGATTTGATTCGTTGTTTCCAGAACCTCGTTCATGGATTTAAAATACGAATTTAATTCAGAAGCTAGGTTATTTTCCATTTTATATAATTTTGAGGTTTAAACAATTTAATTTTTTAATGAACTATTTTAATAATGCTATTATATCATATTAAAATAATATTGTCAATAGGTGTTAGTTTTGATTATCATTTCTATATTATTTTAGGTGCTATTAATATACTCAATTTTAATATTATAAAATTTTGTTATAATCTATTGACACAAAATAAGTCTTGAGGTATAATGGTCTTATATGAAAGAACAGCTAATCAAAATTGAAGATTTACTAAAACAGGCTGGTTTTCTAGATAAGGAAATCTCCGTATTTTTGACCTTGCTGGAAATGGGTCAAGGAACAGTTTCTGAAATTTCCCGCAAAGCTAAAATTAACCGCACGACTGGCTATGTTATTCTTGATAGTTTGGCGAATAAAGGTTTGGCCAGTATTTCTGGCAAAGAGCCTAAACAGGAATATATGGCTGAATCTCCAGAAAATTTAGCTAAATATTTAAATGGACAAATTGAAAAACAAAAGTCTGTTGTCGATAAAATTAATAAAATGATTCCAGAACTCACCTCACTTTATAATGTAGGTGATCGCCCTAGGGTTCGCTTTTATGAGGGACTGGAGGGATTAAAGCAGGTTTATGAAGATACGCTAACAGCCACCGAACCAATTGTGGCCTATGCAGCTTTTGAGGATATGCATAAAACTTTGCCAAATTATTTTCCTGAATATTATAAACGTCGGGCAAAAAAAGGTATTTCTATTAGGGGAATTGTTCCGGCCACTCCTTTAGCCCGTGAACGTATGAAATTCAGTAAAGATGAGGCTCGGGAAATGGCTTTAGTTCCAGCCGACAAATATGGTTTTTCTCCAGAAATTGATGTTTATGATAACAAGATAATGATTGCTTCTTGGCGAGAAAAATTGGGTATTATTATTGAATCAGACGAGATTGCCGACGCTATGAAAAAAATGTTTGAGCTGGCTTGGCTTGAGGCCAAAAGAATGGATAAATCTTTATAGAAAGTTTATCCACATAGCATAAAAATCCCAGAAATCACCCCCAAAACCACCCCTTAACCTAACCCCGAATTTATGCTATGATACATTCAGACTTAATAAACAAAAATATATAATCTCGGGACCCACTGTTGAACGGATGTCGACTGCATGAGAAGCAAAATAAAAAAATAAAACTCATAAAATAATATCCCCTGTAAATTAGCAAAGTCTTTCTTTGCCAATTAAAACTAATTAACCAGCATTTGCCCGTGCTCGGTTTTTTTGTTTTGGCAAAGACTATAATTTCGTCGTCCTGTTTAGATAGCGAAACAGGTCAATTATTCCTTTGATGTAAACATAAGCGTGTTAGTTTGGTATTGGCCTATCGGTTAGCTGACCACGACTGATAGACTAATGGTTTTGTTTTAATTTCTCATTTTTGACCGCCCCCCCAAGCATTGTTTTTTATTTTTTTTCGGCGAGGCTTGTCCGCTCGCCGAAAAAATAAAAACAAGCTGGGGGCGGTAAATGAGATTTTAGACAGAATAGTGTTCGTTCGCCGTGTGCCTCTATTAGACTTGACTATAGGCACACTTAACGCCGTTATTAAACTCTATGGAAATTAAACCACGAGTTTATCGGCAGAAGCTGATAGAGTCGGGTGATTATGTGGAAATATATGATTATGAGAATTTCATTAAAATTAATCAAAAGAGAAAACGAAGAAGAAATAAAATCAAGAGGCCTAAATTTATCGGTCCTCCTACTTATTTAGAAGAACTTTGCCGAGAGACAAAAAATGGTTTTTCTTTGAGACGAACTCGGTCAAATATTATTAGACTGGTAAATTCCAACCCCGATTTAAAAGTATTTATCACTCTTACTTTTGATAGTCATAAATTCGGGGATAAGCCGTTTACTGATTTTAAAGAATGTAATCTAATATTCTCTAATTTCATTAAACGGTTAAAAAGAAAATACCCCAGCCTTAAATATTTGGCCGTGCCCGAATTTCAGAGCGACTATTATCACCGCACCAATATCAGAAAAGAATTCGGCGGTAATATTCATTATCATTTGCTGTCTAATTTGCCATTTATCGAAAATGAAAAGTTAGAGAAAATTTGGGGTTATGGATTCATCAAAATCAATAATATCCGACAGGTGTCTGCTGTCGGTCCGTATGTCGCCAAATACATCGGCAAAGAATTATTTGACGGTCGCTTAAATGGAAAGAAAAAATTATTTTATTCGAGGACTCTTAATCGCTCTAAAATCGTCATTACTTATTCAAGAATAAAAGAATATCTCAACAACTTAAAATCACCTCTCAAGCTTTTGCATGAGACAACTTACAAGTCCGAATACCTCGGCAGAGCTCGCTATCGGCTCTATAAACAAGGATAGCAATGTCATCTTTGAAAATTCCTTTAGGTAAACATAAGCTTGCCAAAAATAAATGATAAGTTTAAGTTCTCTGAAAAAGTTATTAGGCGAGCATGCCAATAACTACGGCGAAACAGAGTTAGAAAAAATTCGCCATGACGCTTATGAATTTGCGAATCTCGCCTTTGAAGTTTATAAGCAAGACCCAAAAATACTAGATAACTATTAAAATGAATAAAAAGCCAATAAAATTAAAATAATATTGTAAAAATTAAAATATATGATAATATCCATAATGGACACAATCGAATTAAAGCACAGCGACCATTTTGAATCATAATGACGGCGAGTTTGTCGTTTTGATATAAAGAGAGCGGTAGCTGTTTCAGTTGTGCTTTGCATGATTGTGTCCGACAGTTTACCGCTCTCTTTTTATTATTAACCATTAAAATTATGCCAAATCAAAAAGGTATTATTTATTACCGAGTATCAACCGAAGATCAGGCTCAAAGCGGAGTCAGCTTGGAGCAACAAAAAAATGCCTGTTTAGAATATGCTCAAAAACATAATATTGAAATTTTAGAAATGTTTCACGACGACGGAGTATCGGCTAAAACTATTGAGCGGGCAGGCCTAAAAGAATTATTAAAATATTGTGCGAAAAATTCTAAGAAAATTGATTGCGTTATTGTTTATAAAATTGACCGACTATCCCGAAATGTAAATGACTATACTGGAATTTTGGCGTCGCTCTATAAACTTAAAATTAAGTTTATATCGACGACCGAGACTGTCGACGAAACCCCAAGCGGTAAATTAGTCGGGACAATTGTGGCCTCGGTCGCTCAATTTGATAATGATGTCAGGAGCGAAAGAATTGCCTCTTGTATGCACGAAAGGATTAAACAAGGAGTTTGGTGCTTCAAAGCCCCATTTGGCTATTTAAATGCTCGAGACGGGCAAAATAGAGCTATTATAATGCTTGATAAAGAGCGAATGCCCTTAGTCAAAATGGCTTTTAAGAAATTTGCGACTGGCCTATATCAAGTTAAAGAAATTGGACAGATGTTAGAGGACAAAGGTTTTCGGACTCATAGGAATAAAAAACTAAGCTTGCAAACGCTCCACGGCATGCTCCGAGATAAATTTTATATTGGGATTATGACGGTTAAGGGGCAGGAATATCAAGGCACGCATGAGCAGTTTATTGATGAGGATATTTTTTGGCAATGTCAGAAGTTATTTAGAAATATGAATATTGGCGACAATGTTTCTTTAGGGCGAGTTAATGAAAATTTTCCTTTAAGGCATTTTGTCGTTTGCCCTCATTGTGGTCGGCCTTTAACCGCTTGTTTTTCGTTGGGCCATATGGGCGTTAAATATCCGTATTATAAATGTTATAACCGTCAGTGTGATAAATTAAAATCAATTCCTAAAGATAAGGTTGAAAGTGAATTTAGACTTGGCTTAGAAAATATCACTCCTAGACCCATTGAGGCTCGAGCTATTAAAAAAGCGATTATTGATGTTTGGGAAGAAAAGCGAGATGAATTAAAAAATGATTCGGGGTTGTTTAAAAACCAGTTAGAAAAATTGAGGACTGAAAAGGACAAATTAATTGATATGAAGAAAAAGGAATTATTAGACGATGAGGATTTTAAGGCGGAAATGGATAAAGTAAAAATTCAAATTGCGGATAAACAAGCGAGAGTTGTTAATTGTAAAGACAATAATTTCGATGTCAAAAAGAATGTTGATAAAGTCTTTAACTTTATTTGTGATATGCCGAATTTCTACGAAAAGGCTGAATATCCGATAAAAATTAAGCTTCAAGGTTCGATTTTTTTAGAAAAGCCTGCTTTTAATTTTTATAGATTTCAAACCCCGAAAATTTCGCCAATATTACAACTAAAAAGAGACTTGGTTAATACCAAATCTCTTAATGTGGACC
>Ga0265297_10005400_pt1 | contig 19547 bp, 22 predicted proteins | sample Munlanlwell13791_FD_192502 | JGI IMG/M metagenome (GOLD analysis project Ga0265297, IMG submission 192502) | Leachate microbial communities from a municipal landfill in Southern Ontario, Canada - Leachate well 137-91 | ecosystem: Engineered > Solid waste > Landfill > Unclassified | place...
AACCAAGAAAACGCTTCCAGGCCTCGATAAATCTAAACCAAAGATCACTTAACCAATTAGTGATGGGTGACAGCCAATTAGAAACAGTGTCTCCGGTAGAAGCAACGGCGGCCGTTTGATTTATGCGATCGAGCACCGGGCCAGAATTTTGACTAAATGACTTTAATTCTTGAGTGGGAAAAAAATTACTTGGTAAGGACATTTGCGAGCCAACACTAATTCCGCTCACCAACAAAAGTGCGAGCAATAATCCGGAAGCCAACCAGACAACCCCTTTCATCTCTTTAATTATACAACTTAGAGGACTAAAATAAAAGGTTTTAGCGGGTTGTGGATATCTCTTAAAATCGATATACTGCCCTTTAATAAACGGCCATGAAAATTGTCAGTGTTATCCCCATCAATAAGGGTGTTTGGCGAGAAAATCTGTCTTATTTTACCGCTCAAGAAATCTCGCTCGGTTCGCTCGTCTCGATTCCCCTCAAAAACAAGACGATTGATGGATTAGTGATCGCCACCAAAGACGTTCGCGATCTTAAAACTCAGATAAAGAAGACGGGCTTCGGCTGGAAAAAGGTGGATCGAGTAAAGAAAGACAGTTACTTTTCGCCCGAATTCATTAAGGCGGCAAATTTAACCGCCGAGTATTATGCCGTCTTCCCGGGACAAGTGATTAAATCTTTAGTCCCACAGATCGTTCTTGATAAATTACCGGAAGCTAAAATACAAAAGTGGCAAGACCCGCGTGAAAAAATTATTACCGAGATTATGGCGGTGCAAGAACCCGATGATGAACGCCTATCTTTTTATAAAAGCTCAATTCGTGAAAGTTTTGCCAAAAAACAATCTGTTTTTCTATGCTTACCCACACTCCCCGATATTGAAAGGGTTTCCTCCTTAATTTCAAAAGGGATCGAGCAATACGTCATCGTTCTTCATGGCGGATTGGCCAAAAATCAATTATTAAATTTGTGGAAAAAAGTTTTAACGACGGCTCATCCGATTTTGATTATTGCCACTCCCCTATTTTTATCTATCCCCCGGGCCGACATTACCACCCTAATTATCGAGAAGGAAAATTCTTCCGCTTATAAAAACTTGGCACGTCCTTATGTTGATTGGCGCTTTTTTGCTGAAAGATTGGCCGAGCAAAAAAAGATTCGCCTGATCTTGGGCGACATTGCTTTGCGGAGCGAAACTATTTATCGTCTCGGTCGAGAAGAAATTATCCCAGCCACAACCATTAAATATCGTGTTTATTCAGAAATTAAACAATTGCTTTGGCCCCTAATTAAAAAAGACAAAAAAGACGATTGGGGAATCGAAAACTCTTTGGGCGAACGCCTCCTCGCCCAGATCGAAAATGCTAGTGACAATAATGAGCACTTCTTTATTTTAGCTGGCCAACGAGGGATCACCCCAATCACCATTTGTAATGATTGTGGGTTAGTAATGGCTTGTGACCTTTGCCACTCGACCCTCGCGATTCATCAAAGAAATCTAAATTCTTCAAACATTAGCTCCGAACACCTCTTTTTGTGCCACAAATGTGGCCAGATTGTTGAGATCGAAGACAATTGTCCCAATTGCCACGGCCAACGCTTCGCTCTCCTGGGTTTGGGCACAGAAAAAATTGAAGAGGAAATAAAAAACCATTTACCAACACTTAAAGTTTTTCGTCTTGATAGCGGTAGCGCCAAGACCGCCAGCAAGGCCCGAGAAATTGTCGCTGATTTTTACTCTTCTCCCGGGTCAATCTTAATTGGTACCGAAATGGCCTTAAATTATTTGGGAGAGAAAGTTGAAAACGCGGCCCTCGTTGGTTTGGATCACCTTTTTACCAAACCTGATTATCGTTTGGGTGAAAAATTATTTAGCGAATTGCTTAGGCTCCGGCTCTTGATTAGCAAACGCTTGTTCATCCAAACCCGCAACCCGGACGAAAAAATTTGGCAATATGTGCTCTCGGGCAATCTGCTTGATTTTTATCGTGACGAAATTGAGGAGCGAAGAGAGCTGGGGTATCCGCCGTTTAAAGTTTTAATCAAAATTTCGCGGGAGGGTAAAAAAGATGAAATTAAAAAAGACATGACCCAGCTCGAAAAATCGCTCGCCGAGTGGCAACCAATTAGCTACCCATCATTAATTAAAAATCAAAAAGGTTTGCCGATTTCAAATATTTTAATCAAACTCCCCGCCGCCGCCTGGCCCAATAAAAAACTCCTCACCTTGCTCAAATCCCTCCCCCCCACTTTTATTATTCGCGTGGATCCTGAAAGCGTTTTATAACAACAAAACCCGCCCTCACAGAGACAGCGGGTCTGTCGTCCCATGATAGGCGGGCGTCACGGTTGTTTCGGCGTGAATTCTTTAATTCGTGCACTCAGGGCCTCTATCTCCCTAATAGCCACTGACATTACCTCTTGCATCCCGTTGATGTCCTGCGCCGTGGCCCTTTGAAGAACTCTGCGCAAGACGGCATTGGGTTGCTCCCTCAACAGGGAAGTCTTAGAGGCCAGTATTCGAAAATTTGTCTTGAATTGTTCGAAGGCCTCACCAATGTGCGGTTCCCGTGGCTGTTGATCGGCATCGACCGTTCCCTCTAGAGAAAGAAGACGGTTCACTTCACGCTTGACCACCTCAAGACTCAGTCTCTTTTGCAAGACGAGATTGGCCAGACCCCATTGTTTATGCAACCGAAGTCTAGATATTTGTACCGCCGTCAGAAAGGTCAGACGATCTTTCTTGGGACGTTCCGCGTCAAGCATCTTCAACACCTCGGGATCCAGATTTTTCAGACTCAGGAAGTTAGCTACCCTGCTGGGACTACAGCCAAGATTAGAGGCAATCTCGACGTTTTTCTTTCCCCTGAGATTGAGCTTCACCACGGCACGAAAGACATCTAGAACAACGTGTTCCTCGTCTAGATGGTTTGCTCGCAACTGTGCCATAAGCCTCTCCGAGTCATCCTCGATCGCTGTTGCCACAAGCGCCAGAAAAGGGAGACTCCCCTTCCGGCATGACCGCCACCGACGTTCGCCATCGAGAAGTTTCCCGATGATCTCTTGGCCGCCAGACGAAGCCTTCAGCGGATAAATTATAGCGATCTCTTGCTGGCCTTCGATCTTCATGTTTTCGGCCAGGATTGCCAGCTCGCTGGGATCAAAATGTTTTCTCGGCTGATCTTCGTCTCGAATTAAAAGCTCCGGATGAACATAGACAACCGAGCCGAGATAGTTCGCCAGATCAACCCGATGCCGTGGCCCAATATAGCGAAGCATCGGATAACGGATTTTACCGCTGAACTCAGGCAAATCTCGCCGAACTTCTTCCATACAAGCACCAATCAACTCCACAGCAAGGGCTTGACTGCCCCCTTCCTGTTCATTCATTGTCGTCATACGTCATCCCCTCCTTTCGGGTGTTTTTGAAATTCAAACCTTTATGTAAATGGAAAAGAGCCAGAAATTAAGCTCTGACTATAACCTTAGGCCAGAAAGTAAGACCTGTCAACCAAAGATGAGATATTTAAGAACCATTGCAATATTGAGCAAATATTGTAACCTGACAAAGGAAGTTTGGTTAACAACGGAATACTAACTAGGGAATCAGGCAGGTCTTGTCTGGGAAGGAGACATTATGAAAAATAAGATCGCAGCAAAATTGTCTGATTCTCAGTATCAGGCAAATGTCGATGCGGTTTGGGCAATCTTGCTCAAAGAACCACTGGTATTAGAAGTTTTGGCAAAGAAAGTGCGAAAAAAGAAATCTGGCTATAATTGCCGCGGACATGGAGCAGTAGAATTAAAGACAGAGCTAAGAATCATGCTCTATCAAAATCCCGAGAGATTTATGGCCGAAGAGTTTGGACAACTTACTTTATGGAAGGCTAACCCAGCTTTCAAACAGGCGGTCCCTCAGCCCCAAAAGCTCGTCAAGAACTTTGGCTACGCTAGCGACAGAAATGCTCTGGTTCGCCAAGTCCTCGAGAAATTTGATTTTGAGGTCAGTTACACCAAGCTCTGGCAAGAAGTTCTGGCCGAGGCGAAGAGGCAGGATTTTGACCCCCACCTGCTTAGCGAAGATTTTGTCAGAAAAGGAATTAGCATTTATTTAGCTATTCTTGTCGGCAGAGGAGCAATTCGTCTGATTGAAATGGGAGAGAAAATTGTACCAAAAGACCTTTCTCTCCTTGATCGGAGCTCCATCTCTCCTCCCAAAGTGCGAGAGGAAGAGGAGCCAGACTTCAACGACCCAGCCGTTATTGAAGCCGAGTTGAAAAGAGAGCAAGCGGAAAGAGAGGCAAGGGGTCTCCCCGTAGAAGAGGAAGGGGCTCTTGACGACGAAGAGGAAATTCTGGCAGAGGAAGCGGATGATGAGTTGCCCGAGGCAATAAGGAGACGGTTGAACGAATTGACTGAGAAGATCGACCTATCTCAAATTCCTGCGTGAGTGTCATGTGCCCGTTTTAGGGGTCGCGTCTATCGCGGCCCCTTGTTTTGACATCAAAAATAAATTGAACCCAAGGTCTAGCGGGTTTGTGATTTTTGTTATATATTACTGTTATGGTTAAGATTGTGCAAAAAGAAAATGAGGTATTACATCAGCCGGCGGGAGAAGTGCCCAAGGCCCTTTTTGGCAGTGCCAAATTAAAAAAGATCATCGCCGACATGAGCACTGCCTTGGCCAGAGAAGATGATGGTGTCGCGCTCGCGGCGCCCCAAATTGCCTTACCGCTTAAAATCTTTGTTGTCTCCGGTAAAATTTTTACGAAAGAAAATGATTTGGCCGAAGGCAAGGCTAAACCAGATCTAGTTTTTATTAATCCCGAACTCACCAATTTATCTAAAACTAAACAAGCAATGGAGGAGGGTTGTTTATCAGTTCGTTGGTTATATGGCGAAGTTAAACGTTCAACCAAGGCCACGGTGACCGCTTACGATATTAATGGTAAAAAATTCACTCGCTCGGGCTCGGGTCTCCTCGCTCAAATCTTTCAACATGAAATGGACCATTTAAGCGGTGTCCTTTTTACCGACAAAACTAAAGAGGTTAAAGAATATACACCCCCACACCAACCTTAGCGTCACTTTGTGTTTTACCGTAAAAAGATATTCATTACAGTTTGAATACTTAAATAAATAATAAAAGCTAAAAGAGTTACCTAATGACAAAGTAAAACAACGCCAGGGTTGGTGTGGGGGTAAACCGGAACCAAAAAAATAAAATTATAAAAGAAACCGCCCGCGGATTGAAAATCCGCGGGCGAGAAGGCAAGAACAAGGGATTAGGCCGGAGCACTGTCTTCCGGAACAATGACCTCCGAAGGAGGATCCGGCAGGGATTCGATCGGCTGGGTGAAGTCGAATGGCAAATCGAGATTGAAAGCCGTGGCCATCGCGACTATCAAAGGGGGAATGTCATGGCCTTCTCTGCGCCCCAAAATATCTCGGACCTTCTCGGCGACTTGAGCAGAACCACCGTTCTTTCCCAGAGCAAGAGCCTCGGCTGTTTGAGCAATCAGTCCGAGCAGGTTCTCTGTCTCGTTTCGTTTTTGTAAGTACGCGTTACGTACCCACACTTCAGTAGCGAGATATAACTCGTTTTCGTTAACGAGAGCAATTAGCTCTCGCGCACACTCCTCAAATTTTGTCTCAATAAAAGACTTGAGAGACTGGCCATTGTTCCAGGCGGAAGCATCTTGGCTTACCGCGCTTCGGATTTCCAAACCCAGATCGCAGCCGTTAGCCCCGACATCCGCCCAACGGAAGATATCTCTCAGCCGGTTGAGATGGTTAAATCTCCCTTTTCCTTTTCTGATGATTTCAATAAGGGCTTCGACCTCCATGATAATCATCTGATTTCGCAAAAAGTCTGTGTCCAGGTTGCGGACCCTCACAGGAAAAGGCAGATCACGAAAGTTTTTTTCATATTCCTGCCAAAGAGGCCAGAAGGTTCCGGACAATGATTCTTTGCAACCATCAATCTTCCCCCTGATCACCTCAAGATTTTTCTCCCGGCGAAGGTTCGCCACATAATTCAACAACAAGACAGCCCCTGCCCCAAGGATAAACGAAATCGTTATCACCAGAACAAAAGCCAATAAAACCGTTTCATTCTCACTCATCGGATTTCTCCTTCTTTTCAAATTCCAACACTTTTCTAGGCATCACATACCTAGTTTTTTTCTAGTTAACTTCTATCATGGTTATTAAGAAATGTCAATTAAAAAATTAGGAGCAAAAACACCCGCGGATTCTTAATCCGCGGGTGCGACGACGACAAAAAAATTACGACTGAACGGCTTGGCGAGGGACTCGGGGTGGGCGTCCCTCTTCAACAATCTCGACGACTCCCGTTAGGTCCGGACCGCCCTCTTTGATCTTAACCAAAGCGCTGGCCAAGACATTGAAAAAAAGTTCGGCCCGCTGATAAGAGTAGCCAGGGAGATTCCGGTTAAAAGAAATCGACCAGCTATCTTCCGAGGCAAAATTTCGGGAGATCGACAAAGTTATTTCCTTGCTACAGGTGGTGTAGCTGAAACCTCCGTGGTCGAATCGAAAGTCGGGAATATTTTCCAACCACCCACGGAAAAGAAAATCTTCCGGTTTGGGCAAAAGATAATATTCCTGCCAAAGAGAAAGAATCACTTCTCCCGGATTACCCCCTTTGACATCACGCTGACTCCACGCCCGGATCATGTTCCGAAAGACGTAGGTTACGATTTCCAAGGGAAGAAGGATCCCAAAATACGCGACCCCGACCTTGTTCTTTATCTGGGGCCATCCTCCTTCAGGGTTGCCGATTTCGAGACGGGTCTCGACGGCTGGCCCGGCCCATTCTTCTACCGCTTTGACAAAAAGTTCATAATCGAGAATCTTAACGATAGCCATGTTACGGCTCCTTTTTTTGCCGTCTCCCAATTGAGACGAGCTTGTTGATAGCCAATTTTTAGCCACCGGCAAGCGCGTCCCATTGGTTTTTACAAAGTTCAATTACCCCTAGAGTATAGCATATCGCTATATCTATGTCAAGTATTAAAATCAAGCCATTTTTGGTAGAATTTAAAACATGACTTCGGTTAATTTTGTTTTCTTTGGAACGGATGAGTTTAGCGTCAAAGTTTTAGACACGCTAAAAGAAAAAGGGTTAATCCCCTCTTTGATTATTACGGGGCCTGATAAACCAAAGGGGCGAAAAAGACTGCTGACTCCGCCGCTCTCGAAAGTTTGGGGAGAGGAAAATAAAATTCCGGTTGTTCAGCCCACAAGTTTAAAGGATTTGGGAGCCGAACTCCCAAACCTGGAAGAATTTGGGAGTTCGGCTCCCAAATTCGACTTCTTCCTAGTAGCCTCTTATGGCAAAATTATTCCGCAGGAGATTTTGGATATCCCCACTCACGGCACTTTAAATATTCACCCCTCACTTTTGCCTAAATATCGCGGACCATCCCCGCTCGAGACCGCCATTTTAAACGGCGATAGCGAGACCGGCGTGGCAATTATGAAGCTTGATGCCGAGATGGATCATGGACCATTGCTCGCCTCTGAACCCTTCGACTTGCGCTCAGGACAAGGTATTCCCTTGTATAATTTCGAACAATTGCGCGATAAGCTAGCCGTTTTGGGCGCCGAACTTTTGGTCGAAATTTTGCCCGATTATTTAGCCGGCAAGATCGAACCCCAAGAACAAGATCATACCCAAGCCACTTACACTAAAAAATTTACTAAAGAGGACGGCCTCCTTGGTTTACAAGATGAGCCCCTCGCTAATTACCGCAAAATTTTAGCTCTTAATCCTTGGCCCGGGACTTATCTCAACCACAATGGTCCGGCCGGCAAAATTAGAGTAATAATTAAACAAGCTCACCTCGATGAAAGCGGCCTTGTTTATGATCGCGTAATCCCCGCCGGAAGAAAAGAAATGTCTTGGGAAGATTTTTTAAGAGGTTTAAAAAACTAAATTAATCGGCCTCCCGAACAAAAATACCCTTGAAGGCGCGCGCGCCACGACGAAAGAGGGATTTTTTCTTTTTTTCGAAAGTGCGAATTTCTTCGGCCATCCCGTCCTTTACTTTATCAATCGCCGCATAAAGATCCGCCTCTTCAGCCACATGGCGTAAGGTCTTGCCCGGACAGGTTAAATTAATTTCCGCAAAAAACCAATTACCACTTTTGTGATGATTGGTCTCTTTGCCAATTTCGACGCTAGCTAAAACATCACCACAATTAACGAGCAACTTATCGAGCATCGCAATCTTATCGTTAACATAATCAGAGAGAGCTGGAGTTAACTCGATCCCGGTCGCTTTTAGATTAATTCTCATGTTAATTTTTACTTGTCTCGAGTATTAATCGAGAGATTAAATTAATAATGAGGACCTATTACCTTTAGTATAGCATACGAGACCAATTAGCTAATCGGTTCTTTTTTAAACAACCAGACGAAGGACAATCGCCAACAAGAGGGCTAAAATTTTAAGCCGCCAATGACGCACCAAAAAAACTCGCCAAAAATGATTAAATTCAGGCTCTTGGGCCGAGCTAAGAAAGCGACTGATCCGCTCTTCTAAAAGATGGAGATTATCAATTTTTTCGAGTTGACCATGTTCGGCCACCGAGATTTCGCCCCGCTCTTCAGACACGACAATCGCCAAGGCATCAGACTTTTCGGTTACCCCGACAGCCGCCCGATGACGCGTGCCAGTTTTGTTAAGACCCTCATAATTCTCGGCTAGCGGTAAATGCACGCCAAAACGCTTAAGTCGATTATTATCAATAATGACCGCTCCGTCATGGCCGGGACTCGTGACGTCAAAAATCGAGAGGAGGAGCGGACCAGAGACTCGGCCGTCTAAAGCAAAGCCACCTTCAATAATCCCTTCGAGCGGGAGTTCGCCGGGCAAGACCAAGAGGGCGCCAATATTTTTGCTGGCCATCTCTTGCACTGCCTTCATAATAACGAAAGAAACGTCTTTAGAGAGAATCGGCCCACGCGGCGAAGTCAGGCGTCGGGTTGAAATAAAAATCCAATCAAAAAATTGCCGCAATTCGCGCTGAAAAACCACCACAAAAACAAAGAGAATAAGTGGCCCAAGGATTTGTAAAAGTTGCAAAGCCAGAGTTAATTGAAAAATTTGAACCAAAAAAATGAAGACGGCAAATGATCCGACGGCATAAGCCAAAACATAAGAGCGGGATTGCCGGATAAAAAAGATAATAAAATAAATCGCCGCCGCGACAAAGAGCAGGTCAAAAACTTCTTTAATAGAGATTAGGGGTAGAAAACTAAGCATAATAAGGCTTTATTAGACCATTATAATTGATTTGTCCCCCTTCAGCAAATAAGCTAAAATAGGGGGATGAAAATAATTAATTTAGACGCCAAAGAAATTCTCGATTCGCGCGGTAACCCAACCGTTAAAGTGGAATTAACTTTAGACGATAAGGCTTTTGGTGAAGCCATTGCCCCCTCGGGCGCCTCAACCGGCAAATACGAAGCCGTTGAATTGCGTGATGGCGACATTAGTAAATACGATGGTAAAGGTGTTTTAGGTGCGATTGCTAATATTAAAGGTGAGATCGCGCAAAAATTAATTGATCGCGATTTTGATCAAACCTCGCTCGACCAAGAATTAATCGCCCTAGATGGCACACCCAATAAAAGTCATTTGGGCGCTAACGCTATCCTCGGTGTGTCTCTCGCCTTCGCCCACGCCTCCGCCCAAAATCAAAATAAGGAATTGTTTGAAATTATTGCCAAGGGCGACTCGGTTGTGAGAAGTCGTATCTCGCGTAGCCAGATCCGACTTCGCACATCCGACCTCCCAGGACTTCCCACAACCCTCCCTACCCCCATGTTCAATATCCTAAATGGCGGTCGCCATGCCAATTTTTCACTCGATATCCAAGAATTTATGATCGTCCCCGTTGGCGTTTCAAGTTTTGCCGAAAGCCTCGCTTGGGGCAAAACCATCTGGCAAAAACTTAAAGAAATTCTCGAAGCTAAGTCGCTTAGTACCGAGCTCGGTGACGAAGGCGGTTTTGCTCCCCAACTTGCGAGTAATACCGAGGCCCTTGATTTAATTATTGAATCGATCAAGCAAGCCGGATTCGTTCCCGGCAAAGATGTGGCGCTCGCTCTCGATATCGCGGCCAGTGAACTTTTTAATAATGGCAAATATGAATTCAAAAAAGATTTATCTCCCGACCGCGCTGGCAAAAGGAGCCTAACCAGCGCCGAATTGATAACTTGGTACGAAGAATTGGTAAATAAATACCCAATCATCTCAATCGAAGATGGTTTAGCTGAAGATGATTGGGTGGGCTGGCAAGAATTAACCACCCGCTTGGGCGACAAAATAAATTTGGTTGGCGACGATTTATTTGTCACCAATCTCGCCCGACTGCAAGAAGGGATCAATAAAAAAGTGGCCAACGCCATTATCATCAAGCCCAATCAAATCGGCACTTTAACCGAAACACTCCAAGTTATTAAATTAGCACAAGAAGCTGGTTACAAAATAATTGTCTCGCACCGCTCGGGCGAAACGCTCGACTCAACAATTGCAGACTTGGCAGTTGGAGTTGGTGCTGATTTCATCAAATCTGGCGCCCCTTCCCGCCCCGAACGCCTCGCCAAATACGACCGCCTCGTCACCATCGAACAAAAATTAAAGAAATAGTGGTTATTTCAACTCTTTATTTAAAACCTTAAGATTTTGGTCAAGGTCATAAACGGTCATGCCACCAAAAGGAATTTCGTAATTGATGATCTCTTCGTCGGGAATATTTTCGATATATTTAGCGAGCGCTCGTAAACTATTATGGCTCCCCACCACCAAAACATTTTTGCCGGCTTTTAATTCGGGCTCGATAAGGTTTTGATAAAAAGGCACCGCTCGTTCATAAACATCTTTTAAACTCTCCCCTTCGGGCGGAGCCACGTCCCAAGCCCGACGCCACTCGTAAGTTCGAGCTTCGCCAAATTCTTTTTTAATCTCGCCCTTATTCATCCCCTCGAGCAACCCGTAACTGCGTTCGTCGAGGGCTTTATCAAAAGTGATTGGTAAATTTTCGAGGCCGAGATTTTTTAAGATTAATTCAGCCGTATTTTTATTGCGCGACAAAGGTGAGGTAAAAACTTTTTCAATTTTTATTCCAGCCAATTTTTGCGCTTTCTCTGGCGCACTGGCTATCCCCTCGGCCGAGAGCGGGACATCCGTCCAGCCACTAAAAATATTCTCTTTGTTCCACTGTGATTGTAAATGTCTTAATAAAATAAGTTTGGCCATGATTTTATCTTACTAATAATTAATAAATTAAACAAATAAAAGTGAGGCAAAAACTAAGGCGATCACAATACGATAAAGACCAAAGGCGACAAAATCGTGTTTTTGGATATAAGCGAGAAAGGATTTGATCGCGAGCAAGGCGGTCAAAAAAGAAACAAAAAATCCAATTAACAAAAAGCCCCACTCGGGAGTCGAAAAATTAATCGAGCTCTTAATTAGGTCTAAACCAGTGGCCGCGGCCATGGTTGGCACCGCCAGTAAAAAAGAAAATTCAACAATGGTTTCTCTTTTAATCCCCAACGCTAGCCCCCCAACAATGGTCGCGGCCGAACGTGACACGCCCGGGATCATGGCGATTGATTGGCATAAACCCAAAATTACCGCTTGCCAATAGGGAATTTTTTCTAACTCATCCGGCTTGGAGGCCTCGCCTCTAAGCCGAGAGTTGTCGAGTTGAGGACGGCGCGCTTGCCAAAGCTCAAAAAAGATTAAAACAAAACCGCCAACAAAGAGCGCCGCCAAAACCACCACATTATTGCCCAATAAATAGGTCTTAATAATTTTATAAAAAACCAGACCCAAAATAGCCGTTGGCAAAAAGGCGATAATCACCCGTTTTAAAACTGGCCAATTGGTCAATAATTTGCGCCAATAAAGGGCCAAAACGGCCAAAATCGCCCCTAATTGAATAATCACTTCAAAGCTCTTAACGAAATCTGTTTGGCTAATCCCCAGTAGGCCCGAAACAAGGGTCAAGTGCCCAGTTGAGGAGATGGGCAAGAATTCGGTTACCCCCTCTACCCCCCCAAGGAGAATTGATGATATAATGTCCATGATTAATAGATAATATCATTTTAAATATGGCTCTACAAAGAATTAATCCAAAAATAAAAGAGAACACCGATAACGTGCAAAACGTGCACGACGCTATTTGGGGCGACTTTGCCAATTTGCGCGGAGATGTCTCTAAGATTTACGGCGATGTGACCATCCACCAAATTACCGGCAACCCCAGCAAAATTGGCGGCAATATTGCCGGGATCTTTGGTACAATTAGCGACATTCAAGGTGATGTCTCAAATATTCGAGGCAACGTTACCCACCTAACTGGCGATGTTTCTAATATCTCGGGCGATGTTTCGGGCCTTTATGGAGACACTTCTAAATTACGCGGAGATGTTACGAATATCCGGGGCGATGTCGGTAAAATTAGTGGCAATGTCAGCGACTTGATTGGCGACGTTTCAAGTATTCAGGGTGATGTAACCAATATTTCTGGCAATGTTACAAACCTTAAGGGTGACGTCTCTCGTCTGCGCGGGAACATAACAAATATCACCGGCGACGTCTCTGGCCTGGAGGGCGAGATTACTGGCCTCGAAGGAGACGCTACCGGTCTAATCGGCAAAGTAGAGAGCCTGCTTACAAAATAAAGAAAGTCCAATTGCCCAAAATAAGGGCCAGTAATAAAACCAGGGCCTGGAGAAGAGGTCCCCAGATCGTGTTTTTGATTTTTATCGGTGAACACATCAGGATATGAAAACGATGAAAAAAGACTAGGGGCCTTAACTTAAATTTCATAGCCAAAAATTGAAATCCATCGGGCAAAATACCACCAAAAGCCCCCCACAAAAGACTAGTGAGGGTAGTAATTTGACCGTGCCCGGTAAAAAAAGTGATGGCCAGAAAAAAACCCAAAAACAAATCAAAAAAAATTTTGATCCAATCACCGATCGCCTTTCGGCTAATGGGGATATCATCATTAAGCGGATTCTCGTTATCGAGACTTGAAGCCTTAAGATCATAATCCCAATGCGGGATACTATCAAGCAAAAAATGACTGGCAAAGCCAGCAACAAAAGCGGCCCCCGGAGTAAGATTAAAAGCCGAGGCAATGGCAGCACCAACGACAGCATGGGGGGTTAAAACCATATTGTTTTATTTAAGATTACCAATTAAATTCATTGAGTAATTCGTCCGAATAATAAAATTGGTAAGCCAAACTACCAAAACTATATTTTTGCCCACTAATTTCGATTTCGGCGCCACCAACTTGGGGATCAGCTTTGGGTACTGATTTGGTAAAACCCAAATTAAACAAGGTGGCCAAAATCTCTGGACGACCTTCTATATTATATCCCGCTTTTTGCCACTGCGCCATTAATTCTTTCAAATAAAGAGCGGGGTAGAGATAGGAATAATAATGATCATGGCTATCAGTTAAACGAGCAAAGCGTTCGGCCGACGGATCGTCGGTTGAAAAGTCAAGCAAAGCTTCTTTATCTTGGCCCAAATAAAAAGTAGAATTAGAATCACGTAAATTAGTTTCGATTTGTTTAGCCGTTTCTTCTTTTAAACCCATCACCCCCCACGAAAATTGACTCTGGACGCCAAGGATCTTAAGCGGTTCAAAAACTTGTTTATAAACCTCCCGCTCCGAATTATAGAGTCGCAATTGCTCGCCCACTAAGGCGCTAACGATTAAACGGCTATTGACCCCCGCCACCGCGGCCGCCCGATTAATGGGCTCTTTATCTTTAATAATCGCCTCACGCAAAACTTGCCACTCAGGCGTTAAGCGCCAGGCCGAAATTTCTTTGGTCGACTGATGGGTTTTATTATAATCAGTAATGATTTGGGCAATGTTTTGGTCATCATTATTTTTAACCTCTCGAAGTTTGTCAGTCACTTCCTTAAAATAGCGATCGTTTAAGTCGATGACCCCGGCCGTTTTTGTCCAACCCAAACGCAAAGCCAGCCAGCCCGCAACCAAAACAAAACCAATAACTGCAAAAAGGTAAATTACCATTCGGCCAATTTTAACCAACATATTTAGATAATTTTTCCGTTAACGATGGGGTAACCAAGGAGATGGATGACGGGCAAAGACCAGACTCGTAATTTAATTAAAATCCCGTCCGATAACCCAATCGCGGCCGACAAAACATTCGTTCGTTTAAAGCCGAGCTTGGCCGCCGGAGCTTTTTCTTGCTTAACGAGCGATTCCTCGGTACTACCAAAAAATTGAACAATGAAAACACGATCGCGGCCCTCAAATCTGCCACTGGCCATCCCGACACCGATGTCCGTAAAATTCTTATCCAAAATATTCTCACGGTGTTTAGGTGAGTTCATCCAAGCCTGGTTAACAGCACTTGAATCATAAAAATCAAGGGCAAGATTTTCTCCGGCGTGGACGTAGCGATAACCAACCTTGTCGAGCCAAGTCCAGGGGGTCTCACCATTTGGCCCTTCATGAGAGAAGTAGGAGCGCCGAGCCATATCTTCGGCCTTAAGCTGGGCTGCTTGAGCCAAAAGTTGATTGATTTGGAGAGGAGATTTTTGGTCACCGGTTCGATCAATATTTGCATAATCAACCACTAAGGCCGGCAAAACGGCGGCCAAAAAACGCTTACCCGGGCCCCAAACTTCGGGCACCACCAAGAGCGATTCGACCAAAAAAACGGCGACCAGAACAATAATTAAAAAACGAAAATTCATACTGACATTTTAACACAAACAGTAGGTAAGCTCAACCTAGAGTTTTTTAAGTGAGTAATTAGTGGCCAATTTAATAATCACAAAGAAAACAACCAGGCCGACGACTAGGCCAATTTCAGCATAATGAAGATATTGTTGAACGAGGAAAAAGGACAGTCCTGAAAAATAGCCCAGTCCGCCGATAATTGCCATCCAGGTAAAAATGGAGGGAAGATCGGCCTTCATAAAATCCCAATAACTTTTATCGATCATCCCCATTCGGACCAAAATCGGTTTATGCACGCCGTAAGTAAATTTAGAAATTAGGAGAGTTTGCAAGGGTCGATTATGAATATGTTTGTCAAAGGGGCTGGATATTTTATCCGACCAAAGATAGACAAATTTAGGCAGATATTTAATCCAGCGACCGACAAAAAAGAACAGGGTATCGCTGGCCACGATACTAAAGAAAACAACCAAGAGCATCAGCTCTAGGTTAAAAAATCCTTGGCTAACAAGAAAGGCTAAGGTAAACCAAGAAATATCTCCCTCAATTAACATCCCCAAGGCGCCTAAAACATACCCCAAAGAGGGCCAGACAATCAGGTAATAAAAAAGGAGGGATTCAACCATTGGTGATTATTTTTTGACCGGGGTCTTGTTTGTGGTTGTTGAAACAGGAGCTGTCGTCGAGGCCGGAGCAGTAGTTTGAGTAGGATTCATGGAGACCGGTCCGACATTAACAATTAGATCTCGGCTCGGACTATAAACAATGGCCCGGCGGGCTTTAACATAAACAATTAGTAAATCTCCTTTTTGGGCACCAGAGACAAAGGGTTGAGCCTTGGCCGCCTGGATCGGATCATCAATTCGGCCGATTTCGGGAGTCTCATTAGTTGGCAAGATAATGTGTTTGGCCAATTTTTCGATAACCGCTTTAGCGTCTGCGGCCGGTACTGGAGTCGAGCTTTTTGGTTGATACCAATAATAAACGCCCCCCGCAATAATAATAAGGGCGACAACGACGAGAACTAAAATATTCTTCTTCATAATGTAGCCATCTTACCAAATTGGTTACTTTTTGCCAAAGTGGATAATTAAAGTAAATTCCCCCTTGACAAAGTACTTGTCGGCTTTGATTTTGACCAAGAGCTTCTCGGCGGAGCCAACTAAATATTGCTCAAACTTTTTGGTCATCTCTTTACCCAGAAAAACCTTGGTCTCTGGGTATAATTCATTGATTAATTCGAGCGTTTTTTCAAGGCGATAAGTTGATTCAAAACCAACCAAATTAATTTCGAGTTCTTCGGCTTGTTTTAATAATTTTACAATCTTCCCGCGCGTCCGCGGCAAAAACTCCACAAACCAAAATGAGCCGGTAAAACCCGAAGCCGACATAGCGGTGGTAAGAGCTGAAGGGCCGGGGATGGGAGTAACACTAATCCCCTGTTCGTGACAAGCTGAAACCAGATAGGCGCCGGGATCCGATACGCCGGGCATGCCCGCTGAAGTAATTAAGGCAACTTCTTCCCCAGCCTCGAGTTTGATCAAAATTTTAGGCGTAATCTTTTTTTGATTACGTTCATCAAAATTGATAATTTCTTTTTGACCAATCTCAAAGTGCCTAAGCAATTTAATTGAGTCTGTCCATTTTTCTACTAAAATTACCGAGCTGTTTTTTAACACCTCAATCGCCCGAGGCGACATGTCGCCCAAATTACCAATTGGTGTGCCAATTAAAGATAGAGACATAATTAAAGCCTAGCACGGCTAGCCTATTTATTCGACCGTTACTGACTTGGCTAAGTTACGAGGCTTGTCAACGTCATAGCCCTTACCGGTACCAATATAATAAGCGAAGAGCTGAAGTGGAATAACCGCCAAGAGTGGCTCAAGCATTTCAATTACCGACGGGACATAAATTATATCGTCAGCCAACCCGGCAAGCTTATCGTTGCCGATTGTCGCCAAAGCCAAAATTTTGCCGTGACGAGCTTTAATTTCTTCAACATTAGAAACCATCTTTTCATAAACACTATCCGAAAGGCAAAGAGCAATTGTTGGGAATTTTTCGTCGATCATCGCGATGGGACCATGTTTCATTTCCCCGGCACCATAGCCCTCGGCATGAACATAAGAGATTTCTTTCAATTTTAAGGCTCCTTCAAAAGCAATCGGAAAGGTATATTTACGTCCCATAAAAAGAAAGTCGTCAAAACCCGCATACTTAGCGGCAATCGCTCTGATCTCCTCCCTCTTTTCTAAAATTGTTTTAATCTTTTCCGGTAAAGCAAGGATCTCTTTTGCTACCTTTTGAGCATCGTCGGCACTCCCCACGCCCCGTAACCGAGCAAGGTATAGGGTAAATAACGCAAAAAGTGTTACCTGTGAGATAAAGGCCTTAGTTGAAGCGACACCAATCTCTGGCCCAATTTGGTTATAAATAACGGCATCAGATTCACGAGCAATCGTTGAACCAACTGTGTTAACAAACGAGACAATCATGGCCCCCTGACGTTTAGCTTCACGAATCGCGGCCAGAGTATCGGCCGTTTCGCCAGACTGAGTGATTGACATCACCATGGTGCCCGGCTCGACAATCGGCGATCGATAACGAAACTCTGAAGCATATTCAATCTCAACCGGAATTTTAGCAAATTCCTCAATCATATACTCACCAACCATCCCCGAGTAAAGAGCGGTCCCGCACGAAGTAATAATGATCCTTTTGATTTCTTTCAACTTTTCGGCAACTTCTTTGAGTTCATCAAATTTTACCTCAAAACTTTCCTCATTTAGTCGGCCCCGAATTGAATTTTTAATTACATTGTCCCCCTCCATAATCTCTTTGAGCATAAAATGGTCATAACCCCCCTTTTTTGTCTCTTCGACACTCCAGTCGAGAATCATTGGCTCGCGCTTAATTTCCCCTTTCGCCAAATCAAAAAGTTGGTAATTCTCCGCGGTTAAAATTGCCCATTCGCCATCATTAAGATAAATAACTTTTTTGGTATACGGAACAATCGCTGATGGGTCAGAAGCGACAAAATTTTCTTTCTCGCCAATCCCCAAGACGATTGGGCTTCCCTTGCGGGCGACATAGAGACGATCACTTTCATCATTGTTAACAATTACTAAACCGTAAGTCCCCCGGATTGCCCCCAGAGTTTTTTGTAAGGCTTTACCAAAATTTGGTTCAGTTTTTAGATTTTCTTCAATCAAATGGGCCACAACCTCCGAATCGGTTGCCGAAATAAATTTATGACCCTGGGCAATTAATTGCGTTTTTAATTCACCATAATTTTCGATAATGCCGTTGTGAACCAAATGGATTTTACCCGAGCAGTCGGCATGAGGATGAGCATTAACCTCGGTCGGCACACCATGGGTCGCCCAGCGCGTATGCGCCACGCCAAGGGGGCCTTGATAATTGGGAGTAATTTTAGCTTCTAAATTCTTGACCTGGCCAACCGCTTTAAGCAAACCGCCACCAATAACGTACATGCCAGCTGAATCATAGCCACGATATTCGAGCGCTTTTAAGCCATCAATGAGAACCTTGGGAGTCTCTTTGCCTCCCGCATAACCAAAAATTCCACACATAATTTTGGATAATTATAATTAAACTAAACGAGTAATTTGCTAAAAGTAAAAAAAAATAAAAAACAGCCTAAGCCTGAAAAGTGAACTCTTTAATCTTAACATATTCCGCACCTTCTGGCTTCAATATCGATTCAACTAAAACGAAACTCTTGATTTCGCCACCCCAATCAATTCGATCATAAAGATTCGGCAAGGTTGGTCCAAAATCCTCAGCCTTAAAACGAGCGAGGGTTAAATGCAAGCGATAAAAGCGCGGGTCGGGTCGATTAAGAGCAAATTCGATATCGTCTTTTAATTTAAGTAAAGAGTGGGGCGGATTGCCCTCGGCCCAAACAAGACGGGGCGCTTGACGATTGGGGCCAAAAACCACTTTATTAAAATCAATAAAAAAGGTGTGGCGCGGGGTCTTGGCAAATTCGTCGAGCTTATTAATAACCTTATCAATATCAGTCTCAAACCACGGCGAAACCACGGTAATATGGAGATTATCGCCCGACAGCCAATTAGCCGGCCAACCCACATGATCAGCCTGCCAAGCCAGGGCATCATTTTTAAGTGACCCCTCTACCGGCAAGGCAATAAATAGGCGTTTGGCTCCGTTTTGTTCCCCTTCAGTCATACTCCCCCAGTATAACGACTAAGCCCAAAAAAACAACCCGCCAGACCTTGGGCTCACTTAAGGTCTGGCGGGGTTTTTGTGGGTGACACCAAAAAAGACCCGGCGTTGGGTCTTGGTTGGCTAGCTTGCACTAATTAACGATTATTATCACGGGGAACCATTGGCTTGGCAAAATCAACACTGATTTGGCGGCCACCGAGGTCTGAACCGTTTAAGGTGGAGATAGCGTTTTGCGCTTCCTCCGGCGTGGACATTTCGACAAAGCCGAAGCCCTTCGAACGACCAGACGCCTTATCCATGATAATCTTAGCCGAGGTCACTTGACCAGCTGAGGCAAAATGATTGCCGAGCTCTTGGTCAGTGAGTGCCCACGGTAAGCTACCGACGAACAACTTATTATTCATTAACTTTCTTGATTTAATTTAATTGGCTTGACTCTATTGAGTAATGGTGTTTTAACACCATAAAATCTTAAAAAGATTTTTACTCAACAAGGGTTGACGACCGTGACTCACGATCACTTGGTCATCTTGCCTCTTAGCCCCGAACGCC
>Ga0265297_10005401_pt1 | contig 19547 bp, 15 predicted proteins | sample Munlanlwell13791_FD_192502 | JGI IMG/M metagenome (GOLD analysis project Ga0265297, IMG submission 192502) | Leachate microbial communities from a municipal landfill in Southern Ontario, Canada - Leachate well 137-91 | ecosystem: Engineered > Solid waste > Landfill > Unclassified | place...
ATCGCCAAGGACGTAATATTCGTCCAGTCCGATAGTAACCCGGTCGGTCTGGATGTCCGTTGACTGTCCAAAAGTCATGAGATCAGCCGGCAAATAATCTTCCTGAAGCCGGAAACCGTCCGGACTCTCCTCATTATATATCCAGACTTGTCCGTCTTTGATCTGGATTTCTTCGCCAGGCAGCCCGATTACTCTTTTAATAAAATATTCTTGGGGATTACGGGGATAACGAAAAACGACGACCTGTCCGCGCTCGGGCGGCGTGAAACGATAGCTGATCTCATCGATAATCAGATATTCGTGATCGAAGAAATTGGGTTCCATCGAGGCGCCCTTCACATAAAACGGCTGAATCAGGTAATAACGGATCGGCAGGATTATCGCCAAAGATATGGCCACGACTTTTGCTATTTCCCAGACAAATACGACAAATTTTTTCATATCTATATATTAAAAACACCTAGTAAAGGCTAATAACGTCTCCTACTATATCAGAAAATCATAAAAAAATCAAATGGCTTATTTACTCTTATATTAGTAAATAAACATCACATCACCGTAGCTGAAGAAGCGGTAGCGCTGACGGATGGCTTCCTGATAAGCCTTGTCAATATTGGCTTTTCCTGCTAAAGCACTCACGAGCATAAGAAGGGTAGACTGTGGCAAGTGAAAATTGGTGATCAGGGCATCGACTAGTCGGAACTTATAACCCGGATAGATAAAGATATCGGTCCGAAAGGTCTGCTTCTTAGTTTTAGCCAGATCAAGCGATTCCAGCGTCCGGGCGCTCGTCGTTCCTACGGCAACTATCCGCCGCCCCTCGGCCTTAGCGAGCCGAATAGTTCGAACCTCTGACGCACCGACTTCGGCCAGCTCGCTGTGCATCTTATGGTCGCTTATCTTCTGGACTTTGACGGGCGCGAAAGTACCCAACCCGACATGCAGGGTAACATATACAATCTTTACGCCGCGCGCGGCCAGGCACTTGAGTAAACGTCTGGTAAAATGCCGACCGGCAGTCGGGGCCGCGACCGAACCGGCCTTCGCCGGATCCGCAAAAACCGTCTGATAGTCCGCCTTATCGCTTATCGTCTTGATGGGGCGCTTGATATAGGGTGGCAGTGGCACAAGACCGATGTGATTAATCGCTTGCCAAAAATGGACGCCGCTCCGATCAAACTTTACCTGCCACGTACCGTCTTCATTATCCTTAACCACCGTCGCCGACAGCCCGCTAGAAAACATGACCTTGATCCCCTCCCTGATACGTCCGCCAATCAGGCATTCCCAGAGCGCTCCTCTAATGGGCTGGTGGAGAAAAATCTCTATCCGGCCGCCACTGGCCTTATGGCCGATCAACCGAGCGGGAAAAACTTTAGAGTCATTAAGGACCAGAACGTCACCGGCCTGCAGATAATCAGGTAGATCATAAAAATGAGCCTGATCCGTCTTCCCTTTTTTCTTATCAAGCAACAAAAGCCGCGAGTGGTCCCGCGGTTTAACCGGTGTCTGAGCGATCAGTTCCGGAGGAAGATAATAATTGAAATCTTCGACTCTGTAATCCATAATCAAACCAATTTGACCGTCCCCGGCTCCTTGAGCCCCAAGTGCTGGTAGCCTAAGGCGGTCACAAGCCGACCACGCGGTGAGCGGTCGAGGAAGCCGAGCTGCATCAGATAAGGCTCGTATATGTTCTCAATGGTGTCCATCTCTTCCCCAGTCGCGGCGGCCAGAGTATTCAGACCAACCGGTCCACCCTGAAATTTGTTCACAATCGTTTCCAAGATGCGCCGGTCCACGAGATCGAGCCCCAGGCTATCCACTTCGAGCATCTTAAACGCTTCCAGGCTGTCTTTTAGAGAAATGCGCCCGTCGCCCTTCATATCGCAATAGTCCCGCACCCTCTTCAAGAGGCGATTAGCGATGCGCGGGGTACGCCGGCTACGCCGAGCGATCTCCTCGCGGGCGTCATCGTCGATCTCTACGCCTAAGATGCCCGCACTCCGGGCAATGATCCGGGAAAGATCGGCCGTTTCGTAGAAATTGAGATGATAAGTGATGCCAAAACGATCGCGCAAAGGAGAGGACAACAGACTAGCGAGAGTTGTCGCGCCGATAATCGTGAACTTCGGGAGATCGAGACGCAAGGTGCGGGCACTCGGCCCCTTACCCATGATAATATCGAGAGCATAATCTTCCATCGCCGGATAAAGAATCTCTTCAACAGCCTTGGGCAAGCGATGGATCTCGTCGATAAACAAGATATCGCCCTGCTCCAGGTTGGTGAGAATGGCAGCTAGGTCGCCGCTCTTCTCAATGGCTGGCCCCGAAGTGACCCGTATATCCGCCCCGATCTCTTTAGCTATGACATGAGCAAGCGTTGTCTTACCTAAACCGGGCGCACCGTAAAGGAGGACATGCTCAATCGGTTCCTGGCGTTTCTTGGCCGCGCCAATTGTAATCGCTAGATTCTCTTTGATCTTCTCCTGGCCGACATATTCCGCCAGGGTCTTAGGACGCAAAGAAGTATCCATGGTCTCGTCATCCTGACGTTCGATGGGGCTGATCAGGCGGTCATTAGTGGTAGTCATATAATAATTGTATCTTAAACCTGACGAAACTCGCAAATATCGCGAAAATCACAGTAGCGGCACATGAGCGACGGGGTCGGGGCAAACTCCCGCCGCTTGATCGCGGCAATCTGAGCCGTCATCTCTAGGCGAAGCTTGGTGAAGTCCTTCTCGGTCGCCTGAAAACTAAGCTTCTCGCCGCTCTCCAGATAATAGAAACTGAGTACGCTAACTGGCTTACCCAGAAACTCTTCCAAAAATAGCTGATAGAGGATGAGCTGCCGCTTATCGGCAAATTCTAACTTCTCCTTACTTTGGCCCGTCTTGTAATCGATGATCTCGAGAGTACCGTCGGATAGTTTATCGACGCGATCAATCGTCCCCTTGATGACGTCGCTTCCTAACTTAAAAGAAAATTTCTTTTCCAGAAACATAATCTCCGGAGCGGACGCGGCACGATATGATTCCCAGAATTTCTGGAGAGCGGCCCGCCCCTTAGCCTGATATTTATCCCGTTCGTCTTTTGAAGCGTAACCGTCGGGCTGCCAGAACTCAGAATATATCTCCAGAAGACGCTTCTCACTGATAAGCTCGGGGACCGCTTTCTTGTTCGTCTCGGCTAAACCGGAAAATAAGTTCGCTTGGCGACGCTCGTCCAGAAGCGGTAAGAAAAAATTGTACAAGGTGTTATGGAGGACACGACCAAAAATGAACGAGGCCTTGTCGCCGGGAACCGGTACCCTGAGAACGAAAGCGAATTTATATTGGAGCGGACAAGTGGAATAGGCGGCCAACTGCGAAAAGGAAAATTTTTCCGGCAAAGGATACTTGTCTTCCAGCGCCTGGGGACGACTCAGAGTAAGAGGGCGCGAATTCAAGTGATGGAGATCGCGCAGGAATTCGTTCTTCTCGCTAAGCAGTAATTCCGGCACTGTTCCGCTCGCTATCCCCAGCTCCGTTATGAATCGCGAGGGTTTCTTCTCCCGGAGACCACCGTAATCTTTGGCACCGGTTAGATAGAGCCCAATCTTAGCGCGGGTTAAGGCGACATAGAATAGCCGCCGTTCTTCTTCCCAGTGGCTGGCTGTTCTTTCTTTCGCTTCCGCCGCGATCTTCTCCCGGACCAGGGCATCGGGGATGGAAATTTTCTCACTCCGAGTGATGGTCGGGAACTTCTTATCAACCAGGTTCACAAGGAATACATAAGGAAATTCCAGCCCCTTGGCACCATGAACAGTCATGATGCGGACAGTGTCACTGTCCGCGAAGTCGAGCTTGAGGGCGCCAGTCTCGCCCGCCTCAAGTTCTAAATTGATGGTCGCCAAAAAATCTTTAAGTCGCAAATCTGGCTCGGCTTCCTCCAACTTCTTGATCTTCTGATAGAATTGGTTGAGATAAGAAAACAGCTCGACATCTCGATCGCGATCCAAATTGGCAAGCAAGCCAGAGTCATAGGCAAAGTGTAAAAAGAGCTTAGTCGGCTTAGCCGTCGCCGCTAGCTGCGAATGACGCTCGATAAGCGACAGTAGTTTGTTTATATTGTTCACGCTTTTAGCGTCTACAGCCGGGATCGCATTCACATTCTTAAGCGCTTCGTAGAGCGACCAGACTTTGCGCGCCGCCATCTTATTAATCGTAATAAGGTCCGGATGGGAAACCTTAAAAGCTTCCATATTCAGGACACGGAACAGGGCGGCCGACTCGTGGTAATTATCAAGCAGGCGAAAATAGGCCAGGATATCGAGGATGAGCGGCTTATAATAGAGGCCGCGCCAGGACATGAACTGATTGGGAATATTCCGGCGGCTCAATTCTTTAACATAGGCCTCAGCTGTATCGTTCGCCCGGACTAAGATGGCAAAGTCCGACCAACTAGTTCCTTCCGCTTGGCCCGCTTCATAGAGAGCGGCGATCTTCTGCACGACGTAAGAGACTTCGTCAGCGTGGGAATCAAAATTTAAATATTGGACCCCCGGCTCCGGACATATCTTCTTGGAGACAAGCCCTTTAGCCAAAAGGCGTTTAGAAGTTTTCAGTTTTATTTCCAGACGATTAGGATTGTTGTGCTGGATAAAATCATAGGCTTGATCCAAGATCTCCTGACGAGAACGGTAATTCTCACTTAAAACTATCTCTCGGGTGGATGGATAATCGTCTTTAAACTGTAGTATGTTGGACAAAGAAGCGCCCCTGAATTTATATATGGAATTATGGACCGCAATGCCGTTAGCTATAAAATTATGGGTTCGCTCGATTTCTAAATCATAAACAGTAGCCGTCCGCCTCTTTTCCACCCGCCCCGCCACTTCTTCATATACTAAACCCTCACCGGTCACGACCGGCAAAAACATGCCGGGAAAAATATTCTTGGCCGGGATAACCAGGGCTTTTAAATATTTTTCTTTGACTCTAGCAATCCGCATCTGCGGCTCAATAAACCCGCCAATCTCCTGTTGTATCTGGCGAGCGACTTTGCCTAGATATTTTAGATCTCTGTCATACAGACGCAGTCTTTTTCCAGCGATACTTTTTTTCAACTTAAAACCCATCTTTTCTAACTTTAAGATGGCCATCTGGTCACTGGTATCGATCGTTAAATTATGAGATATCTGCGGGGCAGACATCCAGCCCCTACGGGCTGTTTTAGAAGAGTAATTGCGATGACACATTTCCAAATTTATCTTGAGGCGCAACTTACTGCCGCGGTTCACCGCTTCCAGGGTATAGGGTGGCGAAGCCAAATCGATATGCAAATCACGGGCCAGGCACCGAACTCCATCTTCTGTTTTTAATTCTTTATAAAGACGCTCGCTCCATTTTTTCTTATCCATTATGCCGTCTCTCTCCTGAAAACAGCCGGTCGGGATACCATAACTCAGCGACAAGAATACCTCGTTGTATCTGGCTTCTTCGAGAATATTATGATGACTGACCGCTATTATCTTATCGCCTCCCCTTTCCAAGCGGAGGCGCGTGGCCAGGTCGCTCGTCATGCCTAAGCGCCAACCTAAGCCCTGTTTATACATCAGGTAGACATAGTAGTGTTTGCGGCCGGATATGCGCGGCGTAAAACAAAAAAACTTATGATTATCAGTCGCGGTAATCTTCCGCCTTGACTTTGTGGTAAAAGTCAAAAACCGAGCCGTCTTTTTATTACGGCTGACCTGATTAACACGACTATAGCCCAAACTGCCCCGACCGACGGCCGTAGCCACTTCATCCCCGGTCTTAATCATCCTGATCTTTTTCTCTCCCTGCTTGGTCAAGACTAAAGTATCGCCAGGCAGGCACTGATCATCGTCTCCGACCACGACCAGGTTGTTTCCGGGCGCCGCCAGCAACTTGACCAGCTCATACTGTGCCCAATTCGTATCTTGAAATTCGTCGACCATGATATAGCGGAACTTCCGCCGGTAAAACTCTAGGATGTTGGGCCGTTCCCTAAAAAGTTTCAAAGTATAAAGGATTAAATCGCCAAAATCTAGCAGATTGTTCTCGACTAGGAGCTCGTTGTAAGTATGATAAGCTTCGGCCAGCTCCTTGAGGCGGCCGATCTCCATTGCCTCACCTTCGGCCTTCGCCCGCTTGCCGATGCTCTGTCCGCCCAGTCGGTTATCCTGGTCAGACTCCAACTCCTCAATGTGTTTCAGATATTCGGCCGGCGAAATATTCTCGTCCTTGAGGCGGGAAAAGTGCTTGATGAGTTCGGAGATGAACTTGGTGGGGTTGCCGAGTGGACGATAATAATCGAGACGGAAACGGTCGAGATTCTTCTTGATGAGCACCCACTGGTCGGTTTCAGTCAGCAGCCGAAAGCCGGCACCCAGGCCAATGTCGAGCCCGAACTCTCTGAGTACGCGTTCCCCGAAACTGTGAAAGGTACTGATCCAAAGGTCGACGTAGCCGTACGGCAGAATCTTATCGGCTCGCTCTTCCATCTCACCAGCGGCTTTCTCCGTAAAAGTCAAAAGAAGAAGATTGTCCGTCGGGATCTTCTTTTCTACCGCCAGGTAAGCCAGGCGGTTCACAAGAACTGTCGTCTTCCCCGTCCCGGCACCAGCAACGATAAGTAGCGGCCCGTCCTCGTGGGTTGCGGCCTGATGCTGAGCGGGGTTCAGTTGGCTAAGGAGCTCCGCCATGATTAAAATTTAAGAGTCGATTTAAATTTCTGGGCCGGCTCGCGACCGATAAGAGCCAGATTCAATCCGCGATTCACGAAGATTTTCCGGGCAGTCTGGCGCAACTGGGCCGCTGTTACACCTCTCACGCGACGCAAGAATTCTCCCGGCGTGATTATCTGCGAGCGCAAGACTGACTGACGGCCGTACCAGTTAGCCAAATTATCCGTCGCTTCCAGCTGGAGAAGCGACTTACCCTGCAGCATGTCTTTAGCCCGCCTAAGCTCTTTCTCCGGGACCAACTCTTCCTTGATGCGCCGGTACTCGTCCATGATGATACTTATAGCCTCGCCAGTCTTGGCGCGCGGCACGCCAGCCTGGGTCGTCAGATAGCCAGCATCACGATATGTTTCGGTAAGTGTGTGGACGGAGTAGGCTAATCCGCGCCGCTCGCGTAGGCTAATAAACAAACGGGAACTCATAGAACCGCCGAGGATAATCGATAGAAGTTTTACTTTAAACTCATCGGGATGCCCGATCGGATAGGTGCGGACACCGAGCGAAAGGTTGGTCTGGTCGATCTTCTTGTAGGCCCCGCGCAAGCGAGGAGACCGCTGCTTATCCGGCGTCGGGGCGCTAGGCTGCCAGGGATTAGAACCGAAGGCGGAGAAGAGCCGGCTCGCTGTCTTTTTATCGGCAGCCCGGATATTCCCGGCCAGGATGAGGCTAATACTCTTGGACCCATACTGTCGAGCCAGATAATCTACAAAATCGGCGCGCTTGAACCGACGGATATTATCCTTAGGACCAATCGTCTCCCAGCCAGCCGGCGAGTCACCATAGAGGCAGGCTTCAAAAACATCTTCGATGTGCAGGCGAGGATTATCTTCATACATGTTTATCTCTTCGATAATGACTCCCTTTTCCCGTTCAATCTCTTCTTCTTCGAATTTAGAATGAAGCAGCATGTCGCTGATTATTTCCAGACCGCGACTCAATTTTGACGAAGCGACCTTTACAAAGTAGCCGGTATACTCTTTGGAAGTAAAGGCGTTATACTCTCCACCCAAGATATCCATGGCGCTTGAGAGCGCAAGAGCGGTGGGCCGCTTCTTTGTCCCCTTGAAGAACATGTGTTCCAGGAAATGGGACAGTCCGTTGATATTCCGCTTTTCGTATTTCGAACCGGTCTTGACTATCACCAGAGCAGTCGCCGTCGCCGCCCCTTTAACTGGCACGACGATGAGCGGAATCTTATTTGACAAGCGAGTTACTTTATATTTATTCATAAATTTAGGGTTTAACGTGGTTTAAATTTACCACAATCCTCGGTATAATTCAAAAGACCAAGATCTCCTAAGGGAAATATCAATATTCAAAACGCCACATCGAGAATAACAGCTATTTTGGGGGGCTGCCGCTATCCTCAACTCCGTCAAAGAACAGATTAAAAAAGCCCGGCTGGCCGGACTAAACTCTTACTCAAAACCCTACAAGACATAGAGAATAATCTTATGTTTTAGCAGAGCCGTTACCAAATCGTTGGCCGTATTGATGAAGATGGACAGCCGGTATCAGCTATAGCCAAGAAAGGACAAGAAAAAGAAAGAGCACCCCAAAAGGCAGGCTAACCAGCCAATGGTCAAAAAGCATTATTACAATCAGTCCCGCTAGGACCGCTCCGCTAAAAACCGCTCGGCGGTCTTTTTTAATTAAGAAATACAAAAAAGCCAAGAAAGAAACAAGAGACAGAAGGCCGCTTTGCGCTAAGAGGAGTAAGAAGGAGTTATGAACCGGCTGATAAGACCAGGCCTCCTTTAAGACCAAATCGCGCTGGGCCAGCGATTTTACATAATTACCCGCTCCCACACCGAACAACCAATTTTCCCTAATGATGTTTCCCGCCTGGCCCAAATACTCCTGTCGCTCATCAAGCGACCGCTGTTCCAACCGATTGCCCTGCCAGACGCCGGCTGTCCGGGCAAAAACTAGCTCGCGATAAGGAAAGGCGATGATAAACAACATCAAAGCGGAAAAGAACAGAAGAACTAGGAAGCGGCCCAAGATCCAACGATCCTTAGCTAGAAAAAGCGTCACCGCTAAAACCACCAGACCAATTAAATAAGCTAACCAGCCGCTACGGGAAAAACTGAAAAATAAAGCAGCGAGCGCGATGAAATAAAAAATAAACAAGAGAACTGATGAGAACGCCTCCCGACGGGAACGAATCATCTTACGCTTGGCCAAAAGATAGGCGGTTACGATGAGAGCAATCGCTAAAACTCCGCCCAGTATATTGGGGTGATCTAAACCACCATATGCTCTCAACCAACGACCAGAGGCGGTCTCAATGACAGCCGTTCCGGACATATCGGCATAATGCGCTGCCAAACCGAGGTATTTATTGGCCGGCGCGCTCTGCATCAGAAATTGATAAAGACCCAGAGAGGCTTGAAAGAAAAGGCTAACCAAAAGACTGCCGATCACTTTGGCACTATCGAGCCGGCTGTCTTCATAGCTGTAACTGAATGTCCCCGCCCGCAGCATATAAAAAAGACCTATCCCCATAAGGAGCAGGGCGTAATGGTAGAAAGCCAGAATTTGGTCAGGAGCAAAAAAGAAAGAGATGAGGACGGTAAGCTCAAAAACAGCAAGCGCCAGCCAGAGCGGTGAAATGGGCTCCGCCTCTTCCCGGCGATATAGCTGCCAGATGAAAAAAGCGATCAGGATTAGGAGGAGAAGGAGGTGACTCAGGTAGAGACTAATTTCCGTAAAATTTGTCTCGCCGGGCCGAAAGATCAATTTTGTCTGCCACGGCAAGAGGAAGACAAACAAATAAAAAGAATATTCAATCGTTTTTTTTAAAAAGTTCCTGAATTTTTTGAACATATTTTTCTCTAAACTCTCGACGCCGATCGCGCTGATAAAATTTAAGGACTTGATCACTGATCACCACTCCGTCCGAACTATGATTGGCGGCCTTTAACTCCGCAGGCATTATCCTGAGCTGCCAAAAACGCGCCGCGCTTTCTAAAAAACTGTTACTGAAATTAGGTGTTTCAGAAACCACGGCGGCCTCAACTGGTAAAAGTCTATTAGCCGCCAGGAAACATTCGTAAGTATTATTTTTATTATACAATAAAACTAACTGACGACGCCACTCATCAAAATATGGATCTGCTCCTGCTAAGCGCAAATCGCCTATAGCCAGGCGATCAGCCGACAAATAGAAGCTGAGACAGATCTTGTCACGCTTCTCCCGAGCGGTCGGACGACGGCCTAGCAGCTTGGCCAATCCGGTGCAATACAAACGGCTGAGCCAGATCCGACCCGGTGCGGTGATGATAAAAAAATCAATATCGCTTCCGTCTCGTAGATTGAAGGCGCCGATCGAGTTAGCGAGGGTAACACTCTTCACCCAGGGGCAGAGACTAAATAAACGAGCGAAACGTCGCGCGATCCGAATCTTCCGGGCAGCGTAATTATGGCGCTGCTGCCTGATTCCGACGATCTCCTCCCGTCCGGCCAAAAAATAAAAGCCCTGCCTCTCGGCCAACCGATCAGTGTTCTTTAAGATCCGACGGACGTCACTAAGAGACCTATCTTCTCCTAAATAGTTCCTAATTTCTAAAGGTGTAAGCGGGTAATCAAACAAATCGAAGAAAGCGATCGTCTTGATGACCGCTTCCGGAAGCGACGCGGCGTTTATCGGGAACATATCCGCCATAGAATCAGTTGGCCTTCGGCCGTTCGATCTTTAGGACTTCAATCCGGCTCTCCGTATCCGTGATCTTCGTCACGTCCTTATCAATCTTTCTAAACTCCACGTAGGCATTATTATAATGGTTGACCGTCGCTGACATGCTAACGCCAAGTTTCTTCATGAATTCGTCATAACTGCCCATGTGCTTCTGCAGCTTTTCTATCTTGGCAATGATCTCCTTAGCCTGTTCTTCGATCTGCATGGCTTTAAGACCCTGGAGGACGGTCTGGAGGTAAGCCAGGAAAGAGGTCGGCGAAACGATGATTACTTTCTTGTCGCGGAAGGCATATTCGATCAAGTCGCGGGTATTCACTTTGACGGCGCCCACGGAATTAACGAGCAAATCGTAGTAGATCGCTTCGGACGGGATGAACATGAAGGCGAACTCCAGGGTATTTTCCGCCGTCTTTACATACTTGGCAGTCTCATCAATCCGGTTCTTTAGGTCCTGCTTGAACTGCAGCTCTAGTTTCTTGCGTGTCTCGACGTCATCGCAGTTGATGAGCCGCTCGTAATTTTCTAACGAAAATTTGGCGTCGATCGGAATGATCTTGTCCTTGACGAAAACCACCGCATCAACGATCGTACCGTCCTTGAAAGGGTACTGCATCTGATAGGACCTGGGCGGCAAGACATTTTTTAAAGTTTCTTCTAGGAAATACTCCCCCAAGATGCCCCGCTGCTTGGGATTCTTTAAAATATCCTGCAAACCCTGGAGCTGGGCGGAAAAATTTACCACCTGCTTGTTCGTCTCGTCGAGTTTGGTCAGACGCTCAGTCACCTCGGCAATCAGTTTGGCCGATTGAGAAGTAATATTCTGAACAATCTTAGCGTTCTGTCCGAACTGCTCTTGATTAGTTCGATGCGTCTCTGAGAGTTTCTTGTCCATCTCCTGACGAAGCTCATTATTCTGCTGACGGAGCATCTCTAGTCTCTCAAGGAGCGCGCCCATCTTCTCGTCCGAGCCGCCCCCCTTCTGACGGAGTAGCAAGAAAATGACGGCGATGATGCCGACGGTCAAAATGAGTAGTAAAGCGATAGTAAAAAAATTATCCATATACTTAGATTATAGAGTATGCGGGGATTTTTTTATAGTATCAAAAAAGGGGCACGGGGCCCCTTCTCTTAACGACTATCTTTTGCCTTCAAGAGATCCCTTATTTCCGCTAATAATTCTTGATCTTTCGTCAAAGTCGCCACCGGTAGTTCGTCTGGTTTATCCTCTTTTTTTACTTTCTCCTTCAGGACCAAAACAGCTTTAACCATCAGGAAGACCGCCAGAGCGATGATGAGAAAATCTAGAACGTTCTGCCAGAAGGCGCCGATATTCATGATGATGGCCGGCCGATCTCCGACTGCCTCTTTAAGGAGCCATTTTCGATCTGACAAATTAATACCGCCCATCAGGAGACCGAGTGGCGGCATGATTACATCCGCGACGAACGAAGAGATTATCTTGCCGAAGGCGCCGCCAATGATAACGGCGACCGCCAGATCGATAACATTGCCTTTGACGGCAAACTCCTTGAATTCTTGAAGAAATTTTTTCATAAGGCTGCTAAAAAATAACTAGATCCAAGTTACGCCGGCTACCTTGTCGCCCGCGTCCTTAAAACGCATAATCCGGACGCCCTGAGTATCGCGACCAAGAAGACTGACGGACTTGAAAGGTGTCCTGATTACCTGACCTTTAGAAGAGATGATTATCAGATCACGTCCTTCCATAGAATCGGCGTTGATCAGGAAAGCATTCGTAATGTCGCCGGTCTTAGTGGTAACCTTGGCGGTCTTGATGCCACTGCCGCCCCGGCCTTGGACCTTATACGCGCTCAGATCAGTTCTCTTTCCGAAACCATGAGCCATGATGGTCAGGATCTGATAGCGGCGCTTCTTTTCCTTGTCCATTTTAGCGACGCCCATGCCAATCACGAGATCATTCTTATGTAACCGGATACCGTGGACGCCAGCGGCGCCGCGGCCCATATCCCGAACGTCGGTTTCGGCGAAACGAATTACTTGTCCCTGGGCCGTAATAAGCTGAACATGATCGCTCCCGGAAGTGGGTTTGACCCAAATCAACTTGTCGTCCTCCTTGATCTTGATGGCGATTAGCCCGCTGCGACGGACATTAGCGAAGGCCCCAATCTCAACCTTCTTAACCAGTCCTTTCTCGGTGGCAAAAAAGAAATACTTACTAAACACCGTCTTATCGAGCGGCAGGATAGACGAGACTTGTTCGCCGCCGATGAGCTGGAGGAAATTTACAACCGGCGTACCTTTAGCGACGCGTGAGGCCTGCGGGATTTCATAGACTTTAAGCTGGAAAACCCGTCCTTTGGTCGTGAAGAAAAGGACGTCATGATGCGTCTGAGATGTAAACATGAACTCGACCATATCTTCTTCCTTGGTCGTGAGGCCCATCACGCCTTTACCACCGCGCGCCTGGACCTTAAAGGTGCTCGGCTCAAGCCGTTTGATATAGCCATCCCGAGTCATCATCACAACCGTCTCCTCGTTGGGAACTAGATCCTCCATACTGAACTCTTTGATGCCGTGCGCAACCACCTGGGTGCGACGTTCATCGCCAAATTTATCAGCCAACACTTTGAGTTCATCGCGGACGATGCCGCGGATCTTGGTGGCCGACTTCAGGATGTTCTCTAGTTCCTTGATCAGTTTCTGCTTTTCCTTGAACTCCTGTTCTACCCTGAGCTGTTCAAGATTAGCCAGGCCCTGCAAACGCATCTCCAAGATGGCGACCGCTTGCCGATCAGACAACTTGAATTTCTTCATCAAGTTGGCCTTAGCCACTTCTTTATCTTTAGAAGCCTTAATCGTCTTTATGACGTCGTCGATATTCTTGAGCGCGATCATGAGACCTTCCAATATATGGGCGCGGTCTTTAGCTTTATTCAGATCGAACAGGGTACGGCGACGGACCACTGTCTCACGGTGTTTAATGTACTCCTCCAGAATCATCTTAAGAGTTAGGACTTTCGGTTGGAGCCCGTCAACGAGCGCCAACATATTCATGTGGAAAGTAGTCTGGAGAGAAGTGTGCTTATAGAGGCTATTTAAAATCTTCTTAGGGTAGGAATCTTTCTTGAGCTCGATGACCACGCGCACGCCGTCCTTATCAGATTCATCGCGGAGCGCTTTTACGCCCTCAATCTTCTTGTCCTTAACCAAATCGGCAATCTTTTCAACCAGGTCGGCCTTATTGACTTGGAAAGGTATCTCGGAAATGATGATGCGCCAGCCGCCGCCCTTCTCTTCTTCGACTTCGGCGCGGCCACGCACGACTACGCCGCCCTTACCCGTAGCGTAAGCAGCTTGGATTTCCTTCTTGTCATAGATTATGCCGCCGGTCGGGAAATCCGGCCCTTTAACAAACTGCATCAAGTCTTCAACGGTTGCTTCGGGATTAGCGATCAGATAGTCAATAGCATCGGCCAGCTCGCGGAGGTTGTGAGGAGGGATGTTAGTCGACATGCCCACCGCGATACCCATCGTGCCATTTAAAAGCAGGTTGGGCAAACGAGCAGGCAGAAGGCGCGGCTCTTTATGGCTACCGTCGTAATTCGGGATGAAATCAACCGTATCCTTATCGATATCAAAAAGCATTTCTTCGGCCACCGCCGCCAGCTTGGCTTCCGTGTAGCGCATAGCTGCTGGGTTATCGCCGTCCATGGAACCAAAATTACCCTGACCGCGCACAAGCGGATAGCGCATCGAAAAGTCTTGAGCCATGCGAACCATCGAATCGTAGACAGCGCTGTCACCGTGCGGATGGTATTTACCCAAAACTTCACCGACGACGGTCGCTGATTTACGAAACTTGGCGGTGGCCCTAAGGCCGATGCTCCACATCGCATAAAGGATGCGGCGATGGACCGGCTTCAAGCCGTCACGAACATCCGGAAGAGCCCGTGAAACTATCACGCTCATCGCGTATTCCAGATATGACTTGGACATTTCATCGACGATTGGTTGATCTTCGACCAGGCCGTAGGCTGTCTGCTGTCGGGAACTGGCCGCCGGAGTCGGGACCGGCTTATCTTTGGGTTCTTTGGGCATAAATACTATCTTTAGTAGGCGATCTGAGTGATATCTTCACAACCGGGCGGGACGATGCAGGCACGCGTAGCGCCACCGGGATCGCCAAAGGTCGGCATACAATTTATCCATTCCGGACACGACTGTCTCCTCACTTCAGCTGTCCCAGTAGCGCTAGAGGCGGCTTTCTCCACCGTTTCTTTCAGGATATCTTCAAGAATAAGCTGCTCCTCATCGCTGATCGGAGTGACAGGAGTCGTCGAAGCCGGATTTGAAGCCGCACTACGCCGCTCTAGGTTGTCTTGAATATCACTCAACGACCGATTTAGTTCTTCCCGGAAGTCCGCCCACTGGGAATCCGGGACAGCCGGTGACAAATCTTCGCTCTGGCGCCAGATGTTTTTCAAATTCGCGATCCAGATAAACAGGACAAGCACAGTAATCGTGGCTGTCGCGAGGCGCAACCAAAAAATCTTCCGCCGGCGTTCTTCTTCCGTCATAATGATTTAAAGACAGCCCGAGGATTTATTCCTTCAGGCCGTCCAAATTAATATCGTACAATATCTGCTCCGCGATCAGCCGATACTTCAAAATCTCTTCTTCCGAAAACCATAGAGGAATTTCCCTTAAGGCATCCTCAGCGGGATCGGAGCAATGGATGAGATTGCGAACAGCGCGTTCATCAAGGCTGGCCAGCTCATATGAATCTAAAGTATAATCGCCGCGAATAGTACCAGCGTCCGAAGACAGCGGCTCGGTGGACCCGACGATCTTCTTAACGATGCCGGCCGCCTGATTGCCTTCCCAAATCATCGGCACGACAGGACCGGCGCTCATAAATTTGACGAGCGCCCGGATGATGTCTTTACCGTATTCGAGCGCCTCCTTATCGACTGGCATGCCGGCCGCTTTCCGCTCTTCAACAATGCGCTCTCCCTTTTGGATAAACCAGGCTTCATCTTTATTGTAATGCTTCCACAGCTGATCTTCGGTGGCGGAAGATATCTTGAGGGCAATCAGCTTGAGCCCGGTGTTCTCGATCCGTCGAATAGTCTCGCCGATAAGTCCACGCTGGACGGCGTCAGGCTTTAAGATTACGAGCGTCCGTTCTGTCTTGGGGTTAATCATACTATTTGTTTAAAGGCTTAATATTACTAATTCCATCTCCTCGGCGGGCAAGTCGCGTTTAGAAATCTTCAACTTCTCTTCATAGGTCGGCGTCAGTCCGATCGCTTTCACGAATCGGTCCACACCCTCGATATCAATCTGCAAATCTTTAGTCTTGTAATGCATGGGAATCACTATCCGGGGTTCAATCTGAGCAATCACTTCTACCGCCTGGCTCGCGTCAATCGTATATTTGCCGCCCACCGGAATCAAGAGGATGTCGGTGCCGGCCAGCCTCTCGAGCTGGAAATTATCAAGTGTGTGCCCGAGGTCGCCCAGATGGACGATCGATATGTCGTCCAGCTCGATGCGAAAAATAATGTTGTGGCCGCGCTCGGCGCCGCTCTGAGAGTCGTGATAAGAATCTATCCCCTCGACCAGCACACCTCGCCGGTCATATTCGCCCGGGGTATCAATGACAAAAGGATTGCCGCGCAAGGCGCCAGAGTTATTGTGATCGTAATGCTGATGAGAAATAGTCACTATGTCTGCTTCAAAATTCGGCACCTTGAGGCCGACCTTCTTATCGAAGGGGTCAGTCGCGACAGTAACGCCGTCGGGACCAATCTTATCCTGTATTTTAAAGCAAGAATGACCCTGCCAAGTAATAATCATATATCTCTATAAAACAATAAAAACGGCTTTCAAACCTGTTTTGATTATATCAGATTGTCAGGGGTCGGTCAACAGGAATCTTAGCTTAAAACACAAGAAAAAACCCCTAATCTGCGGCTCTTTTTCCCGCCCGTAGCTGATCGGCCGACACACGGATACTCCCCTCTTTGTCCGTCCGGACGATAATCATTCCCAGAGAAACAGCTCGAGCCAATACTTCCGGATGGGGATGCCCGAAACGGTTGTCTGCGCCAGAAGAAATGATCAGATATTTTGCCCCGGTCGCTCGCAAAAATGCATCACCGCTGGCCGTCTTAGATCCGTGATGCGCTGCCTTAAGAACCGCGGCTGATAATTCGTAATCGCTCGCCAAGAGAGCGGTCTCCACCCGGGCGCTGTTATCGCCGGTAAATAATATCCTGAGATCCGAACAATAAAAACGAACGATCAAAGAATTATTTTCATCGGCTGGGACTCCGAGGATATCGGGATTAATGATTGTTAGTCCGCAATCCGGGCCGAGACCAATTGCCGCCTCCCTCTTGATCGGCACCAATTCAACGGCTTTCTCCCGTGTAACAGCTAACAACTCTTCGCCCAGGGGAGATGACGGGATGGGTGGCGCATAAATCAGGCGACCGACTTGAAAACGTCTAAGAGTCTCGATGAGACCGGTAATATGATCATCATGAAAATGGCTGATGATAAGATAATCTATCCCTCTCTCGCGATAGGAAAGATTTTCACCGAGCTGGCCTAGGACGCGATTATCCGGACCACCGTCAATAAGAACGAGCGGGCCCGAGCCCGTCCGGATGAGGGCGGAATCACCTTGGCCGACGTCAAAGAAGATGACCGCGGGAAACGCCTCCTCCGGGAACCAAAAAATCCAGAACAAACAAATGGCACCTATTATAATTGCCGCTATTTTCAACCTATTTTCCGATAAATATCTTCTCATAAACCCATTGTAGCGGGTCGGGGCTGAAGGACGGCTGAAGGCGTGGATACAAAAACCGCCCCGATTCCTGGGACGGCCTTTGTATAATTTTCAAACTAAAAAATTTATGGACGCCGCGGATCAAGTCCGCCGCGGATAAATTCTAAAAAATTATTTTTTGCGCTTCTTAGCAGCCTTCTTGGTCGCCTTCTTCACCGGCTTCTTAGCCACCTTCTTTTTGGCGATCTTCTTTACCGCTTTCTTCGCAACTTTTTTCTTAGCCATATTATCACCTCCTTTCTTAAAAATTTTTTAAAACATCTTATCGGGTAAATATCTTGTCGTCCGATAAAGAAAGACAAAATTTTATACCTTGCTTATATTATATAACTATTCAAAACAAGTAGCAATAGTTTTTCGACATTAACAAAAAAATTCCGCCAACGGATGTAACCCGCGGCGGAATCATCATTGTAAAGTTCACGCCCTAATCTTCTTTTCCAGAAAAATTTTCAAATCGGAAATCTTTATTCTCTGCTGCTCCATGCTATCGCGGTCACGCACCGTGACGTCATCGGCATCAAGGCTATCAAAATCGACAGTGACACAATAAGGAGTGCCAATCTCATCCTGCCGGCGGTAACGCTTACCGATGTTACCATTATCATCGAACTCTGCGCGCCAAGATAATTTTAGCTGATCGAAGATCTCCCGCGCCTTCTTGACGAGCTCCGGCTTGTTCTTGAGAAGCGGGAAAACCGCCACCTTGATGGGAGCCAGTTTAGGGGCTAATTTCAAGACAATCCGGCTCTCCCCCGCCCCTGTTTCTTCCTCTTGATAAGCCTCCGAAAGGACGGCCAGGAAGGTGCGTCCGACACCGGCCGAAGTCTCAACGATATGCGGGACGAATCGCTCGCCCGTCACCGGATCGAGGTAATCGAGCTTTTGTCCGGAGTGCTGGCTATGCTGAGTCAAGTCATAATCACCACGGGCGTGGATGCCTTCCAGTTCTTTAAAACCAAAAGGAAAATTGTATTCGATGTCATAAGCTTCTTTCGCGTAGAAGACGAGATTCTCATGCTTATGCCATTTTAAATTTTTCTCTTTGAGTCCAAGGTCAAGATAGAATCGCCAGCGCTCCTCTTTCCACTGGTCATAATACTTCTTGTCGTCGCCTGGCTTCACAAAGTACTGCATTTCCATCTGTTCGAACTCGCGAGTGCGGAAAATGAACTGGCGCGCCGTAATCTCGTTGCGGAAAGCTTTGCCGATCTGCGCAATGCCAAACGGTATCTTGACCCGGGCCGTGTCGATGACATTTTTAAAATTGACATAGATCCCCTGACAAGTCTCACCGCGCAGATAAGTCGGTTCTTTAGACCAATCGCCCGTAAAGTTTCCCAGATTAGATTGGACAAGCAGGTTAAATTTTCGTCCGGGAGTAAAATCCGTCGCTCCGCAGACCGGACACTTTATCTGAGCACGATTTTCATCAAAAATCTTATTGATTTCCTCTTCACCCATCTTTTCATCAGCCAAGATACCGGCCTCTTCCAAAAGAGCATCGAGCCGCAAACGACTGTGGCATTTCCGGCATTCAGTAAGCGGATCAGAAAATCCGGTAACGTGACCGGAGGCTTCCCAGATCTTCGGACTCATGAAAATAGCCGAATCCAACCCGACAACATCATCACGGAGCTGGGTCATAGATCGCCACCACTCCTTCTTGATATTGTTGGCGAGTTCCACGCCGTAAGGTCCAAAATCGTAAACGGCGGTGAAGCCGTCATATATTTCCGAGGAGGGAAAAACAAAGCCGCGGCGCTTAGACAGGGCCACTATCTTATCCAGGGAATTATCAGCGGTCTGTTTCATAAGTAGTATATTATAAATATCGCTTATTACATCTCGTCTAACGGCTTGATGCCTAAAAGAGTAAATCCGTTCCGAAGCACCTGGACGATTGATCGCGTAAGCGCTAGCCGGGCGGCGCGAACAGGCGGATCGGCTTTCAGAATATTGATCTCATGATAATAATCATTAGCCAACTGGACCAGTTCGAACAGATATTTGGTGATCTCGCTGGGATTATGATTTTCGCGGGCAAGCCAAACGGTCTTGGGATATTTGGCGATCTTGATAAGCAGTTCTTTCTCTTTCGCCTCCGTGAGACGGGCTGGGTCTAGAGTCTCTTTAAACAGACGGAAGCCCCGCTTGCGGATGATACTGGAAAAACGGGCGTAGCCGTATTCCAGATAACAGGCCGTATAGCCGTCAAAACGGAGCGCTTCTTCAATATTGAAAGTTATGGTCTTGTC
>Ga0265297_10005403_pt1 | contig 19538 bp, 21 predicted proteins | sample Munlanlwell13791_FD_192502 | JGI IMG/M metagenome (GOLD analysis project Ga0265297, IMG submission 192502) | Leachate microbial communities from a municipal landfill in Southern Ontario, Canada - Leachate well 137-91 | ecosystem: Engineered > Solid waste > Landfill > Unclassified | place...
AAAAGGACCAACGCGGGGATGATATAGGAAAGCGCTTTTCGCATGGAGGGATTATAGAAAGAATTGACGTTGTCGACAAACCTTTTTGTGGTGCACCACGCATCCCACTTCAGACCGTCATTTTGGAAGCAATCCCAATGCGAGGAGGCACGCTCGTGAGACGAAACGGGCAAGGTGGCGGCACTTGCTCTCCATCTCAAGATTTGATTGAAAGCGAGTGCCGCACTAAACTTCCTATAAGTTTTATGGGTCGTTCAGTGCGGACAGGAACTGCCTCTCGACACCGGCTGTGCACCCGCTCCTGCGGCGAGTGCCAGCCCGCGCTCTCGCTGATGGGATCCGTTCTCGAGTGAACGGATCCCATCAGCTCCGAGAGCTGTCTCGCGACAATTCCTGTCCGCCGAGTGAAGTCGGTCCCAATACCTATCAATTTCCAAGGAGTGGAAATTGGGGCCGTCCTTGTCACCATAAAGAAAATGAAATGGAAGACAAGGGCGGACGTGCGAGCGGAGATCGCCTCGCTGGGGCGATCTGAGCGATGACGAGGCGCATTGGGATTGCTTCCAAAACAAAAAACCCATGATTATTTCCTGGAAATGGATAAACTATCCTTGTCTTGAGTTTCATTTCTTTAAGGGCGACAAGGGTTGCCCCAATTTCATCAAGGATGAAATTGATAAGTATTGGGACTATGTGCGGTTTTGTTACTTTGTTTGCCAAAGCGTGCGGGGCGGTTTCCCGCGGCTTTCCTGCGAGTAGGTGTGCGGCCTATTGTGACGGGTAGACGAAAAATATTGGAATGAAATGAAAGGAATCGGAAGTGAAAAATATCAAGATCACGCTCAGTGAAAAGGACATGCCGAAACAGTGGTACAACCTGGCCGCGGACCTGCCGACACCGATGCAGCCGCCGCTTGGGCCGGATGGTAACCCCATCTCGCCGGACATGCTCGCGAAAGTGTTCCCCATGAACCTGATCGAGCAGGAGATGAGCACCGACCGCTGGATCAATATTCCGGAGGAAGTGCTGGAGATGCTTTATCGCTGGCGTCCCGCGCCGCTCCGGCGGGCGGTCTATCTTGAAAAATATCTGAAAACACCCGCGCGTATTTATTACAAAGATGAAAGCGTAAGCCCCGCCGGCAGTCATAAACCCAACACCGCTGTGGCACAGGCCTGGTACAACAAACAGTTCGGCATCAAAAAGCTTACGACCGAGACGGGTGCCGGCCAATGGGGGAGCGCGATCGCTTTTGCCTCCCAGCTCCTGGGGCTTGAGTGCAAGGTATTCATGGTCCGCATCAGCTTTGACCAGAAGCCATTCCGCAAGAGTTTGATGCGCGTGTGGGGAGCGAATTGCGTCGCGAGTCCGAGCCATGAAACACATGCCGGCCGCGAAATCCTGAAAAAAGACCCCAAAACTCCCGGAAGCCTCGGTATGGCGATCAGCGAAGCCATTGAAGAGGCCCTGGGAGATCCGAGCGGCAAGACGCGTTATTGTCTCGGCAGTGTTCTCAATCATGTCATGCTCCACCAGACCATCATCGGTCTTGAGGCGAAGAAGCAGCTCGCTCTGGTCGGAGAAAAACAGCCGGATATCGTGATCGGATGCGCCGGCGGGGGAAGCAATTTCGCCGGCATTTCATTTCCGTTCGTTTGCGACAAGATCCACGGTGCGAAGATCAAGATCATTCCCGTCGAACCGACGGCGTGCCCGACCTTGACGCGCGGACCTTTCAGTTATGATCACGGTGATGTGGCGAAGATGACACCGCTGCTTCCCATGTACACGCTTGGACACACCTTCATCCCCGAGCCGATCCATGCCGGGGGTTTGCGATATCACGGCATGTCACCGCTTGTGAGCCAGGGTGTGGTCGAAGGACTTCTCGAGCCGCGTGCAATGGATCAGATAAAATGTTATGAGGCCGCAATGCTTTGGGCCCGGACCGAAGGTACGATCTGTGCTCCGGAAACAAGCCATGCCATTGCTTGTACGATTGACGAGGCCATTAAGGCCCGGGAAGAGGGGAAGGAAAAAACGGTTCTTTTCTGTTACAGCGGCCACGGGCTCATGGATCTTACGGGTTACGACAAGTTCCTGAATGGGGAGCTGAAGGAATATTCTCTGCCGGATTCTCTTTTGCAGGAAGCAGTCTCCGTGATCCAGCATCATCCCAAACCTTCCATCCAGAAGACAGGAAAATGGTAAAGAACTTAGCAAGGCTGATCCTCCTATTTCCGTTCTTGGCCGGGTGTCTTGCTCCGGTAGAGAGCGTTATTCCTTCAGTTCCGAAAGACCATCCCGCCAACAAATTCTACCAGGCCGCCCAGCAGGGAATGCTGTCGGACAAAGTATGTCGTGATCATCGGGGAGATCCATCGATTCCGGCAGGAAAAATAGCAAAAGGCGAGGGATATACGAAATCCTCGGAATTGACGGCAGGGGTTTTTCGTTTCCGCGAGGCCGCGACCGGGAAACAATTTCTGGGTGTTTCCTTTCTTCAGTACAGCGGGTTCCTCCAAATCCCCAAAGTCTGCGCGTGGGAAGAGAAAAGCCGGAATTAATTTCATAAATATCTTTAACTGTCGCGGGCGTTGATCGTTTTCTCCGAACAAAAAGGGAATTCATGGCGAATACGTCATTTTTGGCCGAGATCCTCCTGGTCCTTTTGACGGCCACGGTGGTCGCCGTCATCTTCGAAAAATTCCATCTTCCGACAATCCTCGGATTTCTTTTGACCGGCGTTATCATCGGGCCTCAGGGCCTTGGCATCCTTTCCGACAATGAACGCATCCGGATGCTTGCGGAACTCGGGGTGGTGCTTCTTATGCTCACGATCGGACTGGAGTTCTCCGTCGAGCGTTTGCGTGGGATGCAAAATATCGCGGTGATCGGCGGGACACTGCAGATCCTGATCTCGATCGGCGTCTCGATGGCCTTTGGCTGGTGGCGCGGCTGGACCTTCTATGAGGGGTTTTTTCTGGGCTCGGTCATCGCACTCAGTTCGACGGCTATTGTGCTGAAATATCTGATGGACCGCGGGGAGATCGACTCGCCGCACGGCCGTATCGCGATCTCGATCCTGATCTTTCAGGATCTCGCGGTTGTGCCGCTCATGATCTTTCTTTCGGCCTTCGGACAGTCCATGAGCTCGGTGGGGCCGGCCCTCGGACTCGCGCTACTCAAAACGATTTTGCTTTTGGCCGGTGCTTTCGTTTTTTCGCGTTTTCTTCTTCCCCAGCTTCTTTATCGTGTGGCCGCGATCCGGAACCGTGAGATCTTTTTCCTTTTCTCGGTCGTGGTGTGTCTGGGCATGGCGTGGGGGAGCGGTGCCCTCGGGCTTTCCATGGCCATCGGTGCGCTTCTGGCTGGTTTTATGTTCGCGAATACCGGATTTTCGCACCAACTGATCGGCGACATTATTCCGTTCCGCCATCTTTTCGTGAGCATTTTCTTTGTCTCGATCGGACTTTTATTCGACATCCACTTTTTCATGAACCACATCTTTCTCGTACTCTCGGTAGTGAGTCTCGTGCTCTTCATTAATTTCTTCATTATGACGCTTCTGATCATGGCTTTCGGGTTCCCGCCCCGCGTTGCTGTGATCACGGGGATCATTCTTTCCCAGATCGGGGAGTTCTCATTCCTTCTGATCGAAATGGCACGGGGGTCGGGACATATTACGTCCGAACTTTATCAGGTCCTGCTTTCAACGGCATTTATGACCATGCTAATGACACCGCTTCTGTTCGCGGCGATCCCGTTTGTCCTGAAGATCCTGAGCCGTTTTACGATCTTCGGCGTGCCGCCCAAGAACTGGATCAAACAGGATCGTACGCTTTCCTCTCTTACGGGGCATGTGATCCTCTGCGGGTTTGGGCCCACGGGCCAGGATCTGGCGATTGCTTTCCAGGAAGAAAAGGTCCCGTTCGTGATTATTGAAATGAATCCGGTCAGGATGCGTGAGGCCAAAAAGATGCATATGAAGGCTATTTATGGAGATGCGGCCAATCAGGAGGTGCTGAAAAGGGTAGGAATCAGTCGCGCGCGAGCGGTCATCGTGAGTTTTCCCGATCCGCTTGGCATCACGCAGATCATCCGTGTGGTGCAGGGCCTCAATCCGGATGTGACTCTCGCGGTCCGGACGCGTTACCAGGGCCAGATGCCGCGGCTTTATGAACTGGGAGCGGATATTGTGGTAACGGAGGAATGGGAAGCGAGCCACGAATTAAATCGCCTCGTTCTCGGGCAGCTGGATATTCCCGAAAAAAGGATCGAATATCATCTCGGCCGCATCCGCGCGCGCAAGGAAATCGCGGTCGAAGAAGCGATCTTTCGGCGTACAGTCAAAACGTCTGTTCTGGAAAAAAGACCGATGGCGAGTTAATATACCCGCGGTACCCGTTTTTTTATGACTCTGGAATTTAAACGATCTTGAACCTCAGGGAGGCTCCGATGAAAATCTTGTGGAAATTAATCATGTGGGTGGTCGTGGTCTTTGTCGTGTTGGTGCTTGCGCGCAATGTCGTTGTGAAGGCCGCGGTTGAGGGTGGGGTGCGTGCCGTGACCGGGATGCCCCTGAACATAAGGAAGTTGGACCTGAACCTTTCAAAAACCTTTGTTGATGTTGAAAACCTCGTCGTGAAAAATCCCGCCGGTTTTCACGACACGGTACTAGTCGATATTCCGAAGATCCTCGTGGACTACAATTTCTCTGATATTTTGAGAGGGAAGGTTCACTTGGAAAATCTTGAATTCGACATGGAGCAGTTTACGGTCGTGAAAAACGAAAAAGGCGAGCTTAATCTCGACCGCCTTAGAGCCCTTCAGGGGACCCAAGAGACATCCGTTCAAGCACCGAAGCCAGAGCCAAAGGCTCCTGCAAAACCCATGCCGATCCAGATCGATATGATGCGCCTTAAGATCGGCAAGGTTGTTTATGTGGATTATTCCGGGGGCAGTCCTTCGACCAAAGAATTTTCGATCAATCTCGATCAAAGCTTCGAAAATATCACCGATCTCAACAGCGTCGTACGTTTGATCGTCCTGAAGGCCATGATGAGTTCCGGGATTTCGAATCTCGTGAATTTCGATATTGGAAGTCTTGAAGGGAGCCTCACGGGAGCTTTTAACACTTCCACAAAATTGGCAGCCCAGGTTGCGGCAAAAAGCCTGGATACCTTGAAGACCGCAGCAGGGGATCCGAACGCAATCGCGGACCAGGCTGGAAATGTGTTCAAAAACACCGCCGGGACCGTCGAAAATACGGCAAAGGAAGTGACCAGCAATGTCAAGAATGCCGCGAGCAGTCTCAAGAATAAATTGAAACTCCCGTTCTGAAAAAACGAATCCTGATCCGCTTTTGCGGATCAAGGGAATATTTATGGCGCCCAAGTCTTTATTTTCTTTTCATAAATGGCGACTTGGACAGTCCCAATACCTATCAATTTTAACGGAGTTGAAATTGGGGCAGTCCAAACTGCCATTTTGGAAAAGAAATGAAAAGTTTGGACAGTCATAATTACCAATTAGTTTTTTAATTAAGGAAAATTATGGCGATGCGGAAAAAGGAACTAAGGGCGCTTCTCCGTATCACGGAGGAGATCAACGCCGGGAAAGTTCTCGACGAAATCCTAGACCACGCTTATGAGTCCCTTCATTCAGTCATTCCGTATCACCGGATCGGGTTTTCGCTTTTAGAAGAAAATGACACGGTTCTCCGGGCCTATTGGACACGCTCCGAGGCGCCCAAGCTTAGACTCGAAAAAGATTATTCCGCGGAGATGCAAGGCAGTAGCCTCGAAAAAGTTCTTCAGACCCGGGAGCCGCGCATCCTGAACGATCTTGAGGCCTATCTCAAAATGCATCCCGATTCGGATTCCACCCGGAGGGTCGTGGAGGAGGGAATGCGATCCAGCTTGACGTGCCCGCTGGTTGCTTCCGGGAAACCGGTCGGCTTCCTTTTTTTCTCCAGCATGAAGACGCATGAATATCAGGATGTGCATGTGGAACTTTTCCAGGAAATCGCGGGCCAGCTCGCTCTGACTCTGGAAAAAAGCCGGCTTTACGAACAGGTGGTTCGATTTAACGACTTGAAGAACAAATTCCTCGGGATGGCTGCCCATGACTTGCGCAGTCCTATCACGGTCATTAAGGGTTATGCGGATCTTCTTGCGGACGGTTTGATGGGCAACCTTGATGACACCCAGAAAAAACCGATCCGGGCCATTACCCGGAACTGTGACAAAATGCTTGCTTTGATCGATGATTTACTGGATGTCAGCGCGATCGAATCCGGCCATTTGACGGTAGAGATAAGGGAGGTCGATCTGAGGGACTATTTAACAGAAGCCCACCGGAATAACGCGCTTTTGGCCAGGTCCAAATCAATCGAACTTGCTTTGGAAATGCCGGGAACCCTTCCCAAGGTTTCAATGGATCCCGACCGTATCGATCAGGTAATCAATAACCTCATTACGAACGCGATCAAATTCTCGAAGCCGGGAAGCCGCATTGTTCTCCGGTCCGTTCTTTCGGAAGGCGCGGTCGCAATTTCAGTCACGGATCAGGGGCAGGGTATTCCCCGCGAAGAGATCTCAAAAATATTCCAATATTTTGGCAAGACCAACATTCTACCGACTGCCGGCGAAAAAAGCACCGGATTGGGGCTTGCGATCGCCAAACGCATGGTGGAAGCCCACGGCGGAAAAATCGGAGTTGAAAGTCAGCCAGGCAAAGGTTCCACATTCACCTTCACACTTCCTCTGAGGAAATCCTGAGGCATTGATGGATTCCTTAAGTTTCGAGATCAAGGCGCGGTGTTCCGATTCGGGCCGCATCCGGAAAATCCTTCTCGCCCGCGGGGCGAGCTTCAGGGGCCTGGACTGCCAAGTCGACACATATTTCCGTGTTCCTTCCGGCCGGTTAAAGTTCCGCGAAGGGAATATCGAAAATGCCCTCATCTATTATAAACGTAACGATCAAAAAAATTCCAAGAAGTGTGATTCTACCCTTTTCTCCTGCACTAAAAAAACACCGCTTAAAAAAGTCCTGACCGAAGCTCTCGGTGTTCTGGTGGTAGTCGATAAAAAGCGTGAGATCTATTTCATCAAAAATGCCAAGTTTCATATTGATCGCGTAAAAAAACTTGGAAGCTTCGTGGAGATAGAAGTCTTTAGCCGTAAGGGGAGTGTCGGCGTGGTGAAGCTAAAAAAACAATGCGGGTTTTATCAAAAGCTTTTTAGGGTACGGGCGAAAGACCTGGTTGCGGATTCTTATAGCGATCAGATCCTCAAATTCGGGAAACGGGCAACGGGGAAGGGCGAACGATAAACGTTTCCCGTTGCCCGAGATACGCGATCAGGCGAAGTTATTGAGCCTGATCGGGAAACGTTTGGAGCCCCAATTTCCGGGCTTATTCTCGAAAAGTCCGGGGCAGACGGTATCGCAAAATTTGCACTTTCCGTTCTTTAGGTTCCATTCCGTAAACTCATACCAGTTCCTGCCGATCAGTTTTTTGCCGCAGGTGTGGCAATAGGTAGCTTCATGTTCCGGGTCGTGAACATTTCCGGTGTAACAGTAACGGACGCCGTTTTTAACGGCAATGCTGCGGGCCTTTTCAAGGGTCGATGCCGGTGTTGGCGGCAGGTCGAGCAGTTTGTGTGCGGGATGAAAGGCCGTAAGATGAAGGGGAACATCGGGCCCAAGATTTTTTACGATCCAGCTTGTCATTGCGTCCAGTTCTTTTTCGGAATCATTCAGGGTCGGGATAAGGAGCGTCGTGAGTTCGAGCCAGACTTTGGTTTCTTTTTTAATGTATTCGATCGTTTCAAGCACCGGTTGAAGCGAGCCGCTCGTGTATTTGACGTAAAAATCTTCCGTAAATCCTTTCAGATCCACATTCGCGGCGTCCATCCATTCATAAAATTCTCTGCGGGGATCCGGCAAAACATAGCCGGATGTTACTGCGACGGTCTTGATTCCAAGTTTGCGGCATTCCCTGGCGGTGTCGATGGCGTATTCGTGAAAAATATGAGGCTCATTATAGGTGAAGGCAACGCTCCTGCAGCTGAGGGCTTTTGCCGTTTTCGCGATAAGTTCCGGCGCAGCCTTGTCTGTAAGCTTATCCATTTTGCGCGAACATGAAATATCCCAGTTCTGGCAAAAAACGCAACCAAGATTGCAGCCGGCTGTTCCGAACGAAAGGACCGGAGTACCCGGCAGGAAGTGAAAAAGAGGTTTTTTTTCGATCGGGTCCACACAGAACCCGCTTGAGCGACCGTAAGTTGTGAGAACGATCTGGCCTTTCTGACAGGCACGCACGAAACAGAACCCGCGAAGGTCATCGATAAGTTTGCAATGACGGGGACAAAGGGTGCATTGGATCTTTCCGTCCGGAAGTATCTGCCAGTATTTTGTCAGAACGATTGGATCCATAAAACATCTCCTTACCTTGTATATTATGCACCACTTTCAATAGGTTGGAACAGGAGAAATAGGTAAAACATACCGGGCTTGTCCTGAGGTTTTTAAGGGTATAAAATAAAATACAGTTAGGGGACTGAATGCAAGAGAACTGATAAAAAGGAGGGCGTAAAATGAAGAAAGCATTTTGGGTATTTGCTGCGGTAGCCTTTTGTTGTTTCCTGTTCAGCGGAGTAGCGGCATATGCGAAGGATACGGGCGATTCTTCCACGACAAACTGGCAGGAACAATTGGCTGCTGATGCGCAGAAACTAAAAGAGCAACGGCAAGAAATGAAGACGGACGCTCAAACCGCTAAAACAGAAGAAAAAAACCTGAGACAACAAATCAAGGACGCCGAGGCTGCGGGAGACACTCAAAAAGAGGCTGAGCTAAAGGCGCAACTTAAAACTACCCACCATAAAAACGTTCAGCAAAGAGAACAGGACAAGAAGGATCTGAAGACCGCTAAAAAACAACTACACCAGGATAAGAAGACGGCTAAAAAAGCAAGACAATAAAAGCAGGAAATAAGTTTAAAACGAAAAGGGGCAGGCAGTTGCTTAATGCCCGCCTCCTTTTTTACAGGACAAAATGCAGTAACGAAAGCGCTGCGATTACCCACATCGCAGGTTTCACCTCCCGGAATTTCAGGCGCATGGCCTTGAAAATCACGAAACTCAAAAACCCGAACGCGAGCCCCGTTGCAATGCTGTAACTCAGCGCGATCATCACAATGATCACGAACGCAGGGAATCCTTCCTCAATATCGCCGAAATCAATATCACGGATTTCCTTCATCATGAAAAATCCGACCAGGATCAATGCTGGTGCCGTGGCGTAAATCGGTACGATCGTGATGACCGGGATGAAGAGGATGCCGGCAAGGAACAACGCCGCCGTGACGACCGAAGTAAATCCCGTGCGGCCGCCTTGCTCGATACCCGTCGTGGATTCAATATAAGTGGTGGTCGTGGAAGTCCCGAAAACCGCACCGAGCATGCTGGCGAGCGCGTCCAGGGCGAGCAGGCGGTTGAGGCCCCGGATATTTCCCTTTGAGTCCACGAATTTCGCCTGGTGACAGCAGGCCACGAGAGAACCAATACTGTCGAAAAGGTCCATGAACATAAGCGAAAAAATAGAACTGAGAAAACTCCATTTAAGCGCGGCAGAAATATCGAGTTTAAAAGCGATGGGGGAGATCTTGAAGTCGAAAGAGAACAAGGTCCCGGGCCACGCGATCTTCCCTGTAAGCAAGGCGATCAAAGTGGCAGCGAGGATCCCGAGGATCATGGCGCCTTTGATGCGCTTCATTTCGAGGACGGCCATTACAAGGAACCCGGCGAGGCCGATCAGGGCGGTTTGCGAAATCGGCGCTGCGGCGATCAAAGTGGCGTCATTTTTCTGGATGATTCCAAGGTTGACCAGCCCGATGAAAGTGATGAAAAGCCCGATCCCGGCGGAAGTCGCAGAAATAAGCGTTCGAGGGATCACATCCACGATCTTTTTGCGGATCCCGAAGACAGTCAGGAGGAAAAAGAAAAGACCGGAAAGAAAAACGATCCCGAGCGCGGTGGTCCAGGAAATCTTTTCCGTGACCACTAAAGAATAGGCGAAAAAGGCGTTGAGCCCCATGCCTGGCGCCATGGCAATCGGGGCGTTGGCGCAAAGGCCCGTCATGAGCGTCGCGAGAGCCGTGACAAGACAGGTAACCGTGATCAATGCCGTCTTGTCCATGCCTGTGGCGGCAAGGATGTTTGGGTTGACGAAGATGATGTAAGCCATCGCAAGGAAGGTGGTCGTCCCCGCAATGATCTCTACCGGAAGGGTCGTTTTGCGTTCGTTGAATTTAAAAAATTTATTAAGCATCAGTCGCTTTTCAAGCTTAGGACCGGATCATGATCAGAAGCATTTTAAAACGTTCGCGGGCTTTGACGGCATGGGGGATATTGGCCGGCATGATAATCATCTGGCCCGCGCCTACTTCGTGAGATTTCCCGCCGATCAGGACCTCGGCCTTGCCTTCGATCACAAGGATCGTGGCGTCATAAGGCGCGGTGTGCTCGCTCAAACCTTGCCCGGCATCAAAAGCAAAAAGCGTAAGCGTCCCGGTTTTCTTATCCAGAAGCTGCTTACTGACAACGGAGTTCTCCTGGTAATCGATCAGCGAGACAAGCCGTAATGCCTTTTCTTTATGATCATTCAAAGACATAAAATTTCCTCAGCTTAAAAACATTTTCCGGTTTTAAGCCGGGGACAGGGTGTGACACTGCATTTGTAACAAATTTCATTGGGGAGGGCACCATTCTCGAAGTATTGCCTGATATTATCCAGCGTTGTATGGGCGATATTATGGAGCGCTTCTTTCGTGAAAAATCCCTGGTGGGAAGTGACCAGTACATTCGGGAAGGAAAGAAGCCTTGCGAGAACGTCGTCCGGAATGCCTGAGTTTGAAAAATCCTCGAAAAAATATTCACTTTCCTCCTCGTAAACATCCAGCCCCGCGTAGCCGATCTTGCCACTCTTCAAACCATCGATCAGGGCTTTGGAATCGATCAAGAGCCCGCGGCCGGTATTGATGATCATGACCCCCGGTTTCATTTTGGAGATGCTTTGCTGATTGATGATATGGCGGGTTTCTTTGTTCAGCGGGCAATGCAGGGAGATGATATCCGAGTCCTTGTAAAGAGTGTCAAGATCCACGTAATCAAAACCCGTTTTCTGCTGGTAGGCCTTGTCCGGATAAGCATCATATGCCAAGACCTTCATGCCGAGTCCCTTCAGAATCTCGACCGCAGCTTTTCCGATCTGTCCCGTACCGATAATACCCGCGGTCTTTCCGCACATATCAAAACCCATCAATCCGTTAAGGGTAAAATTATTGTCCCGGGTACGGTAATAGGCCTTATGGATCTTCCGGTTCAAGGCAAGCATCAGGGCCACGGCGTGTTCCGCGACCGCGTGGGGGGAATAAGAAGGGACACGTACGACATGGATCTTTCCAAAAGCCGCTTGGAGGTCAACATTGTTATAACCAGCCCCGCGCAGGGCAATGAGACGTACCTTGTCCTGGCAAAGACGATCAATAATCTCCTTACTTACCGTGTCATTCACAAAAACACAGACAGCGTCATGGCCTTGGGCAAGCGGGACGGTTTCCAGGGTCAGGCGGCTGCCTAAATAAGTGATCTTGAAACCGAGGTTTTTATTGGCTTCATTGAAAAAATCCGGCTCATAAGGCTTGGTATCAAAAAAAGCGGTCTTGACGATAAACATGACTCACCTCCCGATCACTTATTATATCGTTGAGCCAGTTGTTTGCGAGAGGGTTTTTTTGGGTGTTCGCCACAAAACGTTGGACGAATCCGTCCTTTGGCGGATACAATGCGCAAGGAGGGTCCTATGGCGCAATCGGCGCAGAACATACGAAAACCCGTGTTCGCGGGACAATTCTATTCCGCAGGGCCGCTTATTTTGAAAAGGGAAATCAAGAATTTCCTTTCACGGGCCCGTTCCTCCCAGGATCTCAAAGTTTGTGGTCTCATTGTTCCTCATGCCGGTCATATGTATTCCGGCGCAGTTGCGGCCGAAGCTTATAAATTGGTCGAGGGGCGAAAGTTCGACAGCGTCGTCATCATCGCTTTTTTGCATCGCGCATTCTTGCAGGGCATACTCGTGGACGATGTCGTTGCCTATGAAACGCCGCTCGGACGTGTTCCCGTGGATCGTGAACTTGCCCGGGAAATCCAAATGTTTCACCCCCTTTTTCGAAACGTGATGTCCGGTCGTCTCGAAGAGCATTCCCTGGAGGTCCAGATCCCGTTCCTCCAGGAAACGGTTCCGGAACTCAAGATCATTCCCATCTACATCGGCACTCAAGATATCACAAATATCACCGTTCTCGCGAATGCCTTGGCCAAGACGCTGGAGGGCCGGAACGTACTTGTGGTGGCGACGACGGACCTTTCACATTTTCATCCTTATGAAACAGCATTCGGGAAGGACAAAGCCCTGATCGCTATGTTCGAAAAAGGAAACGCCGAGGCAATCTATGACGCATACGCCAAAGAGGAGGCTGAAGCTTGTGGCATGGGGCCTGTTCTGACTTCGATCCTGCTGGCCAGGAAAATGAAATGGTTTGGTCCTCGTTTGGTCCGGTATGCAAATTCGGGGGATGTGACCGGGGACCGGAGTTCGGTAGTGGGTTACGCGGCCATGGCCTACAGGAAAATGGTATGCTAAACACGGAAGAAAAAAGAAAGATACTGGTTTATGCACGGGAGCTTTTGAAGGCATGCTTGACTGCTGGGCTTGAACCCAAGCTTGAACTTGACCGCGAAGTCTTGAAACAGAAGCGGGGGATATTCGTTACACTTAAGCTCAGGGGCCGTCTGCGGGGTTGTATCGGGCATATCCTGGGAGATGAACCGCTCGGGGAAAGCATACATCATATGACTCTTGCCGCAGCATTCGAAGACCCGAGATTCCCGCCGCTTGCCACGGACGAGCTTGAAGATCTCAAGATTCACATCTCGCTCCTCACGGAACCTGTGCCGGTGAAAAGTTACAAGGATATCCGGAGCGGAACGGATGGTATCATTGTGACCCGCGGATGGAAAAAAGGAGTTTATCTCCCTGAGGTCGCAACCGAGACCGGATGGGACTCAAAAACTTTTTTTGAGAGTTGTGCGCTGGAGAAAGCAGGACTTACAGAGCAGGAGCTTCCTGATGCCACGATCGAAGTCTTTCAAACCGAGGGGTTTGAAGATTGAAGAAGAGTATTTATTTAAAAAAGGTACAGAATGGCCGATACTACTGCGTAAGATGAACTAGTTGGGTGAAAAAAGGAGAATCTTAAAATGAAAAAGTTCGCTCTATTTCTCGTCGTTGTGTTGGCGTTCTCAAGCACTCATGCTGAAGCCGCGATCGTAGAAGAAATGAATTCCGAGAAGGCGCTCACCAAGTTCAGCCGCGGGGTGACGAATGTTGCGACCAGCCCGGGAGAGTTCGTGGCTCAGATACCCCCCGCAATGGAGCAAAGCCCGGATTATCTCACGGGATTTATCATGAGCATTGGACGAGGGATCGGGTACACATTTCTGCGGTTCGGAGCCGGGATCTATGACATAGCAACCTTCCCTTTCCCTGGCCGGACCGACTACAAACCCGTTATGGAGCCTGAGACTATTGCCGATAAGGTTGCCGACACCACCATCCAGCAGTCCCTTCCTACTGTGTAGCGCACAATTCCCGAGTTTCTGCCATGGCTTTAGTTTTTTCTTGATCAATGGTAGCCATGGCTATCCTGATTTCCGATAATTTTTTTAATGATAATCAGGATTGACCTCCGCCCAATCTTGGGCGGGGGTCTTTTTTTTGTCCGCGGCTTGTTTTAATGCTAGATTATCCTGGGTTTTCCCATTTCACCCCGTTAGAGTCCTCAATGACTTTAATAAAGGTGACCGAATGATCTTTTTTAAAGACAGTCAGCCGTACAGTTTATTTTCAGATTTAGGCAGGCCTCTAACGGGGCAGGGAGGTGACCTATGAAAACGCATACCGAATATCTCCGGTTCGAAACAAAGAAGAAACGTGACTATATCAATATCACGCCGCAGGTCGAAGCCGCGGTCGTAAAAAGCGGTGTGCAGGAAGGTCTTTGCCTCGTCAATCCCATGCATATCACCGCGAGTGTCTATATTAATGATGATGAAGAGGGTTTGATCCGGGATTTTGATGATTTTCTGGAAAAGATCGCGCCGTATGATCTTAAAGGCTACCGTCACCACCGGACCGGTGAAGATAACGGCGATTCGCATCTCAAACGTCAGCTCTTCGGCCGTGAGGTCGTCGTCGCCATCACGAAGGGCCGGCTCGACTTCGGGACCTGGGAACAAATTTTTTATGCCGAGTTCGACGGCTGCCGCCCGAAACGCGTGATCGTCAAGATCATCGGGGAATAATTAAACCCAAATTCCAAGTTCCAAGAAACAATAACCAAACAAACATCAATATTCAAAATTCAATAATCAAATAGTGCAATTGTTTTGTTTGGATATGGATTTTTGGAGATTGTTTGTGTCTTGTTTCTTGGTGTTTGGTACTTTACAACCTATGGCAAGTTCGTTTCTAGATTGAGGTTTTAAGATGTCTAAAACTTTTCGTGATAAGCCCAAGAAACACCGGAAGAAAGTCCACGCGCCTCTTCCCCCCAGGATCGAAAAAAAAGAAGAGCGCAGGATCTGGGTGGGCGACGAGGCCGTCATCGAAAAACATTTTCTCCACCTGACGCGCCTCCTTCGCGACGAAGAGCGCGAAGAACAGAGCCGTTTTAAAACGGATTTTCTGGATCGCAAGCCCGAGGAGCGGGAAAAGAGGGGCAAGGCCATTTTTAGACTGGATCTTCTGGAAACCCATTACAATCCTTCCGGCCAGAAGCTCCTTACCTTTGCGCTCCAGAACGGCCGTCCTTTGCCGCGTTATTCCCTGAGTCCCGGCGATGTTGTTTCGCTCTCAGGTTTCCAGACACCGCCGGAGGATTGCCCCGCCGGCACGGTTTACGAAAAGAACCGTTTCCGCATCACGGTCGCCTTTAGCGGCAGGGTCCCAGGCTGGGTCGAGAGCGAAAAAAGTTATCAGCTCGGTCTTTCCGAGAACCGCACCACGTATCAGCGCATGTATGAAGCTCTGCAAATGACGCGCACTGCGGATCATTCCCGGGTTGCCTTGCTCAGGGACATCAGTCTCGGTCTTAAAAAACCCCATCTCGGCGATCCGGTCTCCGTAGAAATGATCAAAAATCTTGATCCGACGCTCAATGACGATCAGAAAAAAGCGGTCGCGGGGGCGCTTGAGGCCGAAGATATTCTTCTTATCCACGGACCCCCGGGGACAGGCAAAACGCGTGTGTTGACCGAAATCATTCATCAGGCTTTTCAAAAGGGCCAGACTGTTCTGGTTTCGGCGCCGAGCAATGCCGCATGCGATCATCTGGTGGAATGCCTCGTCAAGAAAAAAATCCCTGTGACGCGACTGGGCCATCCGGCACGCATTACCGAACGGGTCCGTGAGCACACCCTGAGCTATAAACTCGCCGCGCATCCTTACGCAAAAATGATCGATGCCCACGAGGCGCAACTCGAACAGTTTGCCCGTCAAAAGGAGAGACGGCAGGACCGGCGCGTCATGTCCTGGGAAGAACGCAACGAAATGCGGGACGAGGTCCACGGGCTCCGCGACGATATTCGTGATCTCAAGACGCAGATTTTTAAACAGGTCTGGAATGCTTCCGACGTGATCGTGGCTACGCATACGGTCTGTGGGGATCCCCTGATCCGCGCCAAGGCTTTTGACTGGGTGATTCTGGATGAGGCGACGCAGGGGATCGAACCTGCGACTTGGATCCCGATGCGTCATGGGGGCAAGGTCATTCTGGCGGGAGACCATTGCCAGCTTCCGCCGACGGTTCTTCGGTCGTGGCCGGGCGAGCGGGATTTGGGATTTACGCTCTTTGAGCGGTTGCATGAGGTCCTGGATACGAAGTTCAAGGTGCGGCTGGAACGGCAATACCGGATGCACGAAGACATCATGAATTTCTCTTCCGGGAAATTCTACGACAACGCGCTCACAGCCGACCCGTTGGTCGCGAGACACTTGCTGAAAGATCTTTCAAATGTGAAAACCGAAGGACTCGACGAGGCCCCCGTCATTTTTCTGGACACTGCAGGTCTCGGGTATGAGGAGGAGATCGAAGAGGGGACCGAGAGCCGTTATAATTCTCAGGAGGCGAAGCTTGTGGTGAAGGAGCTAAGCCGTCTGACCGAGGCCGGCGTGCCGCCCGAAGAGATTGCGGTCATCAGTCCTTATAGCGCCCAGGTAAAACTTCTGACGAGTATGATTCTGGGCGACAAGGGTGAGCCCGCTGATCTGGCCTCCCTTGAGATCGACAGTGTGGATGCGTTCCAGGGCCGGGAAAAAGAAGCAGTGATCGTTTCGCTTGTGCGGTCGAACCGCGAAGGGCAGCTTGGATTTTTGAACGATACGCGGCGTATAAATGTCGCCATGACGCGTGCCAGGCGCAAGCTCATTATGATCGGGGACAGCGCGACGCTCGCGAACCACGCCTTTTACGAAGATTTGCTTCGTTATGTCGAGTCCGTGCAGGGTTACCGCAGTGGTTGGGAAGATACCCCATAAGGGATAAAATTTAGCATCGAGGAGTTAGGAAGTGGTTGCATTAAAGCAGGTTTTGTTTTTCTATACCCTCCCTCATACTTGTCGCCGATAGGAAACCAGGCGGCGGCAAAAGCCCTGCTTCGATCTATCACCGGGGGAGGGTTTTCTTATAATTGTCAAGGCATGAAATTAGAAATTGACATTTTCCTTTTTCATGGTAGGATTCAGACATGATTAAAAGAGCAAAATATAAAAAGCATATCGAAGACGCGCTTGGACGAAGTCGGGCTGTGGCTTTATTGGGCCCTCGCCAATGCGGCAAAACCACTTTGGCGCGCGAGATCGTTGATGTTCGTTCTCCTAATTATTTTGACCTTGAAGATACGGCCAGCCTGATTGGACTGGCCGATCCTAAGACCGCGCTTGCTTCATTAAAAGGCATTGTTGTTATTGATGAAGTTCAGCGGAGGCCGGATCTTTTTCCGGTCTTGCGTGTTCTTTTAGACCGGAATCCTTTACCGGCCAAGTTTTTGATTTTAGGGAGCGCTTCGCCGGACCTTTTACGGCAATCATCCGAATCTCTTGCCGGACGTTTGGAAATGATAGAAATGGATGGATTTGGCTTGTCCGAGGTCGGACAAACGAAGGCATCCCGTCTCTGGCTTCGGGGAGGGTTCCCGTTATCATTCCTTGCCAGAAATGACGGAGATAGTTTTGCCTGGAGGAAAAGTTTTATTCAGATGTTTCTTGAGCGCGATCTGCGTCAGCAGGGGATTGATATTCCGGCAGTGGCATTGCATCGGTTTTGGACCATGCTTGCGCATAGCCATGGACAGATATGGAATGCCGCGCCTTTTGCGACTTCGTTGGGAATTTCAGAGCCAACAGTTCGACGTTATTTGGATATTCTAACAGGTTTATTTATGGTCCGTCAGATCCAGCCGTGGCATGCAAACATCAAAAAACGCCAGGTGAAAGCGCCGAAGGTTTATATCCGAGATACCGGAGTCCTTAATTCGCTATTGGGTCTAAAGACCGAAGCGGAGATTCTGCACCATCCCAGTTGTGGCGCGTCGTGGGAAGGATATGTCATTGAAGAAGTTGTTCATTCGGTTGATCCGGATGATATTTATTATTGGGCGACACATAATGGCGCAGAGATCGATCTGGTATTCTTTAAAGGCGGGCGGATGTATGGCATTGAGATCAAGCGTGCGGATGCGCCAACTATGACACCGTCCATGCGTATCGCGCTGGAGGACCTGGAGCTTGAATACATCGCGGTCATTTATCCCGGCGAGAAATACTATAAACTTCATAAGAAAGTTTTCGTTATTCCGTTCGACAAGCTTGCCGGCGGAATGAAGACGATGTTTAATGAGGCATAACATGAAATTCGAATTAAATGTATCGAATGAATATCTAGCGGCTGATTTGGGGAAGGTTACGGGAGAGTTTCAGAAAGAAACTATCGAGAAACGAAATTAAAAGGAGAGCAAAAGATGCAGTGCCCGCTTGCCAGTTATTGCTGTATGTCCCCGGAGTCCGTTTTTCTCGGGATCGGTTGCTTGGGTCTTGTCCTGGGCATCTTGTCGGTTGTCCGGCCAAAACAATCGATCGGGCTTTATCAATGGATCATGAAGTGCTTTAACTGGAAAGTGGCCCCGATCGACGAACCGCGCGAGGTCCGGAATACCCGGGTTCTTGGAGTTGTCCTGGTAGTGTTGAGTCTTGTCATTTTTTTTATGGCGTTTTCCCGCTTTTAAGGATGCCTGTGCTGAACGCTCTGCTTTCTGTTTTTTTCTGGGCCAGTTGTGTTTTCCTGATAGCGCTTCTTTATCTGGTCCAGCTGATCCTGCTGATTTTCTGTGGTTCCTTCGATAAGCAGAGGAGAATCCTGCACCGGCAATGCTTCTGGTGGTCAAGCGCCGTGATCGGCCTGAGCCCGTACTGGAAATTGAAAGTGAACGGTCTCGGGAACGCGGACCCAAAACGCACCTACGTGATCGTGGCCAATCACCAGAGTTTGGCGGACATTGTGGTTCTGTACCAGCTTCGCTTGCAGTTCAAGTGGGTGGCAAAGGAAAGTCTTTTCAGCATTCCCTTTCTAGGCTGGTGTCTGGGACTTTGCAAACATATCAGCTTGAAACGCAAGGACCACGGGAGCATCCGGGATGTTTTCCGCGAGGCGATCGGGTATCTTCGCGCAGGGATGTCCGTCCTCTTTTTTCCGGAGGGAACCCGCAGCGAGACAGATACCATGAATTCTTTTCAGAACGGGGCTTTCAAGCTGGCAATCTCTGAAAAAATTCCGATCCTTCCGGTTGTCATCAGCGGGACGAGGAATGCGATCCCCAAGGGGGGCTGGGTCATGAGGTCCAGGGTTTTTTGCAACCTGACTGTCCTGGAACCCATCGAGACGGCCCATTTGCAGCACAGCGATTTTCCCCGGTTAAGCGAAATTGTCCGTTCCCGCATGGCCGAAAAATTAATCTAGATACCTGGCAATCCCCATTTTTTCTATAGCAAAGTCCGCAAAATTTCTCAGAGATTCCTCGTCGACGTTCCTCCCGCCGCCAGCGAGACGGGATTCACTCGCGCGTTCGGTTTTGCTCGCCCATGAGGCCTTGGCGGAGGCAGCTGCCGGAGTCCCGCAAAGCACGGTTTCCCCTGATCTTAAGGGGAATTTGCGGGACGAGACCGCAGACGGGCGAGAGTCGCCGGACTCGAGCACCGTCGATGCCGAACCAAGACCTCATGGGCACCATGCCCGCTCCGCCTCACGAGCGCGTCTCAGAATCTTGAGAAATTTTATTTTGTTCTCTCTACAAATACCGGGAATTGCCAGATCTAGATACCGTTTGACATTCTTCAGTCTTTTCGCTACACTTCTTTT
>Ga0265297_10005404_pt1 | contig 19534 bp, 5 predicted proteins | sample Munlanlwell13791_FD_192502 | JGI IMG/M metagenome (GOLD analysis project Ga0265297, IMG submission 192502) | Leachate microbial communities from a municipal landfill in Southern Ontario, Canada - Leachate well 137-91 | ecosystem: Engineered > Solid waste > Landfill > Unclassified | place...
AAACTTCCGATCCGTTCTCCGATCGGCCGTGACCGCTTGACCTGCATAGCCTCAAATTTCGGGGCCGCCAACTTCACTACTGGGGGAGGGGCCTGGCGCTGTTCAGGTTTGACGTACACGATTTTTTCCTCAACGCTTACTTTCTTTTCCGGTAATTGCTTTTCAGCCTCCGCAGGGGCTGCCTTCGGCCTCGCGAAAGCCTGTTTGAAAAACGACAAAACGCCGCCCTGCTTGATACCCGGTTTGTGTTTCTCAAACTTAACAGGCCCAGTCATCTCAACGATGGGGGCGGGCTGAAATTTGCTTTTAATGGTTTTGTTTTTTTCCTCCGTAGGGAGGAGGTTTATCGACATACAAACATTTGTTTTTTTGTTTTTTTGGAGATGAACGTAAAAAGCTGCCTTATTTTATGGCTTTTTACTTAATACGCCGCTCCTTATGTGTTGTCCAAAAGGCGGTATTTATTTACATATATATTGTAGCACATCTGGCATTTTTAGTCAATCCCTACTTTACCTTTCTGTAATAAAATTAAAAATTATATAGTTTTTGATCTCTTCGAATTGTGTGGGATTGCCCCAGCTCTGAACGAATAAAACGATCCGGGGGAGGCATCCTGGCCATCCCTTTTAAAAAATTGTACACATAAAACAAAAGAGCAAGTTTAACTTGCCCTCTGTAAGTGTTTCCGGGAACTCTTAGATGATTTCACGCATTGCCAAACCGATCGAAACAGCCATGCGGGGCCCCAGCTCTTTGAGCAAAGAATCGATTTCCACCGGATGGATCACCCTCGCCCATGGGTCGCCGATATACGACTTGATATTGAAAATATTCTCTATGTTACTGGACATGTTGGCCAGAAATGCGGATCCGCCGGTAAATATTACTTTGGTGATCGGCTTCTTGTTCTGGTTCTGGTAAATGTTCAGGATATACCGGATCTCGTTGATGATAGAATTAATCACATACCCGATCGGCCGAGGCAGCTTGGCAAGCGATTCAGCCGTGACAGACATGCCGACGTCGCGCTTGAACTGTTCGGCCTGTTCGGCCGTCAGGCCCATTGACTCCTGCAATGAGCGGGTAATCCCCTTCCCGCCGACATCAATGCTCCGGTTCAGTATCGGGACTCCACCGGAAAAAATAATTATGCTTGACGTCTGGCTGCCGATGTCAATGACCATGACCGGATTCAGGTCATTGCCGACCAGCGAACGTTCCAGCGCAAATGATTCCGTTTCCAGGCCGACGAGCTGCAACCCGACCATTTTGAAGAGTTCCACGTACCGGTTGACCAAATTTTTCGGGGCGGCGGTCATCAATATGCGCAAATTTCCTTTTGGAGCTCCATCCTCCTTGTCCTTTTTTTCGGCAACCTTCTCGTCTTTCTTTTCCGGCTGCTCCCCCGTCGTCGCCGGCATCGTTTTTATAGCGGCGGTTTCCTTCAGCACTTCCCAATCCAGGATCATCTCTTCCAAAGGTATGGGGACGAACTTCTTCGCTTCCCAGCGGATGGCTGATACGAGATCCTTGTCTTTCATGGCCGGCAGGTTGATGATGGAACTGAAGACGGAAAACGACGGCAGCGCGGTCACCGCTGACGTGGAGGTGGCCCGCGTCTGTTTGATAAGTTCCTTCAGCTGGTTGGCGATCGCCGTCCGGGCCGCCGGATTGTCGTCTTTAATGATATTATACGTTTCGTCTATAAATCCGTACGTCATCAGTTGCGGACGCCCGTTGCCGGCATTACGGAGCTCGACCAGCTTGATGCTTGAGCCGCTCAAATCAATGCCTAGATAATTAAGAGTCTTTGCCATATTTCTATAACTAATTACCGATTACATGTTACCAATTACGAATCACCAATTACCGACCTATGGCGTCACGCGATGATAGACCGGCAGTGCCTGTGTGAAGTCCGCGAGGCCGGGCGGCGTATTAGCCACTACCCTGCCATCATACAGTATTTGTTCGGCCGGAGCAAGATTCTTGGTGTACTTGCGGTCGAAATTATATCCGGCTTCCGCCACGAACAAGCCTGACACGGACAGCGGAATCTGGTAATCAATTTCCAGCTGTGTAATCCCGGCACCCTCTACGCTCTTCATAGAACGCGACGCGTCTGCGGAGGCCGTCTCCTCGCTATCACCCCGCCGCAACCGCAGCCCAAAGTAATACCCGGGAGTATACTGGGACCCGTCAACCCAGCTCTGAATCATGCGGCTGACATCGCTGAAACGGTAGATTCCCGCTGAAGTCCAGGCTCCGGATATCGTTTCGGCTACCTCAGATACATTCAGGTCCAACGGTAAATCATATGGATTCCCCGAAAATGCATCAAAGTCGCCGTTTGCATTGGTAGCGGATAGAAAACCCTGGCGAGCCTGAAAATCTACCGCATCCGCGTTGGCGGTATCCCTGGTAACTGCCAGCCTGGCTTTAAGAATCTCCGCCTCGGCAGGTAGGGCTGTATGACCGGCGACCGGCCCTAGACGCAGGAAGCTTCGCTCCGCCCTGGCAGATACAGCGTTCCAACCGAAACGTTGACTCGTGGTGGTACTGTCGGATCCGCTGCTCCAGGCTTGAACGTCATCTGACCCATTGGCAGGGGCATATAATGTGCGCCTTGGCGAATATTCCACGACCAATTGCGGCGCATTGCCTGATTCAATGGTCTGGTACCCTCGCCACTCGCCATCCTCAGCGTCGCCTTCCTGGATCGACAACCCAATATAATTGCCGGCCGTGTAATTGTCCTGATTTACGAACCGCTGGACCAGCGCCTTCAGGTTAGGCGATACGTTAAGGCCGGAAACGTCCCACGAAGAATTGGTAATTTGGTAATTGACGCTATTCGACGTAGAGGCGCCGTACAAAGATGAGCCGGCAGTAAAATCAACCGACGATGCATCATTACCGCCCAATAAATATATCCGGGCGTTGAAATCACCGTTCCCGGTACCATCACCGCGCAACTGAAGGTACGCATCCTTGATTTCCGCCCCGGCCGGTACGTCTGTCAGAGGAAACCGCATAAACGAGCGGTCTGTCATTCCGGCTACCGGTTTGCCAAACACGGAAGCATTACCAGATGTATTGGTATAGACAGAACCATCATACGCCACATACGTATCATCGTCATTGGCGTCCACCAACGATGTAGAGGGCGCCTTACGGCCAGTACTCAGAATGCCCTCTAAAACAGTAGTCGTGGCCGGGTTATCCAGCGTGACTACGACGGACGATACCTTGCTGATCAGCGGACTAATGTAGACATTGCCGCGGACGATAATCGCGGCGGACGGCAGATCGATCAGATTCGTCAGGGCCGGATCCTGGCAAGTATTACCAACTCCACATTCTGTATCCGTGGTGCATGAAGCCGAATGATTATTTGAACACCATTTTTGATAATATATACTTGCGTTGATCTCCAGGTCACCGTCAATCACGATCGTGCCATTACCACGGGTAACCGGACTGTCGCCGAGCATAAACATCATCGGTGAATTGATCTGGTACGTCTTTGCGCCGTGGAAATAGTATACTTTATTGTCCAGGACAGGATTGGCCGCGTCTGGCACAAATGCATCGCTGGCACTTATATCGACCGTAGTCCCGCTGGCGCCAACCCGTTCAATAACCGTCGCGTTTGCATAGTTTTTACTGTTTACTGCGGTTACCAGCGCATCGACGTCCAGCTTATCGAGCAGGTCACGTCCTAATGTCTGGACCGACGGCTGGTTCTGGATGAGCGGCGAAAAACCAGGCTGGTCCGGCAGCTGGGATGTCGGCAAACCTGTAGCCGTACCGCCGTAATACCCGGGGATGCCGCTGATCGTGCCGCCCGACTCAATCAAATAAGTGGAAGTGTATTCGCCCGTCCCGCGTGGTGGCGGCGCCAAAGAAATGTTTTGGCTGGCATGAATGTTAGCAAACATAGTCTGCACCCACGGGATGCCCAGCAGTGCACCGGCCGGCATGAATGACACCCAACCGACACCGGACTCGACAATACCTGGCGTCCAGCGTGAATACATCACGTCAATATTACTGCAGCGCATGCCGCCGACTTCATGAATGGCCAAACACTGCTGATACCCGCGCGCCTGACAATCAGCATTGGTGGTACAGGCTGGTCCGGATAAATCGAGACTGCCCTCGGTCCACAAAACATGTGGGTTACCCAGCCGATCAAGCGCCAAAACCGGATTCTCTGACCACGGTACCGTACTCAGTGATATATTATATAACAAATCTGATAGTCCCGTTGGATTTGTACGTGCGATGGTCCCCCAACGATTATTGGCCGTATCCCACATGGTGAAAAATACATTTACCTGCTCATCCGCGACCGGCGTATCCTCCGAAGAAAAAATAACCATCGGACGGCCAGACGGATCTATAGCCAGATCATAATGACGGCCATAAGTATGGACCAGCCTGTTTAGGTCCACTCTCAAGTTATTCGCGTCATTGGTAACGGATAGCCAATTGGTCCCGTTCCATTGGCGGAAATACAGATGGGTGCCGTCATCACCGCCATCCCGCCAGAGCACTCCCGGATGACCGTCCGGATACAGGGCAACCAGCGGGAAAGACCCTTGCGCATCCGGCAGGGTAATGCCGGTATTCACTATCTCGTCATCAGTGGCATTGCCATCACCGGGGTCAATATCCGTCCACGCAGTCCCGCTCCACTCACGGAGATGAATATTGCGGAGAGTGGCGTTCTCCTCCTCTGACCAAGCAACTATCGGGATGTCACTCCTCAGGACGAAATGCGGCCAATTCGCTGACAGACCAGCACCGCTAACGCCCAGGTTGTTAGCATCGTTTGTGACACTCACCCACGCACTGCCGTTCCACTTACGATATAGTATTGTCGCCATTCCATACCCCCCTTTACGATAAACGATGTGCGGTTGGTTTCCGGAATCCACGGCAATAGTCGGGGTTTGCGCATCCGTACCGTCAATTTGGGTTGACACCCAGCCATTGCCATCCCAGGTCGTATAATTAACGGCGCCTTCTTCACGATAATTATCAATCCCACCATCCTGCCAGGCGAAATGCGGAACGGCATTGCTATCCAAAACAAATGAAAACATCATGACACCATCCGGGGGACTGGCGGGGTCAGAATCAGCCGAGTCGGTCACTCTGGCATTCGCTACCGTATTATTGCCAGTATACGCCGCACCGCTGGCAGTCTGCCAAACCCCGTTAACGTGCTTAATATAATACACCTGATATTTGACAGTTGCATCGTCATACCCGATCCAGGCGATGTGCTGATTGCCCAGTGAATCAATCTGCAATTTCACCTTATCCGTATATTTGTCGCGCAGTACGTCCTGATTGGAACTCACATTGACCATCGGCAGCCATGATGACGTGCCATTATAATCTGACGTCTGTGCCTGCCAACCCCAGCCGAACATGCTAAATAATTTCAAATCATTCGGATTGACGTCCGGGTCGCCGAAGAATTCCTGAGAATCCACGTCCGTGCCGGTGGTCGTAAACGTGCCGGTATTCCCCCGGCTGTCATCATACGTGCCGGACATTTTCAGCCAGCCCCAATCAGTAAAACCTTGGCTTGAGCCCGCCTGGGCCTGCGACAGGATACGGCCCCAGCCCTCTATTTCCCGCGTCGTACCGTTAAAATTGGCCGTCGCGGTATCGCGGCACACCTCTGCATCCGCTCCATAATCTGAGCAGGTATTGCCCGGCGGGTTCTCGCACGTTTCCCATATGCATGTGGAATTCAATGGATCTGCGCATAAGGACAGGTTACCGTCATTACATAGCTGGTTATTGTCATCACAAACGCCATATTTGACTCCAGTTGAAGTAGTATTCGTATAGCAAAATCCATAAGTCGGACCGGCCGGCGGCGGCCCGGCGCTGGCCACGCAATCGGCAGATCCCCCGCATTCCGGACTGTTCGCCTGGACGGTGCTGCAGCCTTTTTGGTAATTATTGCTGCACACGTTTTTATTAAACGACAGCCAGCCGATACCGATATCGGTTGCCGCGGACGAAGACTGAAGTTTCGTGATCATGTCGTCATCGTACGCACCCGATACATCATGGTTACCGAACCATACCGCTCCAGCGGCAGCCAGTGCGGTAAACGGGATGTTATTATCCGTATAGACACCAACAACTTCACGGGTACTGGCCCGAATCTGATAAATAGTGTTATTGTCTTTTCCTCCTACCCACATATACGTGCCGTCAAACGCAACCATGCCAACGTAATTTGTCGCGCCAGGCAGGTCAATGGTCTGCACCCAATTGCCGTCCTTATCCAGGAGGGAAATCTTGCCTTGAAGCGGCGTTACTTGGTTGTACGACACCCACCAGTACGTCCCGTCAAAGACTATGCCCCGCGGCCACGCACCGCCGGCAGGGAGCGTGTACGAAGTGGTCTGGCCGGTTGCCCGGTCAACCCGGGACAAATGAGGGCCACCATTAAAATTATTTACCCAGATATACCGCCCGTCAAAATAGGTCTGCTGCGGGGCGCTCCCCACCGCGCACGCGGTCGGTATAGACGTCCCGGGATCAGTGCCGTTACAGTTTATCTGCTTGGTTGCACCGAGTACATTACTGCGGCGGACGCGTATGACGCTATTTGCCGGGCTGTCAGTGGCTACCCAGAAATCCGTGCCGTCAAATACCAAACCCGCCTGGCCAAACGCAGATTGTATCGTGCATACGTTGCTGTCGCAGTCACTGTTTACATAGCATCTTGCGCCGTTATTGGTGCCTCCGGTGCACCTCCCATTCGTTGTCAGGTCAACCGATTCCCTGATCGTCCCGTCAGTTGTTGAGATACGGTAGAGTTTTTTCTGGGTAGCACTGGTCGCCCACAGATCCTGGCCATCATAAATCAGGCGCATGATGCCGTCACCGATCGTACTGTATTCGTCAGTCACATTCAATGTACTGGGGTTAATCCGATATAATGTGGCCGGGTTTTCCTGCCGGGCGGTCCAAAAATCAGTGTTATCAAACGCCATCGCCTTAAAAGCGCTCAGCGAGCCCACATCCTTATTCACGTTCGACATTTTGAACATGTCATGCAGCGCCTGGCCTGACGATGACCACGCGTACCCTTCCAACGGATTCACGTCCCGGGACTCCTCAAACCAGGTATTCACGCCCCAGTCGCCGGCCTTATTGCAGCTGTAATCCGGCTCATTGTACCGGTTCAGGCAGTTCATGGAGATCCAGCCGACCTTGCTGGACCAGGCCCAGCCGACCAGGTTGTTTTTCACCAAAAACAGCGTAGCCTGCGAACCGAAAGACGTTTCCTTGCACCGGCCGTCGGACAATTCCGCGCCGTCCACGCAGTTCGCGCCGTTTTCTATACTGTACCCGGCCCGGGCTTTCAGCTTGAAATCGTATTTACCGGCAGTGGCCAGGTCGACTAATTTTCCGGTATCCGCGCCAAACGAAACCCGGTTTGCCCAATACCCGCTCCCGTCATCAGTATTGCAATCAAACACATCCAAACCAAAATTCCATGCCCCCCCATTAAACAAACACTCTGCCGCCGTATCCCACTCCGGCAAATTGCAGTTATGGTCAAGCTGGCCAGACACAGGATTAAAATAATGAGAATACAACGGCTCTCCGGTCGGGCCATACTTGGTCACGCACAGGGCGTATTCCGTATCAGGACTTGGTGGGGTCCCCTGGGGATTGCCGTCGGTGTTGTTAATGATGATGTTTACTAATGTCTCGCTGGTCTGGCGGATCAACCTGGGCGCCTTCGGCGTGGCGGCATCTGTATACTGGCAGGCCGGAGAAGCTGGCAACCAGCCCGTTGATTCATTATCCCCGTTGCGTGTCTCCCCTTGGTAACAATATTTTGTATTCGCATTGAGTGGCGTATGAGTTGCGGAATTACTGGTCAAACGGGCAGAAGTCCAGCCGGTGCCCGTAGTTTCACGGAACCATAACCCAGCGTTGGCGGAGGCAGGAATGCCGACAATATTGCTCAGTACGTTACTGGTTTGTAAAATCAGGCGGTCTGTCCGTACTTCGGAAGTGAACGTTATATTGTCTACAGATTGGTTGCTCGTATACGCGGACGAGCTGGCCGGCTGGCCCAGTTGGTTGTTGCTGTCCCTGCCGGTTACCGAAAGATTGCACTGTGTATTTACCTGGGATGTCGTTTGTACTGCAGCAGTTGAGTCGATATCGAACGTCCCGGTAGAACATCCGCTTCCGCCCGGCACGTTGCTGAGCGTATATTGGAATTTCTTATAGCTTAAGTTGGAGGATACTGGCGCCCCATTCGGGTTTGCCTGCCATGTCCAGTTCAGCGATGTTGTTGTTTGGGGCGTATGGCCTAAAATAAGCGGCGGGCACGGAGGTAAAGTCTGAGTTACAGTTGATGACCAAACCGTCACAACGCCATCATGATTTCTTGCTTGTACCTGATACTGCATCTGATACCGGTTATTGGTGCATGCCTGGGCGGTGCTCAAACCAGCGTCTGTCCGGGATGTACTTGTGCCCCAAACTAAACTTCCGTCGGTCGTCCAGCTGGTGCAGTTCGCTCCGATGCTGTTGCAGTACCGACGCTGTAACTGATATTCAGTGCCGCTGGGATTGCTGTTGCTGTTCACCGTCTCGACGCACCGGTACGACCCGCTGGCGTAACTGCATGTCACTGCACTGATGCTGGGGGCGTTCGCAGCGGTAAAAGCCGTAATGGCGGCGAACTGGCCGGGGTTGCCTTCTGCATTCAATCCGCGCACGCTTTCATCATGCGGCTTATTCGCCTCAGACAGCCCACCGGGGAATGATTGGATGTTTTCATACGGATTGGCGTATGAAGCGGCAGTTATTCGCGCCGGGTCAGTACCGGTCAGGTTGTCATATAAATTATATGAAAACGGCGCTATGCCAGTACCCGGTACCACATGCCAAGTGATGGAATTATAGGTTACAGCACTGGCGGTGATGACCGGCGCGCAGGGCGGCGTAATGCCAGTGACTGTGGTCGTGAAGGCATTCGTGTCCATCAGCGGCGTTTGGTCATTCCGCGCACGCATAGAGTAATCATACTGCGTGCCGCATGCCACCCCGGTATCGGTCAAAGTCGTTTTAGTCGGTAAAAAATTGTTCGATGCAGTCCAGGAAGTGAATCTCTCCAGAATATTCCAATCATCTAATAAATAATCCCAGTACATAGCCACGCCACCATTGATACGGCGGTACTGATAATCCGGCCGGTACTGGTCATTGGCATCCGGCTCAGCGCCAATCGTACTGCGGTTGTTATTATGGCTTGTAAAAACTAAGCTACAGCCAATAAATGCACACGATACGGTAAATGAGGGGTTGGCTGCATATGTCCATGTATTGGCTGCGTATACGCTCCACACGCCACATCTGGAATACGCATCACACCCCCGGACCCTTGGGTAATGGATACTATTAGTGGTCAGAAAATTCTCAAGATACGGCACTCCTGAATTAATGACAGTCCGCCCGATTATTTGGTCATTAAAGGTGTATGTACTAACCGTCTCACCGCCTGTAGGGGCAGTCCAATTCCAGGTTATTTCAGTTGTTGTTTTAGACGTAGCCGCTGGCTGGCCAGGCGGGCAGGGCGGTAAATTGTCCCACCCGTCGGTCCTCACGGGGGAAGTGGTAATGGTCCAATTTGACTGCCCGCTTCCAGTGCTTACTCTCGACACCAGGACGCGGACTTCCACCCGCGTAGTCGACGCGTGACAAGCCATGCTTGTTAGGGTGATTGTTTTCTGGTTGAGGAGATAACTTCCGCTCGCCCAATCAACCCAGCTCGTCGTACCGCAATCCCCAATAGGACAGCTCCGTGACTGCCAGCGGTAATACAGGCCCGTTCGGGTATCGGCAGTCGTGGCAATGCAAGAATAGGTAGAGCCGTTTGACGAACAGTTAACGCTTGGGGTGGGCGGGGGGGCAAGGGGTGTGCAGATAGAGAGCACCGGCGAATCGGAAATTGAGAGCACGCCGTCGCCATTTTTTGATTGAGCGGCAAACGTAAAGCAGGTTCCGTCCGACAGACCAGTGACCGTAACGCCGCTGGCGCCGTTCCAGTTTGGAGTATATGGCGTTGTATATCTGACGAATGCGCCAGTCTGGTCGCCTGGCGTGGCGTTCAATTGTCCGGTCGATATGTTAACGTATCGGTTCGTGGTCTGGTCGCGGATAGCGTAATATGTCCAAGCTGGATTCTGGCCAGTACTGCCCGGATCTGCATCCGAAGCCGTAGTGTTCATATACAGCTTAATCGATGTTGGCTGCAGTGACGCCGGATCGTACGTAGGCGCGGATGGCACGCGTGAGCGCGAAAAAAGCTGGACTGTGGTACTCGGCGGGACTAGCCAGTTTGCCTCATCATGCCGCGCATATAAGCCAAATGTATAACGACGGTCCGGGTAGATTCGATATAATGCTCCGGAGGAGGTGCCAATATACTGCATGATTGAAAATGGTACGTTGGTCGCCCACGTCGAAGCAGGCTTACAGCTGGGGCCATACTGGCTATAGGGTGGCCGCAATGTCGGACTGGGAGAGTACATACGGTCGCCCCATGACGAAGTATCATTGTCAGCCGTCGTAACGTATGTGAAGGCAGTGGGAGAGCTCGCGTAGTAGCGGTCATTGGGCACGTTCGGCCACGTATCGGGATCCGGGCCGAGTGTCTCCATGCTCACGCACAGCTCGGTCGACGCCGGATTCTGCTTTGGCGCGCTCGTCCCCGGAACCGCACTCACGTCAAACTTATACCACGTGGTCGGGTTGAGCCCGACCGTCGGCGTTACACTGGCGCGCGCCGGCAGTGACGTATGTGACATTACGCCGCTCGCATCCAGTGCCGGATCCACGCAGTTGGGCCAGGCATAGCCGGGCGGACCGGTATTCGGAGGGGCGCACGTATAGTTCCCGAGCGTGCCGGACGCCCACTGACGCTTCTCAATGACCGCATAGCCCCCGCCCGCATACCCCAGGGTATAGGCATAGAGACTGTCCAGCTCGTTCTCCATAGGTCCATAGTTTTGATACGTATTCGCGAGCCAGCTCCATGCCTGAAAATTTGTTGACGAACGCCGCTGAACTATCCACGTGTACGGTGAGGAAGTAGTGATCTGTCCTGTCACCAGGAGCGAATTGTCCCGGTAGCTGACGTCTCTCCACCCCGACGTACCCCACGCCGCGGTATCCGTCCTCGTCTCAAGAGGATTTGATGCGTTATCAAGATCATTGAGCATAAACCGCGTGAGCCACCCCGTAAAATTCGGAGAGGTTCCTGTCCGCCCAACCAGGAAAAGGTAGTTATTCGTCTTATCGACCGCCATCGCAAAGGGAGTCCCCCCGCTCGCCTCAGCGTGGAGCGCGGGGTACCGATCGACTATGCCACACTGTCCCAGGGGGTCACCGACCGGACGGTCTGGGTAGCCGCAGTCACGGTCACGGGCGGTAATCTTGTACGAGTTCGAAGCGTACGCGCTCCCCGACTGGTAAACGAGGTCTGCCGCCTCGTCGACCCAGACATCATAGGTAATACCCCCGCTACCGTACCCGTTGCGGTCCCACCCAAGCACGTACCCATAGCAGTGCCACCCAGCCGGAGTGACGGTATGGTACCCACTGTCGAGCAGGCCGGTCTCCCTGCTAGCCTTAAGGAGCAACCAGTACGAACCACTCCCAGCCGGAGCGTAACCGCCGGCCCAAACCCATTGTGAATCAACGCTGATCGACTTTGTCTGACTAGGAGTTAGCACAGTAGGTACTGATGAACAGTTATCAATGGTATAGGTTTGGGACCACGTCGCGACACCACTCAAATTCTCGATCGGCCGCTTTTCAAGCATGGGACGATCGTCATCACTCTCGGCACCGATGAAAAGGTCTGTCCCGGCTACAGCGAGAGAGCTGACGTACCTGGTCCCGGAAATGGTTACGGTGTCTTTCAGCTGTCCGGTAGATTTATAAAATTGCCGCACAATGCCATCCCGCGGCTCGCCGGAACTTGTATATCCGCCGACAAAAAGATAATCAGTACTCTGGGCCATTACCTGCGGCCAGCTGACGGCGGCGTCCTGCATGTACCCGTCCGTCGCTGTATTGCCAAACCATGCTTTCCCATAGCTGATCGCGCGATAGTAATACTTCGTATTAGGATTAACGCTGCGATCGTACCATATACAGTATCCGCCCGTGGTTGCTTTTGTCGGCATGTACGTCCCGCTTCCGGGGCACTCATAGTCGCCAAAATTGCAGTTACCGCCCGCAACGCCTGTCGGAATCTGGCAGACATTGGTAGTCCAGTCTGTCCAGGTCACCCCGTCAACCGATCGCTGTATGAACCAGCCATCTTCAACGGTGGAATTATCAAGGATGTGCCCCATCAGGTTGCCGAGGGCAGACGTCATGTACCCATATGAATTCACGTCATACACCCACAACGATGGGGGGGTAATGCCGATTGACAGGTCAATAGCCACCGGGTAACTGGCAGACGCCAACCAGTCTGTGCCGCTTTGGTCAAAAACCTTGGTAAACGTATACGAATCCCCTTCCTGCCTTACTTCATAATGGAGACCAGTGCTCTGGGTATTCTTGTCCGTGAGCTCGTACATGACCGGACTGGCCACGGTCAGTACCCAGCGGTGCGTTTTTACATCATAGAGCCTAATCGAGCCGTCGTCCTGCAGTTTATAATACATCCCGTTCAGTGTTACCGTCTGCGCAAGCGAGGGGATATCCTGTTTTTTCTGTACGATTAATTCCTCGAGTAATTGCGCATTTCCCACCGTATACCGGGCATCGATTCCGTCGTAGATGTTCGGATACGTTACCGTATTCCCCGTGGACTTCGCTTCCGAATCGTGCGCATCAATCAGCGAGAACTCAACTGAACGATTACCGGCGACCTCCACTTTTACCGCTCCAGACTCCTTCGCTGAGGGCTTATAGTATGACTTGGTGACGTTTGTCACATTCTCCAGGCTGTATTCACCCGAGGTGCTCCTGATGTTCTGGTCAATCTGCGTGAACGTGCCGTCTGCCGTCCGATAATCAACGAATACGGTCTGCGGAACAGCCTGCAGTGCTCCCTCTGCAATCTTATCGCTGCTGAAGCCCTGACCCGACGCCATCACCAGCTCATCGGCGATATTCTCCAGTTCTGCTATCTGTTCCTGCGGTACCGGCTGCGCTGTTTGCCGGCCCAGGAACTCAAACGGGTGCTGTACGAAATACCCATACCACAGCAAACCGCCACCCAGCACCGCGCTGGCCGCGAGGATATATAGTGCCAATAATATATAATATGTCGGCTGTTTTTTCATATCACAATCCCTGGCAGGTTATTGTATCTAGCCTACTATTAGCATCCAGCGTGACACCGGTGACAAACGTCCCATCTGTGGGACAGGTGCCCGGCACACTATCTACATTAAGGCTAACCGTCTCCGGCGAACCGCCCCATTGGTTTCCTGATACATCCACATCACCGCCCGCGGTCATATTGGCACCGACCTGTCCATTTCCGCCGACATTGAAATTACCGGACTGGGCCGCTATCGCATCCAAACTGACCACCCGGCTCAGGTTAGTCTGGCCGTATCCGGTACCGGAAAATATTTTGTGGAGGGTCGGCGGAGCGCCGCTTTGCGAGATCCAAACATGCGTGCCGTCAAACAGTATATCCTCCGTCCCCCCGGCAACGGAAGTAGTTATGACTATGCGCTGTGTCGGATCGGCCGCCAGATACCGGTACAGAATAGGGTTGCTATGATTCATGGCCCATACGTATGTTCCGTCAAAAACCATTGACTTCAAATAACCCGGCAGGGCTTGCCCGGCTGGCGGGTAAACTAAATTCATCGGATGAGCAGCGTCATTAGGATCGGTGGCCCAGACACGTAATATTGGCAGGGCCGTGGGTCCGCTGGTCCCCAGCCACAGATACTGGCCGTCATAGACCAGGGCACGGTATGCACCATTGGTTGAGTACGCTACTGCGGGGTGAGCAGCATCACTCGGGTCCTGCCCCCACAGCCTCACCAGGTGGCCAGAAGTAACTACTATCCACATATACTGACCGTCATAGACCATGGCATTTGAATAGGGATTGTCAACGCCGGCTAAATTTAAATTAACTGCGCTGTTCGCATCGCTGTGGAATGAATACAGCGTAAACGCCAATGTTGACGTATTGACCTTGTACACACCGTCATAGACACCGCTCCCGTCGTCAACCGTTACCCATAAATATGATTGGCCAGCCTCGGTACTGACAGCCACCGAACTGTAATTTGCCGAAGGCAATAAATTAATCAAGTTGGTACTGCCGTCTTCGGGATTGAACCGTACCGCATCGCCGCTATACGTAATCACCCAAAGGTACTTTCCGTCAAAGGTTAACGCCAATACACCGTATACCGTATCGGTAATTGTATATGAGTGAATAAGGGTACCGTCGGAAGCGCGGAATTTGAATAAATTTTTATTATCCGCAGCTGAATTACGTCGCGTCAGCGCCCACAAGTACGTACCGTCATAAGCCAGCCGGACAAAAGAACTGGATTCCGTCCAGGTGCCGAAATTGCTGTACGCCGCGACTTCCTGCCCGCTGATAAACGGCATCAGGGAATTGTTCAGCCCCCGCGGCAGGAACTGCGGAGCAACCACGTCAGATCCGGCACCCAAGAAACCTTTGAAATACCCGGCCCAGCCCGAACTGTTGTTTCGCGCGTACACTGCGGCTGATGTCAGGCTCTCATTGGCCGCTTCAATGCCCTTGCCAGACGTACTGGTGCCTTTTATGCCATTGGCCATGATACTGGTGCCTGACACCGCCGAGCCGTTATCGGACTCGCGGTAACCGTAAACGCCAGACGATTGGGCGCCTTCACCGGTACTGGCCGTAAGGCCAGCGCCGTTTGAACTGTACGCGCTCACCGCGCGGCCATCAACCGGCGCCGTATCGCTCCCCACCTGGACCGCAGCTCCCGTTTTAGCCACGCTGTCCACCTTCAGCTTCACGTTATCCGTCCCGACCGTGGTCCCGATCCCCACCCAGCCGTGCGGCCCGTGAGCGAACAACGTACCGTTATCCACGGTTAAAATGTCATTAAATACATACGGCGTTGATAATTTTGCGCCCAGTCCCTTGATATCAAGCGGTTTGGTCGGGTTGAAAGTCAGCGAGGACGACTGGGTAAGCCCGTAGTCCGGCCATAATTCCAAATATCCCTCCTTAGCCTGATTTTCCGGACCGGCAGTAAGCGGGGCATACAGGGGCTGCAACACGCCCGGCGGCGACAGCGACGGCTCTATCCACTCAGCATGAACGACACCGACGAAGACGAAAAACACAACAACAACCATCACGACCTCAACCGGGATAATCCAGGCATACGTAGGCCGCCGTTTCTTCGTCAAATTGTTTAGTCCTAACCTCATGATAATTTATTTCTACTGACTTGTTACTTATTACTTATTACCGATTACTAGCTTTCTACAACTGCCGACATATGACCGTACCGGCAGTAAGGTCCACCCCTTTAATAAACTGCCCGTTGTCGCATCCGGTACCAAACGTCTTCACAGAATCCGATCCGCCCCACGTATTGGCACTGACGACCACATCACCGACTACCAGCAAATCAGCGCCAACGGTGCCATTGCCGCCGACGGTAAAGTTGCCGGCCTGTTGACCGATGCTCCCAACGGTTTTATTCTGTCGCAACATGACGCTGCCGGTCAGATCGACCGTACCCAGCCCACTGCCAGAATAAATCTGGTGGAGCGAATACCGCTCGTCACATCCGGTGCCGGCGGTCCACACGTTCGTCCCGTCAAAAACCAGACTATTGACCGAGCAATAATGGCCAATAGGCGAACTGTCGATTACCTGGCCAGTGGCGGCCAGTATTCGCGTCACGAATTCATCATTTGAGGCGGTGGCTTCTGCGTCGTCGCTGGCAGATGAACAACCGGGATCCGGCGCCCCGCTGCAACCCGGCCAGCCAGCCGCACCGTCGAAATCGCATTTACCATTGCCGTCGTTGTCGGTATGGTCGCTGCACTCGGGAACACTCCCGGGATCTACCTCGCTGATATCCCAATAATCGCCGGATGCACATCCTGGATCAGCATTACCGGATTGCCGGTCGATCTTGCCGTCCCCGTCATTATCCTTTTCGTCAAAACAGGCGCGTGGCATGTTATGGTCACTGGCGTAATTACTGGCAACCCAAATGTACGTTCCGTCAAACATCAACTGCTGTACCCGTGAATAACTTCCGTTCAGTGATGAAGTGTTATTGCATGTAAAACCCGTGCCAACACAATCAGCATCGTTGAAGCAGGTTGTATGTCCGGAACTGCCGCATTGACCCGGCTCATGGTAGACTTTGATTTTCCGGACTACAGCTGCGTTCGTGCCGGCCGAGGCGGAAGGATCCACCTGGAAAATACTATTACCGGACGCATCGTTTTTATTCGCGCCAATCCAGAGGTACGACCCGTCGTACAGCAGGCTGTTCATGTTATAATCCGGCGAAGGGTCAATTTCATTGACTGTATAGGTGGCCAACACCGTGATCGTGTTCGTGGAGGGGTTAAAGAGAATTTTTGATATCCGGTTCGTTCTCTGCGTCACCCAGAGGTAGGTGCCGTCAAAGATTATTTTCAACGGATACATGGTCCCGCCCTGCGCGTCAGTCAAGCCACTAAATGTCTGACTATCGGCACAGGTGCTGCCGCCGGCTCCGGTGCAACTGGACAGGCGGATGCGATAAAGTTTATTGCCATAATTTTCTGCTGTCCAAACATTCACGCCATCATAGACTGCGTCCGATCCAGTTGAAAAGCTGGCCGCGTAGTCCGTCACTCCGTTTGTGGTGGGATCAATTTTTGATAACGTTGAATTGCTGTTTATCGCCCACATATACGCGCCGGCATTGACAATATACTGCGGATCGCCGCCGACGTTTATTTCACTCACTCGGCTGCTGTCGGACGGCAGGTATCGGCTGACCGTATCACTGCCCGGATTAGCCGTCCAGACGTACGTTCCGTCAAACAGCGCATCACTCCGGATGCTCCCCTTGATCGGAAAGATGGTCGTGGTATATGGGCTGTCAATCAGGCTCCGGCCCAAACTGCCGCCGGTCCCGAGGGCGCTCCAGACATACGGGCCGCCCGTGGACGTTCGGTCAAAGGTAAAATCATAGACACTGCCGGCCGGAGTATAGGTATGCGCAATGCTTGAATCGCTGATCCGGAATTTATTCAGCCGGTTATAATACCCGGACGTGCCGGCCCAAATATACGGTCCGCCGTTCGACATGAAATCATACTTGATCTTATCGACCGCATACATTTCCGGATAGACGCTGTGGACATACTCGGCGATCACCTGTCCGGTCACCGCATTGACCTTGCTGATACCGTCGTATGTGTATGGAACATGGTCATTATTCACGCTATGGGCCAACCAAAGTTGATCATCGGCGGGATCGAACGCAATATCACCGTATTGCCGTCCGGGCCCAAGACAAAACGGGGCCTGCGTCAGGTCGGAAATTTTTACCCGCAAAATGCCCTCCCCCCACGTGTGGGCGTCATTAACATTATTCAGCCCAAAACTGAGCCACAGATACGGCCCGCCGGAGGTAACGGAATCCAGCACGATCCCGCCGGGGTTGCCAAACGGACGGATATGTTCTTTTTCGTTATTCAATTGGTTCGGATCAGTCGCGGGGTTATAGGGACTGGAGCTTTCTATTGTCCGCGGGTACGAGCAATCTGGGTCAGCAGCCACGAACGTCCCACCGGCCGTAGCGCAGTCAGTCGAATTCAATGTCCGGCTGCAGGTAGGCGATGCCCAATTTTGTCCGGCACCGGTACATGTAGGCTGGTCGGTCAGGGTAGTATCACTGCACACACCGTTAGTCCACGTATTGCTCGCATCCAATGCGGTGCAGGCGGCCTGATCCCCCGCAGCAAACGTGCAGAGTCCGTTCCGGTCGATCAGTCCGCTATTATCGTTGTCGAGATTGTCATAACACAGCCAGTCGTAATCGTACGCCAGGCATTTGGCGTTCGGATCCGCTGCCGTTGTCGTGTTCGTGCCGTCACTGATTTTTAATTTAGTGATGGAATACTGGCCACCGTTGACCCGGTTGGCCGTCCAAATATACGGTCCGCCGGCGGTCGCTGAATCATACACCAGATCCTTGACCGTCCACTCAACATTAGACGTGCCGATCCGGTACTGCGTCACGTCCGGGTTGGACGGGTCGGGATTGATACGGGTAACCAGCGCATGTCCGCTCCCGTCGCCACCGCCGATCCATACGTATCCGCCGGCATAGATCATTGAGCTGAGCTCATGGTTAAAATCATACAAGGTCGAACTGCCAAAGCGTAGTCCATACGGATCGAACTCAGTCACGTATGCCCCATCTTCCGCCTGCGTCACGTACACCCGCGATGTCCAATAATAATCCGATGTCCAAATATACCCGTTTGCATATACGGTCAAATATGGCATTGTCGTCATCCCCGCCGCCACTGGACGCACTTCCCAACCCGCCGTATACGGCACCTGCGACATCTGCAGGCGGTCAGGAACAAATTTACCGGCCACCACCGGGGTATCGCTGTACACCCGTTGCTGAAAATACCCGGCCCAGGCGCCTATCCCCGTGGCTTCGCCGTACACAGCAGCCGCCACATTACTGGGATTAAACGGTTCCGAAATGATCCCCACCAATGCCGATGAGCTTAAACTATACGCATAGAACCCGGTTCCGGACGACTGATTGAGGCCATACACCCCCGTACCGGATACAGAAGCGCCAGATACGGAAGCAAAATTATCGGCAGTGGAAGATCCGTACGCGCTATAATACCCGTTGCCGGCTGTATTGATGGAAATCGCCGGACCGGCAGTGACAGGCGATGCGGCCGATCCGGCATTGGCCGTACCGTTTGCGATATCCACTTTCACCGTTCCAGCCGGCATGGCAGTCCCCATCCCGACATTGTGTCCCGACCCGCTCACGACAAGCGTATCAGTATCAACAGTCAGATCGCCGGGGCCGGACAGCGAAAAAGTATTGATGAAAACATCCCGTGTCCCCCGCACGTCCAGTGGATAATCAGTTGTGGGCGTCTCACCATACGGGTTATAGAGCGGGTCAAGGATGAGATTTCCTTTCTTGGCCTGCTTTTCCGGACCGGTGGTCAATGGTGCATAGATATTCCCGGCCGGCGGCTGGGCTGACGGCTCTTCCCATGCAGCCCGCGCAACTCCCAATAAAACAAAACACACGACAACTGCCGCCATAATACCAATAACAAAACTCCGGTGTCGGTTATTTTTATTGTGGGGAAAAATGGTCATGATAATGATACAGAACTACAACGGGCGGCACTCAATCCTAGTGACCGCTCCGGAAGAATTAGTAAAAATATTTTTTATATACTGGCCGGCTGG
>Ga0265297_10005405_pt1 | contig 19528 bp, 18 predicted proteins | sample Munlanlwell13791_FD_192502 | JGI IMG/M metagenome (GOLD analysis project Ga0265297, IMG submission 192502) | Leachate microbial communities from a municipal landfill in Southern Ontario, Canada - Leachate well 137-91 | ecosystem: Engineered > Solid waste > Landfill > Unclassified | place...
AGATTTTGGATAACCCTTGACCAGGCTTTTACTTTGGTAATGTTTGCCCTGGAGAATATGGAGGGAGGAGAAATATTTGTGCCGAAGATTCCAAGCATGAAATTGGTTGATTTGTTTGATATTATTGTCCCGGGAATTGAAAAGGAAATAATAGGGATTAGGCCGGGAGAGAAACTCCATGAAGTTTTATTGACTGAACAAGAAGCAAGACATTCACTATCTCTAGAAAAATATTATGTAATTTTGCCAGAATTCATGGAGAATGGAAAGTATAAAAAATATAATGAGACTGGAAAATATCTCGAAAAAGATTTTCGATTTGCGAGCCATGCTAATGAAGACTGGCTGGAAGGCGAAAGACTTATGGTTATAATTGAAGAATTAAGAAAAATTTTATGATTCCCTATGGACATCAAACAATAGATAAAGAAGATTTGACTGGAGTAGCCGAAGTTTTAAAATCCGATTGGTTGACGCAGGGACCGAAAGTTTTGGAATTTGAAAATAGTTTAGCCAGATATTGCGGTGCTAAGTACGCCGTGGCAGTTTGTAATGGTACGGCCGCTTTGCATTTAGCTTATTTAGCCGCTGGATTAGGGAAAGGCGATGAAGTTATTACCACTCCGAATACTTTTGTAGCTACTTCTAACATGATGTTAGCCGTAGGCGCCAAGCCAGTTTTTTGCGACATTCGTCTCGATACTTATAATATTGATGAAAATAAAATCGAGAAATTAATTACCGCTAAAACAAAAGCGATTGTGCCAGTGCATTTTGCCGGTCAGCCGTGTGAAATGAGAGAAATAAAAAAAATTGCCAATAAATATAAACTAACGATTATTGAGGATGCCTGTCATGCTCTTGGGGCAAAGTATAGAGGGAAAAAAATTGGCAGTTGTCAATATTCCGATATGGCCGTGTTTAGTTTTCATCCTGTAAAATCAATTACTACGGGCGAAGGAGGGGCAATTTTAACTAATAATAAAAAATATTATGAGAAGTTAATATCCCTGCGCAGCCATGGTATTCATAAAGATGAAAAGGGAAAAAACGTCATGACAGAATTAGGGTATAATTATAGAATAACAGACATTCAGGCAAGTCTTGGTATCAGCCAATTAAAAAAGCTGGACGAGTTTGTAAAATCTAGGAGAGAAATTATTGAATGGTACAAAAAGGAGTTAAAAGGCGTTAAAGAAATTATTTTGCCGCAAGAAATAAAGGAAAATTTAAGTGATTGGCATATCTATGTGATAAGAACAAAGAATAGTAAGGATAGAGACGGCCTATCAAAATATTTAAAAGATAGTGGGGTTGGTGTTAATTTTCATTATCCATCTGTTTATTCTCATCCTTTTTACAGAAAAAATGGATTTAAAAATATTAAATTGGAAAATGAGGAAGAATACCAAAATAGTTGCATAACCTTGCCTTGCTACCCGGGACTTAGAAAAAATGAGGTTAAATATGTCGCCGACATTATAAAAAAATATTTTAATAAATAATATGTCAATTAAAATAATTTTTAAAGAAGAAAATGAAAAATTATTTTGGGAGCAGTGGAATAAATTTGTTAGTGATAAGAATTTAAGCATAAGATACACAGAAATAAACGTAAAGCATTTTTTGTCATTTCTGGATCTTTACAAAGATAGAAGTTTTGTTTATTTGGAAAATAATGAGCCGATGGCTTGTGCTTTTTTACCAATTGAAAAGAACGAGGAAAATTTGTCCATAAGCTTTATGGGCGGATATGTCGATGCACCCATAGCTTCCAACAAAAAAGTTCAAAAAAAGATTTTTGGGATCATAGATGAAATAGCTAGAGAAAATAAAGTTTCCCAAATTAAATTTGCGGTTGATGTGTTCTCGGGGGAAAGATTTAATTATTTAATGCAATATGGCTATTTAAATTCTTCAATTTTAACTTATATTTTTGACCTGTCTCAAGATTTGCTTCTGTCATGCCGAAAAGGTCATAAGTCAGATATAAAAACCGCTTTGAAAAATAAGGACTTCAAAACGTTTTTTGTGGATAAAAACAATCCTTCCGAAAAATTATTTAGAGAGTATATAGAGTTACACCACAAATGTTCTGGCCGAGTTACCCGGTCGCAGATAACTTTTGATATGCAATTTGAAAAAATAAAAACAGGGAAGGCGTTTTTGGTAGGGTTGGAGTACGATGGGAAAAACGTTGCTTATGTTTATTTCGAGTATAACGCCGATAAGGCAATTTATGCCTCTACTGCTGATGATCCTGATTATGATAAGTTGCAACTTTATCATATTTTGGTTTTTAAAGCCATGGAATATTTGAAAGAGAAAGGGGCGCGAGCTGTTGATACCGGCCAGCCGTCTTGTCCGTCTTCGCAATTTGATTATTATATAGACAAAAAGCAAGAAAACATTGCCTTGTTCAAAAGAGGTTTTGGCGGGTATTTTAAGGAAAATTTCAGAGGAATAAAATATTTTTCCGAAGAAGCATTTAAAAAAGACGCTAAAAAGTTTATTGATAATTATTCAAAATCGTTTTATGAAAAAGTTTAATAAAAGCCAAGAGCTATTTAAAAAAGTTAAAAAAAATATTCCGTTAGCTTCTCAGACTTTTTCTAAAAGTTATTTGCAGTATATAAAAGGTCAAGCGCCTTTATTTGCCGTCCGAGCTAAAGGCAGCCGTATTTGGGATATTGACGGCAATGAATACGTGGATTTTATAAATGGGCTTCTGCCGGTAATTCTTGGTTATCAATATCCGGCGGTTGATAGGGCTATTCGAGCGCAACTTGAGAAAGGAATAATTTTTTCCTTACCCTCTCTTTTGGAAAATGAATTGGCGGAGTTGTTGATAAAATATATTCCCTGCGCGGAAATGGTCAGATTCGGGAAAAACGGTTCGGACGCCACTACCGGGGCAATTAGATTGGCGCGAGCGGTAACTGGGCGTGATCATGTTGCGGTTTGTGGCTATCACGGCTGGCATGATTGGTATATCGGTTCAACTATAAAAAATTTAGGAGTTCCGAAGAGTACTCAAAAGATGACACATAAATTTATTTATAATGATATAAAATCTTTAGAAAAAATTTTTAAAGATAATAAAAATAAAGTAGCTGCCGTCATTATGGAGCCAATGAATTATGTAGAACCGGAAAAGGGATTTTTAGAAAAGGTAAAAGAAATCACTCATAAAAATGGCGCTTTATTGATTTTTGATGAAGTAATTACTGGTTTTAGGTTTGGTTTGGGCGGAGCGCAGAAATTGTTTGGTGTAACTCCGGATTTAGCCTCTTTCGGAAAATCAATGGCAAATGGAATGCCGATTTCCGCTCTTGTAGGAAAACGTAAATATATGGAAAAAGTCGGGGATATTTTTTATTCTTTTACTAATGGTGGTGAAAATTTGTCTTTAGCGGCTGCTATTGCCACAGTTAAAGAATTGGAAAAAAAGAAAGTAATTAATTATATCTGGGAACTTGGAAAGTACTTACAGGATAATACCAATAGATTGTTAAAAGAAAGCGGATTAGACGATATTATTAAAGTTAACGGCAAGCCGTGTTGGCAGGTTTTTATAATAAAGCCGACAGATAAGTTTTCTGATTTGGAGATTAAGAGTTTTATTCAGCAAGAGATATTGCAAGCAGGATTTCTTTGGTACGGTTCTCACAATATGAGCTTTGGCCATAGCAAAAAAGATGTTAATGCTTTATTAATCGCTTATAGCAGAATTTTTAAAGAGTTAAAAAAATCAATTGATGATGGGAAATTAAAAGAGAAATTGATGGGTGAGCCAATCACTAATATTTTTAAGGTACGATAATATGGAAAAAGAAAAGCCACAAAAAGCGATTATTATTTTAAGTGCTGGCATAAAGAAAGATAAAAATGGTAATTGGATGAGCACTGGTTTAGTTGAAGAAAAAAATTTGTCCAGCGCATCAGGCGGCAAAGCTCGTGTTATCGCAGCAAGCTATATATATAAAGATGACTCAGAAAATTTTATTATTGCCAGCGGAGGGCATGGGTCTGATAGAAATATTTTAGGTATTAAGCATCCCGGACTGTCAAAAATTTTAAAAAAAGAGTTGATAGAATCGGGAGTGCCAGCTAATAAAATTATTGAAGAGAATAAATCTAATACTACCTATCAACAACTTGTAGAATTACAAAAAATAATAGTTGAAAAGGAAATAAAAAATATTATTATTATTTCAAATAGATACCATTTGCCGCGCATTCAGGCGATGATAGAGTTTGGACCCGATCTAAATATTTTTAAAAAGATGTTTCGTGCTTCAGATATTGAATTAAAATCAGCTGAAGATGTACTTATTAAATATAAACCAGAGAAATGGAAAAAAATTATTACCAAGGTTTATCAAAGCGGGGGCATGGTTGCTAGAATTGATTTGGAAAAAAAAGGCGTAGAACAAATAAAGAAGGGAACTTATAGTTTTTAATATTATGAAAAGTATAATAATTAAAACTCCAAAAGGTAAAAGAGAAATTGGCCCGGGTCAGCCAGTATTTATCATTGCCGAGATGTCTGGGAATCATAATCATTCTTTCGCGCAAGCTAAAAAAATAATTGATGTCGCTGCTAAAGCCGGAGCCGATGCTGTTAAATTGCAAACTTATACTCCCGATACTATCACGATTGACTGTGATAAAGATTATTTTCAAATAAAAACTAATAAAGCTTGGAAGGGGCAAACTCTTTATAATTTGTATAAAAAAGCTTATACCCCGTGGGAATGGCAGCCAAAATTAAAAAAATATGGAGAATCGAAGGGTTTAGTGGTTTTTTCCACGCCTTTTGACAAGACGGCAGTTGATTTTTTAGAAAAAATGAAAGTTTCTTTATATAAAGTTGCCTCTTTTGAAATTGTTGATATTCCTCTTCTCGAGAAGATTGGCCAAACAAAAAAGCCGGTAATTATGTCTAGGGGTATGGCTTCTATCTCGGAAATTAAATTGGCAATAAAAACCTTAAAGGACAATGGTTGCCCCCAGGTGGCTCTTTTGCATTGTATTAGTTCTTATCCGGCGATGCCCAAACAGATGAATTTAAAAACCATTCCCGATATAAAGGAAAAATTTGATGTTATTTCGGGGTTGTCAGATCACACTCTCAGCCAAGAAACTGCTATAGCCGCTATAGCTTTGGGAGCTAATATTATAGAAAAACATATTACTATATCTAGGGTCGATGGCGGGCCCGATGTTAATTTTTCTTTAGAGCCAGATGAGTTTAAAAATTTAATTATGTCAATCAGAAAGGTTGAGAGCGCTTTGGGTAAGCCATTTTATGGATTAAGCGGAGAAGAGTCAGAGAATGTTATTTTTAGAAAATCACTTTTTGTTGTTAAAGATATGAAGAAAGGAGAGAAATTTACCGAAAAGAATATTCGTTCTATTCGTCCTGGTTACGGTTTAGCGCCAAAATACTATAAAAGCATTATTGGCAAAAGTTCAACGAGAGATATAGAAAGAGGAGATCCTTTGTTAAAAAAAATGATAAAAAATATTTATGGATAAATTTTTATTAAGAAGAGCAAAAGAGGAGGATTCAAAACGAGTTTGGGAAATTAGAAATCAGCCAATATCTAGAAAATATTCCAATAATTCAGAAAAGATTCCTTTTGAAAAACACATGCTGTGGTTTTCTAAAAAGTATTTTAGCGAAAGATGTAATTATTGTTTTGTTTTAGAAAATAAAGAAGGTGTAGTGATAGGTTATTGCCGCTTGGATTTTAATAATGATTTGGGAAATTATATTATTTCTATTGCTCTTGATGCAGATTTTCAAGGCAAGGGATTTGGAAATTATTTCTTATATGAAGTTTTAAGAAAATTTAGCGAAAGCAGAGAAATATTTGCTGAGATACAGAAAAATAACATTGCCTCAATAAAATTATTTAAAAAAAATAATTTCGAGATTTACAAAGAAGATGAGGAAAATTATTATTTAAAGTTTTCTTCTAATACCTAAATATAAAAATTTTTGGAGCAAATAAAAATTAGTTTTTGATAGATATATGAATAAATTAGTGTTAGGCACGGTACAATTTGGCCTAAATTACGGGATAAATAATGAGGCAGGGAAAACTTCTCGAATTGAATCTCTATCAATATTGAAAGAAGCTGTAGATTCGGGGATGACGATTTTTGATACGGCCGCGGCTTACGGTGACGCGGAAGAAGTTTTAGGCGAATTTATATCATCCTATAAGTTAAAAAATAAAGTAAAAATCATTTCTAAGTTATCACCAAATATTTTTGATAGCAACAGCCAAAAACCAGAATATGTCGTTAAAGAAGAAGTGAAAAAATCATTAAAGAGATTACAAATAGATATTTTAGATGGTTTTTTGTTGCACACGCCCACTTATTTTTACAACAGAGATATTCTTAACAGTTTAAAGCAGTGTCGGGAAGAGGGGCTAATCAAACATTTCGGAGTCTCTATTTATGAAGAGGAACACGCACTTGACGCAGTCAATTCTGGGTTAATTGATTATATCCAAGTGCCTTATAATGTTTTCGATCAACGTCTCAACCAAACGGATTTTTTTAAAAATGCTAAAAAGAATAATGTAAAAGTTTTTGCCAGGAGTCCCTTTTTGCAGGGTTTGATTCTTATGGAAGATGACCATATACCTCCATATCTTTCTAAGATTAAAAAATATTTGCGAGAATTTGATGAGATTATAAATAGACATAAATTCAGCAGATTGGAGGCGGCTCTATTATTTCCCTACGTAAATTCTGACATAGATTATGTGGTTTTCGGAATTAATAATATTGATCAATTACGAGAAGGGATAGAGATTATTACAGAAGAAAAAATAAAATCTTTCGCTGAATGTAAAAAAGAGTTGAAAAATAAATTTATAAATATTGAAAAATCCATTATTTCTCCCGTTTTGTGGGGGAAGGGGGTAAATTCATTTTAAATAGAAGATTGTATGAAGTATAATAATTTGTGTATAATTCAAGCGCGAACCGGTTCTACTAGGTTGCCTAACAAGGTTTTGCTAACAGTTAAGGGGAGAACCTTGCTTGAATATGAAATTGAGAGAGTTAAAAAGTCAAAGTTGATTGATAAGATTGTTGTGGCCACTACTTTTAATAAAGGCGATGATAAAATAGAAACGATATGTAAAAAAAATAATATTGATTGTTTTCGCGGTTCAGAGGAAGATGTTTTGGATAGATATTATCAATGTTCTCTGGAATATCCAGAGTATAAAAATATTATTAGAATTACTGGTGATTGTCCCTTGATCGATCCGACTGTCGTGGATAATTTAATAAAATTTTTTGTAGATAATAATTTTGATTATGCGAGCAATATTGAAGAAGAAACATTTCCTGATGGCATGGACGCAGAAATTTTTAAGAGAGAAGTGCTTGCCGAAGCTGCGGAAAAGGCCAGACTGGCATCGCAGAGAGAGCATGTAACATTGTATATAAGAAATAATGAGAAATATGGAAGAGGCAATTTAACAAGCGAAATAAATTTTTCTCATTTTCGGTTGACGGTAGACGAGAAAGAAGATTATGAGGTCATAAAGTTTTTGATTGAAAATAGTGAAGATAATGACAGGTATATGAAATATATTTCTTTGCTAGAAAAAAACCCGGAGATAATGAACAGAAATATAAAGATACAAAGAAATATGGGGTTGATAAAATCTTTAGAAAACGATGAAGTAATTTAAATAAAATTATGAGTAATTTAAAAGGTAAAAGAATTCTTATTTTTCAACAAAGAGGGTGGGGCCGGCGGATCGGACGTTTTTTGGCGGCTAAACTTTATAGCGAAGGATGTAAATTGGCCGCTTTAACCTTCAAAAATACAACTCATGAGCTTATTTTGAAGCAAGCGGATGCAAAATATGAGATGATAATTCCTAATGATCAAATAATGAGTCGGCCAAAGGATTATTTAAATGGAGATGTTTATTCCTTGGAAGAAATTTGTAATGAACTTGGGGTTGATTCTATTTGGCCGATTGTTTCTACTTTGAGAAACCATGTCAAATGCTATAAAGATAAATATTATTATAGTTTTCGGCAGAATGTCTCAGATGAAGAGATTATTGATTTCGTGATGGCCGTCTATAAATACATGAGGATATTTTTTGATGAATTTAAACCAGATATAGTGATTGTTCCAAGTTTTGTTTCCCTGCCTCATGTAATGTTCAATTTATACGCTAAGAAGAAAAATATTCCGATATTTGGCATTACCGATAGCAAAGTCAGCGGGCAATATGTGTTTACTTATGATTATAACGAGGCAGCCGGTCCTCTGCACAAAAGAATTGAAGAATTAAATTCTGGAGCAGAAACTAAAAACAGGGAGAAGGCAAAAAAATATATAAAAGAGTTTAGAGAAAAATTTAAAAAACCGGATTATATGCCCGAAGTTGATTCTTCGGATTTGTCTTTTTTTAAAAAAATAAAAAAAGAATTATCGCCTTACGTTCAGATAGCAAGATGGTATTTGCATAAGCAAATCAACGTGTTAGAGAGTACCGGCATAACCATAGATTATAGGCCCCCGAGAATTATTTTAAGAGATCATTATTCTCACAAGAAGTACAAAAAAAATATGGATAATTATAATTATTATCCGTTTGAAAAAATTGGAAAATTTATTTATTTTCCTCTGCAATTCCAGCCGGAAGCGACAATTGATGTTATTTCTCCGCGTTTCAGCAACCAGATTGAAACCGCTAGACAGGTGGCGATGTCTATGCCCGGTGACTATACACTAGTAGTAAAAGAGCATCCGGCAATGGTTGGTTTGCGTCCGCCCTCATATATAGAGAAAATTGCCAGGACTCCAAATGTAAAATTTATTGATTATAGAATTTCTAGCGAGAAAGTTTTAAAAAAAGCAGATCTAATAGTGTCTCCGAGCGGAACAACGATAGCCGAAGCCTCATTTCTTAACAAACCGGTTATTCAACTTGGAAATCTAGGCACGACTCTTAGGCTTCCTAATGTATTTAAGCATACTGATATGACAACTCTGCCTCAGAAGATAAAAGAAGTTTTAAAAGTTGATTTACAGACGGAAGAGTATGAGGGGATATTAGAAAATTATGTTGTCGCTGTTTTCGATGTTACTTTTGATTTTGATTATATGAAAGCCTGGGAAAAAGGAAAAGGAGATTTAGAAAAGTTATGGATTTTTTATAAGAAAGAGATAGAAAATAATTTATTATAAAATTATGGTTTTAGACAAAAAATTTTTAGAAATCCTTTGTTGTCCGAAGCGTTATTGCCGCGGAGATTTAGAGGAAATATTAGAAAATGGGGAACCGATTTTAGTATGTAAAAATTGCGGAGATAAATATTCTATAAAAGGCGGTATTCCTATTTTGTTTCCTAATATTAAATATTCCACGGATGTTCATAGACGCCATTGGGATTTAGAAGAGAATGCTAAGAGTTATGCAAAAAAATATAATAATTATCTAAAAAAACAAGGATCGCCCTGGGGATTTTATACTCACATCTCGGAATTGGCCGTGGTGAAAAGATTAACAAAAAATATTGACTTAAAAGAGAAAGCAATACTTGATGCTGGTTGCGGAAATGGAAGATTGCTTTCTTCTTATCCAGAGGCGAAAATTAAAATTGGTCTTGATACGTCATTAATATTACTTCAGGAAACCAAAAAGAGAGAACCGGATTTTTGGCTTGTTTGCGGACAGCTTGAGGATATGCCGTTTAAAGATTGTGTGGTCGATTTTTCTATTAGCATTAGGGTGTTGCAGCATTTGCAGGTTCCTGAACATGCTTTTGCGGAGATGGCGAGAGTCACTAAACCCTCGGGTCACGTTGCTCTTGAGATATATAATAAGTTTAATTTGAAAGAGATATATAAGAGATTAAGGATGTCGAGATTTGGGAAAAAATGGTGGCCATGGGGACTTGATTATGATCGCTATTATTCTTATCGAGAAATAGAAAAATGGTCTCGTGATAATTTTGTAAAACCGGTTAAATTCGCCGGTGCAGGCTGGGGGATAAATTTTTATTTTTTTGAATTGATTCAATTTCGCCGTTTTGCTCCTAAATGGTTTCAGAAGGCAGTTTATGGATTTTTCCTCTTCATTGAAAATATCGTCAGTCTTTGGCCTTTTTTTTCTAAGACTATGGAAAAAATTTGTTTTATTGGCAGTATTCAGGGAAGAGCAAAGAAAGATTTTTTCGTCAAAAGAGTCGTGAAGAAGCTTAAAAAAGAGAAAGACAAAAAAGAAGTGGAAAAGTTTCAAAAAAAATTTGAAAACAGAAATTATTGTTTTGTTAGGGACGATTTTTACCATTTAAATCTCAGCATTGATTGGCTAAAAAAAGCGCAAGACTCAACCGTTGACGCTGGCGTGAGTCGAGGATTTAATCTTATTCATGGCCCTAAGAGCAATAATGCCGGCTGGCAACCATCATACCCGGAAACTACCGGTTATATCATCCCGACAATATTAAAAGCCGCCGAAATTTTTAAGGACAATGATTTAAAAAACAGGGCGAGGTTGATGGCGGATTGGGAATTATCAATAATGTTTCCCGACGGCGCTGTTCATGGTGGAAATATAGGCATGAAACCGAATAAAGCCATCTTTGATACCGGTCAGGTTATTAGGGGGTTGGTTGCGATTTATAAGGAAACAAAACAGGAAAAATATTTTGAAGCAGCTATTAAATCTTCAAATTGGATTTTGGATAATGAAAAGAATAGAGAGGGACGATGGGTTGATAATAATGCTAGTTGTGTTGATTCAGAAACGACGACTTATAATATATATGCTATTGCCCCGGTTGTGGAGTTGGGAGTTATAAAAGACAATAAAGCTTTCATGGAGCTGGGAAGAAGAGTGGCTAGTTTTACTATTAGCAAGCAGAATGAGAAAGGTTGGTTTGAGGGGGCTAATTTTGAAAAATCCAAGAGCGCCCTCCTTCATACGATTGCTTATACTATTGACGGCTTATGGGATATAGGGGTTTTTTTGAAAGAAGAAAAATTTATAGCTTCTGCTCAAAAATCCTTGGACGGAGTTTTATCACAAATGGATGAAAACGGTTTTATTCCTGGCCTTCTTGATGAAAATTGGAACAAAGACGCCAATTGGGCTTGCTTGACTGGCATCGCTCAAATTGGGGTTAGTTGCTTGAAGGCCTACAAAAAAACAGGAGATATAAAATATTTGGAAGCGGCCGCAAAAGCTAAGACTTTTTTAAAAACCTGTCAGAATAATTATGATGAAAAGCATGGATATTTGGGAGCGATGTGGGGTAGTTGGCCAATTTCTGGGGGATATGGGCAGAATGAAGCTTTAAATTGGGCAGTCAAGTATTTTGCGGATTTATTAATTGATTTTAAAAATATTTAAGTGTTTTCTTTATGTATAAAAAACCATTAAAAAAATTACCAAAATTTCTTTTTAGCCTATATGCTAATCAATTAATAAAGTCTTATCCTAATTATCAGCCGATTTTTAAAAATGGCAAGTTGATTATGGGCGGGGATAGGAATTGCCTCGACAGATGGGGGTTAATTAAAAAAGAGATTGACAGTTGCCAGGCTAATTCTGTTTTAGATATTGGTTGCGCTGAAGGTTTTTATGTCTTGCAATCAGCCAGAGAATGCGGTTGCGTCTCTTTGGGGGTAGATGCGGATATAAGACGCCTAAGTATGGCTCAGAATCAAATCGCTTCTGAAAAAATTATGCCGGCTGGTTTTGTTTTAGCTGAGGTTGATAGCGAATTAATAAAGAAACTTCCAGAATTTGATATAGTAATTTTTATGTCGGTGATGCATCACATGATGTATTCTTCAGGTGAAGAATATAGCCGCAGCATCCTGAAGGAAATTCGCAAGAAAGTGAAAAAAGCGATGATTTTCGAAATGGGACAGTCAAACGAATTGAAAAATAGATGGGCCAAACTTTTGCCCGACATGGGAGAAAACCCGCATGAATGGATAAAAAACTTTATACTCTCCGCAGGTTTTTCTAAGGTTGAGAAAATAGGAGAAAGCGATTCTTACAGTAAAGACCAAAATAGAGCTATTTTTAGAGTGGAACCATAATAGATATTAATATATGCGCGATTCACAGACGGCAATTATAAGATTAAAAAGAAAGGTTTTAAAAATACCATTGTCTTTTTCTGCTTGCAAAGAAATAATAAGAGAGAAGAAAAATTTTCCCGAAGTTTTAAGAGATAGCCATTTTTCTAAATTTTTTTTAAAAGGGTGTTTTCTGGGAGGAATTATTTTGTGTAATCCCTACTTAAGACCGGCCAAAAGAGAGAGCGGAGACATTGATTTGATAAAAAAGTATTTTAAGATGTCTTTTAGAGATTTTCGCGATTGGGAAATAAAAAAAATAAAAGAAATTATAGAATATAAATATTTTTTGGATTTTGTTTTCGAAAATATTGCTGAAGATCAATCTTTTTGGTCTGATTATTTATTACGGATTGGCATTCCATGCTCCTCATCTCACGGCGATTTTCATTTAGACAATATCCTTTTAAAAGATAATAATCTTTTTTTTATTGATTGGATAAGGTATAGGAAATTTTCCAGCCGATTATTCGATTTGATAGATTTTTATATCTTTTACAATAAAAATAGTTCTCAATCTTGGATGGATTTTTGGTTTGAGGAATTCCGACTTGATCGGGAGATAATATATGATATAGAAATAGAAAAAAATTATTTTTTGGCCTATGCTGTCTGGAAAGTTTCGGAAGAACTGAAGACATTAGTTTTGAGGGGAAAGTTAAGCAAACAAAAACGCAAGAAATATATAAATTTTTTAAAAGAAATTAAAAATAATTTAAATGAGTAATAATTCCGGGAAAAGAATTTTGTGTCTTAGTTTTTGGACGCCGCCCGTAGTTCGGCCACAATCTATTCTAATTGGGAAAATGATTCCGGAATGGATGAAGCAGGGCCTAGAGCCGTTCATTGTTGCTTATGAACAATGCGGAGAATGGCAAATAGATGTTCCGATTTTTAGAATTCCGATTTTTTCTACTAATAGATATTTTAATCATATCTCTTTCCTTAGAGAAGTTTTAAAATATAGGTATTATAGAAAAATGGCAAAAAAAATTGAGAAATTTGCTATTGATAATAAGGTGGAGTTTATCTTTTCTTTTTCGAAGCCAATGGATAGCAATATCATTGGGGCGATGCTAAAAAAACGTCTTAAGTTGCCATTCGTTTCTCATTTTAGTGATCCCTGGTTTGATGATCCTTATAAATCCCTTTCCAAATCAAGCGCTAAATATATTTATTTTCAAGAAAAATTTATAATAGAAAATTCCGAAAGAGTGCTTTTTACAAATAGTGTTGCTGAAAATTTAATCATGAAAAAATTTCCTGAATCTTGGAAAAAGAAAGCGGATGTAATTCCCCATAATTATAATTTGGCCGATTATCCGGAAGTGGAAAAGCCGGATTCCGGCAAATTCGTTATCAGCTATATCGGCGCTTTTTATAAAAAAAGAAATCCTGAACTGTTATTTAAGGCGCTTTCCTCGGTCGTAAGCAAGCATCCTGAATTAAAATCGAAATTCGGTGTTAAATTGATCGGCGCAGCTAACGATTATGCTGGCTATAGCACAGAGAGCATAGAAAAAATTGCAGATATCTATAGTTTAAGAAATAATATAGAGATAATTCCGCCAGTAAGCTATGAAGAGAGCTTAAAATACATGAAATTGTCCGATTGTCTGGTTGTAATTGATGCTGATATACCCGATAGTCCATTTTTACCATCAAAAGTTGTCGACTACGCCGGTAGCGGCAATGTTATTTTAGGTATAACTCCAGCCAATAGTCCTACCGCCAAATTTATAGAAGATTTAGGATGCAAGTCATTCAGCTATAATCAGTTTGACAAATTGTCAGAATATCTTGAAAAATTAATTTCTGGTGAAAAAAAGATAGATATAAATAAAGAAGTTTTGAATAAGTATAGTGTCAAGAACACAACCGCTAAATTAATAGAAATATTTCAACAGGTTATTAATGCTAAAATTAAATAAAACGCAAAAAATATGGAAAAAATTCCAGAAGTCTATGAAAAGTTAAAATCAGAAACTCCAGAGGCTATGGAAAAATTTTCTGGACAACTTTTTAAGAAAGAAGATATTTCGTTAGAAGAATTTAAATTTGAAAAACTTTTTGATAAATATGGAGAAAGTTTTCGAGCTGCTCTTGAAGAAATTTTAAATCTTTGGGATAGCAAAGAAAATAGAAAGACGCTCGGGCATGATAAGACTCATATATCTTACGATTTATTTGAATATTTAGATTTATCAGAAGAATTGAAAAATAGCGAAAAATATATGGTTCTATTTGGCTCGCTTCTTCATGATTTTGGTCGTTATCCGGAATTGCTGTTAAAAGAACGATCTGGCGCCATGGATTTTGATAAGGCAAAGCAGATACAGCTTCACGCAGCCTTAAGTGGTTATTTGGCGGCCTTATTTGCGCGTAGATTTAAAGTGGAAGGCGAAGATGACCCTGATATCATTCAGGCTTCAGAAGCTTTTAATAGGAGAGTAATTGGCTCTGTATTATTACATGGCGGGAAGAACGAAGAACGTGATCCTGTTGCACATCATATTCAATCAATTGATCGCTTGGCCGGAATTTTGGGAACCCGTGAATTTGTAAGAAATATAATTAATGACGGAGTGCAAAGAGGCGCGCCGGTTTATCCCGACGAACGATTGTCATATGATGAAACATTTCCCTTATTTAATAATTTGCCGGCAAAGGAATTCGGCTCAGCCGATGACCCCCAAAAAAGCTGGACGAATATTCTTCATTATCTAGAAATGCCTATGCGGAATATGTTTCCGTTATCAACGGAAAGAGGCATGAAGCGTTCTAAGGAAATGAAGAGGGAATCTGGTATAATTTTAACGTTATTAAGCGGAGGAAAAAATTCTGAATTATTTAGACAGATATTTGCCCCAGAATTGAATGAGCGTAAGGCTTATAAATTTCCCAAAACTAGACTTCCCGAAGATATTTGGGAGCAAATAAATAAAGGTTTGAGCGAAGAAGAAATATCCGCGATGGAACAATATGATAATCTAGATATAAACGCTTTGGTGGATAAAATGCTTGAACAGCAGGCGCCGGACATTTCTAGCGATGATAAAACAAAAGTACGTAATCTTTTATTGGATGTTTCCCCGGAGCATATTAAAGATGTTTTTGAAGCTGTTAAATATACTGTCGCTCGTCGGGATTTAAACAAAAAAGAAGAGAGAGAATTTTTGCTTAAGAAAAAAGAGTCCGAGGATCCCCTTGTAAGTGAAATCGCAAATAAATTATTATCAAGCGAGTTGTTTAATTAGATTTTATTAAAAAATATATTATGAAAATCGCTATTATTTTGGGTACAAGGCCGGAAATTATAAAAATGTCTCCGATAATCCGAGCTTGCAAAAAAATGCGAGTTGATTATTTTATTTTACATACCGGACAGCATTATGATTATGAATTAGACAAAAAATTTTTTGAAGATTTAGAGCTTGGAGAGCCTAAATATAATTTAAATGTAGGGAAAAATGAATATCGCAAACAAATTGGCATTATGGTAAAGCAGATTGGGAAAATTTTATTGAAAGAAAAAGCAGATTTAGTGCTAGTACAGGGGGATACTAATAGTGTTTTAGCTGGAAGCTTGGCGGCCAAAAAGGTAAATATAAAATTAGGTCATCACGAAGCAGGTTTGCGGAGTCACGATCTTTCAATGCTGGAAGAGAATAATCGAATAATAGCTGACCATATTTCCGATTATTTATTCGCGCCCACTAGCGATGCTTTTAAAAATTTAAATGAAGAAGGCATAAATGAAAATAGAATTTTAATGACCGGCAATACGATTGTTGATGCCGTCTATCAAAACTTGGAGTTAGCTGGGAAAAAGGTTGATATTTTAAAAAATTTAAATTTGCGCAAAGAAAATTATATTATTGTAACGGCGCATAGGGCTGAGAACGTGGATAAGCCAGAGCGGTTGAAGGGAATACTCGAGGGTTTGAAACTTGTTGGAGAAAAATTTAAAATTCCTATTATTTATCCGATGCATCCTCGGACAGCCAATAATATAAAAAAATTCGGGCTAACAATTCCTCAACAAATAACTATTATAAAGCCATTGGGATATTTAGAATTTCTACAATTGGAAGCTAGCAGTAAATTAATTATTACTGATTCAGGAGGATTACAAGAAGAGGCGAGTGTATTGAAAATTCCGTGTGTAGTAGTGAGAGATAATACTGAGCGTCCCGAGGGAATAAAGGCGGGTGCAAGCATTCTCGCCGGCACCGAACCAAAAAAAATTTTAGAAGCTGCGCTGAAAATTGTGAGTGAAAAAATAAAATGGGCAGAGCTTTATGGCGATGGCCGGGCGGCAGACAAAATATTAGAATTCATCAAGGATGAAAAAAAATATCGGCTGAAAAAAAATTATCAAGAAATACGGAGTAAAATCGGAAGTTTATTAAGAAATTTTTTTAAAAAATAACTAAAATTAATTATTATGAAAGAAGAAGATATTAGGCCAGTTAATTTAATGGAGGAGAATGAAAATTTGCATAAAAAAGATGTGGAAGAATTACTGAAAAAAGAAAAACTTTTTAAAGAAGTTAATTGTCTGGCTTGTGATTCAAAAAATTATCACATTGTTTTTGATAAAAATGGTTTTTCTTTTGTAGTTTGCGAAAACTGCGAAACCGTTTTTATTAATCCTCGTCCAAGTCAGGAGATTTTAGTGGATTTTTATGCGAATTCTAAAAGCATTAAACATTGGAATGACAAAATTTATCCCGCCTCGGAAAATGTCAGGAGGAGTCAAATTTTTTCCCCTAGAGCGCAAAAGGTTATTGATTTGTGCAAAAAATATAATACTGAAAACGAAGCTATTTTTGATGTTGGCGGGGGCTATGGAACATTTTGTGAGGAAATAAAAAAGTTAAATATTTTCAAAAGAGTTGTTTCCGTCGAGCCATCTAAGGATTTAGCCGATACTTGCCGCCGCAAGGGGATCGAAGTGATAGAGAAACCGATAGAAGATGTCGGTATGGAGCGGGCAAGCGTTATTACTAATTTTGAATTAATAGAGCACCTTTTTTCTCCTAAAGATTTTATCATTGCCTGCCACAAAGCGCTCAGCAAGGATGGTTTGTTATTTTTGACAACCCCGAATATTAAAGGATTTGATTTAATGACTTTGGGCAAACTGTCGGATAATATTGACGGACCGAATCATATTAACTATTTTAATTGCGAATCTCTGGGAGGGTTGTTGGAAAATTGCGGTTTTAAAGTTGAAGAAGTAATAACGCCGGGAAAGCTTGACGCTGAAATTGTTAGAAACAAAATTTTGAACAAGGATTTAGATATTTCCAGCCAGCCCTTCTTAAAATATGTTTTAATTGATCAATGGGAAAAAATCGGCCTTAATTTTCAGAATTTTTTAGCGGAGAATACGCTTTCTTCCCACCTTTGGATTGTAGCAAGAAAAATATGATTTTTTTCAAGAGATTAAAAAATAAGTTAAAAAAAGAATTAATAAAATTAAGAAAAGATAGATTGGAAATAATTCTTTACCACTTTGTTTCTTCGCAAAACAACATTTTTTCGTCGTCCGGACATAACGTCGAGCCGAAGGTCTTTAAAGAGCAAATGCAGTATTTGTCTAGAAATTTTAAAATTATACCCCTCGAAAAGGCCGAAGAGATTATAGAAAGCGGAAAAGACGGGCCATACGCAAGTATCTGTTTTGATGATGGTTATTTGAGCAATATAAACGAAGCTTACCCCGTTCTTCGCGACCTTAGAATACCGGCAACAGTATTTCTCTGCCCGTCAATTTTGGGGAATGGCGATATATTATGGAGGGACAAGATAAGGTATGTTATAAATAATGGGCTTGAAAAAAAATTCATAGAATTTCTGAAAAATGGTTCTAGCGCCGGCAAATACAACTTTTCTTTGTTGGAAAAAATAAATTTTTATTCCTGGTCGAAGAAAATAGGCGCTATAAAGGATATGACAATTAGATATGATTTAGATTCTTTTTTCAATTCCTTGGGACTATCTTCGGGAAAGATAGCTAAAGAATTCAACCTCTACATGAATAAAGGAGAGAGAGAAAGAGATTATTTGAAGTTCGGAAATCATACTTGGTCTCATCCTATAATGACTTGTCTCGATTTAGAAGAACAAGAAAAAGAAATACAAAAGGCGGATGATTATCTAAGGGAAATAGGAGCAGCTCCCTTTTCTCTTTCTTTGCCATTTGCTCCCTATAACCAGAATACTATAGAAGCGTGCCAAAAATTAGGGTATAAATTTATTTTGGATGTTAGTGATGAAGGGAATATTATAGGAGAGAGAAGCGGTATTTTTGTTCTGCACAGGAAGATGGCGCCCAAGACGCTAAAATTATTTAAAAAAATGATTTAAAATTAATTACTATAAAATTATTATGTCCACAAAGTACGATCAGAATAAATTGGATTCAAGATTTAATAAAGAATCGAGACAATGGCAGCAATTGTATCTGCAAGCAGGAGAAAAAAAATTTTCTTACAATAATAAAAAATATCGTCAGCAATATGTTTTGGGAATGTTGGGCAAGGGAGAAGGCAAGGTTTTGGATTTAGGATGTGGCGCCGGTAGTTATTTTGAATTTTTAGAAGTGCTTGGATATGAAGTGACGGGGCTTGATTCCTCGGAAGAAATGGTTAAAATAGCTTCTGATTTCGTTAGAACTCTTCACCGAAGCCAAGTTATCAAGGGAAATGTTTTAGAAATTCCTTTTGAAGATAACACTTTTAGCGCTGTCATAGCAGTAGGTTTGCTTGAATATTTACCCGACGACAGAGAATTTCTGGAAGTGATAAGAAAGGTGTTGAAACCAGGCGGAAAGGCTGTAGTTACTTTAAGAAACTCTTTGTGCTTAGAGAGAAAACTTTGGAAATTTTATAGGAGGTTCGGTTTAGATGTTAATAAAGCAGATTATTTTTATAGGGAGCATAGTCCAAGAAAATTAAAAAAACTCATCGAATCGATGGGTTTTGAAGATATTCAAATTAAATTTTGTCATTTTTATCCGTTGATGTGGCCGTTAAGCAGGTTATTTTTCTCTTTTAATAATTTTTTGGCGCATAAGATGGAGAAGTATTTTTCCGGAAGTTTTATTGATTTTCTTGGCTCTACTTTTATTATATCTTTTAGAAAAAGTAAATAATTTTTTCATTAAACAAAAAAAAAGAATTTTTTCTGAAAGAAAAATTCTTTTATTGTACATGGATTTTTTTAAACTCCTCTTCGACTTAAGATTGTCGCAATCGTTTTAAGAATTATAGACAGGTCTAAATAGATTGATCTGTTTTTGATATAGTACAAATCGTACTGAAGTTTTTTTATGGTATCTTCACGGCTCGGCGAGTGATATTCGCCCGA